>Ga0307422_1000241_pt1 | contig 32263 bp, 24 predicted proteins | sample SalMarWE160290MG_FD_202153 | JGI IMG/M metagenome (GOLD analysis project Ga0307422, IMG submission 202153) | Salt marsh sediment microbial communities from the Plum Island Ecosystem LTER, Massachusetts, United States - WE1602-90 | ecosystem: Environmental > Aquatic > Marine > Intertidal zone >...
GCCAATTGCAGTGCGCTGTAGCCATCTTTTTCCTCGGTTTTTACCTGGGTTACAACGCAGGGACCGGCTTCAATCACCGTGCAGGGAATGTTCTTTCCGTCCTTACCGAATACGGATGTCATGCCTATTTTTTTACCAATAATTCCAGCCATTTTCCGACTCCTTTTAAATTATCATACTTTAATTTCCACCTCGACACCACTGGGTAATTCAAGTTTCATCAGGGCATCGATCGTTTTTGCTGTGGAGCTGTAAATATCAATCAATCGTTTGTATGACGACAACTGAAACTGTTCCCTCGATTTTTTATTTACGAAGGTAGCGCGTAAAACCGTAAAAACCCGGCGGTGCGTAGGAAGCGGTATGGGACCACTTACCACAGCTCCGGTTGTTTTAACTGTTTTTACGATCTTCTCAGCTGATTTATCAACCAGGTTGTGATCGTACGATTTAAGTTTAATCCTGATCTTCTGACTCATAATGAGATTTCGTTAATTATACGTATTCTAATAAATCTACTCTTCCCTGTACATGCTCCAGCACCTTTATAGCCAATGACTTGGGCACTTCCTCGTAATGACTGAATTCCATGGAGGAGGTTGCCCGCCCTGATGATAAGGTACGAAGAACCGTAACGTAACCAAACTGTTCTGCTAAAGGCACTTCAGCAATTATCACACGGGTGTCTGATTTCGAATCCATACGCCCGACATTACCCCGTCTACGGTTCAGGTCGCTGATAATATCGCCCATATAGATCTCCGGTGTTACAATCTCAAGTTTCATGATGGGTTCCAGTAACCTGGGAGCTGCCTTGGATGCTGCCCTTCTGAATGCCTGCCTTGCACATATCTCGAAAGAAAGTTGGTCGGAATCAACCGAATGAAACGAACCATCCAGCAATATAACCTTAAGGCTGTCGACGGGAAATCCTGCAAGGGGACCGTTGCTCATTGCCTCTTTAAATCCCTTTTCCACAGAAGGAATGTATTCCCTGGGGATATTCCCCCCTTTTACGTTGTTGATAAACTCCAATCCCTGTTGTTTATCTTCACCGGGTTCAATGCGTACCGATATATCGGCAAATTTTCCCCGCCCGCCGGTTTGTTTTTTAAATACTTCGCGTAACTCGACGGTTTTGGAAAGAGCTTCTTTGTAAGAGACCTGTGGCGTCCCCTGGTTGCATTCCACTTTGAATTCTCTTTTCAATCGGTCGATGATTATTTCAAGGTGCAGTTCACCCATTCCCCTGATTATTGTCTGCCCGGAGTCGGGATCTGTTCGCACCTGAAAGGTCGGATCTTCTTCTGCCAGTTTGGACAAACCATTTGACAACCGGTCAAGGTCGTTTTGTGATTTTGGCTCCACGGCAACTCCGATCACCGGATCCGGGAAAATCATGCTTTCCAGTTCGATCAGATGCTTCGAGTCACATAAGGTATCGCCGGTCCGGATGTCTTTAAATCCTACGGCACCGCAAATGTCTCCTGCTTCTATTGCTTCTTTCGGATTTTGTTTGTTGGAGTGCATCTGGTATAAACGCGAAATCCGTTCTTTTTTACCGGTTCTCACGTTAAAGACCTGGGATCCGGATTCAATTCTACCCGAATAAACCCTCAGGTATGCCAGGCGTCCGACAAACGGATCGGTAGCAATCTTAAAGGCAAGGGCTGCCAACGGTTCATTCACATCTGCTTTGCGTGTGATCCTGTTTTCCGTTCCCGGTTCATGACCGGTAATTTCTTTCTTGTCCAGGGGATTGGGGAGAAAAGCACAGACCGCATCGAGCAAACGTTGCACTCCTTTATTTTTAAATGCGGAGCCGCACATCATCGGGACAATGATTCCTTCGATGGTAGCCCGGCGGATGACTGCTTTCAATTCCTCCGGGGTAATCGACCCGGAATCCTCAAAGAAACGTTCCAGCAACGCATCATCCAGTTCGGCAATCGACTCAACCAGTTTTTCTCTCCATTCAACAGCCTGTTCGACGAGTTCTTCAGGGATCTCTTTCAGTTCATAATTCGTACCGAATGTTTCGTCGTCATACCATCGGACAGCTTTCATTTCAATCAGATCGATAACTCCCGTAAAGGAATCTTCCGAACCAATGGGAATCTGCAACGGAACCGGATTTGCTTTCAGTTTGTCTCTGATTTCCTTATATACATTAAAGAAATCAGCACCCTTACGGTCCATTTTATTCACGAAGGCAATTTCCGGAACGCCATATTTATCGGCCTGCCTCCATACGGTTTCAGACTGAGCTTCAACGCCTCCAACCGCACAGAACAGAGCCACGGCTCCGTCAAGTACCCGCAAGGACCTCTCCACCTCAACAGTAAAATCAACATGCCCGGGGGTATCAATGATATTTATTTTGTGATTGATATCGTTATAATTCCAGAAGGTGGTGGTAGCTGCCGAGGTAATGGTAATGCCTCTTTCCTGCTCCTGTTCCATCCAATCCATCGTGGCTGCACCATCATGCACTTCCCCCATGCGGTGTGTTAATCCTGTGTAAAACAGAATACGCTCCGTGGTAGTGGTTTTCCCGGCATCAATATGTGCCATGATACCAATGTTGCGTGTATGTTCCAGATTCTGCTCAGCCATTTAATCGTTCGTTCCTTCCTTTTTCCCAATCAATCTCTTGAATCAATCTTTTTTTTATTAAAACCTGAAATGAGCAAATGCCCTGTTGGCTTCTGCCATGCGATGGGTGTCTTCTTTCTTCTTGAAAGCGCCCCCTTCTTCATTAAAAGCAGCCACAATTTCAGCTGCTAACCGGTCCGACATAGATTTACCCGACCTTTTACGGGCAAAAAAGATCATATTTTTAATGCTGATCGACATTTTTCGTTCGGGCCGGACTTCCATAGGAACCTGAAAAGTAGCACCTCCCACCCTGCGGCTTTTAACCTCAACCATTGGCGTAATATTCTCCAATGCCTTTTTCCAGACCTCCAGGGGAGTTAACTCGGTATCTTTAACTCTCTTTTCAACCAGATTCAGTGCATCATAAAATATGGTATAGGCAACAGATTTTTTGCCGTCTACCATCAGGTCATTGACAAACCGGGTGACCAATGTACTGTTGAATTTGGGATCAGGCAGTATCAGCCTCTTCTTAGGACTTGATTTTCTCATTTTATTCCTTTTAGTGTTATTTGAATTGGCTGTTTAAGAGTTCTTCAGCTTATCTCCGGAAGACGAAAGATTTACTTACTCAACCAAACCACTAAACAAATAACAAATTATTTACTTTTTATTTTTAGGTCTTTTTGCTCCATATTTTGAACGACGTTGCAACCTTCCTTCAACACCAGCTGTGTCGAGGGCTCCACGGATTAAATGATAACGAACACCGGGAAGATCTTTCACCCTGCCTCCCCGAACCAAGACAATAGAGTGTTCCTGCAGATTATGTCCTTCACCCGGTATATAGGCATTCACCTCCTTCTGGTTGGTCAGCCTCACCCTGGCTACTTTCCGCATGGCTGAATTGGGTTTCTTGGGAGTGGTCGTATAAACACGCACACACACCCCACGACGCTGCGGACATGAATCCAGTGCCGGAGATTTACTCTTCTCCGTCTTGACTTGTCTTCCTTTCCTCACTAACTGTTGTATCGTTGGCATAAATACCTGCTTTTTTTTATTTAATTCTTCTTAAAAACGGACTGCAAAAGTATCCTATTTTTTTGTAAAAACAATGGGTTTCAGTGCTATTTTATAAAGATTAGCCTTAAAAAACGGCACGCAAAAGTACTAATTTTCAAAAAAGGGCAATAGATTTTTCAGGAATTTTTAAAAAAATTTACATTGGAAGGAGGGGCAAAGAATCAACCTGACCGTTCATAGAGGAACTTTCTGAAGCCGGAGAGCAGAAGAGAAAACATCGCAGGTGGGTCAGGAAATGCCCACAGCTCAAAGCAGATTCATCCTTAATCCTTCGTCATGATCCGTTCCTGCCACAGTGCTTTCAGGGGGTTAAAAATTCGTTGTATCAACCGCAATTCCCCGGTCACAATTTCTGCCTTTCCGACTATTTCATTCTGAAGCTCCAGTTCTTCCCCGTAGGTCGTTACCAGCCCATGCGGAAAAGTAACTTCAGCCAAATAAAAATTATCTTCCGGAACCAGGGAAATATTTTTCACCTTTCCATTGACCATACCATATTCCATATAGGGATAGTTATCAAATTTGATATGGACATCCATTCCTGTTTTAATTTTCCCTGAACCTGCCACCGGCAAAGCAACTTTTCCGACCAGTTCCCCCGGATTTTCAGGCAGGATGGTCATTACCCTGTCCCCTTCGCGGACATTTTGTGTTTCACTCCAGAATTTATTAAAAGACACAATCCCATCGACCGGTGTGGACAGAACAAAGGCAAGTTCCCAGTCGTTAACAGCAGCCGTCAGGTTCTGAAGGGCCTGGCTTATTTCAAGCATATAACCCGACTGTTGCTCCGCATGGTTTTTCTGGTTCCCGATTATTCGCTGATCAAGGGCATAGATTTCCATCTGGGTTTCTGCCAACCGGGTCAGGGCTCCTTCAAAATTGTTCTTTCTGGTTAACATTTCCCCTCTGCTCTTCTCATAATCCTTTGCGGGCAATACATTGCCGGCATAAAGAGAAGAATCCCGGATAAACTGTTTTTCAGCCAGGTGGTATTCCTTCTCGAATGTATTCCGCTGGTTGGTGAGCCTGACGTAATAGATCCCTGCCATCCGTTTTTCTTCTTCCAGGGATTGATTCAGCCGGGGATAATAATTCAGTTCGTTGAATTTTTTCAAATCGTTTATTTTCCTCACCCACGTTGAATATTCATCCTGTATACTTCCCAACTGAAGGTCTGTTCTTAAAACCAGAGAATCGACAGGCAGTCGGTCCGGGAAATCTTTTTGCACCTGATCCAACTTTCCCCGGAGGTACAAAAAATCTTCGTATGAAGCCGGATTTTCAATCATACCCAGTACATCCCCGGCATCCACTTTCATTTTATCCTCAACAAAAAGCCTCTCGATTTTTCCGGAGCTCCTTGCTATGATTGCTGCCGGAGGTCTTTCAGTGGTTACTACGATCCTGGAAAAGATGATATCCGGATACTTAATTACAAAGGTTGCCAATACCAACAAAATAAAAACACCCAGGATGCTTAGGATCCCATAGCGCACAATCCGTGAAGGGATCCCTCCGAGAATTTCCTGTACCTCATTGCTTCTTAATTCGATTGGGTCGTTTTTATCCATTGCTCTTCATCCTTTTTCTTTCTGCCCTCAGGCCCCCAGTTCAAGCTGATCTTTTACGAGGTGATAATAGGTTCCTTTCCGGGCAATCAGCATTTCATGTTTTCCTGTTTCCACAATCCGTCCCTTATCCAGGACTACAATCTGTCCTGCATTTTTTACCGTGCTTAGCCTGTGTGCCACAACGACCACGGTTTTCCCTTTTGAGAATTCGTTCATATTTTGCATAATGGTCTTTTCGTTTCTGGCATCGAGGGCATTGGTTGCTTCATCGAAAAACAGGTATTCGGGATCTTTATATATAGCCCTTGCAATCAATATGCGCTGTTTCTGTCCCTGGCTAAGTCCGACCCCTTCCTGTCCGATTTTTGTATTGTATCCCAGGGGAAGCGATTCTATATAATCGCGTATATTGGCCATGTTGACAGCATTCAGCAATCTCTCCTTATCAATCTGCCCCGTGCTTAATACAATATTCTGTGCGATGGTATCTGAAAACAGATACCCATCCTGCAGAACGACACCGCAGTTCTGCCGCCATACGCTCCGGGCATAATTCTTTAACAGGGTACCTCCGATTTTAATTTCTCCTTCAAGTGGTTCATAAAAACCCAGCAACAATTTAATGAGCGTTGTTTTTCCACTGCCGCTGACGCCCACAATAGCAGTGGTCTCATTGGCTTTAATCTGTAGGGTTATTTCATTCAACACCCTGGGGGAGCGGGGGCCCTGGTACTGAAAAGCCACATTCCTGAGGGCGATGGTTGTATCGGCTGGCAACAAGGTTGCTCTCATTATGCCTTGTTTTTCCTCATCCTCTTTTTCGTGAACCTCGCTCAGTCTTTCAAGGCTTATTTTGGCATCCTGGGCCACCTGCATAAAAAGAATGAGTTGTTTTAAGGGACTGTTCATCTGTCCAATCATATACATCACAGCCAACATCATACCCAATGTAATATCTCCATGAATCACCGAGGTGGCAGCCAGGATGGTGATAAGAATATTTTTTGTCTCGTTAATAAAAACCGAACCGGCATCCTGGTATTGTTCCAGGGCCAGGCTTTTTACATTTACTCTGAACAGCCGGGCTTGTATCCGCTCCCATTCCCAACGTTTTTCCTTTTCATAATTGTTGAGTTTGATCTCCTGCATACCGGTTATCAACTGAATCAACTTGCTCTGGTTCACTGACAACTGGGCAAAACGCTTGTAGTCAAGAACCCTGCGTTTTCTCATAAACAGATAAATCCATAAAAAATAGAGCAGTGAGCCCCCAATAAAAACAAAAAATATGGCGATGCTGTAGATGGCAAGGACAATAGCAAAAACAACCAGACTAAACATGGAGAACAGAATTCCGAGTGTCCGGGCGGTCAGAAACCGTTCCACCCGTTGATGGTCTTCAATACGCTGAAGGATATCCCCCACCATTTTGGTATCGAAAAAACCAAGGGGCAGACGCATCAGTTTTGTAAGGAATTCCGAGATAATGGAGATATTGATCCGGGTACTGATATGCAACAATATCCAGGATCGGATGAACTCGACAGACATCCTGCTTATAAACAGAACCAGCTGGGCAATCAGGATCAGGTAAATAAAATGGACATCCTGGTTATTGATGCCAATATCGACCACACTCTGGGTCAGGAAGGGGAGAATCAACTGGATCAGGCTACCGATAAGGAATCCAAGCAGAAGCTGGACAACCAGTTTTTTGTAGGGTTTTAAATACTTCAACAAAAATTTGAATCCGGTACGGTTGACTTTTTCATCTTCACCGGCATAAAATTCAGGTGTGGGCTCGAGAAGCAAACCAATTCCTTTCTCTTCTCCTTTAGAGACGGTTGCCAGCCAGTGCTTTTTGAAATCATCCCCGGTATAGGTAACTTTCCCAAAAGCCGGATCCGCTACATACACCTTGTTTTTCCGGACTTTGTAAACCACAACAAAATGATCCTGATCCCAATGAACAATACAGGGGAACGGCGCTTCCCGGATAAGTTGTCTGAAGGTAATGCGTACTCCCATCGTGCGAAATCCCACGGCCTCGGCAGCATCGCTGATACCCAGTAAAGAAACCCCTTCACGGGAAAGATAGGATTTCTCTCTCAGACTATCAATGGAAAAAGTCTTTCCGTAATAGCTGGCTATCATCCGGAGACAGGTCGGACCGCAATCCATGGCATCGTGTTGCCTGAAAATCGGAAATCCCGGCATATTATTCTGTTTAATCCAACAAACTTAACAATCCCGGCAGGATAATCATTTTAAATTAAGAAAGGGATGGAAGGACTTATTAACAAAATGGCTTTGATTACTTCGCCAAGACATTCCTGCATCCCTGTTTTTTCATCCCAGGGACTCCTGATGTTCGAAATAACATGGAACAATAAAAGAACCGGACTCCCGGAAAACAACCACCCGATCATAAAAAACAGATAAATTTGGTGCTTAACAGCAGCTGGTGAATACAAATCCCCAATGCCTAAAAGCTTTATAAACAAAAACGTTTGACTGGTTTTCGTATGGAATTGATCCCTTACAAATCCTATTTCAATTCACTCTGTATTAAATAATCATCTTGATTGTTAATAAATTATTACTAATTTTGGTGACCTTTTTCAGAGGACTTTGAGCCTGTAAAATAAAGAAAACAACATATTTAACCAGTAAGATTAAAACGTTATGAAAGTGTATACAACAGAACAAATCCGCAACATTGCCCTAATCGGAAATGCCGGCAGTGGAAAAACCACCCTCGCAGAATCCATGCTGTTTGAGGGTGGAGTTATTAAAAGAAGAGGTGACATTACCGGGAAGAATACCGTATCAGACTTCAACGAGATTGAACATGAATTCGGGAACAGTGTATTTTCATCCCTGCTCTATACGGAGTACAACGGCCGTAAGATCAATATTCTGGACACCCCCGGAATGGATGATCTTTGCGGGGGAGTTGTATCCTCATTGCATGTTGCCGACCTTGGATTGCTTGTGATCAATGCGACCAACGGAGTGGAAGCTGGTACCGCAGGGGCTTACCGGTATGCCGAAACAACGGATAAACCCCTTGTTTTTGTTTTTAACCAAATGGATCATGACAGTACAAACTTTGATAAATCGCTGGAACAGTGCAAAACTTCCTTCGGAAACAAAGTGACAGTCGTACAATATCCGGTAAATGCAGGCCCCGGATTCACTTCCCTGATCGATGTGTTGAAAATGAAAATGTTTAAATACAGCCCTGACGGGGAAAAACCGGAAGTGCTTGACATTCCTGATTCAGAAAAAAACAAGGCTGAGGAGCTGCATAATGAATTGATTGAAATGGCTGCTGAAAATGAAGAAGCCTTAATGGAACGCTATTTTGAGCAGGGTTCCCTCTCGGAAGAGGATATGCGTAAAGGAATAAAACTGGGAATGCTTCAACGGGATCTGTATCCTGTCTTCTGTACCTGTGCAAAAAAGAATATGGGGGTCGGCAGGTTGTTGGAGTTTCTGGCTAACACAGCCCCGGCACCCAACGAAGTTGCCATGTGTGAAATTGTTTCCGGGAATGAGGTGAAAATGGAAGCGGGCGACAAACCCACCCTTTTTGTTTTCAAAACAGACATTGAATCCCATGTGGGCGAAATTACCTTTTTTAAAGTGATGTCTGGAACCATCAGGGAAGGACTCGACCTGATCAATACAACTACGGATAACAAGGAGCGCCTGTCGCAGATATTTATCACCGCCGGGAAAAACAGGGAGAAAGTTGAACAACTGGTCGCCGGTGACCTGGGATGTACCGTTAAATTAAAAGACACAAAATGTAACGCTACACTGGCTGAGAAAGATACCGATACCAAATTTAAGAAAATTGCATTCCCCTCCCCGCGTCATGCTATTGCCGTGAAAGCAGTGAACGATGCAGATGATGAAAAAGTAAGTGAAATCCTGAACAAGATCAAATTTGAAGACCCTACCTACGTCATTGAATATTCCAAAGAACTGAAACAACTGATTGTTCATAACCAGGGGGAATACCACCTGAACACCCTGAAATGGTTTTTTGATAACGTCCATAAAGTAAATGTGGAATACATAAAACCAAAAATTCCTTACCGGGAAACAATCACCAAACCGGAACAAGCGGATTACCGCCATAAAAAACAGTCGGGCGGAGCCGGTCAGTTCGGAGAGGTGCACATAATCATTGAACCCATTACGGAGGGATCTGAACCTAAAAAAATGTTTAACCTGAAAGGAAAAGAAATCAAGATCTCTATCCGGGATGTTCAGGAATACCCGTTAACCTGGGGTGGAAAACTGGAATTTGTGAACAGCATTGTGGGAGGATCCATAGATGCCCGCTTTTTGCCAGCTATCCTGAAAGGAATCATGGAAAAAATGGAAGAAGGCCCCCTTACCGGTTCCTACGCCCGCGATATCCGTGTATATGTGTACGATGGAAAAATGCACCCTGTAGATTCCAATGAAATATCATTTAAACTGGCAGGGAGAAATGCATTCAGCAGAGCTTTCAAAACAGCAAACCCAAAGATCCTGGAGCCAATCTACGACCTCGAAGTACTGGTTCCCAGCGATCGTATGGGGGATGTGATGAGTGACCTCCAGGGACGACGCGCCATTATCATGGGAATGGGTTCCGAAAAAGGATTTGAAAAAATCTCAGCCAAAGTCCCGCTTAAAGAAATGTTTAAATACGCCACTTCTTTAAGCTCCATAACTGCCGGAAGAGGTCTTTTCTCCCTGAAATTTTCCGGCTATGAAAAAGTACCCGCCGACGTTCAGGAAGAGCTGCTTAAAACATATGAAACAGAACAGGAGGAAGATTAAACATCTTTCCGGATTAAATAGTATTCAATCCCGGGTTCCCGCCCGGGATTTTTTTCCGGCACAAAATCCAATCCCTCGTGTCATGCCATTTCAAATCGCTATACGGAATAAAAACCTTGTCTATGAAATTACACAATCTGATCTTTCCAGTGCTCCTGCTACTGGTTTTTTCATGCAAACAAAAGGAAGGACCTGGAATAAAGACCGGCGGTCCTGAGGTCATTTCATTTAAAGTTCTCCCCCTTGAATTGTCGGATGTAAAACTACTGGATGGCCCGTTTAAACATGCCACCGAATTAAACATGCAGTCGTTGCTGAACTATGAGCCAGACCGTTTTCTCGCCAAATTCAGAAACGAAGCAGGACTGGAACCTAAAGCCGAACATTACCATGGGTGGGAGGACAATACCATTGCCGGGCATAGCCTGGGGCATTACCTCAGCGCCTGTGCCATGATGTACCAGACAACCGGAGATGAACGATTCCTGGAACGCGTAAATTATATCGTCGATGAATTATATGAATGCCAGCAGGCTGATGGCGACGGGTATATCGGAGCCTTCCCCGACGGCAAACAGATCCTCGAAGAAGAAGTGGCAAAAGGCGATATCCGTGCGCAGGGATTCGACCTGAACGGCATCTGGGTTCCCTTCTATACCCAACATAAGATTATGGCAGGACTGCTTGAATCCTGCGATTTATGCCGAAACAGAAAAGCCCTGGAGATTACGATCCGTTTTGCCGACTGGCTTTACACCATCATCGATGATTTATCCGACGAACAAGTTCAACGGATGTTGCATTGCGAACATGGCGGAATCAATGAATCGCTGGCTGAACTATATGCCAAAACCGGAGACGAAAAATACCTGGATATGTCACGGGTGTTTCATCACAAAGCCATCCTCACTCCCCTCTCGGAAGGAATGGATATTTTACCGGGTAAACATGGGAATACCCAGATACCCAAACTGGTAGGGCTTGCACGCCGTTACGAGCTTACCGGCGATCTGACAGACCGCAGGACCGCAGAATTTTTCTGGGAAACCGTTGTGAACCACCATTCGTATGTGACCGGCGGAAACGGGAACCATGAATATTTCGGTCCTCCTGACACCCTGAGAAACAGGCTGAGCAACGAAACCACGGAAACCTGTAATGTGTACAATATGCTGAAACTTTCCCGCCACCTGTTCCTGTGGGATGCATCCCCCGAAGTAGCTGATTTCTATGAACGGGCCCTGTTGAATCATATCCTCTCATCGCAGAATCCATACGACGGCCGGGTTATTTACAACCTTTCCCTCGAAATGGGGTGGCATAAGGAATATCAGGATCCGGAATGGTTTACCTGCTGTGTAGGAACAGGAATGGAAAACCATTCAAAATACGGAAGAAATATTTTTTACTATAACCAGGATGAATTGTATATCAGCCAGTTTATTGCTTCCGAACTGAACTGGAAGGAGAAGGGGCTTACCGTCAGGCAGGAAACGTCCTATCCGGAAGAACAAGGCGCAAAATTCCTGTTCCGTTGTGAGAATCCTGTTAAGGTTACCCTTCAGATACGGTATCCCTTCTGGGCGACAAAGGGCATGGAGGTAAAAGTGAACGGGAAAAAACAGAACGTGAGAACAAAGCCGGGCAGTTTTATAGCCGTTCCGGGGAACTGGACCGACGGTGACGTTGTTGAAGTTTCCTTTCCCTTCAGTCTGCGGCTTGAAACCATGCCGGATGATCCGGACAGAATCGCTTTGTTTTACGGCCCGCTGGCCCTGGCAGGTGACCTGGGACCGGAAAATGATCCCCACACCTATGACCCCATGTATGTTCCTGTAATCATGACAGAAAACCGCGATCCGAATAGTTGGCTTAACCCGGTGGAGGGGGAAATCAATACTTTTATAACCCAGGATGTCGGCCGTCCCCGGGACGTGAAGTTTAAACCATTCTATGCAACCCACCACCGCAATTATTCCGTGTATTTCGACAGGTTTACAAAAAGCAGGTGGGAAAAATATCAGCAGGAATACCAGAAAAAACTGGAGGAAAAGAAAAAACTCGAAGCCTCAACCATCGATTTTTTTCAGCCGGGGGAAATGCAACCCGAAAGAGATCATGCCTTTCAGGATTCACTGACCTGGACAGGCGAAAATAGAAACCGGAAATTCAGGGAGGTGGACCGCGGTGGCTGGTTTTCATGTGAAATGAAAATGCTGAAAAACAAACCTGCTGCTTTAGTTGTCGAATACTGGGGAGGATACACCGGAAGCAAAACCTTTGCTATCCTTGTGGAAGATCATGTCATTGCCACGGAAAATATATCCAACATAAAACCCGGGGAGTTTATCAATGTTGAATACAAAATCCCTGAAGATTTGCTGGCCAACAAGGAAAAAATAACGGTAAAATTTGTCCCCCATCCGGGGCATCGTGCAGGCCCTGTCTTTGGCGTAAGGACCATAAAATCAGATCAGAATAGCAAATAACAGCAGAACTACCAAAACAAATTTGCCCCCGACTGTTTATACAATTACCGGATGATTCCTCCGGATTGTTTTTCGTATACAAAAAGCAAATACCTTGCTATTTGGCTCTTAAAACAGGAATTTTCCGTATCTTGATATCCTAATCCTTTAATCATGCATTATGAATATCCAATACAGCAAGCCCTTCTCCCAGGGATTCAAGCGAATGAAAAAAGCCCTTTTTCAGCCTTTCAATCTTGAAAAATGGTTTGTCGTAGGATTTACCGCTTTTCTGGCAACGCTTACAGACTGCCGGGGAAATGGTGGGGGCAGTTCTTCAAATCGCGGCGGGCATCCCAACTGGGATGAACTGTTCCGTTTCCCGGAAACTGCCAGGGACTGGCTGCTTGACCACCCCCTTTATTTCAATCTTATCCTGGCCGGAGTCGTTCTCCTGGTTATTATCGGCATTGTATTTATCTGGTTAAGCTCACGGGGAAAGTTTATGTTCCTTGATAATGTAGTGCACGACAAAGCCGAAGTTAAAAAGCCCTGGTTTGAATACCGGCGGGAAGGGAACTCGTTGTTCCTGTGGAGGCTTGTCTTCGGATTGATTGTTTTGGCAGTATTTATCTGGTTCTTGCTATACTGTTTTGAAACGGCCAAAATGATTCATTCAGGAAATATGTTTGTGGCGAACAAATTCTGGGCAATTACAAAACTGGTCCTTCTGTTCCTTGCCTTTATCCTATCAGTGGGTTTCATCACCATGCTGCTCGACCATTTTGTGATCCCGATCATGTATAAACAAAAGATCCCGGCCACCAAAGCCTGGGGAAGGTTTTTAAAGCTATTTGGCCGGTATTTCGGACATTTTATCCTGTACGGGTGTTTTTTCTTTGTTCTGGGGCTGGGGGTAATGATCGGGGTAATCTTTCTGGCCGCCTTAACCTGCTGCATTGGTTTTATTCTGCTGATCATACCCTTTATTAACGTTGTTGTTTTATTGCCGGTCCATTATACATTCAGGGCGTTCAGTGTGGAATTTCTGGAACAGTTCGGGGATGAATTCAGATGTTTCCCGGATTCAGAAACGCTCAACGAAACGGCAGAACCAGGCACGGATTAAAAATGGAAGGTCATTCTTTTCCCCGGAAGAGGTGGAAAAATCCATGGGCCCACCGTTCTTCACCGTCACGGCCTTTCCCTTCTGCCACATAATAGTAAACCCCCGGGCTGGCATAGCGACCTCCAATGCGACCATCCCATACCGATTCCATCCAGGTCCCTTCAAACCGGTTGACATTGCTTTTTTCCCAAAAATGGACTTTTTTGCCCCAACGGTTTACAATGGTAATTTTTACGTCCATCATGGACCAGAACTTAACAACAAAATTGTCGTTCGTCCCGTCTCCATTCGGGGTAAAAACATTGGGGACATCAAAATACGACGTGTCGGTGACGATAAAATCTTCCATATATACGGTATCTGTACAGACACCATCAAAGATACTGTCGTCAAGGATATGATAGGGTGACTTCTTTTTTGAAACCAGTTTCACCATATAGGTACCTGTATTCTCATACGTATAGATCAATTCATCGTTATAGGCCATAAACATAAAACTGTCAACGGGTTGGGTAGTAGTTTCTGATTCCTTTTTAATGGCATCCATATCCCTGAAAAAGAACCACTCAAACTCACCCGGTGTACCGTTTTCCGAGGTGTTTATGAAGGTAACCTCCATGGGCGCTTCACCTTGCCAGTCCCCTGAATTAAAATCGGCTTCTACTTCAAATCCTGCCCGGGTAACGATTGAAATGTAGGAAACATTTGCATCACCGCTGCAACCAAACCGGTCGAAAACGGTAAAGGCATACTCGGTATCCCGGGTAGGCGGATCAAAGATCTGCGGATTATTAACCCGGGCAATAACGGCGTTGTTCTCCTTCCATTCAACCTGAATATTTTTGTATATTTCAATTTCAGTATGGTCGGCCAGATCATAATAAACAAGTTCTGCCGTATTAAAAGAACTTTGCAGTTTAAAATAATCACAGGTCGATTCCTTCACCTTTGCATCTGCCTCAAACCAGTCGTTAAAAACCCAGGCGCGATGCATTTCGGTAGTATCTCCTTTGGTAATGGTTACCCGGTAACATCCATCGGGTAAATCCGAAATCCGGGAAAAGTTGTTTTCGGTTTGTTCTGAAAAATAAAATTCAAAGCCGGCAGTTGCGGGATTGTATTGTTCCCAATCATACGATTTTGTGCCTGAGAGAGGGGTTTCTGCAACCAGCTCTGCAGCATCAAAATCTTTTTCCGCACAAAAAATATAGATGCTGTCGGTATGTTCAAAAACCGGGTAACTGGTTTGATCGGTAAACACAGAAGCCGGTGCTGAAATCTGGGCATTCAAGATCCCCGGAATCAGCAGGCCCGGAATAAAAACAAAAAGAATTGCGTGTAAATAGACCTTCTTCATTTCTGCTTTTTATGATACAATATTAACGCATAATTTTTATTAAATTGCCCCATCAGCTGAAAAAGTCAAAGAAATGTTCCATGCCTGTTACCGGATCACAATGTTAATAAAACTTCGCTAAGAACTACGTTTTACATTGGGGAACTTGTATTTTTGTACCCCTGAACAGAAAAGAAGAATGGTGTTTGATTATTTGGAAGAATTAAATGCTTCACAGAAAGAAGCGGTCATAAACACGGAAGGGCCAACACTGGTGATTGCTGGTGCCGGCTCGGGGAAAACCCGTGTATTAACTTACCGGATTGCGCATCTGATAAAACTGGGTGCGCGGCCCTCAACGATCCTTGCCCTGACATTCACAAACAAGGCAGCCCGTGAAATGAAAGAACGGATCGCTGCAGTTGTGGGCAACAAAACAGCCCGATCCCTCTGGATGGGAACCTTTCACTCTATCTTTGCACGCATTCTCCGGGTGGAACAGGAAGCCACCGGATACCCCCCTAATTTTACGATTTACGACGCTGCCGATTCAAAAAACCTGATCCGAACAATTGGCAAAGATTTTCAGCTGGATGATAAAACCTACAAACCCGGGGTGGTTGCCAGCCGGATTTCCATGGCAAAAAACAACCTGATAACTCCGGAGATGTATGCCGTAAACGGAGAGTTCCGTTCGTTTGATAACAGCATCCATATGCCCCGGATAACAGAAGTCTACAGGGAATATGTCAAACGGTGCTTTCTATCAGCTGCAATGGATTTTGATGACCTGTTGCTTAAAACGAACATCCTTTTCAGAGATCATCCGGAAATTCTGAAAAGATACCAGAATACCTTTGATTATATTCTTGTGGATGAATACCAGGATACCAATTTTGCTCAGTACATAATTCTTAAAAAGCTGGCAACAATCCACAAAAACATTACCGTTGTTGGGGACGATGCACAAAGCATATACTCCTTCAGAGGGGCACGAATTGAAAACATCTTCAATTTCAGGAACGATTATCCGGACCACAAAACCTTTAAACTGGAACAGAATTACCGTTCTACGCAAAATATTGTGAATGCCGCAAACAGCGTGATATCTAAAAACAATCAACAGATCCCCAAAAAGGTCTTTTCTCAGAAAAAGGAGGGAAGCAAGATAAAAATCATACAGGCTTTAACAGACAATGAAGAAGGATTCCTTGTAGCCAACGAAATTACAGAAACCCAACTGCGTGACCATTTCAGGTATGAAGATTATGCGGTTCTGTATCGTACCAATGCCCAGTCACGGATTTTTGAAGAATCACTCCGGAAACGGAATATCCCCTATAAAATTTACGGTGGATTATCTTTCTATCAGCGGAAAGAGATCAAAGACCTGCTGGGTTATTTCAGGATAGTGGTCAACCCGGACGACAACGAAGCCCTGAAACGGATCATCAATTACCCTTCCCGTGGGATCGGAACCACTACGCTGTCCAGGCTTGAGAAAGCTGCAGTTCAGCACGAGTGTTCTGTATGGAGCCTTATCAAAGGAATTCCGGAACAGAATCCGGCAGCACTGAACCAGGGAATCATCCGGAAAATACTTCTGTTTAAGGAGATGATCCTGAATTTCAGAAAACAGGCCGGAGAAACGGACGCCTTCACACTGGCCTCATTCATAGCAAAAACTACCGGCATCCATACAGATCTTTACAACGATAAATCACCCGAAGGATTAAGCCGCTATGAAAACATTCAGGAGCTACTCAATGCCATCAAGGAGTTTTCGGTCTCCCGACAAGAAGAAGGACGCCAAAACTTCCTGTCTGACTACATGGAAGAGGTTTCGTTGTTAACCGATATGGATAACGAAAAGCCGGAAGACAAAAATAAAGTTTCGTTGTTAACCGCTCATTCAGCAAAAGGGCTCGAATTTAAAAATGTTTTTGTGGTTGGAATGGAAGAAAACCTGTTTCCCTCCAACCAGGCAGAGAAGAACAAAAGGAAAGACAGCCTGGAGGAAGAAAGACGGCTTTTTTATGTTGCGCTCACACGTGCTCAGGAAAATGCATATCTCTCTTTTGCCCGTCAACGATACCGTTGGGGTAGCCTTGAATACTGCAAACCCAGCCGTTTTCTGACTGAGGTGAATGAGAAATATATCCATATGCCTGTTCAACAGGATCCTGCACGTACCTTTGAAACCCAGCCTGATATTCCGAAAAGAACCCCATTCCGCCGGACATCCGGATCTCCTCCCAAACTTTCTGCAGTTGCCGGACAGAAATTCTTCGGAAGAAAACTTGTAAAACTTAAAGAAACAACGGACAGCAATAACCGGTTTGCAGGCGATGACCCCTTAAAAATTGTGCCGGGCACAATGGTTGAACATCAACGGTTCGGGAAAGGTAAGGTCTTAAAAACAGAAGGGACACCTCCGGATGTGAAAGCCACAGTGTTCTTTCAGAATGCCGGGCAAAAACATCTTTTGTTGAAATTTGCAAAACTCAGAATTATTTCCTGAAAAGCATTAAAAATGGATTTCTTTAACCAGTACTATGGATATATCATTGAAATTCATTAAATTTGTACCGGCTTTATCGTCATTAACACCTGACCTATTACCTTTTTTATATTTTAAAGCCCTAATTTTTCAGAAATTCAGAATGGATTACAATTCAAAACGTAAAAAAATGCCCCTTCCTGAGTATGGACGGAACATTCAAAACATGGTAGATCATCTTTTAACGATTGAAGACAGGGAAACCAGGAACCGGGCAGCCAAGACAGTAATTGACGTGATGGGTAATTTAAATCCCCATCTTCGTGATGTTGCTGATTTCAAGCACAAACTTTGGGACCACCTGGCTATTATGGCCGATTTCAAACTGGATATTGACTACCCGTACACTCCCCCCAGCCCTAGTCTTCTTCATGGAAAACCCAAAATTGTACCCTACAACCAACATGATATTCGCTACAAGCATTATGGGCATACCATGGAGAAAATGATTGAGGAAGCTTCAAAATTTGAAGAAGGAGAACTTAAGGAGGTATTAATCAAATTGCTGGCTGATCACATGAAAAAGAGTTATCTCGGATGGAATAAGGATGCAGTTGCGGATGAAAAGATCCTGAAGGACCTTTATGAACTTTCGAGGCGAAGGATCAAACGGGAAGGCATTGAACTGACCGATGCAAAAAATTATACTGCGAAGAATAAAAACAAAAAAAACGGGAGCCCGCGAAGCTACAAAAAGGGAAACAGCAAATACTAATGCAAAACCAGGCAGGCTATGTCAACATTCAGGATTGAAGGGGGACACAGGTTAAAAGGGGAACTCCAGCCTCAAGGTGCAAAAAACGAAGCTTTACAGGTAATCTGTGCTACCCTGCTCACTTCCGAAGATGTAACGATCCACAATCTTCCTGAGATCCGGGATGTATTAAATCAACTGGAGATACTGAAAGGTCTGGGGGTGAAAATTCACAGGCATTCCAGGGGAAATTACACGTTTAATGCTGCCTCGGTCGAAATGGATTACCTCCGTACCAACGAGTTCTCCAGCCACGCATCGGCTCTTCGTGGATCCATCATGATCATCGGTCCTTTGCTGGCACGATTTGGACACGGCTACATTCCCCATCCCGGGGGCGATAAAATCGGAAGACGCAGACTTGACATCCATTTTTTTGGTTTCGAAAAACTGGGAGCCCGGTTTGAATTTGATGCCCGGAACCACTGTTACAGCGTTCACACCGATGGCCTCAAAGGAGCTTATATGCTCCTGAATGAAGCTTCCGTAACCGGAACAGCCAACCTCATAATGGCTGCTGTATTGGCAAAGGGTGTTACTACGCTTTACAATGCTGCCTGTGAACCTTACATACAGCAACTCTGCCAAATGCTCCGTTCCATGGGAGCTAAGATATCCGGCATTGGGTCCAATCTGCTGACCATCGAAGGGGTTTCTTCACTGAAGGGATGCGAGCATACGATTCTTCCGGATATGATTGAAGTAGGAAGTTTTATTGGCATGGCTGCTTTGACCGGTTCCGAGATTACCATTCAACAGGTCGGCCTCAACCATCTGGGGATCATCCCTGAATCATTCCGCAAACTGGGTATCACTGTAATTCAAAAAAAGGACAACCTGTATATACCCCCGAACGAGCATTATGAAATTGAAACCTATATCGATGGTTCTATTCTGACCATTTCCGATGCCCCCTGGCCGGGGCTCACTCCGGATTTGCTCAGTGTTTTCCTGGTCGTGGCTACCCAGGCTAAAGGGAGTGTGCTGATTCATCAGAAAATGTTTGAAAGCCGTCTCTTTTTTGTGGATAAACTGATCGATATGGGGGCACAGATCATCCTCTGTGATCCGCACAGGGCAACCGTTATCGGACTGGACCGAAAACACAGCCTTAAAGCAACCCAGATGACCTCCCCGGATATCAGGGCCGGAATCGCTTTGCTTATTGCAGCCCTCTCGGCTAAGGGAACCAGCACCATTCATAACATCGATCAAATTGACCGGGGCTATGAAAATATCGATGGCCGATTAAATGCCCTGGGCGCAAACATCACAAGGCTGTAATAGATCCCCCTGCGAAAATCCGATACGCATAGTAAACATTTCATGGATTTTCTCTGTTTTCCTTATTAAGTTTTACTTTTGCAATCTTTTCCACATCATTAGAAAATAAAACAATGAACAGAAAAAAAAGAATACCATCCGGATTAATTGCTGCAATGATCTTCTTCTTTTCAGTGATTCAATTATCCGCCCAATCCCAAAACAACAAAATAGGGATAAATATTGGAAACAAGGCCCCGGAAATTATCGAAGAATCGCCCGATGGACAGGAGATCAAATTATCCGATCTGACGGGAAAATATGTGCTGATTGATTTCTGGGCCGGCTGGTGTGGACCCTGCCGCCTGGAAAACCCGAACCTGGTAAGTGCATACCACAAATACAAAAACATGAAATTCCGGAATGGCGACGGATTTACCGTTTTCAGTGTATCCCTCGACCGTACGAAAACGGCATGGACCAATGCCATTAAGGCGGATAAACTTGATTGGCCCTACCATGTCAGTGACCTTAATTTCTGGCAGTCGAAATATGCCATAATATACGGGGTTAACAGCATTCCGGCAAATTTTCTGATTAACGGGGATGGAATTATTATCGCCAAAAACCTGAGGGGCCCAAGACTGGAAGAGGTTTTGAAACAACATGTAAAATAAATAACACCCGACCAAAGCCTCCCTGCACCCTGAAAAATAAATTGACATCATGATTACACGAAGGTGTCAATTTGTCTTTTTATATTTGCATGGCAGAATTTTTGATCTGCCCTTCCCATAATGTTAAGCGAAAAAAAATATGACAGAGAAAAAAAATAAACCGACAGAACAAAAAAAGAACGAATCTGCCACAGCAAATCAAAAAAAAGAGAATAAGAGATCCCGGCCGCAAGCCAAAAAAGATAAAAGGGATGAAAAAATCGAAAAACTGGAAAACGAACTGGAATCCATTGCTGACAAACACCTGAGGCTTCAGGCTGAGTTTGATAATTACCGCAAAAGAACGCTTAAAGAAAAGGCCGAGCTGATACGTTTCGGAGGTGAAAACGTTCTGACCAGTATTCTTCCGGTTCTTGACGATATGGACCGGGCTATGGAATCAATGAAAGAGCTGGAAGATGAATATCCTGCAAAAAAAGGGATACTCCTTATTGTTAACAAATTCAAGGAATTCCTGAAGCAAAACAATGTACAGGAGATCGATGCCATGCATCAGGAATTTGATTGTGATTACCATGAGGCAGTAACCAAAATACCGGCTGAGTCGGAAGAGCTAAAAGGAAAAAACGTGGATGTTATTCAAAAAGGGTATACATTGAATGGCAAGGTTATTCGTTTCGCGAAAGTGGTTGTGGGAGAATAACATTCAATGTTGAATTACGAAATTATGGCTAAAAGAGATTATTACGAAGTTTTAGGAGTCAGCAAAAATGCTTCGGCCGAAGAAATTAAAAAGGCGTACCGCAAAAAGGCGATTCAACATCATCCCGATAAAAATCCGGGGAACAAGGAAGCAGAAGAGAAATTTAAGGAAGCAGCCGAGGCGTATGAAGTATTGCGTGATCCTGAAAAAAAACAACGATACGATCAATTTGGCCATGCAGGCATTGGGAGTGCCGGAGGTTTCAGTGGCGGCAGCATGTCCATGGACGATATCTTCTCGATGTTTGGTGACGTATTTGGTGACGCCTTTGGATTTGGTGGATTCAGTGGGTTCGGCGGAAGCCGGAGCCGGGGAAGAAGAGTCAGCCGTGGTTCCGACCTGCGGATAAAAGTGACATTAACCCTGAAGGAAATAGCTCACGGAACCGAAAAAAAACTGAAAGTAAAAAAATATGTAGCCTGCCCCTCTTGCAACGGTACCGGTGCACAGGGAGGAAGCTCCTATTCAACATGCAGCACCTGCCGGGGAACAGGTCAGGTAACCCGGATTCAAAATACCTTGCTGGGACAAATGCAGACCACATCAACCTGTCCGTCATGCCACGGTGAAGGACAGATAATTACCAACAAATGTACCCATTGTGCCGGAGAAGGAGTGGTCCGTGATGAAGAGATTATTAAGGTGAAAATACCGGCCGGCGTAGGCGAAGGAATGCAACTCAATGTTTCCGGAAAAGGAAATGCCGGCAGACGCGGCGGCATTAACGGAGACCTCCTGGTGGTTATCCACGAAGAGGAATATCCAGAGCTGATACGTAACAACAACAACCTTATATACAACCTCTTTTTATCCTTTCCTGAAATCACCCTGGGAACAACCAAAGAAATACCCACCGTGGAGGGAAAAGTGAAAGTAAAGATCGAGGCAGGATCTCAACCCGAAAAAATATTACGGCTGCGCGGAAAAGGTCTGCCCGATGTAAACGGATACGGACAGGGCGACCTCCTGGTGCGTATTCATGTCTGGATTCCAAAAAAACTCACCCCCGAAGAAAAAAGAATCCTTGAACGACTGATGGACTCTCCGGGATTCCAGGAAGGCCCCTCCAGCTCAGAAAAAAGTTTTTTTGAAAAAATGAAAAATATGTTCTGATAATTTCACCTCTTTTCTTTTGCATAGATTGGAATTTATGACTATACTTGCTGGCAGAAAAAGAAAATGAAACGAATGAGAAATACGATCGGACATAAAGGGTTCCATTGGATGCTACTAAATTCAGGTAAGCCGTAACCGTATTGTCTGATCTAAAGATATTCATTAACAGTGGCTTGCCTTTTTGGGCAGGCCATTTTCAGTTTAAGACCATGCGTGAAACATTAAAAATTGCAATTCAAACCAGGGGAAGGTTAAACGAAGAATCCATGAACCTGATTGCCGGGGCAGGAATAAAACTGATCCCCGGAAGGAGAAAACTTATTTCAGCAGCTAAAAATTTCCCGATGGAAGTTTTATTCCTGCGCGACGACGACATTACACAAACCGTAGCCGATGCGGTTGCCGATGTAGGCATCGTAGGTGAAAACGAGGTGCTGGAAAAAAAACTGGATGTCGTTATTTCAAAACGGCTGGGATTCAGTAAGTGCAGGCTTTCACTGGCAATTCCCAAAACCGTGGAATACCCGGGACCTGTTTTTTTTAACGGGAAAAAAATTGCCACCTCCTATCCGGTTATGCTGAAGGACTACCTCACCAAATACAAAATCAACGCAGAGATACACCGTATCAGCGGATCGGTTGAAATTGCTCCGGGAATCGGATTGGCAGATGCCATCTTTGATATCGTCAGCTCCGGGTCCACATTGGTCAGCAACCGCCTCAAAGAAGTGGAAGTGGTTGCAAAATCTGAGGCCGTCCTTATTCGAAATACAAACCTTTCACGTGGAAAAAAGAAGATCCTGGATGAATTTATATTCCGGACAGAATCTGTTCAGCGGGCAGAAGGAAAAAAATACATTCTTTTAAATGCACCCAATGAAAAAATTCAGGACATTGCCAATCTCCTGCCCGGAATGAAAAGCCCTACGGTTCTGCCACTGGCCCAGGAAGGCTGGAGCTCAATACACTCTGTGATCGAAGAGAACGATTTCTGGGAAGTGATCGATAAACTAAAAAAAACAGGCGCCGAAGGAATCCTTGTGGTTCCCATTGAAAAAATGATCTTTTAATAAAAAACAATCTGCCCAGAATGTGTCAGAAAAACAGATGAAAACCTAAATAGTGCGCATGAAGAAATATATCAATCCTCCGCAAACGGAATGGCCCCGCATCCTGAAGCGTCCACTTTTTGATGTTTCTGATTTGTATCCTACGGTACAGGATATTTTGCAGCAAATAAAAAACAGAGGCGACACAGCCCTGCGAAAATTTACCAAAAAATTTGATGGAATCGGGATTCCCTGGTTCGAGGTTGGGAAGGAAGAAATAGCTGCTGCCGAGAAGAACCTGAGCAGGGCTTTAAAAGAGGCTATAGAGGTTGCTGCACGGAACATCCGGATTTTTCATGAATCCCAAAAAAAGGAGGAATCAAAGGTCGAAACCTCTCCCGGTGTGATTTGCTGGCAAAAGCAGGTTCCGGTTGAAAAAGTGGGTTTATACATACCGGGAGGAACAGCTCCTCTTTTTTCAACGGTTCTGATGTTGGCTATTCCGGCTCAGATTGCCGGTTGTGAAGAGATCATCCTATGCTCACCTCCCGACAGGCAGGGAAAGATCCATCCGGCCATTTTGTATGCAGCGAAACGATCAGGCGTATCAAAAATTTACCGGTTGGGAGGGGTACAGGCAATAGGAGCCATGGCTTACGGTACAACAACGATCCCAAAAACCTATAAAATTTTCGGCCCGGGAAACCAATACGTGACAGCAGCAAAACAACTGGCAGGAATGAACGATGTTGCCATCGACATGCCTGCAGGCCCTTCAGAAGTGGCTGTTATCGCTGACGAAACATCGGATCCATCCTTTATTGCTGCCGACCTCCTGTCACAAGCTGAACATGGTGCCGACAGCCAGGTGATACTGGTCACTTCAGCTATCGGGCTGATCAGCCGGATTGAAAAAGAACTGACGGTACAACTGAAGGAGCTTCCCCGCAGGGAAATTGCCCTGCAGGCGCTTGCCCATAGTTGCCTGATCGGCATGGAAGATGAACAAAAACTGATACAGCTTGTGAATGAATATGCCCCGGAACACCTGATCATTGCCACCAAAAATAAGGGGGAGATCGCAGATAAAATCAAAAATGCAGGTTCGGTATTCCTGGGCCTCTACACACCTGAAAGTGCCGGAGATTATGCATCCGGGACAAACCATACCCTGCCAACAAACGGATGGGCAAAATCGTTCAGCGGAATCAACCTGGGAAGCTTTATGAAAACCATTACCTTCCAGGAAATCACCAAAAAAGGATTGCTTACCTTGGGACCGGTGATCGAAACCATGGCAGAAACGGAACAGCTGACAGCACACAAAAATGCCGTAACGGTAAGAATAAAAAAAATTAAAGAGACGATCAACCCATAAACATTCACCTTCATGAATACTGAAATGCTGCTAAGAAAAAACATCAGAGACCTGAAGCCCTATTCTTCAGCCCGTGATGAATACACCGGGGAAGCCCTGGTTTATCTCGATGCCAACGAAATCCCTTTTAATGAACCCTACAACCGTTATCCCGATCCGTTGCAACGAAAAGTCCGGGAAAAAGTGGCCGCGGTAAAGAACATCCCGGTGGAATCGATATTCCTCGGAAACGGGAGCGATGAAGCGATCGATCTGTTGATCCGGGCGTTTTGCCAACCCGGCAGAGACAACATACTGATAACCAACCCAACCTACGGAATGTATGAAGTAGCTGCCAATATTAATGATGTGGAGATCAGAAAAGTTTCGCTGAATCCTGAAAATTTCGGAATGGATGCAGATACTTTTTTAAACCAGGCCGATCAACATTCCAAACTGGCTTTTCTCTGTACCCCCAACAATCCTACCGGGAACTGCCTCGACACAAACGCTTTGAAAAAAATTGTAACGCAGTTCAATGGATTGGTCATTCTGGACGAAGCATATATTGATTTTGCACCCGGACAAAGCCTGCTCCCGGAACTCAAAAAATACCCCAATCTGGTTATCCTGCATACATTCTCCAAAGCATGGGGAATGGCAGGATTACGCCTCGGAATGGCATTTGCCTCTGCAGAGATCATCCAGGTACTACATAAAATCAAATACCCCTATAATATAAATGTACTGGCTCAGCAAAAGCTCCTGGAACTTCTGAATCAAAACACTCCAAAAGATAAATGGATCAAACAGATTCTGAAAGAACGGGAAAAACTTTCTGCAGAAATAAAACAACTCCCCTTTACAGAAAAAGTTTTTCCTTCGGATGCAAATTTTATTCTGGTGAAAGTACAAAATGCAAAAAACCTGTATCAATACCTGGTTGAAAGAGGCATTATTGTCCGTGACCGTTCAAAAGTCCATTTGTGTGAAAACAGCCTCAGAATAACCATTGGCAGAAGAGAAGATAATGCACTGCTCATCCATGCCTTGCATCATTACGCGGCTGCATGCCTATAGTTGACAACACGGGAAGCTCAGCCGGGAAGAAAAAATCCGCGGGCCGGAGCAAACCCTTTTAAAAATGGATTTCATTATGAAACAAGCCCCGATAGGGACACCCCTCTCCCCTCAAAAGGGGAGAACAGAAGAAAAGGAACGGGCGGGTTACCTTTGAAAATAAACAATTACAATCATATGAAAAAAGCACTCTTTATAGACCGCGACGGAACATTGATCATTGAACCTCCGGAGGATTTCCAGGTTGACTCGCTTGATAAACTGGAATTTTACCCCGGGGTTTTCAGGAATCTTTTTTTGATTCAGAAGAACCTGGATTTTGAACGGGTCATTGTAACCAATCAGGATGGACTGGGAACCGACCGTTTTCCTGAAGATAGGTTCTGGCCGGCCCAGCATAAAATGTTAAAAGCATTTGAAAATGAAGGAATCACGTTTGACAACATGCTTATAGACCGGAGTCTTCCGGAAGAGAATGCCCCTACCCGAAAACCCCTTACCGGGATGTTTACAGAATACCTGAAGGGCGGGTATGACCTGGCAAACAGTTATGTAATCGGAGACAGGCTGACCGATATGGAACTGGCAAAAAACCTGGGTTCAAAGGGAATTCTTCTGAACCGGAAAGAGATGACGGACGAGTTGAGAAAATCGGGACTTTCCGAATATTGCGTATTGGTTACCGACAACTGGGACGATGTATATGCCTGCCTGGCGACTCCGTCACGTACAGCCAGCATTATCCGTTCCACCAAGGAAACCACCGTCCGGGCAGAACTTAACCTTGATGGAAACGGAAATAGTTCCATTCACACCGGATTGAAATTTTTCGACCATATGCTGGAACAGATCGGACGCCATGCGGGGTGCAATCTGAACATCCAGGTGGAAGGCGATCTGGATGTGGATGAACACCATACCATTGAAGATACAGCCCTGGCCCTGGGGGAAGTTTTCAGGAAAGCTACCGGCGATAAAAAAGGAATGGAACGCTATGGTTTCGTCCTTCCAATGGATGATTGCCTGGCCCAGGCCGTGATCGATTTCGGAGGACGCCCGTGGCTGACCTGGAACGCCGAATTTAAACGCGAAAAAGTGGGCGACGTCCCCACCGAGATGTTTTTCCACTTTTTTAAATCCTTCTCCGATACCGCCCGGTGTAACCTGAATATTAAAGCCGAAGGGACCAATGAACACCATAAAATTGAAGCCATCTTCAAAGCCTTTGCCAAAGCCATCAAAATGGCCATAAAACGCGATAAGTATCACTTCGGGTTGCCCTCAACCAAAGGAACCTTATAACCGGAAAAACTGTTGACAGATGAAAACCATACGATCATTGCGCGAAAAAAGGAATACGGCCATATTGCTTATATTTTGCCCGGATAAACAGGGAATCCTTGCTATTGTTACTGAATTCCTGAATACAAACAAAGGGAACATCCTATACCTTGACCAGCATGTCGACCGGGAAGAAAAGATTTTTTATATGCGTGTGGAATGGGAACTGGATGGATTCTCCATACAGCGTAACAAGATCGGGGAATATTTTAATACCCTGATCGGCAAAAAATTTCATATGACCTGGACCCTCCATTTTTCAAACAACATACCCCGAATGGCCCTCTTTGTATCGAAAATGCCGCATTGCCTGTTTGACATCCTGTCCCGGTATGCTGCCGGAGAATGGGATGTGGAAATACCCCTTATTATCAGCAACCATGAAAAATTAAAACCGGTTGCCGAACGGTTCGATATTGATTTTTATCATTTCCCGAAAACGGAAGACAATAAAAAGGAACAGGAGCAAAAAGAGATAGCTTTGCTAAAGGAAAAGAACATCGATTTTATTGTACTGGCCCGCTACATGCAGATTCTTTCCAATGATTTTGTGTCGGCATACCCAAACAAGATCATTAACATACACCATTCATTTTTACCCGCTTTTGCGGGATCAAAACCCTATCATGCAGCCCATGAGCGCGGAGTGAAAATCATTGGGGCCACCAGCCATTATGTTACCGGAGACCTCGATGCCGGACCGATTATCGAACAGGATGTGATCCGTTGCAGCCATGTGGATACCGTACAGAAACTGATACGCAAAGGACGGGACCTGGAAAAAATTGTTCTTTCCGGGGCTGTTTATAATCATTTACAACGAAAAATCCTGGTATATCACAACCGAACGGTGATCTTTAATTAAAAAAGGTTGTTTTAATAAATGAACCGGATCAGATGGATCTATGTTACTACAATATGCATATATTCGCAACGGGAAAAATAAATCAGAAACGAGTTCCGATCGGGAAGTTGAACACACCCCTCTGTCAACCATCCGGCTGACAGCTCCCCTTACAAGGGGAGAAACAAAAGAAATCCCGGTCCCTTAAACCGGGATCAGGACGGGGCGGGTTCCATTTGATATTTATAATAATAAACAATTACAATCGTATGAAAGATCCATTCATTGCTTTAAACAGAACAACTGGCATCCTCATTTTCCTGATATCGTTCCTTGCTGTGGATGCACAGAATGTGAGGCAGGAGGTTCCGAAGGATTATGGCTACATTGTAGAGATCGGTCAGCAGATGCCTAATGTTGAGTTGGTACTAACCGATAGCACAATTCTGACAACGAATGATCTGAGAGGAAAAGTGGTGATGCTTCAGTTTACTGCAAGCTGGTGCTCGGTGTGCCGGAAAGAAATGCCTCATATTGAAAAAGAGATATGGCAGAAGCATAAAGATAACGAAAACTTTGCCCTTTTCGGAATTGATATGGACGAACCGTTGGAAAAAGTACAAACCTTTGCTGAGGAGATGAAAATCACCTATCCGCTAGCGCTCGACCCTGGAGCAAAGATCTTTCATACCATTGCAGCAAAAGGCGCAGGAGTAACCCGGAATATCATTTTGGATAAAAACGGAAAAATTGTAGACATGACCCGTCTTTTCAAACAGGAAGAGTTTGACGAAATGAAGGAAGTTATTAACGGGTTGGTACAACCATAAACAATAGAATACACCTCATTGTTTTTTTTCATTTTCATCCGGATGAAGATCGCAATTATCAAATACAACGCCGGCAACATCGAGTCTGTAAACAATGCCTTGAACCGCCTGGGTATAATGGCTGAGATAACAGCTGATCCGGAAAAAATCCGGGCAGCCGACAAGGTTATTTTTCCGGGAGTAGGTGAGGCCAGTACCACCATGGCCTATTTACGCAAAACAGGACTGGATGACGTTATTGTATCGCTGAAACAACCGGTACTGGGAATCTGCCTCGGCCTTCAGCTGATGTGCTCCTTTTCTGAAGAAAACAATACCCCCTGCCTGGGCATTTTCGATGAAAAAGTAAAACGTTTTATCCCGGAACACAATAAAAAATTCAGGACCAAAGTTCCTCATGTGGGGTGGAACACAATCCATAACCTGTCAGGAGAATTTTTTTCAAAAAAACTGGAAAATGCATACCTATATTTTGTACATTCATACTATGCCGAAACCGGAAAACATACAGCAGCTACAACGCATTATATATCAACGTTCAGTGCCGCATTAAAAAAAGACAACTTTTTTGCCACCCAGTTTCACCCTGAAAAAAGTGGAAAACCCGGGGCAGAAATATTAAAAAATTTTATAACCATTTAATACGTAAATGAATGAATCGATTAACCATAGTAAAGGTTGGTGGCCAGGTTATTGAAAACACAGAATTGTTCAAAGAGTGCCTATCCGGATTTAAGAAGATTTCCGGAAACAAGATCCTGGTCCACGGAGGGGGTAACTCAGCTACAGATTTAGCATCAAAGCTGGGAATCGAGGTAAAAATGATAAACGGACGAAGAAAAACCGATGCCAGCATGCTTGATGTTGTCATTATGGTATACGCCGGGCTTATCAATAAAAAAATTGTGGCTGAACTTCAGGCAATAGGCTGTAATTCTGCAGGATTCAGTGGTGCTGATTTTGACCTGATCAGGGCCCGGAAAAGAAATCATCCTGAAATTGACTTTGGTTTTGTCGGCGATATCGAGGATGTGCACACCAGCGAACTGAGGTTATTGCTTGACGAAGGGGTCATCCCGGTGATTGCCCCGCTGACCCACGACGGGAAAACCCAGTTGCTCAATACGAACGCCGACACCGTAGCATCTGAAATGGCAAAAGAACTGTCAAACTATTACAACACCTACCTGGTTTACTGTTGTGATAAAAAAGGAGTTCTTTCTGATCCTGAGAATGAAGAAAGTGCGATCCCTTATCTCCAGGAGAAAGAGTTTGCTGCCCTGGTTGAAAATAACATCGTCTCATCTGGAATGATTCCTAAACTGGAAAACGGTTTTAATGCCAAAAAAAACGGGGTAACCGAGGTTATCATTACCGATGTACAAAACCTGTCAACAGGAAAAGGAACCCGTTTATCCATGGACTCTGCTTAGACTAAATCCGGATCCCGGGCCGTTTGTCACATGACTGCTACCCTTTTTAAATTATAACGAATGCATTAAACAATACGAAACAAGTGAGAAAGATCCTATCGTTTATATCCTCCATGTTTTTCACAGGCATACTGTTGGTGATTTTTGCCACAGCCATTGGTTACGCAACCTTTATTGAGAACGATTATGGGACCCAGACGGCAAAGATCCTGGTTTATAATGCCTGGTGGTTTGAACTCCTTTTTCTTGTTATTGGAATCAATCTCCTCTCAAGTATCTTTGTTAACAAACTGATCAGCAAAAAGAAATGGACAATTTTTCTCTTTCATGTAGCTTTTATCATCCTTATTGCCGGAGCAGCGATAACCCGTTATTATGGATTTGAAGGTACCATGTATATACGGGAAGGGGAATCATCTGATTTTATCATTTCGGAATCCACATTCATTACCCTAACGGCTATATCCGGAGAGGAATCTGCAGATCATGAAGAAGAGGTAAGGTTTTCAGGCTACACGGCCAACCGGTTTTCCGGCCACCTGGAAGTGGGAGGCAAGTCGGTATCTGTTGAAAATCTGCAATTTGTGCCTTCAGCACTGGAATCCATAACCAAAGATGGCACTGGAGAGCCTGCCATTGCCATGATGGCTTTCAGCAACCAGATTCCCCGGATCGATTTCTCCCTAACCAAAAAAACAAGCAAGGTGATTGACGGAGTGCAGTTTGCATTCCAAAATGAAAATTTTAATTCCGACATTTTGCTCTCGGAGCATACCGGTTCCATTCATTGGGTTGCCTCCGATTCGGTTAGGGTAACCGATGCAATGAATAAGCAGTCTGAAACCATCCCTCCCGGGGAATGGATCCCCCTTTCCGGAAGAAAGATATACCAGTTCCGTCATTTATCCTTTATTTTCAAACAATATTATCCCCGAGCCAGGATACAGCTTACCTCCGTGCCTCCGGAAGACAACAATGGGTATTTCGACGCTTTTTTAGCACGGGTTACTGTGGACGGGGAATCCGGATATCTGGCAGTATCAGGCAGTAAGGGACAGGTTGGGGAACCGCAGTATATCCATTTAAACGGAATACAAATCAACATCCGGTATGGATCAAAAAAGATTCCCCTGCCCTTTTCGATCCGGTTGAATGACTTCCAGCTGGAACGATACCCCGGATCCAACAGTCCGTCCTCCTACGCCAGTGAAGTTGTTTTAACAGATACAAAGAGAAGCCTGGAAAAACCATTCAGGATCTTCATGAACAATATCCTTACCTACAAAGGGTATCGTTTTTTTCAGTCATCCTACGACCCGGATGAACAGGGAACCATTCTCTCGGTCAATCATGATCAGGCAGGCACCACGGTAACCTATTTCGGATACTTCCTTTTGGCCCTGGGAATGATCCTCACTTTATTCAATCCGAACAGCCGGTTCAGAAAACTGGCCAGGGCATCTGCAGCACTGCATGCCCGCCGGAAGAAACTTCTTATGGTCATCCTGGCCGGGATGATATCCACCCTGGTAAATGCCCAACCGGCAAAAGACAATCAGATCGATAAAGAACACATCCGGGAATTCAGCCGGCTCCTGGTCCAGAACAACCAGGGAAGGATTGAACCGGTCAATACCCTGGCCTCTGAAATTCTGCGAAAAATAGCAAAAACAAACAACCTTAACGGATTGTCTGCCAGTGAGGTATTCCTCAGAATGCAGATCAATCCTGAAAAATGGGCAACCCTGCCTGTTATTCAGGTGGGAGATCCGGACCTTCGAAAAAGATTAGGAACCAATCAAAAGCTGGTGCCCTTCAATCTTATTGTAACTCCAGGACATGCTGGAGGGTATAAGATCAGCGATCAGGTACAACAGGCCTATGCCAGGAAACCCGCTGAAAGAAATAAATTCGATAAGGAGGTCCTCAAGGTGGATGAAAGAGTAAACATTCTGATGAATGTTTACTCCGGTAATTTTATGAGGATCCTCCCGGTACCAGGCCATCCCAACGACCAATGGATTTCAGCAAACAGGGTTTCAGACACCGGAAGTGAAAATGCAGAATGGGCAGAAAATACTGTAAACAACTATTTCTCAGCAGTTCAGGAAGGGATACAGCATGGAGACTGGAGCAAAGCCAATGCCTATCTTAACCAGCTGA
>Ga0307422_1000242_pt1 | contig 32252 bp, 36 predicted proteins | sample SalMarWE160290MG_FD_202153 | JGI IMG/M metagenome (GOLD analysis project Ga0307422, IMG submission 202153) | Salt marsh sediment microbial communities from the Plum Island Ecosystem LTER, Massachusetts, United States - WE1602-90 | ecosystem: Environmental > Aquatic > Marine > Intertidal zone >...
GCAGGTCATCTATTTCAGCGCCAAGACTGAGATTCGGGACCTCGTAAAGGCGCCGGCCAAGCGCGGCCTGGTGCAGCACCTTGAAATTCAAGGGATAACCCTTGATACGTGAAGGTCCTTATAAAGGTCCTTATAAAGGATTTGACTTTTTCTTTTCCTCCGGGGTAACATAGACCATACCCCCGGAGATGCAGATGCAAAACATGTGGGCTCCATGGAGAATAACGTATATAGTGAACGATAAAGAGGACGGCTGCATCTTCTGCAACCGGAAGCACAACGGAGATGATCGTGAGAATCTCGTCCTCCACCGGGGCAAAAACACCATCGTCATGTTGAATAAGTATCCCTATAACAACGGCCATCTCTTGGTGGCCCCCACACGACACGTGGGTTTCTTGGAAGACCTCACCCAGGAAGAGATGAGCGACCTCATGGCCGCCATCCAGCGTTGTGTCGTCCTCGTAAAGAAGGTCCTCTCTCCCCACGGCTTCAATATCGGGGCCAATGTGGGAAAGGTGGCAGGGGCGGGGGTGGAGGATCACCTCCATTTTCACATCGTCCCCCGCTGGGAGGGGGATACCAATTTCATGCCGGTCCTGGCCGACACGCGCGTCATCCCCGAGCACCTGGCGGAGACCTATCACCGGCTCTCCCAGGTCTTCAAGGAGTTTTAGCCCATGAAATTCATCAAAGTCACCTTTACCGTCCTCCTCATTGGCCTGATCATCTTTTTCGCCGTCACCTTTTACCTGCAGAATATGGGGGAGGTAACCATCAATTATTTCGGATTGGTGGATTCCTATACTGTTCCCTTCTCCACCATCTTTTTGCTCGCCGTCTTCGTGGGAATCTTAGTCGGCTGCATCATAGGAATCCTGGGAGTAGGACTGACCACGATCAGGCTCCGAATGCAGCTCAGGAGCAAGACGAAAGAGGCGGCGGCCTTGAGAGAAGAGCTGATTTCATACAAAGGTGAGGAAATTCCCGAATCCGAACTTTACTCCCCCGAAAACGAATAATCTCATCACCATGGACTTTTTCGACCCCCAGGGTGAGCCCCTGGTCACCCCCCGGGCGCTGGTGAAGCGTCTCACCCGCCCCTCCCTCGGCGTCAAGGCCCGGCGAGCGGAGGCCTGCGCCCTCATCTGCGTCATCCCCCCTGACCTGCGGGCCTTTGTCAAGCGGCTGCACGGAGAGCCCGTGAAGGCGTGGCAGGGATTTAGGGAGGTATATCGCGGATACCACGGTGCAAAAAAGGTGACCATTGCCCGCGCCCCTTTCGGCGCGCCGGGGTGCGTGGCCCTGGCCGAAGAGCTGGCCTCCTTCGGCATGCAGCGGGCCCTCTTTATCGGCTACTGCGGCTCCCTGCAACCGGAGGTGCGGGCCGGGGACATCGTCTGCCCCACCCAGGCCGTCAGGGAAGAGGGGACATCCTTCCACTACCTGCCTTCTGATATACCTGCCCAACCCCACCCGGATATCCAGAAACTCATCGTGGATTGTCTGCAGCGCCGCAAGGTCCCCTGCCATGAGGGGACCATATGGACCACCGACGCCATCTACCGGGAGACCAAGGGCAAAGTTGAGCGATATCAAAAAGAGGGGGTCCTGGGGGTGGAGATGGAGCTCGCCGCCCTCTTCGCCTTCGGCACGGCCAAAAAAATACCCATCGGGGGAATCCTGGTAGTGGCCGATGAGCTTGCCACCGGGCGATGGCGCCCGCGCTTCTTCTCCCCGCGCCTCATCAAGGGGGTGCGCCGCGCCCGCACCGCGGCCGTGGAGATCCTGGGGGAGATGGGGTAAAGAGGGTCAGGGTCGGGAGCAAAAAAGGCACTTTTAACCTAGTAATTTAAATTATTCTATGCTATTCTAGAAGAGCCAAATACAACCTCTCTGCTTTTCTGCTCATCCCATCATCTTCAACCACATGGAAATGGCCGATTGCCGATGAGGACGGAACGGCCAAATACTATCTCAATACGACAAAAGGAGCACTATGAGCACTATGCAACACAAAAGATTTGACGATTTGACATTATCGAAAGAGGTGCAACAGGCAGTGGCGGCCATGGGATTCGAGGACCTGACGCCGATCCAATCCGGGACGATCCCCCTTATCCTTGAGGGCAAGGACATCATCGGACAGGCACAGACAGGCACCGGGAAAACCCTTGCCTTCGGCATTCCCATGCTTGAGCTGCTCGCGCCGCGGGGCAGGAAGCTGGAGGCCCTCGTCCTCTGCCCCACGAGGGAGCTCGCCGTGCAGGTTGCCGAGGAATTGAAGAGGCTTGCGAGATACCGCAGCGATGTGCACATAGTCCCGGTTTACGGGGGACAGCCCATCAAGCGGCAGCTCGACAGCCTCAAGAGAGGGGCGCGCATCGTCGTCGGGACGCCGGGACGCATTATGGACCATATGAATCGGGGCACGCTGATATTCGATGCGCTCACCATGGTGGTGCTCGATGAGGCGGATAGGATGCTCGATATGGGATTCGTGGACGACATGAAAACGATCCTGTGGGCCACACCGGAAGACCGGCAGACCCTCCTCTTTTCGGCGACCATACCCCGCTCGATCATGGACCTCGCGAAGAAGTTCCAGAGAGATCCGCACCTGGTCAATGTGGCCGGCGAGCAGCGGACGGTCCCTCAGGTGGAACAGGCATTCGTCGAGGTGAAACCGTGGATGAAGCTCGGTGCGCTGTGCCGGCTTATCGACACGTACACGCCGGTCTCTGCACTGGTTTTTTGCAACACCAAGCGCAGGGTAGACAAAACGGCCAAGGACCTGCAAACCAGGGGCTATAGCGCCGGCAGTCTGCATGGCGACATGACGCAGTCCCGCCGCGACTCGGCCATGAAGCGGTTCCGCACCGGGCTGTCGAAGATACTCGTGGCGACCGACGTGGCCGCCCGGGGCCTGGACGTGCACGGCATAGAGGCGGTTATCAATTACGACCTGCCCCAGGATGACCAGCACTACATCCACCGGATCGGGAGGACGGCGCGGATGGGGCAAAGCGGCCGCGCCTTTACCCTTGTCCTTTCAGAGGAGCTTACAAGGCTGCGGGAGATACAGTACTGCGCCAATACGCGCATAACCCGTCACGCAACCCCTTTTCTTAAGGGCCAAAACAAGGCGCACAAGGCGAAACACAGCCATACGGCCTTCAAGACCAAGGGCCGGTCAGAACACCTGCACGCCAGCCGGGCATAGAAACCGTCTGCACGAGCCCCTCAGGACAACAAGGGGAACGCCGTCAACAGCGTTCCCCTTGCGCACCCTATTCTTCCACCATTGGGTCTGGGAAAAGTCACGGATAAAGATTTGACCCCTCTTTTACTCCCCCTCTTTATAATAATATGGGTCTAGTTCTTAGTACCCAGTGCAATGCGCCATCCCGTGAACGGAGCGATCAACTCTACTGAATTCTCCAAGGGTTCCGGCTCATCCCCGAATATCATTTCCTTGTCGGTATGCAGCGCCACTTTGTTCTCGGCGGTGACTGCATAAAACACCATACCGCCGGACAGCTTCAATTGTTCACGAATAATGCTGCTCAAATCTTCCAGGGAAACCGAAATCCCGAGTATCCCAATGACTTCCCCTTCTCTGATAACGGGAACTGCGACCACAAGTACTTTCTTGCCGGTTGACCTGCTGACGACCAGTTCGCTATGGGTGTTACTTCCGGACATGACCACGGAGAAATAGGCCCGGTCTGAGATGTTTTTATCCGTTTTCCCCATACCCACAACGTAATACGACCCATCCGGCACGCCAAACCACTTGGGGCCGGGGAGCATGACCTCATCAGCTTTTGTGAGGAGGGGCAGCATTGCTTCCCAATCCCCGGACTGAACCTCTTTGGTTGCGGCCAACACTTCCAGCATAGTGACACTGTTTTTAACGTGACTATCCGCCAACGCCGCTATGCCGGCAACGCCCATCTCCAGTGTTGCTTCTGAACCGATTTTCTTTTCGGTGCACCCAGAAGACAAGACCACTACTACCAGGCACAACCCAAGCATACCAGCAGCAATTTTTTTCATAGTGCCCTCCTTCAATACCATTCATATTTAGTTACAAAATTTCTACCCAATATGGTTATACTTTAACAAATATAAATCAAGAGCTAATATAAACCCTAAGACTGAAACGGGGGATGGACTTGGTCTGAAGAGAAGACGGTGCTTTCTTTGAAGACGGTATCATCGGGCCGAATCTGCTCGGAATTCCATCGTTCGTTGTTATCAGCCCAATCAAGTGCGGTATCGATATATTTCACCACGCTTTTACCGGCGGTATTAACTAATAGAAAAAGCATGATCCGCCCGAGGTTGATAGGAGAAACCCTGAAAAGTAACGGAATATGCCGCAGGATCGAAGAGAAAGAATAAAACTCGCTTTGGACATACCGGTGTCCCTCGGCAAGCTCCTGGGGGGTCATGTTCTTGGGCTGAAACACGACGGTATGGTGGTCGTAATGGCTCCAATCGTGAGATATGAGTCGCCCCTGCTCCGTGAAACGCCGGTATAGTCGTGTTCCGGGATAGGGCGTCAGAACATTTAAGGCCATTGTGGGAAGTTTATTCCTCGCCAAAAATTCCAGGGTATCATCAAAAATGGCTTCCGTATCCGTATCAAACCCCAAAATAATGGAGGGGTGAAAGGCGATACCATGATCCTGGATAATCTTAATCGCCTCCTCAGTCTCTTCTATGGATTTAAACGTTTTTTTCATTCCCTTCAGGCTGGCAGGCGACACAGACTCAAGCCCGAAGAATAAGGCCTCACAGCCCGAGAGGCGACATAATTTCAGCATCTCCTTGTCTTTCGCCAGGGACATGGAACTTTGTCCCACCCATTGGATGCCCAGGGGTATCATGGCTTCAAATAATTCTTTGGAATATTCCGGGTGTCCGGTGACGTTATCGTCTAAGAGCAAAAACGTCTTTGAACCTGATCGTTTGATATCCTCGACAACCAGGGAAAGCGGTCTATGCCTGATTTTCCTGCCATAGAAATCCGTCACTGAACAAAATTCACAGGCGTACGGACACCCCCTGGTCGTCACCAGCCCTACACAGTTAAAGAGCGCCTTGTCAAGGTGAAAATCCCGCCGGGGGAAAGGAACCGTTGCAAGATCTGGTTCCGGTACATGGTAGAATTTCTGGAGCTTGCCCTTTTTAAAATCGCTGACGACATCCGCCCAACAGCCTTCCGCCTCTCCGATGACAACGGCATCGGCGTGCTGGATGGCTTCTTGGGGTAAGACGGTGGGATGAATGCCGCCGAGAACGACCTTGGCACCTCTTTGCCTCAACAGGTCGGATAAGTGATAGCTTCTATTGGCCGTGGCCGTCATACAAGAAATCCCCACCAAGTCGAAATCCGAAGAAAGATCTATCTCCCTGACGTCTTCATCGACCACGGTAATATCAACATCATTCGGTGTCAGTGAAGCCAAAATGTGAAGGCTTAATTGAGGGATGGTAATAGCCCTGAGTCTCTTTCTGCCAACCTTCTGAGAAGGTGAAACCAATAAGAGTTTCATCACGACGTCCCCTTTTCTCACAAAATATGTAAGGATAGTATCATCCCATCTCATACATTACCAGGGTTAATTGTCCCCCCGGACGGTGAAAAAAGGGGGCGTCACGCCCCCTCCGCTCCCGAATACCCCAACCCCTTCACCGCCACCTGCGCACACATACATGCCGGGACCAAAGATTCGCCCCCTCAACTTCCCCATCAAAGATACGTGTCAAGCGTGTAGACCAAACGCCTATTGTTACTCCTCTGTCTTGGGCGGGGGGGATTTCCTCCGGTCCTTTCCGGAGCGCCGCTCCCGGCTGTCCGGACGGCCGGACCCTTTATAGCTGTGGCCTGAAGCCTTCCTGCGGTCCTTGCCCGACCTGCGCTCCTTGCCGGAACGCCGCTCTACCCGTACCATGTCCCCCTCCTCAAAAATATGAAAGTGGCGATGCCCTTCAGCGGCGCCACCCTCCACCTCCTTACAAACTAAAACCCAACCTCTTATTCCCTTTGGGGCCTCTGAGAGATGACTTCATCATATTTGTGCATACGCCCTGTGTCGATGAACTCGGCAATCTTTCCCCCACTTTATTTAATAATGAATATAAAAGAGGGGATGCCGTGCACGGTACTTGGACAGCGCTGCGCCGATCCCCGGGATCGCGGTCAAAGCCGGGATGCCGCCTGCTTGATAGGCCTCTTTGACATCCGTGGGGTAATCAGCAAGGACCTTTGAGGCCTTTCGGTATGCCGCGATCTTAAAGGGATTCTCCCCCAGGACATCGAGGGCGTCGGCCATCTGCGAGAACATGCCGCTGATGATTGTATTCGTGCCCATTGGTCCCCCATCCCGTGCAAAAGAGAGTGAGGATTCTCCCCCTCTCCCTACTTAATGATTTTGAGTGCACTGTTGCAGAGTGCCAATAATAGAGACCGTGTAGATGAGAGTATTTCGCTGTCCCTGGGACCGGAAGGAGTCTGAAAGCCCTGTGCTTTTGTATCCCTGATGGTTGCGAGCACCTCACCCAAACTCTTTAATGCCTTCCTGGGATCCGACCCCCGAGAAGACCTGACCATACCGATTGCCTTCTCGATGCTGCCCGGTCCAGGCCCTTTCTCTGGACCGGCAAGGATCGTTTCCAAGGGAGGATCCAAATAGATGAGCGTCTCGACTGCACCGAGGCCTAGTATCGGCCTGATGTCTTCCTCCTGGATAGAATCGAGAAGCGTTAAAACGCTGTGCTGCTCTTTTCTCTCGTCCCGTAAGGTTGCAATGTTCGTGAGCGCACCCCACAGCACGTCGATTGCTTCATCATCGGAAAGGGTTTTGGCTTTTTTGATATCTGATCTGATTTCCGTCTGGTTCATAATGTGAGCCTCACAGAGTTAAGCGTTCGAATTATTTAAAGACGTCCCCTCTTTTCTCTCCCTATAGGAAACGTCAAGAATAAAGATTTGACCCCTTTTCTTCCTTCTTTTCTTCCTTCTCGATCACTTCAGCCAGTGTTCAATCGGCGTTGACAAGAATTCCTTCACGGGGATTCCTTCTTCTCCCACCAGGAGCTGCCGTTTCACCCGAAAGGCCTTTGCAAAGGCCTCCATCCCTACCAGACGCTCCCTTCTCCTGCCGCTTTTCACCTCCATAGCGACAACCGTCTTTCCGGCGCTCATGACAAAATCCACCTCCCGGTTTCTTTCCAGCCAGTACAATACCTCTATGTTCTTTCCCCTGGTGCTGTTGACCAGATGGGCCCCGACCGCTGTTTCAACGAGTCTGCCCCAATAGTCACGATCCTGTTGTGCGCCTTCAAAGGAAAGATGGGCGGATGCGGACATCAAGGCCGTGTTTAAGACCTGGATCTTGGGGCTCGATGCCCGTTGTTTCACCTGCTTGCCGGAAAATTTTGCCAATCCTGCAATTAAACCCGCCCCATTGAGCAGGTCGAGGTAGTGCGCCAGGGTGGTCGTATTCCCGGCGTCGTGCAGCTGCCCAAGCATTTTTTGATACGAGAGCACCTGCCCCGAATAGTCGCAGCAGAGTTGAAACAGGCGTCGAAGCAGGGCGGGCTTGTCGACACGGGTCAGTAACAGGATATCCCGGGAGATCGTCGTCTCGATGAGTGAGTCACTGATATATCTGGCCCACCGCTCATGATCTTCGACCAGGCCGGCCGCACCCGGATAGCCGCCGTATACAATATAGTGCTCTACATCCCAACCAAAGGCATCCCGCATCTCGGCATACGACCAGTGCGTGACGGGGATGAGTTCAAAGCGACCGGCCAGGCTTTCGGTTAAGCCTCGTTGGACGAGCAGCGGCGAGGACCCCAGAAGCACTACCTTCAGGGGCAGCCCCGAACGGGCATCCTCATCCCACAGGCGTTTGATGATTTCCGACCATCCGGAAACCTTTTGCGTTTCATCAAGGATGAGAACGGCACCCTTCTTCTTATTCTTTGCATTAATTTTGAGACGGGCGATCTCCCATTGCTGGACCAACCAGGTCCGGTCCCGCAGCGTCGGTTCATCAGCGGTGACGAAGTGAGCGGGGGGAGAGAGGGTTTCCAGTACTTGACGGGCGATCGTGGTCTTGCCGACCTGCCGCGGCCCGGCCAGGACCTGGATAAACCGCCGGGGTTCTTCAATGCGTTGCAACAAGGTATGGAAGATGGCCCGTTTGTACACGATGCCTCCGAAGGTATGGCCAACTCGCTGCGCGGTTGCCCACAAATTACTCAATGCCCTGAGTAATATTACTCAATATTTTAGGTAAATCAAGCGCTATTTTCTCCCCAGAAAGGCTGCCTCGGGAGGTCTGAGGAGTCACATCTTCATGTATCAATTATTCGCCTCTCCTGCTTCGTTTGCAGCAACTAAAAAAGGGCTTGTGGAGACCCTTACATTGCTTCCCTTCAACCTCCCGCAACCCTCTTGTTTCATGCCTGTCACTCTGCGATCCCCTACCATGTTAGATATCTCTATAGATGGGATGTGTCACGAAGCGACATCCCCTCAATAATAAAAATATCCGATTGGCAGGGGATCGCACTCCGACACATTCCGTCTTCTCTGATTTATTTAAAGCGTCCCGCTCTTTTTTGTTTCAAAACTGAATGTCGGAATGTTGCTGAACAACAGTGCGGGACATACCCCCTCTAGGCCTGGCCCTCATTACGGATCACATTCCCCCCCATCATAGGCAATCCCGCCCCAAAAGTAAACCCATTGTACCGCGCCTGCTCACGGTGCTTCAAAGAGTGCAAGCTCCTGAAAGTATTGGCGGTAAAAACCCCGGTCTCTGGTGAGAAAGCGGTCTGCCCGCCGGAGGGCATGGGCCCCGATGAGAAAATCGGTGATGATGCGCTCCCGCTTGCCGCCTTGTTTACGGTAGAGACCCCACCGCTCGCCGGCGAGGAATGCGCACTCGCGGTCAGGGGGCTCGATGGTACACTTGATCTTGTGCAATGCGGCATCCAAAAGGGTTCTGTCTTCAAATTGGGGGACGAGCTCGGCGTACACAATAGTGCACATAACCAGGGCTCCTTGATCATACGCCGCCTCGAGAGCGCGCAGGGACTGTTCGCCCCACTGAGGATCAGGCAGAAAGACATCGAGCAAGACGTTGGTATCGACGGCAGTGATCACCTGCCCCTGATCTCCTCGATATAGGTGTCGACCTCAGCTGGGCGGTTGAGGATGCCGAAGACCTCTCGAATCGGGTGGGCCCCTGCAGTGCGTTTTCTGACCCGGATGCCGTCCTCATCAGCTACAACGTCGATCTCCACCTCTGGGTGGAGTCCGTAACGATCCCTCAATTTTTTGGGGATAGTTACCTGGCCTCGTTCAGATACCTTCATGCTTCCTCCGATTTTAAAATTCATACTTTCTTATTAATTAAATCAGGAAAATCAATTGTTGTCAAACCTTGATCTTGGAAGGAGAAGGGGAATCTTCGCCCCCGCATGTGTGCAGCCCGTGAACATCTTCAAACAATTCATCGACGTACAAAAGGGCCTTTGGAGACCCTAAGCGCGGCGCGGGAGACCCCCTTACAAAAGCTCCAAGGCACTGAGCTTTGCCCCCAGCCCCCTGAACACCCGCCACCAATCCCGGGGGTGCTGGAGCAGGGCCTTGAGGATACGGCTGGGGTAGTCGATGTCCCCGTAGGCGGCCACCACCTCCAACAGGGCCTGGTTATCCAGGCAGTCGAAGAGAAAGTTGATCTCGCGGTTGTTGAGGCCCCTGAACAGGCGCCTCAATGACATCCCCAGGGAGAGCTCCCGGTCCAGCTTGCTCCGCCACCTCCGCTCATAGGCGATCAGGCCTTCCGTATCTTGAAAAGAAAGTACGTGCTCGGCGGCCACCTCACCGGCGATCTTTGCCGCGCAGATGCCCGTATAGAGCCCCCCGCCGGAGGTGGGCTTGGCCTGGGCCGCGGCGTCCCCCACCACCATCACCCCGTCGGCCACGGTCTGCGCCCGGGGGCCGATGGGGATCAGGCCCGCGTTGACCTTCAACGGCTTGAGCTTAAGCTTTTCCAGGAACTGCCTGAGCAAGGCACTGGCCCCCTTCACCTGGTAGGTGGCCAGCCCTATCCGGGCGATCCCCTCTTCGGCAGGGACGACCCAGGCGAAAAACCCTGGGGCCAGCTCTTGATCCACGAAGATCTCTATGTGATCGGGTTCTTGCGGCTCGTACCGGGCCATGGCCTGCAGGCCCATCAGGAGCTGGCCGGGCGGCGGGAGCTTGGCCCAGGCCGCCACCTGACTGCGCGGCCCGTCCGCGCCGATAACCACCCGCGCCTGGGCCCGATAGGTATGGCCTGCCCGCTCGATGATGGCCGCCCCGTTCTCCAGGCCGACCACCCAGCTGTGGGGGGAGAATTCGACGCCGGCCCCCTGGGCCTGTTCCAAGAGCCTGATATTAAAGAGGCGCCGGTCGATGACCACGGCCCGGGCATCCGCCGCCTCGATGCGCACGGTGCGGCCATTAGGAGCGTGGATGATCCCCCCTCTGATCTCGCGCAGGATGACCCCCTCGTCGAGACCCGCCTCCTCGATACAGCGGGGGCTGACCATGCCGGTGCACCGGTCCGGATAGGTGGGCGCAGCCCCCTTCTCCACCAGGAGCACCCGCGCCCCCTGCCGGGCACCACAGCGGGCGGCAACCGCCCCGACCGGGCCGCCCCCCACCACGCAGCAGTCATATGGGCCCAGGGTCTTCATACGGCTTTATTATAGAATAATCCCCCCTGCCGCGGGAACCCCCTTTTGTTCCCATCCATCCCCGACACCCCCACCGAAGGTGACCCTGTGGTCAGTTGATTTAGTCCCCATATTCCGCTACACTATAACTCCGACAATACACCATGAGGGATGTTATGAGACTTGCCAGGTTTTTCCACCACAACAAAGAGCGGATCGGGGTCGTGGAAGGCGACCATGTCCAGACGGCGGAGGGTGCGCTCTTCGGGGCAGTGCGTGTCACCGGTGAGGGTTATCCCCTCGAGGAGGTCCGGCTCCTGCCGCCGGTTCAGCCCTCCAAGATCGTGGCCGTGGGGTTGAACTATAGGGACCACGCCGAGGAGCTCAAGATCGAGCTCCCGGCAGAGCCCCTCCTCTTTTTAAAACCGAGTTCCGCCGTCATCGGCCACCTGGACCCCATCGTCTACCCCCCCATGTCCCACCGGGTGGATTTCGAGGGGGAACTGGGGGTGGTGATCGGGAAAACCGCCCACGATGTCCCCGAACAAGGGGCCGAGGAGTTCATCCTGGGGTACACCTGCGTGAACGACGTGACCGCCCGGGACCTGCAGGGCAAGGACGGGCAGTGGACCAGGGCCAAGGGGTTCGATACCTTCGCCCCAATAGGTCCCTGGATCGAGACGGAGATAGACCCCACGTGCCTCCAGCTGGAGACCTTCCTCAACGGGGAACGCACGCAATCGTCCAACACCTCCAATCTCATTTTTACACCGAGACAACTGGTGAGTTTCATCTCCCAGGTCATGACCCTCTATCCGGGTGATGTGATCGCCACCGGCACCCCCTCGGGGATCGGCCCGATGAAGGTGGGAGATCAGGTGGAGGTCTGCATCGAGGGGATCGGGCGGCTGGTAAACCACGTCACCGCTCGGCCCGCGGCATAGCATGTAAGGGTTGCGCGGGCACCGGGTATTCCCCTCGATTGTTTGCTCGGAATGGATGCTGCCCCCTGTGTAGGAAAAGGGTAGAGGGAAGCAGGGGTTGTAGTATACCCTGAACGATCACCCCTCTTCGTAGGAACTCTCGTCCCTATTTTCTTGCCTCAACCGCTCTCTTTATAGTATAATAAGGAAACACGCCATGCAGAAAATCGCGGAAGGGACATGAAGAAAGAAATCATCTTTTGCCTCTTAATAGTGTTTATCGCCTTGGTTGCCGGTTGCAGCTTTATAACCGCGTATCCCCTCCCTACCCCATCGGAGGCCGAGGTCGCAGAAGATAAAACCCCTCCCTCGGAGGCCCTGTATCACTATTTGGTGGCCAGAACCAAAATAAGAGAGGGTGATGTGAATGGGGCCATCCAGGAGTACCAAAAGGCCGTCTCCTTCGACGACCAATCACCGTTACTGTACGTAGATCTGGCTTCCCTCTACCTCAACAAGCAGCGGATCAAAGAAGCGTTGGCCGCCTGCCGGGATGCCCTGATCCTCGATCCCACCTATCTTCCCGCCCACTACTTGCTCGGAGGTATTTATTCCGTCATGGGTAAATATCAAGAGGCCGCGCAGGAATATCAGAGGGTCTTGGAGATCGACCCCCACTACTTTAAGGCTTACCTGATGCTCAGCTCCCTCTACGCCGAGATGCGGGATTTTGAGCGTGCGGTGGATATTCTAGACCAACTCCTGAAGAAGAAGCCCGACGATCTGATGGGTCTCTATTACCTGGCCAGGATCTATGCCGAGATAAAGCTCTATGACCAGGCCCTGACGTATTATCAAGCCGTCCTCAAGCTCAACCCACATTTCGAAGCGGCCCTGATGGATATGGGCATCGTCTATGAACTCAAGGGTGAAAAGAAGCGGGCCATGGACGTCTATAACAAGGTCCTGAAGCTGAATCCCCTCAACTTCCAGGCCAGGGGGCGTCTCGGCCAACTCCTCATCAAAGAGGATCGACTGCAGGAAGCCCTTGATCAGTATCACATCTTCAGCGATCTCGATTCAGAGAATCTGAGCGTGCGGATAAAGATGGGGCTGATCCTCTTTCAGCAGAAGCGGTATGAGGAGGCAGCGAGGGAGTTCCGCTTCGTCCTGGCGGCCCGCCCTCAAAAGAGCGATGTCCGCTATTACCTCGGGATGACCCTGTATCAAATGGGCAACGCCGAGGCGGCCTTGACGGAACTCAAAAAAATTCCCCCCGAGGGGAAGTTTTTCGCCGAGGCCATACGATATATGGCCTTAATCCACGAAAAGGAAGGGAAGATGGAAGAGGCATTAGCGCTCGCGGAAAAGGCCCTCAAGGATAAACCCGAGGATCTGGACCTGCTCTTCACCATTGCCCTCCTCTATGAGGATTTGAAGCGGTACGAGGAGGCGCTCCACAACCTCCAAACCATTACGGCCAAAGAGCCCAACAATACCGAAACCCTCTTCCGGTTGGGGGTGGTGAGTTACAAGATGGGCAAGACCGAAGCATCGATCAGCTACATGCACCAGGTGATAGCGCTCGATCCCGCACACGCCGAGGCCCTCAATCACCTGGGTTATACCTATGCCGAACAGGGGATCAAATTGGACGAGGCCGAGGAACTTGTCCAGAAGGCCCTGGAGATCAAGCCTGAGAGCGGTTACATCACGGATAGCCTCGGGTGGGTATATTATCAAAAAAAGGAATATCCTCGGGCGGTCGAGTGGCTGGAGAAGGCCGCCGGTCTGGTTCCCAATGATCCCGTCATCACCGAGCACCTGGGTGATGGCTATAGCAAGGTGAACAAGAAGGAAGAAGCCCTGCGGATGTACCAACGGGCCCTGGAATTGAAGCCCGACGGGGAGCAGGAAAAAATCCTGCGTAAAAAGATCGAGGAACTCAAGGAAGGGGGGAGGCCCTAATTGTTTATTCTGCGGGTTGCGGGTGCACACGCCGTCACAACACCTCCTCTGCATCTCCCCATCTGCTTGACAAGACAGGAGTTTTCAGCAACTATGTGAGGCGACTGATGCAAGTGCCGATGGGAATCTTGGTGACCTTTGAGGGCATAGAGGGGAGTGGGAAGAGCACCCAGATGGCGTTGGCGAGGACATACCTGGAGGGGGAGGGACGTCGCTGTCTGGTGACCAGAGAACCCGGTGGAACTCCTCTGGGAGAAGAGATCAGAAATTGCCTCCTGCACAAGGGGAAGCTGAGGATCGATCCGCTGGCCGAGCTCTTCCTCATCGAGGCCGACAGGACGCAACACGTGGCAGAAGTCATCAAGCCCGCTCTTGAGGAAGGCCGAATGGTCCTGTGCGATAGGTTTACCGATGCCACCCTTGCCTATCAGGGATATGGCAGGGGGGTGGACATCGTGTTGATCGAAGAGATGAACCGACGGGCCACCGGCGGCGGCCTTATACCCCGGTGCACCATCCTGCTCGATTGTTCGGTGGAGGTGGGCATGGGGCGGGCCCAGGGGGAGGATAGGTTTGAGCGCGAGGATCATCTCTTTCACCAGCGGGTGAGGGATGGGTATCTGCGGATCGCTCGGCAAGAGCCCCGGCGGGTACAGGTAATCTCGGCAGAAGGCGATGAGGGTATGATCCAAGGGAAAATCCAAAGCATCATCCGCCCCCTGGTGGATGGAGGTGATGATGGCCTTTCGTGATGTGGTAGGACATCAGCGGCCGCTGCAGATCATCCGAAAGGAGATCGAGGCGGGGAGGGTGTACCATGCCTACCTCTTCACAGGAATGGAGGGGATCGGCAAGCGGCTGGTTGCCGTGAACATGGCCAAGACCCTCAACTGCTCCCATCACGGGGACGATGCCTGCGATCACTGTTCATCCTGCCAGCGGATGGACAAGGGGATACACCCCGATCTCATCCAGATCACCCCTGCGGGGGGGGCCATCAAGATAGGGCAGATCAGGGAGCTCCAGCGAACAATCGCCTTCAAACCCTATGAGGCCCAGTGGCGGGTGATCATCGTGGACGGGGCAGAGCGAATGACACGGGAGGCGGCCAACGCCTTTTTGAAGACCCTGGAGGAACCCCCTCCTTGGACAACGATCATCCTCGTGGCCACCGCTGGAGAGGGGCTGCCTCCGACGGTGCTTTCCCGGTGCCACAGGATACCGTTCAACCCCCTCAGCCAAGAGGAGGTACACAAGATATTGGTTGATCGTCTTACGGCGGAAGAGATCCATACCCTTGCTCCCCTGGCCGGGGGGAGCCCGGGCCGGGCCATCAGCATGGATGCGGAGGAAGTGGCGAAGACCAGGGGCGCAGTGTCGTCCGTCCACGCATCTTCTCTCGGTCACAGGTTAAAAATGGCCCAGGAACTTGCCCACCAGGAGGGACGGGGAGAGATGTTTTTGGAGATCTTGGGGGGATGGCTCAGGGATCTGATTGTCTACCGGGAGACAGGAGAGGAAGGGCTGTTGCTCAACCGCGACCTGGCGGATGAGGTCAAACGGGTCGCCCCCCAGGGGGGAACGGAGGGATTGCTGCGGGACTTTTGGTTCCTCCTCCAGGTCCAACGGGGGATCGAGGCCCACGGCAATCTTCAATTATCCCTTGAGTCCGCCGTCTTGGAAATAGGAGGAGCATGAAACGATGAGACTGGTCGGCGTAGAGTTAGAAAAAAACGGACGGGTGCACTTTTTTCAGGGCGGTGACCTGAAACTGAAAAGGGGGGATCTTGTGGTGGTCCAAGCTGAAAAGGGGGTCGCCCTGGGGACGGTCGTCATCCCCTCCAAGGAGGAACGGGTGGGGCTCTTTAAGCGCTCCGTTCCCGAGGTGGTCAGGAAGGGCACGGCCAAGGATTTAAAGACACGGGAGAAGTTGCGGAGAAAAGAAAAGGAAGCCTTTACACTCTGTCTGCGTCTTATAGGAGAATTAACACTGCCTATGAAACTCGTGGAGGTGGAATATCTGCTGGATGAATCCAAGGTCATCTTCTATTTCACGGCCGAGCACCGGATCGATTTTCGCCAGCTGGTGCGCAGGCTTGCCGCCCACATGAAGACGAGGATCGAAATGCGGCAGATCGGCGTCCGTGATGAGGCAAGGATGGTGGGGGGGGTGGGTTTCTGCGGACGTGAGCTGTGCTGCAGCACCTTTCTCCAGGATTTTGAGTTGGTCTCCATCAAGATGGCCAAGGAGCAGCAGCTTCCCCTGAACCCGGCGAAGATCTCCGGACTCTGCGGCAGGTTGATGTGTTGCCTTTCTTTTGAGGCCGGCGCCTATCAAGAACTGAAGAAAAACCTCCCCAAGGTCGGCAAGAGGATCACCACCAAGCATGGCGAGGGGAAGGTGCTCAGGCAGAACCTTCTCTTGCAGACCATCACCTTGGAGTTGACCAACGGAGGTATCGTCACCATCAAGACCAGCGAGCTGGAAAAATAGCGTCCCGCTCTACTTTGTATAATGATGCTCCTTTAAATCTTTTAAGGACATCATGCCGCTCCCGCTCCTCAATATAGAGATAAGGATTACGGGATCCCTGCCGCTCTGCGGCATCCCCTCATTAAAAATCCAAAGGTTGGGGGAGCAAGCGGGAAAGGCGGCAAAATATGAATGTGTCGCTTTGCGACATCCTGCTTTCCTTAGACTTAAAATTTAAGGAGCAGGGGCGGAATGCCAAGGGCAGGATAAACGACATGAAGCAAACCTTCTACGTTACCACCCCCATCTACTATGTAAACGATGTACCCCATATCGGCCACGCCTATACCACCATCGCCGCCGATACCCTGGCCAGGTATAAACGGCTGAGGGGGTATGACTGCTTTTTCCTCACCGGTACCGACGAGCATGGTCAGAAGGTGGAAAAGGCCGCCCGGGAGGCCGGGCAACCCCCCCTGGCGCTGGCAGACCGGGTCGTGGAGCGGTTTAAGGGGCTGTGGGAAACCCTGCACATCTCCGCCGACGACTTTATCAGGACGACCGAGGCAAGACACCACGAGGCGGTATCCGCCCTCTTTCACCGGGTGTGGGAGAAGGGGGATATATACCTTGGAGACTATGAGGACTGGTACTGCACGCCCTGCGAGACCTTTTGGACCGAGACCCAATTGGCAGGGGGGAATACCTGTCCTGACTGTGGGCGCCCCACCGAACGATTAAAGGAAAAGAGCTATTTCTTCCGGATGTCCAACTATCAGGATGCCCTCCTGCGGTATCTGGAGGAACACCCCGACTTCATTCAGCCCGCCAGCCGCTATAACGAGATCCTGAGCTTCGTCAGGGGGGGGCTGCGTGATCTGAGCATCAGCAGGACGACCTTTAGGTGGGGGATACCGGTCCCTCATGATCCCGACCACGTCATCTACGTCTGGTTTGACGCCCTCACCAACTATATTACCGCTGTGGGATTCCCCGGTGACGAGGAGAAATTTGGGCGATACTGGCCCGCGGACTGCCATATCATCGGTAAAGACATATTAAGGTTTCACGCCGTCTATTGGCCCACCTTCCTCATGTCCGCCGGGCTCCCCATTCCCCGCAAGATCTTCGCCCATGGGTGGTGGACGGTGGAGGGGCAGAAGATGTCCAAGTCCCTGGGCAACGTGGTGGATCCCAATCAATTGGTAAACGAGTATGGGGTGGACCCCATCCGTTATTTCCTCTTGCGGGAGATCCCCTTTGGGGCGGACGGGGACTTTTCCCGATCGGCCCTCATCCACCGCATCAATGGGGACCTGGCCAACAATGTCGGCAACGTGTTCAGCCGGACCCTGACCATGGTGAATAAGTACTGTAGCGGTCGGGTCCCCCCCTCACACGACGGCGCACAGGGGGGAGGTCCCCTCGCCGGGCAGATCGCGGAGGCCTTCGGGCAGGTAGAGCTTCACATGAATCTCCTCGCCTTCCACCTGGCCCTGGGTGCCATCTGGGATCTAGTCGATGCCCTCAACAAGTACTTGGACGTGACCGCCCCCTGGCATTTAGCCAAGAAGGAAGGTGGGAAAGAAGAGCTGGAGGGCGTCCTCTCTCATTCCCTTGCCGCCCTGCGTGTCGTGGCGGTCTTGCTCTATCCCTTCTGCCCCTCCACCGCCCAGCGGATGTGGGAGATGCTGGGGTTGCCCGGCACGGTAGAGGAGCAGCGGATCGAGGAGGCCCGGTCGTGGGGCGCCCTTCCCGAGGGGCTTGCAATCGTCAGACCGACCCCCCTCTTCCCCCGGATAGAGGCGTAAAGGAGAAGGCATCGGTGAGAACGAAGCGGACGATGCATTTCAACGTCAGGGGCGTCGTGAAGGGGACCCTCCATCGATTAAACCTCGATACCAGGATGCGGGAGTATGCCGTGTGGGGGGTGTGGGACAAGGCGGTGGGGGATGCGATAGCCCACCAGGCCCAGCCCGCCTTCGTGCGCGGCGGCATCCTCTTTGTCAAGTGCTCGTCCTCGGCGTGGATGCAGCAGCTTCATTTTATGAAGGGCAAGATCCGTGATGAGCTCAACCGGCTCCTGGGGCAAGAGGTGGTCAAGGAGATCAGGTTTCAGATCGGACCGGTATCCCGCTCCCCTGCCGGTGAATCAGTCGTCGATCAACAGGAGGTTGTGCTGGACGATGCAGAACAGGTACGGATCGATGAGGCACTGCGTCCGCTCGAAGACCCCGAGATCAGAGAGATCGCCCGGCGGATCATGATAAAAGGCGTTTCCGTGCATAGAAAAGGGAAGAGAAAAACCAGCTGACCATACAGTGAGTATAAGGGGGAAAATTCACCACACAACCACTAATAAGGAGGCTACGGAAATGAAAAGAGTATTGTTTCTAGCGATAATAATCCTCTTTGCCGCCGGTCTTGTATATGCCGAGACCTCGATCAAGCCTATAACCCAGGGTGACCTCAAAGATCTCAAGGGGGCGTGGACAGGTGAGAGAATCGGCCATCGTGGCGGTGCTGAAAGGGTGGACTTGCTAATCTCCGCTGACAGCCTCCCGATAAAAGGGGAGTGACATTGTATTGGGAAAAACGGAACGTGGTACCGAGGACGTGGCCTTGCACAGGCCATATTGAAGACGGACGCCTCATTTTCTTGTGGGCCAAAGAAAACAGGAAGCTGGACGTAGGACTTCGCACGGGTGACGGTGAGATGAAGCTCGAAGGGCATATTACGGATAAGGGTTTTCGAGGCACTGTCTTTCTCAAGAAGGTACAAGAGTAAAGAGAGGGGTCAGATGAAAAAATTAATCATGACGCTTATGCTGTCCATATTTTTTGGCCTATCGCTATGCCCAATAGTTTTCCTCGGTCAAGGTTTTGCTCAAGACACCATTGTATATTACGGGGTATATGATTTCCCCGTTCCGCCTGTCATGGTTCAGAACCTCAGTCGTTATGACAATATCAATAACTGGATATTTTTCCCTCAGATGACACGCTGGATAGATTCAAATAATGACGGCCGTTACGAGTTTATTGCAATCGGGATTGGCACCAACAGCGGCTACGGCGCCCAGATCAGATACCACCTTTTCTACAGGCCAAACAGCAGGGACCCTGAGCTAGGACCGTGGTATTGGTGCGTTATTGAACAAGGCGGCAACAAACTATATGAGGTATTTAATCGATAGCGAGCAGTAATAAAGGGTCCACTATTCATTTGTGACACTTCTGCTCCATACCCGTCTTCTTGAGTCAAGAGTCGAGGTCTGACCCTGATTCGACCTCCGCCCGCGGGATTATTAGAAATTGCTTTATCCTCAGTCGAGGCCTGACCCATTATCATTTTTGGTTTGAGGATATGACAGAAGCGGCCCAAATTATCCTGGCATTCATTGTTCTCGTGTTTGTCTTCATATTTACCAAAAAGATTCAGAGTATGAAGATAAGTCGCGCGTTTATAATAGTTATAGACGACCTTAAGCAGCAGGGAGCCCTTAGTTCTTCGACGGCAGTGACCCTTCCGTATGCAACTACAGTATTTTTTCGGATGGGGTTAAGGGATTACCGCCCGAAAGCCGTTTCTTATTTGGTTCACTCCGGCATCGTCGGCATGACTAAAAACAAGCAGTTTTATTTAAAAAAAGATGTTAGTGAAGAGGCATTAAAGGGGGGAACGTTCTTACATAACGGGCAGAACCAAAACTAACAATAGCTTTTCTTGTATCATTTCTCTATTTCCCTTTTTACTATTCCCCCTTTTTAAGGTGCAGCGATGGAGATGGGGATGTCCCCCACTCTTTGCCTCGATGCCGCTATCCAGGCCCTACAAGATACCTTTGAGATACCCTTCTTTGATGTAAAGAAGCGTCCGAGGGATTATTAGAAGTTGTTTTTAGAACCAGCGTCCCCCTTGTCCCAAGTCAAGGCCGGACCTCGTTTCCGTTCGTTGCCGTTTCCAGATTTTTCAGGAGTTTTAGGTGAATAATAGTATTGACAGGTAAGATAAATATGACTATTATGGTCATAAGATAAAAGACAAGAGGATCATATGAAGACGACACCCATATCGGAATTAAAGGCGCGCCTGAGCGATTACTTGAATCAGGTCAAAAGTGGTACCGAAGTGTTGGTCACCGACCGAGGAAAGCCCGTGGCACGGATCATCCCCATCTCTGGTAAAAGACGGCCCCGACAGTCCCTTGCCAAGATGGAAAGGGAGGGGTTATTGAAGCTTGGAACGGGCAAACTCCCGCAGAATTTCTGGACTATGCCCCGAGGAGAGGACCCTCAGGGGCTCGTGCTCAAGGCACTCCTCCAGGAGCGGGAGAACGGGCGATGAAATTCTGGGATTCCTCAGCCATTATCCCTTTGTGTTTGCAGGAGCCAACCTCCGAACAAGTACGAGCAGTGTTGAAAGCAGATGAGGATATTGTGGTGTGGTGGACAACACGCATTGAATGTCTTTCAGCCCTAGAGCGTCGAGGGCGTGAAGGGGCGCTTCAAGCAGAGACACAACTGAAGTCACGGGCGGTCCTCTCCGCACTGGCAACGGCTTGGTCTGAGGTGCTGCCAAGCGAGCGCGTCCGGCAGCGGGCGGAAAGGCTCATCTCCATCCACCCGTTGAGGGCGGCGGATGCCCTTCAACTCGCAGCAGCCCTCATATGGGCGGAAGAGGCTCCTCAGGGCCTTGAGGTCGTATGCCTCGATAAAAACCTGCAAGAAGCGGCCTTGAAAGAAGGTTTTACCGTCCTCCCGTAGCCGGCACGGGGAAAACCTTTACGTATCTGTCTGCATCGAGGGTGGCGATACAGTGAGGAATGGAACAATGGGGGCAGGCCTTGTAAAACACCTTTGAGATACCTTTCTTTGATGTAAAGAAGCGTCCGCGGGATTACTAGAAGTTGTTTTAGAATCAATGTCCCCTTCTTTTTACTTGACTCGGGATGGCAAACGAACAATTGGGCGAATCGTTCTTCGCGGCTTCCCCCAGCTATGTTTGGCTACAAGAAAAAAACCGCTACTGCTGCCACAGCGAGCACTACCCAGATGGCCCGATTCCAGTCCCAGATTCGCCGTCCACTAAAACTGACAAATGGGAAAAAGATCATCACGGTATCGAATAGTGCTAGAGGTTTTCCTATGAACAAGCACGTATCAACCCACGTTTTGACGTTGAGTGATAGTACTGTGAAATTGGACAGTGCCCATAACCCGTAGGTAAGAGTGAGTACCGAGAGCGTTCCTACTAATGCAATCGGCCCCAACTTGGGAACTAAATCACGATAACGCCAGTTGTTCGAGGTGGGGTAAATGGTGCCAGGTACAGGAAACAATACGCCCCCTGCAAGAGCAATGAGTAAGCTTAACGGAAAGCCCGATTCCCAGGCACGGTATCGAACCGAAAGCTTATAACGACGAGCAATTAGTCTCATTGCGAGGTAACGCAGGCCAAAGAAAACGATGACTGCAGTGAGGGCAGCCGGCAATACCATGAGAGTAACCTCACCAAAGGCATTTTTTCGCCATAGTGCTAGCCAGGCAATGAGTATAGTTGCGAATATAGTGCCCCACCACTGCAGCACCGGGCTATCAGCCCTTTTAGCTGCAGGACGTGACCACACGAAATGCCCGATATCAATGTAGTGAAAAATTTTGCCCCACAGTGCTAATGCCCCCCACATACCATAGCGACGAAACTGCTCGCCTGGTGATCGTATCGAAAAACCGCGTGTAGAGAACAGCTTATTTGAACTCGTGTTATACCCTTCCACGCAAGCCAAGATTCTCTCGCACCCTTGCTCCTCTAGAAACGCAATTCCAGCTTCAACAAGTTTTTGACCAATGTGCATTCCGCGGGCTTCAGGTGCGGTGAACACCCAGTATATAAGACCGTCTTTATGGTCTTTGGATAGCGGTACAAGCTTAAGAACAACTGCACCGAGCAGTTGTTCGTTCTGCTCCGCAACTAAAACATAGGGTGTAAATGAAAAGAACCAGCGCTGCACAAGTGGGAATGAACGAGCCATCATATGATGCACAGCCTTCTTTTCGTCGGCCTGCATGGGGCGAATGCGAAGATTGAGCTCTTCCCTCATTCCAAAATCCATTACTTATTTACTATTTTCTTGATTATTTTCCTTGCTATCCGTTTAGCCAACATTTTTGAATTCTGGGGACACCATACTTAATTATCCCCCTTTTTCTATTGGGCGGACTTTACGGAAGTCCTGCGCCTGGCACGTCGACTCGGACAATTTCGATACGGCCTCTTCCCGAGGCCCTCTCACTGAGTATGGTTGTGCACACAAAGAGGGTACGGCGATCAGGGCCACCGAGCATCACGGCAAAGGGCTGGGTCTCTACCTGAAAGCGGTGGGTTACTTCGCCTCCCTCGCGAACTCGCAGCACTTCGGTGCTTGCAGCAGGCGAGGCTAACCAGATGGCCCCCTCGGCATCGAGACAGATGCCGTCCGGGGTGATTCTCTCTTCCGACAGAGCAAACCCCAGATCGTCAAACTGGGCCCAGACGCGGCGCCCGGTGAGGAAACCGTCGGACTCGATGGTAAAGGCGGTGAGACGGGAGGCAAATGTCTCGGCGACGATGAGTGTGCCCCCGTCCGGGGTGATGACGCTTCCATTGGGAAAGACCATCTCGTCTGCGACGATCCGCGCGGCACCACCAGGCAATACCAGCACAATCGCGGCATGTTTGGGAACAGCTTCTGGATCATCTACATCGAACCCGAAGTTTCCGATATAGGCGCGGCCCTGCTGATCAACCACCATATCATTGCAGTGGAACGATGCGAGCTCTCGCAGATCAGCGATTTCTACGAGCCCATCGGGATCGAGCCGCAGCAAGCGGCGATCCTTCATCGAAACCACCAAGAGACGGTTGTCAGGGAGCCAGCCGAGCCCCGAGGGCTGTTCCGGCACCTCAAGGACGGTCTGGGCTGTGCCTTCAAGATCAACAGTCATCACCCTCCGCGTTCCCATATCGGAGAACCAGAGCTTGCCATCGTGCCACCGTGGTGCCTCCGGGAAACCGAGCCCATCCAAAAGGATCTCCGTTTTAAGCATCTTCGCCCTGCTTGCCGTTGAGCTTAAAATGGATCGTCTTTTTCATTCAATCCTCCTTTTCAAAAATCTGGCGAAAAAGATTAATGGCTTCCTATAATTTTAGCAAATATCATAGCAGCGTTGTCAACCACACAATACCCCTAACGTCCTCCTTGTTCCCCCCGTTTAATTGGCCTAAGTCAAGTCCTGATCTGATTCCCTTTTCCTTAAAATCCTTTCCTTTTTTATTTTAAGGCGTGTATGCCAGTTAACTAACTTAAATCATAATTAGTTTGTTTTTCGAAAAAAGTCCTCAACTCGTATAGCTCCTGAAACTCTTGGTTCCGCTGCAATGCTATAGATATAAGCATTAACGAAATAATTCCCCGATATACATAATGCACTGTATGCTTTTCCCATTCTGTGATTCGTGGTGTTTCCCGGAGGCCATTCAAATGATACTTTGGAGGCTTTCCCCCGTACATTTCGAGAATATTGGATGCGGCCCCGTGAACATAACCGGAGAATACCTGATGCAGGGTTCGATGAAGCTGTTGAGTCCGTTCTTGTTCCATTATCTCACTCATCTGTCGAGCAACAGATGCATGGACCTTACGCCTTTTCACGGTTTTCCTTTTTTGCGTCGAATCTAGAGGGCGATGAGGCTGGTCAAATTCCTCCTGAAAAAAGTTCGATAACCATTGTTCTTGGGACTTCGTTAAAGGAGCATCTGGATATCCTTCCAACAGAAAAATTATATCGTCCGAAAACTCGTCTATTGTTCGTGTTATTACCCCCATCTCTTGCACAAAACCACCCTTGTGAAGACACAACATAGAGTTCAATCCGCTGATAATTCGAGCCGCTCTTAAGATGATTGCTGGTTCCACACCTGTGCTTTTGTAACGGAATCTAGATTGCTTAATATCATTAATGAAGACAGGTGATTCAATAGCCTTTTCCAGGCGATAGAAAATTTCTTCCAATCTTTTCATTATAATATTAAAAACTTTGTGTAGTGTCATAGATCCGCAGTGACTATAGAGGCGGGTTTTGTTTGTTGCCTTGAGAAATTTTATTAGACCTAACGTCTTCCTTATCCTATGTCAAGATCTACTCCCCTTGCATTTCCTAAAGATACGCAACAACCGCAACAATTTAGCTAGACGGTTACCTTGACTTGTTGGACCGCTCTTTGTCAAGCTGCCCATTGAAGTAAATGTTACCGGCACCCGAATTGCGCCCGGGATTTTGAAGGTAGTAATTTGAATATCTACATCTTTCGATAGATGAACCTTAAGTCGAAGAAGGGGACGTTGGTTCTCAAGCAACTTATCCAAGAGAGAGTTAGGTCTTGAATTTTGTATTCAAGAACCAATTCCTTCAAAAATCCACCTTTCCCCTCTCCTCCCCCACCCCCTTCAAATGGCAGGTGTCGTTGAGAAAATTACAGATCCAGGACCCGTTGCGATGGTGGAAGCAGTTGAGAGCGGTCGTCTCCTGGGCGATATTCCAGGTTTTTCTTCATTTTTTTAAGGCTTGATTATTCCTGAAATTAAATAGCCTGAATCAGTTTTTTACTTCTGTCCGCCAATAGGTAACTGACGAATCCTCATGCGATCTTGATCAAATACGACGACGCAGCCTTTCTCAAGCAACTTCTGAATAGATGGTAGATTTGCTAAAAGAACCTTCGCTTGTCCTTGTGGTCTTCGGGGTGTTCCTCGGCGAAACAAGATCACAGAAGGGCTTATTTCCTGGCGCAATGCTAATATAGTGCCAAAATCTGTATCTGCGGAAATAATGATGCGTTTTTCTTTTGCAGCCCACGCGAAAACCTCTTCATCGGTGGACGTGTGGAGGTTAATGTCACGTACATGCACAGCATCAAATCCAGCACCGTTTAGTTCGTCAGCCAGCAGAGGAGATAAAGCATTGTCGATCAGGAACTTCATCCATGGACCACCAAAGGAAGCTCACGCTCACGCACCGCTTCAGCGGCATAGCGTAAGGCCTCTCGAATATCCTCAGGTTCCAGATCGGGATAGAGAGTAATAATCTCTTTTTCGCCTACTCCCTCGGCGACGGTGTCCACAATAGTGGCCACGGGAATCCGCAGGCCACGGATACAGGGTACACCTCCCATCTGTAGCGGGTCTACCGTGATACGAGTAAACTTCATGACTGTGCACCTCCCCTTGTACGTTACGCCATGAACTGAAATACGTTGATGAGTCAATTGTACCTTGTATAGTACCGCAACACCTGACAGCTTGCAATAAGATTTATCCCATTGAGGGTAAGGCCTTAATATGCTTTCCCTTAAAAATCCACCTTCCCCCTCTCCTCCCCCACCCCCTTCAAATGACAGGTGTCGTTGAGAAAATTAACGATCCAGGTTCCATTGCGATGATGGAAGCAGTTGATGGCAGTGGTGTCCTGGGCAATATTCCAGAAGTGGGAGTTGTCCAAGCCCAGCAGGGCGCAGATCAGGACCTTGAGCACCACCCGGTGGGAGACCAGGGCCACCCCTTCCTGGGGGTGGTGTGCAATGATCTCCTCCACGGCCTCCATGGCCCGGGAACTGACCGCATCCAAGCCCTCCCCTCCGGGGAACATAACACGATGGGGTGTCTTCAGCCATTCCTGATAGAGATCGGGGTACTGCTTTTGCACCTCTTTGAGAGACTGCCCCTCCCACTCGCCGAAATGCAGGTCAATAAAACCCTCCACGCACTGTACCGTTACCTTGTGAAATTGGGCAATGGCCCCGGCAGTCTCCCTGGCCCGCGACAAAGGGCTGGAATAGACGGCCCTGATCCCCTCCCCCTTCAGCCGCTCACCAACCAACAGGGCCTCCTCTCTCCCCACCTCATCGAGGGGGATATCCTTGGTCCCCCTGAATATCTGCTCCTTGTTCCAGCCCGTGCGCCCATGGCGCACCAAGAAGAGCGTGGTCATGGCTTCTGCAACCCCTTGCTGATCCTCATCCCCTCCAAGCGCTTTTGTACCTCCGCCCCCGGGATCACCCCCTCCTGCGTCACAACACCGGTGATGAGTTCGAGGGGGGTGATATCGAAATAGCGATTCTCCACTACACTGTTGGGGATGACCCCTTGGAAGACCTCTTTTGGGTCCCTTTCTTCTATGCGCAAGGCCTGAGCGAATGGAGCGGGAAGGAATTTTTCCGTGCTGGCCAATACATAAAAAGGGACCCTTTGCTCCCTGGCAGCCAGGGCAAGGGCGTAGGTGCCGATCTTGTTCACTACGCCCTCAGGGGTGATTGAGTCGCCCCCCACCATAACCACATCGCATTCGCCCATCAAGGAGGGAGCGGCGGAGTCCACCACTATCCTTGTCCTGACCCCCTTCGCCCCCAACTCCCTGGCTGTGTTCAGACCTTCCAATAGCGGGCGCGACTCCGGGCAGATGACCTCGATCCCCTCTGCCTGCCCCAATACCCCCAGGCACGTGGAGCTGTAGGAATGGGTCATGACTACCTCTTTCCACTTCAGCAGGGGGAGGGCATGTGCCTTGATCCGTTCCGCACCCGTGATGAGGTCCTCCAAAAAATTTTGGACGGCCACCGTACCCTTTTCTCTTATTGTTTGGGGATCTTTTAATGATTCGATGGCTTCAAAGAGGTGATTGACGAGGTTTGTCATGGGGGCCATGCTGGGCTGGGCATCTACGAGGGCCCTTCCGACAGATAGGATTTCCTGTGGCAGGTGTCCCCCCCCTTCACCCTTCAGATATGCAAGGAGGAGCTGTGCCGCCTTGTGGGCCAATTGCGCCGCCCCTGAGCTATTGTCCTCCCTGATCCCCTGCAGGATTTGTTCTGCGGAGGGGAAGCTTATCATTTCCCGACGATTTCTCTTCGCGTGAATACCGCCTCCAGGGTATATCCCGCCTCGGCCAATTCTTCCATCCCCCCCTCCTCCCTGTCCACCAGGGCCAGGGCCTGGACCACCACCAGGCCGTGCTCTTCCGCGATCCTGATGGCCTTCAAGAGGGAGCCCCCGGTGGTGACCACGTCCTCTATGATGGCGACCCGGGCGCCCTTTTTCAGGCCCTTGCCCCCCTCGATCCAGAGCCCCTTGCCGTGCCCCTTGGGTTCTTTTCTTATAATGAAGGCGGCAATAGGATCGCCCTCTTGATAGCTGGTCAGGGCCACGGCAGTCACGATGGGGTCCGCCCCGAGGGTGGGTCCCCCAACGGCCTCGGCTTTTCCTTTGATCATTTCATAGAAGACCTTTCCTACGAGGTACGCCCCTTCGGGGTCGAGGGTGGTCTGCTTGCCGTCGATATAAAAGGTGCTTGTGCGACCGGAGGCGAGGGTGACTTTCCGCTCCTCATACGATCGCTCCCGGATGATCTCCAGGAGGCGCGCCCTTGCATCCATCTCACACCTCCTTGATGAAGAAATCGAGCTGCGCATCGTCCTGGGGAGGCTCGAGGCAATACTCCCCGGTAAAGCAGGCGTAACAGAAGTCATCTTCATGCGGGGCCACGCACCGCTTGAGCCCCTCCAAGCTGAGGTACCCGAGGGAATTGACATGAATATACTTCCTGATCTCCTCCACTGAATGGGAGGAGGCGATGAGCTCTTTTTGGGTAGGGGTGTCGATACCGTAGTAGCAGGAGCCGATGATGGGGGGACAGCTGATCCGCACATGTATCTTTTTGGCCCCGGAGCCCTTCAGCATCCGCATGTTCTTCCTGACGGTGGTGCCGCGCACGATGGAGTCGTCCAAGACCACTATTCTTTTATCTCGGATTGCCTCTTTCACGGAGTTGAGCTTTATCTTGACCCCGAAGTGCCTGATGGCCTCCCTCGGTTCGATGAAGGTCCTGCCCACGTAGTGGTTCCTGATGATCCCCAGTTCAAGGGGGATGCCGGATTGGTGTGCGAAGCCGATGGCCGCGGGTATGCCGGAGTCGGGGGTGGGGATCACCATATCGGCCTCGGCAGGATGCTCTTCGGCCAACTGGACCCCGAGCTCTCTGCGCACCTGATAGACGTTGTGGCCGAAGATGTAGCTGTCGGGACGGGCAAAGTAGATGAACTCAAAGATGCAAAACTGGTGTTTGGCCTCGGGGAAGGGGTGAAAGGACTGGATGCCGTCCGCATTGATCAGCAGGACCTCCCCCGGCTCTATCTCCCTGATGAACTCGGCCCCGATGAGGTCGAAGGCGCAGGTCTCCGATCCCACCACATACCCCTCCTTGATCCTGCCGAGCACCAGGGGACGGAACCCCTGGGGATCCCGGGCCGCAATGAGCTCCTTCTCGTTGATAAAGAGGAGGGAATAGGCCCCTTTGACCTCTTGCAGGGCGGCGATAACGCGTTCCACAGCAGGACCGGTATTCTCATGGGCAAAGAGGTGGATGATTACCTCGGTATCCATGGTGCCCTGGAAGACCGCCCCGTCTCGTTCCAGCTGCTCGCGTAAGACCTGGGCATTGGTCAAGTTGCCGTTATGGGCGATGGCGATCCCCCCTTTGGAGTAGTCGAAGACAAAGGGCTGGGCATTTTTTAGATGGGTTGCCCCCGCCGTAGAGTAGCGGACGTGACCGATGGCGTTGCGCCCGGGGAGTCTTTTAAGCACGGCCTTGTCAAAGATCTCCGAGACCAGGCCCATTTCCTTGTGGGTGTAGAGCCCCTTGCCGTCCGAGGAGACGATCCCCGCGCTCTCCTGTCCCCGATGCTGGAGGGCATAGAGCCCCAGATAGGTCAGGTTCGCCGCCTCAGGGTGCCCGTACACCCCAAAGATTCCGCATTCTTCCTTCCACGACATGGCCATGACAACCTCATCATATATATACGCAACAAGCGTCCTTTTATCAAGTTGAATTGTAAAAAAAACAAAGAAAAATACATTTTGGATCATTTCATAGGAAGGGAGGAAATCAACGATATGTGTTCATTAGCTGTGGAAAACCCAAGGGAAAAGCCCCTTAACAGCTGGAGATTAAAGGCTTTATGATGGGCTGCCTGCTCTGTAGGCAAAAATAAAAAATCAATAATATCAATGGCTTACATTAATCTTGAGATTTCTAAACAAAGTATTTGGACGGATCGATGCTCTCTTCTTATTTATGAACATTTTTTAAACATCCTATTTTTATACATCTTTCCAGTCCCTTTACACAGAATGGTGACAACCTCCCCTCAGCCGCCTTTATAACAAGGCATTAACCATAAAAAAGATCATTATTTACATCAATTTATGTTCGTTTAGCAATCCATTGGCCCCACTTTTATCGGGACAGGGCCCGTTGATCGTGCTAAAATTGCGCTAAACACCATGGAGGTGCAGATGGGGGCTGTTAAGATCGCCACCTACAACGTGAACTCCGTCCGCTCTCGTCTCCACATCATCATACCGTGGTTGGAGAGCAACCGTCCAACGATCTTCTGCATGCAAGAGACCAAGGTAGAGGATGAAAAATTTCCCGCCTCGGACTTTGAAGCAGTAGGATACCACGTAATCTTCAAGGGGGAGAAACGGTACAATGGGGTGGCGATCGCGTCCCGGCAGAAGCCGGGGGAGGTCTCCTTCGGCCTCGATGACGGCGGGCCGGTGGATGGAGACCGGCTGATAAGCGGGACCTTCGCAGGGATCACCGTCGTCAATACCTATGTACCTCAGGGATACGATCGGGAAGACCCCCGTTTTCAATACAAGATCCAGTGGTTCAAACGCCTGAAGAACTACCTTGCACGACATCATTCTGCCAAGGACCCCCTCATATGGTGCGGTGACCTCAATGTGGCGCCGGAGGAGATCGACGTCCACAACCCCAAGAGGCTCCTCGGACATGTCTGTTTTAACCCTGAGGTGTGGGATGTCTTCGACACGGTCAAATCATGGGGGCTGGTAGATGTGTTCAGAAGGCATCACCCCAGCGAAACCGGACAGTATACCTTTTTCGACTACCGCGTCCCCAAGGCGGTGGAACGAGGGCTGGGCTGGAGGGTGGATCACATCCTGGCCACCCCTCCCCTAGCTGATAAGTCTTTAAACTGCTCCATAGACAGAAACCCGCGGCTCGCCCACAAGCCGTCCGATCATACCATCGTGGTGGCCGAATTCGAGGTGTGAATCGGGGGACGAAGGAGACATCGGAAGAACATGGCTCCCATTGAAGATATTATATTTAAGCTTGCCCTTATTTTCGTCGGGACCTCCATACTCGCCACCGCATTTTTATATTTGAGGCAACCGATTATCTTAGCATACATCGCCTTGGGGATAATCATCGGCCCGTGGGGAGCGGGCGTGCTCAAAAATCCGGCGCTCATTGAACATATCTCCCATTTAGGAATTATCTTACTGATGTTCCTTCTGGGGCTCCATCTGCATCCACAAAAACTGTATAAGCTCCTGAAACAAACAGCCCTGATTACCGTGGGGACCTGCATGCTATTCACCCTGCTCATCATGCTCGTCACGATGGCGTTTCACTTTTCGTGGTTTGATAGTCTCATTGTCGGATTGGCCCTTATGTTTTCCAGCACCGTGATCAGCCTCAAACTGATTCCCACAACAACCCTTCACCATCGACACATGGGCGAAGTCCTGATCAGCGTCCTGCTCTTCCAGGATATCCTCGCCATTTGCCTGATATTGTTCCTCTATGGAAGCGCACAAACCGCTCTTTGTCTTGGCATACTGTCTTTGCTTGTCAAGACCCTGGTATTTTCTGTGGGCGCTTTTTTCTTTGTGCACTATGTGCTCTTAAAGATCTTCAAACGATTTGATGTAATCCAAGACTATATCTTTCTGATGTCCTTAGGGTGGTGTTTGCTCGGAGCTGCGACCGCCAAGCTTCTAGGGCTTTCGTATGAAATTGGGGCATTTATCTCCGGGATTACCCTGGGAGCATCACCTATTGCCTTAGTTATTGCGGAAGGTCTCAAGCCGGTCAGAGAGTTCTTTTTAATCTTATTCTTTTTCTCTATGGGGGCAAAATTCAATTTTTTCATTGCCGAAAAGATCGTGTTCCCCGGTTTGGTCCTGTCGGGCATTGTGCTGGCTATAAAACCAGTGGTTTTTGCACTGGCCTTTAAATTCGCCAAAGAACCCTTTCGTATTGCCAAAGAGCTTGGGGTGAGGCTCGGCCAGGGAAGCGAGTTCTCATTATTAGTTGCGTACGGGGCGTTCTCAGCGGGAAGGATTGAGGCAAGTACGTCTTTTCTGATTCAACTCACCACTATAGTAACATTTATCGTATCAACGTATATTGTGGTATTCAACTATCCGACACCGATCGCACTCAGCGACAAGATGCGACAAGATTAGCCGCATGTGCGTCCAAAAACACTTTTATAAAATAGGGTGATCATATTGACACTTCATTTTCTATATGTTATCCCTGTATGGTAAATCGCGTCAATGATAGAGAGATACGGCCGACGTTAAAACCCAACGCTCTGGACGGTACCCGTAAAGGAGGGATGATGCGATGGCCCGTACGGTAGACCCCCATAAGTATAAAAATCAGATAAAAAAGAATCTGCTCTTTCGGTATATGACAGAAGAGGAATTTTTCGCGTTTCTCAAGGTATCAGAACTCATAAAGTATGAAGATGGTGAGGCAATCATTTCTCAGGGTGACGTCAGCCAGTTTTTATACTGCTTGATTAAAGGGTCCGTTGCCGTTTCCGCGCAAGAGAAAGAAAATGACATCTTTATCTACAATCTCGAAGAAGGAGAGATATTCGGAGAAGCCGCCTTATTTATGACGGAACTGAGGATCGCAAACATTAAAAGCTCAGGAGATGTACTTATCATTAGAATACACCGGCAGGATCTCATTAAGTTCATCAGCGAATATTCTCAGGCGGGTAACAGGGTTTTCATATTGGTCATCTATAGCCTTCTTAAGAAATTGAGGACATCCACACAGGAGATCACTGCGGTCAAAAAATTGTATATGCAGGTGAAACAAATGAAGGCCCAGATGGAAAAACTCTTACAAGAGCTATAAGGGGACTCTCCGTATTAATGCCATGGGCTCATTTTTGAAACAGAATAATGTAAAAATATGTCTTAATTAATGAACAA
>Ga0307422_1000243_pt1 | contig 32031 bp, 29 predicted proteins | sample SalMarWE160290MG_FD_202153 | JGI IMG/M metagenome (GOLD analysis project Ga0307422, IMG submission 202153) | Salt marsh sediment microbial communities from the Plum Island Ecosystem LTER, Massachusetts, United States - WE1602-90 | ecosystem: Environmental > Aquatic > Marine > Intertidal zone >...
TTTCATTTTTAAAGAGAAACTGGATATTTCCGGGTCGGATTTGCCTTTGATAAGGTCTGCCCAAGCGGGGTGCTTAATGTCATGTATCATAACACAAAAGAATTGGATTGCTGGTTAAAATGACTGTAATTATATAAATAATAATTATGCATGCCTTTATTTAATGACTCCTGCCAATAACTGCCGGCATTTGCTGAGAAAGTTTAAACAAAGATGCAGGAAAAATGGGTTGTGGAAATTATACGGAAAAGTATATGAAAAGTTGTTGCAAGGAATATATTTTTTTTCCTGTGGCCGATTAGATGATAAAAGAACGGGGAAAACAACAACACTATTACACGAATTTTGATGATCTTATTGAAGGATTGCTTCCGGTTACCTGGCTATATTTACAACCATTGCACCTTTCTTTTTAAGATCATGCAGGCGAACATATTCCCGTGTACCTTTTATCCTTATGCTGTCCGGAAACACGCCCATATGATCATATGCAATAATTTGTTCGGGTGAAACCATTGCCGGAATTTTTGGCTGTTCGTATCTGTGGCAGGGACAGAATACCAGGTAATCTATCTTTAATGGCTTTTGCGCAACAGGGATATAGCTGTTCCGGCGATAAAAAAAAAGGGTTTTCCCGTAAAAATTCAACAATACATTCCCATTCATGGGGAGAACACTTACAAGGGTATCCGAAATAGTATACGGATTAGTCGTCAGTTCATCCAAAGGAATGATTGTTGTATGCCGGTATACTCCATTTTTTATCCAATGCTTTTTGCAGTTATAATCAATATCATTACGCCCTGTTTCCGGAACGCCTGTAATAACAAGGTGTTCCTTTCCCCTGGCAAATCCGATCACCGTGCCATGACGAACAGAATAAAATGTGATGCTCAACCTGTCGTGATTCATATAATTCCGTCCGGTAATAATGGCCAGCATAACTGCAATTACCGCCAAAGAATATATAACATAACGGGGATGTTTTTTCATCGCGTATAAAAACAGGGAAATGATCAATGCATATAGTATGATAGTCTCAATAAACGAAAAATGTATTCCGCCGATAAAAGCACCGGGTAACCGGCTGAAAAGGCATACCGTCCCAAGTAAAGCCTTCAACAAAAATGACATGACAGTACCTGTAAATGCTAATATGCCGGGCAGCGGACTGACCAATAGCAAGAGGATAGCCCCGTATATTATGAACGATACCATCGGGACTAAAATAATGTTACTTAACCAGAAAAACGGCGAGAACTGATTAAAATAAAACAAGGTAACCGGTAATGTAGCTACCTGCGCCGCGACCGAAACACAGAATAAATCCCATATTCTTTTCAGAAAAAAATTGGTGATTACCAGCAATGAATTTAATTTTTTATAAAACATCACTATTCCTGCTACAGCAAAATAAGATAGCTGAAAACCAACATGCATTACCTGGTAAGGTTGAATGATCAACAGCATAATTGCTGATCCGGCCAGGCTGTTTAACATATATGTCTTCCGTTGCAGGTTAATGCCTACCTGAAGAAAACTGAACATCATTGCAGCACGTACCACGGAAGGCGATAATCCGGCAAGAATGGCATATAACCAGAGGAGCATAATGAGAATCACGGAGCGGATAAATATTCCGTATCTGTATTTTTGCAAAAAGCCGAGCAGGTAACTTAAAACAAGGTAAAATATACCGACATGCAATCCTGAAATGGCGAGAATATGAACGGCACCCACGGCAATAAATGAATGCAATGTATCTCCTGATAATTCATCTTTCCATCCAACAGTCAATGCCGATAAAGTAGCCAGCTCCTGCCCTTCTATACCTGCTTTTTCGTATATATTCAAAACGTTTTCCCGGACGCGGTATGCAAGTGCAAGTATTCCCGATACATCTCTTCCTGTTCGAAACCATTCCTGCTCATCCACGAAAACCCGGTATCTTATTTTCCTGTAAAAAAGGTATTTCCTGTAATCAAATTCACCGGGATTTTTCGGGCCGGGAATTTCAGCTAACATCGTTTTGATCGTAAGCAGATCACCATAGTGTATGGTTTCCGATAAACTGTCCCTCCGGAAATAGGCCAATACACGCGAAGACCTGTCTGCTGTAACATTTGTTGCAGAAAACGGCATCACCCTCAAAACAGCCTTTACTGTTCGTGGTTTTATTTCCGGGGTACCGGCCACTTTTGCCTGAAAAACAAGTGTTTCCTGTTTCTTCGTACAGGAGCATATTTTCGGTGGGCGATGGCTCCATGTGATCATCATTCCCATGAAAAACGTGACCAAGTATATAATAATACCTTCTTTCCAACGGGTGGTATACCGAATGGCTGAAATAAACCGGATGCATATGATCAGGCTGAAAGTCAACAGGAAAAACAGCAAAAGCAAAAACCTGGCATAAACAGGATCAAAGGCATAGTGCAACTGAAGTACAATTCCGGCAATGAAAGGCAGAAGCAGCCGGACAAGAGGGTATTTAACGGCTTTCCGGTTAAAATCCATAACGGTAAAAAATATTCATAAATATATAAATTAACCGGATAAAAGCAGAAAATGTAAAACACCTGGTACTTAAACGAAATTATAATACTGTTTCCCGGCCATAAAACAAAATGTATAAATTTGTGTTTAAGTATAAAAATATCAATTAATTTATATTCACCACCAAAATAATTTACAATGGCAGATTTAAAGACCCGGTACCTTGGACTGGAATTAAAAAATCCGGTAATTGTCGGTGCAAGTAACCTTGTTACAAGTTTGGACAGCATTAAAAAAGTTGAAGAATCCGGTGCAGGAGCATTGGTATACAAATCCTTATTTGAGGAACAGATCCAGCTGGAAAATGCACAAATGGATGATGAACTTTCTGAATATGATGAACGGAATGCTGAAATGATCAAACTCTTTCCGTCGATCAAACATGCAGGTCCCGCTGAACATCTTGAAAACCTCAGAAAAGCCAGAGAAAACCTAAGTATACCACTGATAGCGAGCCTTAATGCAGTATATAAGGAATCGTGGGTTGAATACGCGGAGCTCATCCAGGAAACCGGTGTGGATGCGCTGGAATTAAATTTCTACTATGTACCAAGAGATATCAATACCAGCGGAGAATCAGTATACCGGGATCAGATTGAAATTTTAAAAGAAGTAAAGAACTATGTAAATATTCCTGTAAGTGTTAAACTAAGCTATTTTTACAGTAATCCCCTTCATGTTATCTCATTAATGGATAAAGCCGGAGCCAAAGGCTTTGTTTTGTTTAACAGGCTGTTTCAACCAGACATTAATCTTGATAAGGAAGAACATTATACCCCGTTTAATCTGAGTTCGCCTGGGGATCACCGCCTGCCTTTGAGGTTTGCAGGCCTTCTTTACGATAACATAAATGCCAATATCTGCGCCAATACCGGAATTTATACGGGAAAGGATGTTGCCGCGTTGATTCTTGCCGGTGCAGATTGTACACAGGTAGTAAGCACAATTTACAAAAACAAGATCCCCTATCTGGAGACAATTATTAAAGACCTTAACGACTGGATGGATGCCAGAGAATATAAATCACTTGATGATTTTAAAGGTAAACTATCGAACAAAAAGATCAATAATCCTTTTGTTTACAAACGTGCACAATATATTGATCTCTTACTGAAATCAGAGGAAATTTTTAAAACAAGTTCCTTACATTAAAAAAAGCCCTTAACCGGGCCCTGCACCACCTATTACTGGCGCGAGACTCCAGCCTTATACCCTGGATGAGACTACGAAGGAGGAGTGAGTTTGAGTTCCGCGGGAAGAAAAACTGACAATCAAGCGATTTATATGGAACGATGACCATTTTGCCTACTTTTTGGGTGGCAGCCAACTTAACGCGGTGGTCTCACGACCGTCAGGGAGTAAAAAATGGTTCAAACTGCCTTACGGGCAGTTCGAATCCCGGCCGTTGGAAGGAATTAAAAGCAATCCTGTTTTATATAATAGCCTGTGGTAGGGATATCATTTTGATCATGTATTGACAAAATGTTTATTTGGACATGTGTCTGTTCATAAAGTTTCATTTGCAAGGCTTGCTAAGTCCGAAAACGTGGAGTTTACCAGTTGTAAATGAGCAATTTTAGAACAAGCGTAACGCGGCAAATGGGACTTTATAGACAGACACTAATTAAACGTTTAAATTCTTCAAATTCAACCGGCATATTTAATAATGCATAGGCTTTTTCAATTGTGGAGCAACACAGACTATTATCTGAAGTTTTCGAAACGAAAAGATGTGTAAAAGCTGTAGCTAAAGGCTCATCGACTAACCATACGATTGTTTTGTGATTATTTGTATGAAATTCGGTATTGTATATATTTGATAGTTTTTCCAGGTCACTGATATTAAAATCAGGCATGCATTTTTCATCAACGATAATTATTAAATAATGGATGTTTGAGTAATTATCATCTGTTTTATATTGATAATTAATTTGTTCAGCCTCCTTAACAGAAAGCGTTTCCGATTGTAATCTTACAATCGCAAAGTTATGTTCCGGAAACATTCTGTAGTAATTTGTGCCCATCTTACTTTGTTAATAATATTGCAGGTCAGGATATATAATAATGAGGCTTGTCACATATTATGAAATCTGATTTTTTATATTTATTTTAAAATAATTATTTATTAAACGACTTACTTATGCAATTTAAGAAAATATATTATTATATAATAAAAAAATGATTGAATCAAACGCATTTAATCATGATGAAAAAAGATTATTCTGTTGCACAACCGAATCCTGATCATTTCTTTAATTTTACCACCGGAAATTTCTTTAACTTTAAAATTTTTCTAATATTGGAGTCCTTGTACTAATTCCGATAATAATTATAAGGGAGAAAGATGGGAAATACAAATCATATTGGATTTGATAATGAAACATACCTTCGGGAGCAGACATCTGCTATCCTTGAAAGAGTTAATCGCTTTAATTATAAACTTTATCTGGAATTTGGAGGTAAGATATTGTGGGATTATCATGCAGCAAGAGTGTTACCCGGGTTTGATCCGAATGTCAAGATGCGGCTTTTGCAAAAGTTAAAGGACAAGATTGATATAATTTTGTGTATCAATGCAGGTGATATCGAAAGAAATAAAATAAGGGCGGATTTTGGTATTACTTACGATGTTGATATATTAAAAACTATTGATGATTTTCGTGAGTGGGGGTTAGATGTTACAGCCGTAGTTATCACACGTTACCAGGATCAGTCACCTGCCGGAGCATTTAAGAATAAGCTGGAGTTAAGGGGGATTAAGGTATATCTGCACTATCCCACGAAAGGATATCCGACGGATGTTGATCTTATTGTGAGCGATCAGGGATACGGGGCAAATGAATATATTAAAACTGCAAATCCCATTGTTATAGTTTCCGGCCCCGGGCCGGGCAGCGGCAAGCTTGCTACCTGCCTGTGCAATTTATACCATGAGTACAAACGGGGAGTTAAATCAGGTTATGCTAAATTTGAAACATTTCCCATATGGAATCTTCCTGCCGGACATAAGGTAAATATTGCCTATGAAGCTGCTACTGTTGATCTGAATGATAAAGTTTTAATTGATGAACATCATTTGAATGTTTATAATGAAGAGGTTGTAAATTATAACCGGGATATTGAGGCATTTCCACTTCTTAAAAGGATCATTGAAAAAATTACAGGTGGTGAGTCTATGTATCAGTCTCCAACTGATATGGGAGTAAATCGTGCGAGTTCGGGTATTGTGAATGACAAAATAATTACTGAAGCATCACACCAGGAAGTTATCCGGAGATATTTCAGGTGTGCCGTGGAGTATGCTATGGGATTGACAGATAAGGATACCCTTAACAGGATAATTAAGATCATGGATAAGACCGGAGCCGATGTTAATGACCGAAAGGTGGTTTTGCCCGCGAGAAAAGCTGCCCAAAACGCTGAACAAAGCGGGAAAGGAAATGCAGGTGTTTTTTGCGGAGCCGCCATGGAATTACCGGACGGCACAATTATAACGGGCAAGAACTCACCATTGATGCATGCATCTTCAAGTCTGATATTAAATGCTACCAAGCATTTGGCCGGGCTCCCCGATAATATGTACTTGGTACCTCAAAACATAATTGATTCGGTAACACATGTAAAAAATAATATACTGAATGGTAAAATGGTCAGTCTCGATGTTGATGAAACATTGATCGTACTTGGTATAAGCGCCCTGTCTAATCCGGCAGCGCAAATGGCATTGGAGAACCTGAAATTGTTGCGTGATTGCGAAGTACATCTTACTCATATTCCTACACCGGGCGATGAGGCAGGATGGCGAAAATTAAAGGTCAATCTGACATGCGATCCTGAATATTCAAGTAAAAGCTTGTTTATTGGGGCATAATGACTTAGTCCTGTTTGACCTTTTTATAATAATATTTCCTGTTGGCCAGCGATGTTGGATTTTTTATTTTAGTGTCTGTCAATAAACTCTAAGTGTTTGTTCAGAATGTTCGGGATCAAGGCACGTGAACATTTTAAACCGCGGAATACTAAAGTATTTGAGGATTTAAAATGTGAGCAGCAACGCGGATACCGGACATTATGAACAGACACTACTTAAATATAAAGAATTATACTATGAACAGGGAAATTACATTACAGGAATTGAATACTTCAGATTTTATAGATACTAAAGTTGAAGAAATAAGAAAAGCCGTTGGTGACGGAATTGCCATCAATGCTCTTTCGGGGGGAGTTGATTCATCAGCAGTCACTATGCTCGGGCATAAAGCACTGGGGAAAAAGCTTAAGACCGTGTTTGTTGAAAACGGTTTGATGCGTGCCGGAGAGGCGGCCCAGGTTGTAAGTTTTTTCAAGGAACTTGGTGTTCCTGTTGATGTTGTTGATGCACGGCAGGATTTTTTTGCGGCACTTAAGGGGATCTCTGATCCGGAAGAGAAGAGGGAGGCAATCACCCAAACATTCTACCATAATGTTTTTGGTCGTATTGTAAGGGAGAGCAGTGCAAAGGTCCTTCTCCAGGGAACCATTCTTACCGATGTGGACGAGACAGTGGCAGGGATAAAACGGCAACACAATGTTTTTGAACAACTGGGAATTGATCCCCGGGAAGCATTTGGATACAGGATCGTAGAGCCCCTGATACAATTACGAAAAGACGGGGTCAGAAAAGTGGGCAGGGCTCTTGGACTTCCGGCAGGACTTTTTGATCGTATTCCATTTCCCGGTCCTGCACTCGCGGCACGTGTCATAGGAGAAGTTAACGCGGAGAGGATAGAGACCGTACGGAAAGCGAATGATGTTGTTGAACGGGGACTGAAAAATACCGGAGCGTTTCAGTATATGGCCATACTGCATGAGGACCGTGTTACTGGCACGCGTGATGGCAAACGTGATTTTGGTCAGCAGATCGAAGTACGTTGCTGGGAAAGCCTTGATGCACGAACAGCCACGCCCACAAGATTATCTTTTGATATCCTTGAACAACTTGCGAGGGAAATCATTAGTGAAGTGCCGGGTATTGTGAGTGTAACGTATAATATTGCCACGAAACCTCCTTCAACTATTGAGGCCATCTGACGCGCTTTATTCGGACTGACAACCGAAAGAGTTTATCTGAATTATAGCGTCACGGGCAAAGATGAAAATGAAGCATTGACCAGCCTTTTTCCCGGGAAAAATAAGATTTTATCCGGGTAATTAATATAAACAAATTTTCTAGGGAAAGGGGCTTGAGCCTTGCATCTTCCCAAAGCATGACACCTGAATAATGCCGTGTAAAATAAAAAAAGCTGCACAAAGGCAGCTTTTTTTATTATGATAAAATATTAGATTAATCTTCTTCAGGTACCCCTGTGCCATAATGGGCAGAACGGATATACTGACTTCCCGGATCAACATCATAAATATATCTGAATCCGTTGTAATAAGTATTATAGGAGAAAACCGGATTTTCTTCATCATCAAATAATGTACCGTCGTCATTGAAATCATTTACATTTCTTATATAGTCCGAACCGGGGTTTGTTATGATAATATTATCAAGGCTGCCGTTTTCGTTAATATTTACAACCGCTTCAGCTCCCGAACCATATCCGGCAACAGTGTTAAATGTAATAGCGGGGTGTGATGAGGGATCATAACCCTGACCATAGTTCTCGATAATTATGTTTGTAATTTCACCACTGTTTTCATTAATATAATTGTAAGGAATACTAACGATAACAGGTTTTGATTCAGGATCAACGATAGTGAATTCAGGCGGGGTGGCAGATACAAATGTTGCTACAGTATCACCATCATTAAGATTATTATTGACTATTTTTCCGTTTACAATCTCAGTATAACTACTAAGGTCTATATCATTGGTCTTACTAACCAGTATATTGGATGAGAAGTAGCCGTAATTATAGAAAGCTTCAGGAAATCCGATGTAATCAGAACCATTATCAGTAATTACAATATCATAAAGTGCACGGAACTGGATTTCTATTACAGCACCGCTGCCACCGGCGAAATTAGTATTCACTGTGGGTTGCGATGTATACTGTGCACCATTATTAACAATAGCATCAATATTTGAAATACTTCCATTTACAATATCAACCTGTAAATAAGCAGTATCGCCATTGGCACCTTCAGACAGATACAATATTGTATCATTCACATCGGTGTAACCTGAACCGCCATTGATCAGGATTGCTTCTGAATATGAACTTACGCTTGTAGGAATCACTATTGAAGTTAAACCAAACCCCGAACCTATAGTTGAAGATGCAGGTGCATCAACCACTGCATAAACACTTGGTACTCCCGGAATGGAATTGTTCAGTGCATTTGATTCAAGTGAATAATAAGCCGGCTTTTGAACAATCCCGATAGTATAATCATCCTCATCTGCTTCAGCAACTGTTTGATCGGTATATATCTCGGGAAATCTCATTTGGATATCATCATTGCCATTACTATTTACAGGAACATTGATCTCATAATTACCATCTTCATCAGTTGTGCCGATAAAAGCAACATTATTTGTTATGCTATTATTAAAAGCTCTGACTACCAGTCCAACAGGAACCGCTTCACGTTCCCTGTTGGTTACATCAGTCTCTATGGTCAGTCGCCCTTGAATCAGTGCCATGTTAGGTCCCGAAAGTTCATAGATGTCTATGGTTGAGGACACCTGGGACTGCCTGTAATTATTCGGGCTGGTATTAACAACAGTATTGACAGATGTGAAATCTGTTTTTGTCACTGTTACAGGAATACTGGTAGTTATTGAAATATCTTCAAATATCACTGTTCCACTTTCATCGGTGCCGGCTGAAAGGGCCCCGTCAGAAGTTGCTACAGTTACTAAAGCACTGTCAACTGCCATAAGGCCATCACTGGCATTACGTACATTAATAACCAGATCAATTTTTTGCTGGTCTTTGATAATGTCTTCCTGGGTTACTTCATCTTTTTCACATGCAATAAATAATGGAAGAATTAATATTGCATAAACTGCTGTTTTTAAAATATTCTTTTTCATACTATTTATGGATTATTTGGTTAGTCTTGATTATTTGTGCTAAGATTGATTGTATATCCTAATGATATAATAAATGATCCCTGATACAAGTCAGACTGAACACCGGTCATATCAAGGTAACTAAACCCGGTTCGCGCCGGATTAAAGCCATAACGGTAACGGCATTCAAGGAAGATATTATTTCCGCCGGCCGGCACATCCAATCGTACGTTACCACTGGCAGCATAATTAAAGTATTCGTAATTCCTTGTATCGTCAATCGTTTGACTATAGGTAGCGTAAATACCCGATCCTAAAGGACCGGTAACAGTTTCCTTCGAGGTAGCATTAAATAAACAGGAAACTTCAGGACCCAGACCAATGCTTAGTGAAAAATTGTCACTCGAATACACGAAGAAGTTCACCAGCAAAGGTAAGTTCACAGTGTGCAGCGTAACCCGTGCATCACGCATTTTTACAGGGAAGGCGATTTCATCAAAAGACAAGCCAAACCTTGTATCGTCTTCAAGGATCATCATACCTCCGCCTAATTGCAGATACTCCAGCCCGGTCCGGAGCTTAAATTTGTCACTCATTGAAAAATTAATCCGGGCTCCTGCAGCTATGCCGGGTTTTCCCCTGATATGCTGCTGATCACTGATAAAATAGTCATATGCCGCACCCGCATTTATTTCAATACCCTGTGTAAATATGTTTGTTGAAATAAATAACAAGGCGGCAAGAAAAACATAAGTCGGTTTTTTCATACATTTAATGGATTTGTTCAGATATGTTGAAATTTAAATTATCTTAATGTTGTTATTTCCTCTAAGCTGAATCGGAATTTATGTTCTATGGTTTCAGTTAATTTTCTAATGCCGGGTTATTAATACGTGCTTTATTACTTTTAGGTTATATTTTTTTTGATTTTTTATTTTTGCGGCATGTGGAAAATCCCTTTATTGCACAATAATAAGTGTGTGTGTGTGAACAAAAAATAAGTGAAATAGTTCCTTTATAAACGAAAAGACCTGTTTGATTTTGTTTCTGTGTATAATAAGATGAGCAGATTTTATTTGGTATTCAATGCCGCAGGATCAGAGATATGCGGCAGGGTTTGTATGCTGAGAAAAAAATGATTTGTTTTGTTGTATGAAACCCTCACCATTAAGAGAGTTTAAAATATGAGGTACAAAGACAAAAGGACATGAATATTTTTATAACCAGGTTACTGGTGAGGGTTCGCCGAACGCCATTAAAATATAAAACGATGTGAGGCAACAAATGCCACCAACTTTGATTAAACGAAATAACAATTTAATTATTAATAGCTTAAATAAAATATATTCTTGTGAAATGGCAGGGATGGAAGCATATGAAAAAAGATGAACGCATTAGCAGGCTGATCACTTATTCGATGCTGTTAGCAGCGACAGGTGTACTTCTTTTCGTGCCGGACAGATTGTTATTCAATGAGGACAACATAATGTGCCTGCATAAAATGTTACTGGGAATAGAATGTCCGCTATGCGGAATGACCCGCGCTGCACATGATATATTGCATTTAAGGCTTGTGTCTGCATTTCACTATAACTTTACAATATACCTCCTTGCCTTACTGATTATTGCTGATGCTGTTTATTTGATCTTTCCCCGGCCTGTATGGCAATTATTAAGAAAAGTATCACTTATACTTTTATTGACAGGCCTCGGTATTATTTATTTTTTGCGTATTTATAGTCGTTTGGTTTAATGTAACAGATCAGGTTCAGGTCATATTCAAACATTACGGGATTCAGAATTATGTTATATAATTCCCGTGTGTTTTAATTCGAGATATTTATTGATAAGGTTGACAGAGAGGGATGCAGGTTTGGTTTGCAGGGCATGAATACCGTGTTTGTTAAGCTCCTTTACGATTAATCGTTTGTCATATATGAATTTTTCAGCAATGGTTTTTATATAGATATCCTGCAGGCTGTCTGCCGTCTTATCCAGCAAATGCCGGATCTCCGTATTCTCAAAAATAATGACCATCAGAAGGTGATTCCTGGCCATATTCCTGAGACAGAATAATTGACGTTGCAGGGAGGCCGGTGATTCAAAATTAGTATAAAGGATCAGCAGGCTGCGATGTGTGATACGTTGTTTGATAAAAGCTGCCAGTAATTCGTAATCCGGCTCATCATAACTTGTTTCCTGCTTATACAGTGTTTCCAGAGTTTTTAATATCGTCCTGCTTTTGTTCTCTGCAGGCAGAAAAGAGCCGATAGTTTTACCGAATGTTATTATGCCTGTCTTATCGTGCTTATACAAAGCAGTGTTTGATAATATTAAAGCTGAGTTTATGGCATAGTCAAGCAATGACATTCCATTGAAAGGCATTTTCATTACACGCCCCATATCAATCAGGCTGTATACCTGTTGAGACCGTTCTTCCTGGTATTGATTGACCATCAATTTTGATTTTTTTGCCGTTGCTTTCCAGTTTATTGTCCTGTAATCATCGCCGGTAACATAATCCCTTATCTGGTCAAATTCCGTGTGTGTTCCCACCTTTCTTATACGTTTTATGCCGGCTTCGGTCAGCCGGTTTGAAATGGCCAGCAGCTCATATTCCTTCATGCGCAGGAAGGACGGGTATACTTTCACCGGTGTTGAAGGGCTTCCGAACTGGTATCCGCGGCTGAACAGCTTCAATTTTGAAGAGACAAATGCATTGGTTTTTCCGAATTCATACTCACCGCGTCTTACAGGTCTCAGGGAGTAATCCAGCATTTTTTCTTCCTGTGGCATGAGGCAGATCCTCATAATGAAATCACGCGTTTGAAACCGGGCCGGTATCTCATCTATTATGTTCAAATGCACAGTGAAAAAATAATTGTTCTTTAAAAATATCCTGATCTGGTTGTCATCACCGTTGGATAACCTTTCAGGCACTTCCCGGCGAAGCAGAAGGTTTTGCTGCCCTGTAAAAAAGAGCAGGGACAGGTCGGAGGCAAGCAGAAAGAGAAAAAACAGCAACAGTATCTTAGCTGCAAAAAACAAAGGACTGAAGAAATATCCGAGAACAAACATTAGTATAAGTATTGTGCTGGCAGTATAAAGCCGTGGTTCCGTATAAATATCCCTTAGTATCCTCACAATCGATTATTTTATCGTGGTATTTCTACCGAATTAATTATTTCGACAACCATTTGTTCTTCCGTTGTTCCTTCCATCTCCTTCTCAGGTGTGAGGTAGATCCTGTGAATGAGCACGGGGTCGATAACGGCTTTCACATCTTCGGGGATCAGGTAATCGCGTCCGTTGATCGCGGCATATGCTTTGCCTGCTATCAGTGTATTGATGGAAGCCCGGGGAGAAGCTCCAAGGTATAGTCCGGAATGGCTTCTTGTTTTGTTCACAATATCTGAAATATAGTGCAACAGATTATCTTCTGCATGCACAAGCCTTATCAGTTTCTGGAATTCAATAATATCGTTTGCCGTCAGCACGCCCGAAACCTGGTCTATTTCTTTCTCACCTTTTCGTTTTTGCATATTTTGCAATATCAGTACTTCCTCGTCTTTTGTCGGATATGTGATATTGATCTTAAAAAGGAACCTGTCAAGTTGTGCTTCCGGAAGCCGGTATGTTCCTTCATGTTCAAGCGGGTTTTGTGTCGCGAAGACAAGGAAGGGTTCCTGCATATTGTATGTATGACCGTCAACGGTAATCTGTCTTTCTTCCATAACTTCAAACAAGGCTGATTGTGTTTTTGCAGGTGCGCGGTTAATCTCGTCAATAAGTACCAGGTTGGAAAAAATCGGGCCTGCATTAAACTCAAATTCGGATGTGCCTGCATTGAATACAGAGGTACCTGTTATATCGGACGGCATCAGGTCGGGAGTAAACTGTATCCTGGAAAAACCGGATGAGATAAGTCTGGCCAACAGCTTTACCGTGAGTGTTTTTGCAATTCCGGGTACTCCTTCGAGAAGTACATGTCCATTGGAAAGGATAGCTACCATTAGCAGGTCGATCATGCTTTTCTGGCCCACGATCACTTTTGATATTTCGTTTCTCAGTTGTTCTGTCTTTTCCCGCAGGGAGGAAAGGCCTATACGGTCGTTGGAATTTTGAGATGTATTCATTATTTTGGTTTTTATTGTATATGTTTTTGTTATTGTCCCTACTTCAAATACATGAAGAATAAAATTCTTCAATTCTTTTATGTAAATTAATAAGTTGTCCGGATGATATCTGTTTTTGTTGCCGGATTGATTCGACAAGAAGCATGGTCTCTCTGACTTTTTGCAGGGGAACCCCTGATTTGGAAGCTATCAGTTGCAGTTTGTCTTCTGTAGTATCAATAGTGTTAAGATAGTACCTTGCCCTGAGGAATTCCTTAAAATATGTTGTTTTTTTTCTCGCCAGATCGGTATGGTTACTGCTTTTGTGATAAAGCCTGCCTATGGTTTCTATGAACCTGAGTGAGGTGTTTGGCCAAGGTTTTATGACCGGGATACCGCGCTGTCGCCTTTTGCTTTCAATGATCATATAGAAGACTATGAATATCAGGGTAAGATAATATGCCGACCGCAGTGCTGGCTGGGATAGAATGTACCTTACGGGTGAAGCGTTGACAAGCTTATCCGGTTTATAATAATCATCCCAGACAATATTGCCATGGGGGACATAGGCCAGCGCTGCACCGGCATAATAAGCATCTCCGTATAGAATATGATAATTGGTAAATGCCATAGGCTGGCAATGAAGAAGAAATTGCCCTTCTCCAAAGGATAAAGCAATATAGTTGACCTTCCCTGACCTGTCAATCCCTAATTGCCTGACTTGCATTGTATCAACTGCAGTAAACCATCCTGAAGGCATCTTCCTGGAAAAAATGTAACCCGGATCTTTTTTCAGTGCGGGATTTAAAAAATTGAGCATCTCCCTGCCTTTTCTGAATGCACTTGTATCAAAAAAAGGGGAGTGGATATCAATGCCAAGGGTGTCGGCAATTGCATCTCCAAAATCAAAGGCTGAAATGAAAGCTGTGCTTCCTTTATGAACATGATCGAGAAGAATGTTAAGGTCATGTTTGTCGGGCGCGAAATGGTCAGTAATGATAATAAGACTGCTGTGCTGAAGTTTACCGGTATGCCAGGATTCATAGAGACTGATTTCATTATTTAACACCTCATTACCTGAAAATCCCTGTGAAAGCATATCCCTTATCACATAACATCCGTAGGGTGATTTTTTATTGCCGCGGAAATTGATTTTCCAGTCAACAGGTCCGGGTGCAAAATGCTGAAGACTGACCAGGATAACAAACAGTAATCCTGTGACGATCAGATATGTGATTTTGTTTTTAAACATTTAATTTGTTCTGAAATTCCATGAAATGTTGCTCGTATTGTTGATACTGTTCTTTATTAATGTCAAAGTGGCCATACCATACATGATTATAAATGCCCGTAAGTCCGCTAAATTCTTTTTTCAGTCCGGTACTCCCGAGTTCATGAAGATAATCGATATTGGTTTTCTCTTTTGAATACCGGATAATTTTAAGCTGGTCAAGTGAATGGAGGGTCCACAGATATAACAACCGGATTGCTTTACGGTACTGCTTTTGCATTATTTCAGTGCGGATTGCGGTCTCAAAATTGGTGATGACTTCCTCTGCATCTTTGACCTGGTAATCCGGCTGGTTGATTGTTTTGTCAGAGAAAAACAGGCGGTTAACCCTGGTTTTTGTAATAAGGACAACAAGAAAGAACAGTGCAAAGCCCCATAATACCAGTTTGAACAGCACTGGCATGGCTTTCAGAAGATTACCAATTTCCCGCAAAATATTTCCAAGAAACCTGAAGAACCGGTATCCGAAACCTTTCTGCCTGACATTAATATTACCTCCGTAATTAAAATCTTTTTGTGACCGTAATGCTTGCAGATCTTCATCCTCAATCTTCATAACTGTTATTGATGATGAGTCGGCAAGGGGATATTCCCGCGCGGGCGAAGAAAAACAGGTTAAGGCCGGCAGAATGAATAATAAGGAATAAATTATTTTATTCAATGTCTTACATTTCATTTTCATTGATCTGTCCGATCTTTTCTTCAAGTGAGGGTTTATCTTTTGACTCAATAAGGCTGTAATAATGAAATGCCATTATCAGCGATGGTATGGCAAGAAGTATATAAGTAATAAGATTAGTTATGGAAGTCATTATAAAATAAGCTGTCGGAAAGGTAAATGATGAAGGGTCTTCCATATCTTTAAGATTAGTCAGAATTGGTTTAATTCCTGTTATTATTGCAGGAAGTGACAATATCAGGGATATAAGGTAAATCATTATATAGGATACGGCCAGCAATCCCAGCGTGAGCCACCATTTATGATGGGTCAGCTCAAAGCTACGGCTAAGTGCATTCCCGAATCCCTTATCTTCGAATATCAAAGCCATATATATCAGGCTTAACGATACCCCGAGATAGATCCCCGGAATAAAACAAAAAACGGTACCTATACTTATAAGTATTCCGACAAAAACTGAAGTCACCAATACAGGGAAAAAATATGTCCTTATCTCTTTCCACAATTCATTAAGTCCAAATTCATCCTTTCCTTTCTCAACATATAGTTTTACATACCCCAGCAATGTGCATTTAATAACTGTGTAAGTAACGGCATATAATATCATCGCGATCACCAAATACCAGAAAACACTGCCCAGGTAGGAGAACGGATCCTGCATGGCATAGGGATCATAAGCACCGAAGCTCTGCATTACTTTTTGTTGTTCCATACCCAGAAGCACCTGAAAAATAGAAACAATGATAAGTACCGGTAATATAAAGTATAAAACTGCTTTCCAGAGATTCCTGGATTCCTGTTTGATAAATTCAAAGCTTACATTGAATAATTCACCAAAATCCCGTTCCTGTTTAAAGTTTATTTGCATTTTCATGATGATGATTTTTTGAGATGATTTTACGTGGATAGAGATAAAAATAATATAATATAAAAAATAATGAAATGCTTATTATTAAAAACCGTAAAATATAAGGTGCTTCCGTGTACCGTGTAATGAAACCTTCAAAAAAACCTGCTATTATGAATACCGGAACCAGGCCGGTTACCATTTTTATTCCTTTAACGGCACCCTTTCTGAATGATTGCCCTCTGGACCACGTGCCCGGGAAAACCAGGCTGTTACCCAGAACTATGCCTGCTCCCCCGGCAACAATTATAGCAAAGATCTCCAGGGTTCCGTGTATCCAGACTGTGGCTATGGTATCGACCAACAGGCCATGCTGAGCGAGGAAAGCATGAAATGTTCCAAGCATAATACCGTTTCGGAGGATAATAAATCCCGTTCCCAGCGCGGTAAATACCCCCGTTACAAAAGCAAAGAAGGAAACCCGGATATTATTGAAACTTATGCCAAGGAACATTTCTGCCTGGTTCATGCTTTTGTATACGGCAAGGGCATCACCTTTTTCAATATTGGCCAGGGTCATGTTTACATATGAGTCTCCAAGAATAGCACGTGAAAAACGCGGATCGTACTTTTGGGAGAGGATACCGATTAATGTCGAAATAAAAAAGATAAGAAAAGAAACAGCGATCTCCTTACGGGTAGAATAGATTAAAACCGGAAATTCAGAACCCCAGAAGGTTCGTATTTTTTTTAAGCCTGTTGGCTGTGTACGGTATATTTTCCCGTGTGCCTTCTGTGCTAACTGGTTAAGATATTTAACTGTTCGTGTGCCGGGGAAAAAGGTACGGGAATAGGCCAGATCATCGGTAAGTGATATATACAGGTCTGATAACCTGTCAGGGCAAGCATCAGAATTCCCTTCAAGCAATTTTTCCAGTTCTTCCCACTTTTCGATATTTTTATGCAAAAATTGAATTTCGTTCATAACATGTAACCTGATAGAATCGTAAGATAAACAATCTTTGGGAAAACCGTATTTTATAGTTAATAATTATGGGAAATATTGCCATCCAGACATCACAAAATATAGCGATCGAGCAGCCTGTTGCCAGCGTTGGAGAAAGGATAGCTGCCGCTGTTATTGATTATGCAATTTTAGCCGGTTATTCTTTTCTCATGATAATTATCGGTACAATGATGCAGTCGCCAAAATTCATGATCATTATGCTTACGCCCCTGATGTTTTATCACCTGATGTCGGAGTTGGCTATGAACGGACAAAGTTGGGGGAAAAAGATAATGAAGATAAGGGTGGTGAAGGCCGATGGTACGCAACCGCGTTTTTTAACATATTTTATTCGTTGGGTATTCCGCCTGATAGATGTAACTTTTTTGTTTGGAAGTATTGCAACAATAACCATTATATTGAATGGCAGGGGACAGCGCTTAGGAGATATTGCAGCTAATACCACCATTATCCGGGAGAAAAAAAGCAAAATGGGAGATACCCTTTTTGTGAGGCTTCCGGAAGACTATGAACTGAAGTTTCCGCAGGCGGATAAGCTGGGGGATGATGATATGTATACCGTTAAAGAAGTAATTCGGTACCTGAAAAAAACAGGCAGGAGCATGGAAGCTATGCGACTGGCCGACAAGACCAAAAAAGCACTGGAAAATAAAATGGGTATTGATGCTTCTATGAGAAGTGAAAATTTCCTGTATACGATATTACGGGATTATAACTATATCCGTTCACGATAGCAAAGAAAAAGACTGTTTGATTGACAATTCCTGATTCATCTTTGTTGCTGTTATTGCCAATATCTGTCCCGTTTGCCGCGTTACCCTTGTCCGAAAATTGCTAATTTACGATAAGTAAACTCTTAATTTTCGGACTACACAAGCCTTGCAAATGGAACCTTCTGAATAGAACCTAATTATTGATCTTTAAAGTTTTCCCCGATGTTGCAGGTGCTTCAGTACGAACCGCAGTTCGGGATAGGTAACTTCATTGCCCAGGGCTTCCTTTACCGGGTTAAGGCTGGATGTTCCCGAACTGATGAATAACCCGGCTATACGTTTAATCTTTTCATCCGGCATAAACCGGTTTATATCAAGTGTGCCGTCACCAACGTAATTTGACAGGTGGCCTGCAATAGTATTGTAAGTAAGGCCGCGCTCTTCTGCTATCTCACTTATGTCTTTACCTGATTGAAAAAGTTCCAGGCTTATCTCACGGGTATTTTTTTTAGGGGCTGTGTTCTTTTTTGCTTTGGATTGGGGTTCGGGCATTTTAATATCAATATTATGTTCCTGCCGGTAGCTGAGTATGATATTCAGCAGCTGATCGCCGTATTTTTCAATGGTTTTTTTGCCTATTCCTTTAATACGTTTGAGCTCGTCATTGGAAGAAGGAAGGAAATGAGCAAGTCCGGCCAGGGCTTTCTGGGTAAGTATCATATAATGAGGTATGTTTTGTTCGGATGCCTGTTCGTGCCTCCATGATTTGATAAGATCAAACACCTCGGGATATGCAATATCAGAAGAGGTCAGATTGGTTTCCACCTTGCCTGTTTTTTTCTTTCCCTGTTTTTCCAGGGATGCAACAGATCTTACTTTAAGAAATTTTGTTACTGAAAAACCGTCCCGGCATATATCAAGGCATTCTGTTATGATGGCCATCTCCTGTTGTAACTGATCAGATCCCCGGGTTATGGATTTCCTGACTGCTTTGTTATCTGTTTCATATTTAATATTATCCAGAGCCGGTTGTATCTCTTTTTCTATTTTCGTATGAAAGTATACACAGGCTTTTCTGATTCTTTCCTGCAGTAATGAGTTTTCTTCAACAGGTGTTGTTTTGTCATTAAGCCTTTCCACCTGTAAGGCAAACCTCCGGGAAACATCAATCATTTCTTTTTTTATTTTTTCCGATACTTCTTCAAGTGCCCCGGCCGGGTCTCCCAGTAAAGCCGCTGCATTGGAACGGCAAATTTTTATAAGGTAGATGATGTGGCTTTGAAGAAGGCTGAAGTCAAACAATTCACGGAGCAGTTTTTGTTGGTAGTCAATTTTTGACTTTACAAGTTCGGGGTTGCCGGGTGCATTTTCTTCCACGTAACGGTTAAAATCACAAACCGTGCTGTTGCTGATTATACCGTTCCCGGTGACAGGACTGCTCAATATCAATCCCTCAAGCGATTTAAGACGGCTCAATGCCACGTATACCTGGCCATGAGAAAAAGCAGCCTGTGCATCGATCACTGCTTTTTCAAACGTCAGTCCCTGACTTTTATGGATGGTTATTGCCCATGCCAGCTTAAGCGGGTATTGTACAAATATCCCCACAGGGGTTTCTTCGATTTCCTGTGTTTGTTTGTTAATACTGTATTTCATATTTTGCCATTCTGTCGTTTCCACGGGAATAAGGTTTTCTTCTCCTTCACATTTGACAAAGATCACATCCTCATCAATACTTTCCACTTTTCCGATCTTACCGTTATAGTATCGTTTTTCCGGTGAACTGTCGTTTTTTACAAACATCACCTGTGCCCCGGTTTTTAGTTCAAGCTCTTCGCCGGTAGGGAATGCATATTCGGGGAAATCGCCATCTATCATTGCTTTAAATGTATATGGCTTGTTCTTTAGCGCCCTGAGCTTGTTTTCGTTGATCGACCGGGCCTGGGCGTTGTGTGTGGAAAGGATTATATATCCCTCATCATCACGGGGTGAAAACCCGGGAAAATAACGGCCATGCAGTTGCCGCGTTACTTCATCGTCCATCTTGTTTTCGCGGATCTTATTAAGCAGACGGACAAAGTGAATATCGGATTGGCGGTATATATGTTTCAGTTCAATACTGATGAAGCCGGCCTCCTGTAATGCCCTGCTTCCGAAGAAGAAAAAATTAGTATAGTAATTCCGTAATATTTGCCTGTCTTCTTCCCTGACTACCGGAGCCAGTTGCTGGAGGTCTCCGATCATTAGCAGTTGAGCTCCACCGAAAGGTTTATTTCTGTCGCGGTAACGCCGCATAACCTCATTCACCGCATCAAGCAGGTCGGCACGTACCATACTGATCTCATCGATTACCAGCAGATCGAGGCTGCGGATGATATTGCGCTTTTCACGGCTCATTCTTCTTGCCGGAGCCTGATTGTTGTCTGCCTGTCCCCGGCCAGGATACGGTGAATGCAGTGTGTGATCCTTGGGTATTTGGGGGCCAAACGGCATCTGAAAAAATGAATGAATGGTCACACCTTCTGCATTAATGGCGGCAACACCTGTGGGAGCTACCACGACCATGCGTTTTGGAGAAATGAGCCTGAGATTTCTTAAAAATGTTGTTTTACCTGTACCGGCTTTCCCGGTAAGAAAGATATTCTCACCTGTGGATTCAATAAAATCATAAGCAAGCTGAAGCTGAGGATTTTCTGAAAAGTTAGTCATTGGGCCTGAACATTATTTAGTGTCTGTCCATAAAGTCCCATTTGCCGCGTTACGCTTGTCCGAAAATTGCTCATTTACGACTAGTAAACTCCGCGTTTCCGGACCGCGCGAGCCTTGCAAATGGAACCTTCTGAACAGACACATGTACCGTTAAACATTATACCAACTTTATAGACAGACTCTATTTAAGGCCTAAATATATAAAAAAGTGGTCAGTATGGAAAGGTTCCAAGAGTATTATAACTCAGGAAATTTTTATTAATAATTTAATTATATTATTTACAGGGAACAGCAGGATACCGGCTATTCTCCGGATAAAAGTTTTTCAAGTTGTTCCAGGATTGGTATTTGCCCTTTGCATATCTTTTGTTTTGCCATGCCAATAGAAAACCAGCCGGCTTTATCCACTTCAGGAAAAAGTTGTTTATTCTTGCTGTTCGGAGGCCATTCCATTTCAAAGCTGTTGCTTTCTAACGCGTACGGATCTGCATCTCCTTCAACTGCCCATGTATAAATGATTTTACCACTTTGCTGTTTTACCGGTTCAAGGGAAGTGAAATCACCCTCAATCGAAAAACCCGTTTCTTCATGAAATTCTCTTTGGGCTGCCCGGAATAATTCTTCGTTTTCCTCAGGCTCACCTTTTGGAACTGACCACGCGTTATCATCTTTATTTCTCCAGTATGGTCCCCCGGGATGTACCAGCAATACTTCAATATTTTCTCCCGGCTTTCTGTATACCAGTATGCCTGCACTTTTCTTTATCATAGACCAAATATATGAAAAGTAAATGTGAAGGATACATTTTAAATGAAGTAGTTTATTTACTATTTTTGGAAGTATTAAACAGGACGGTGAATGGATTTAAATTTCACCATTCTTGGAAATAATAATAACATATCCTAACTTACCTCTTCGAACAAAAGCGCTTTTAACGTGGTTATAAATGATTGTGGTATTTGTTTTCAGCTTTTTGATAATGTTAATTAGTGTCTGTCCATAAAGTCCCATTTGCCGCGTTACGCTTGTTAAAAAATTGCTCATTTACGACAAGTAAACTTCGCGTTTTCGGACCGCGCGAGCCTTGCAAATGGAACTTTCTGAACAGACACACGACCAGTTATACATTTTGTAAGATATTTTGTTTTTTTCATGATATGTTCAGGAAACAATTAATATATTTTTTTGTCGAAACAGCTAATCTTACCAGATTTGCTGTATCGGCCACACGGTATTTGTTCAAAAGGCCTTTTGAATTTAAAGAATTTCTGAAGCAATCCTATGTCGCGGGAAATAAATCCTTTGCCCTTGTAAGTATAACAGCATTGATCATGGGGTTGGTCCTTACCATTCAAACACGCCCTGTACTGGCAAAGCTGGGAGCCGAGTCATGGTTGCCGGGTATGGTTTTTCTTTCTGTTGTAATGGAAATCGGGCCTGTTATTACATCACTGATCTTTGCAGGGAAAGTGGGATCGCGTATAGGAGCGGAACTTGGTTCAATGAAGGTTACCGAACAGATTGATGCTATGGAAGTATCGGGTACTTATCCTATGAAATATCTTGTTGTAACCCGGGTACTTGCTACTACAATAATGTTGCCTTTGCTTGTTATTTATGCCGATTTTATTGCTTTGCTGGGTTCATACCTGGGTGTAAGCCTGCAGAGCAGTGTTTCTTTTTCACTATATATTAGTGATGCATTTAAAGATTTGCATTTTTATGAGTTGTTTCCATCTATTATTAAAACATTCGTGTTTGGATACAGCATTGGAATATTGAGTTGTTACCAGGGTTATTATACAAATAAGGGTGCGGAAGGAGTTGGAATGGCAACGACCTCGGCAGTGATCTATTCCTCACTTTCCATTTTTATCATTGACCTGATTGCTGTGCAAATAACTGAAATTGTTTTATGAATTTAAATGATCAATCATACAGAAAAAAAGTAATTGAGATCCGGAATATTAATAAATCGTATAGTAATGTAAGTGTTTTAAAAGGGATTGATCTGGATTTGTATGAAGGGGAAAACCTGGTGATCCTTGGCAGGTCGGGAAGCGGAAAGACCGTTCTGATCAAATGTATTGTGGGCCTGGAGGAACCAGATTCGGGCACCATACATGTATTAGGGACGGGTATTCACAGTCTGAATGAATTCAGGCTGAATGTCTTACGAAAAGATATAGGTTATTTGTTTCAAAGCGGAGCATTATATGATTCAATGACATTGAAAGAAAATTTACTTTTTCCCCTAAACCGCGGTGCAGTGAGCTTTTCAGAAGCTGAAAAGGAGGATCTTGTCAATGAAGCCCTTAGAAATGTGGGATTGCAGGATGCAATGGATAAAATGCCTTCTGAATTATCGGGGGGGATGAAAAAACGGGCCGGACTTGCACGAACCCTGGTATTAAGACCCAAAGTTATTTTGTACGATGAACCCACTACAGGGCTTGATCCTCATACTTCGCGTGAGATCAGTGAATTGATCATGGATATTAAACACAAGTACGATACCTCGGCCATAATTGTGACACATGATATGATGTGTGCCAGGATCACGGCCGACAGGATAGCAATCCTGAAAGACGGTGAGTTTGTTGGTGAAGGCAGCTACCAGGAACTGACAACGAAGGAGGACAATTTTATTAATAGTTTTTTTACAAATAAATAAACAGGAGCAAGGAATATGGCAATAAGACGAAGCAGTTCATTACGCCTGGGAATTTTTGTTACCCTTGCAATAGGGTTGTTCATTACAGCTTTGCTGATCCTGGGAAGGAAACAAAACCTGTTCCAGTCCACTGTACGTATTTCAACAGAATTCAAAGACGTTCAGGGGTTGAAAATAGGTAACAAAGTCCGGTTTACAGGGATTGAGACAGGCAATGTGGTTAACATGACCATAATAGCCGATACTTCGGTTTTGGTTGAAATGTCTATTCAGGAAGAAATCGTGCCTTATATAAAGAAAAATTCAGTAGCAACCATTGGTAATGAAGGTTTGATGGGGAATAAGATCGTTATAATTATGCCCGGGACACCCGGGGCAGAGTCAGTAAAAAGAGGAGATAAAATTCCATCCATAGAACAGGTAGAGATTGATGATATTATGAATGAGGTTATGAAATCGGGACAGAAAATTTCGATTGTTGCTGATAATCTGATTAATATCACAGATAAGATCGATAAGGGAGAGGGAATTTTCGGGAAAATATTTACAGATACAAGCTTTACACGGGATCTGGATAAATCTGCCAGAAATCTGACATCCATTACACATGAACTGGACGATATCCTGGGTAAAGTAAACCGTGGTGAAGGAGTACTGGGTAAAATATTTGCAGATACACTTTTTGCCAGGAAGCTGGATTCTGCCAGTTACAGTATTGAGGAAATATTTCAAAATTTTGAAGATATCACAAGAAAGATCAATCAGGGGGAAGGTATATTCGGCCGGTTATTCACAGATACTACTATCAGTAATAATCTTTATTATGCAAGCAGGGATCTGCAGCAAATTACCGGTAATCTTGTGGAAGTGACTTCAAAAATTAACAGCCAGGATAATGTACTGAGCAAAATTATTGCCGACCCTGCTTTTGCAGATTCTCTTGAAGTGATGATGCAACGGTTGAATGAGGGGCTTATTGAAGCAACCGAAGCTTCTGAAGCGATTAAAAGAAGCGGTTTGATAAGATTATTTTCTAAGAAGAAAGAGAATGGGAAAGGGAAAAAGGAGGACGAGGAGCAGTAATGTTCATTAGTTAGAGTCCGTCTATAAAGTAGTCAAAATGTTTAACCGTACATGTGTCTGACAATTATTTAAACAACATTCATAAAATAATAAAACTATGAAAAAATCATTATGTATTTCGTTAACAGCTTTACTGTTGATAATTGTTCAGGGTTGTTATATCGATTTACCTGACAGTGTAACCGGTAATGGTAACGTGATTGCTGATGACAGGGCCGTATCCGGGTTTAATGGTCTTAAGGTAAGCTCGGGGATCGATGTATATATAACACAGGGCAGTGAAGAAGGCCTGACAATTGAGGCGGATGAGAACCTTCACGACATTATAAAAACAGATGTTAAAGGAGGTATTTTAAACATATACAGTACAAAGGGCATACGAATGGCCAAAGCTAAAAAAGTGTATCTGGATTATATTGATCTTGATGAGATAAGTATTTCCAGTGCCGGAGATGTTAAAGGACAAAATTTGGTGACAGCGGAAAAACTGAAACTCAGTCTTAGCAGTGCCGGTGACCTGGTGCTTGATTTGCATGCTGAGGAGGTGGATGTTAATATAAGCAGTTCGGGTAATGCACGTTTGTCCGGTACAACAGATTATTTACGGGCTAATTTGAGCAGTGCCGGTGATCTGCATGCATTTGACCTTGTTGCATTAAATGGAAATGTAAGTGTATCAAGTGCAGGTGATGCCAGGGTTCATATTACTGAAAAAGCGCGCTTCAGATCAAGTAGCGCCGGAGATATCGTTTACATGGGAAAACCGGAAATACTTGATATTAATACTTCCAGCGCGGGTAGTGTGAGGAGGAAATAAAACAGGATTGTTTTTAATTCCTTCCCGCGAGCCGGGTTTCGAACTGCCTTGCAGGCAGTTCGACCTTCTTTTTACTCCCTGACGGTCGTGAGACCACCGCGTTATGCTGGCTGCCACCCTAAAAGTAGGCATAAAGGTCACCGTTCAGATATTCAAGTCATTTAAACAAATTAAATTAACTGAAGAACGTTCAAAATAATTCAGGGTCGACTCGCTACAGGTAAAGATCAAAATCTGCCTGTTTTCACCGAATTCCCGGATTATCTTTGCTGTTTGCCCTGCCCGGTGAGGATCAAAGTTCACCAACACTTCATCCACGATCAGGGGCAAGGGCTCAGCCTGCTTTTCATATTCTTCAATAAAACCAAGTCTGAGACTGATGAGCAGTTGTTCCCTGGTTCCCCTGCTGAGCTGATCAATCTTTTTTGATACTTCCTTTGGATCATAAACAGCTACATCCCTTTCATCCAGAGATACACGTATTCTTTTATATCTATGACCAGTGATACTGCTGAAAAAATTACCCGACTTTTTTATAACTTCCGGCTGTTTTTCTTTCTCATATTTTGATTTTACGTCTGTCAGAATTTTCAGTGCAAGCTTTCCGGTTATCCATTCATGGTAAGCATTTTTTAATTTTTGTCTTTCTGTTTCAAGCCCTGTTAATAATTCCGCGATTTCTGATTCACCTTCAATTCTTTTGATTTCATTTTTCTTTCCTCCCAACTCGTCGGTCCTATCTTTCGATTCCCTTGATTTTGTCTTAATTTCACCGGCAAGTCCGGTAAGCTTTGATTCAATATTCTGCTTTTCATTTGCTTCTAAATACGCGATCACTTCATCAGCCTTATTGTGACCGACAAATTTTTCAATGGTTTCAATTGCCTGATCTCTTTTCTCTATAAGTGTTTTTACCCTGTTATTATCATCATATTTTCCGCGGAAATCCTGCCGGTCATCAGTATGAACAGAATTCAATAAATTCTTTATGTCTATTTGAATTTGCCCGCGTTTCGATTCCGTGTTTTCCAGGTCCTTTTTCTTTCGCTTTAATTCTTCTTCCAATCTGATCTTCACCTGAAACTCATCCTCAGCGGATTTAAATTCACCGGCAATCCTGTTTACTACGATTTCTGTTTTTTCCTCAATCAGGTTATTTTCAAGGATATCTTTGACAAGGGATACTTTATCTTCCAATTCCCGGATAAACGGGAGCCTTTGTTTATCCACCTTATCTGCCAACCGGTTTCTTTCATTAATCTCATTTTTAATGTAACTTATACTCTCAAAAACAGCCAATGCCGCGTCAATTGACAGTGATTTTGAAATGTTCAGCGTTTGTTCAAGGTAATGCCCGTATTCTTCCCTGATCTTCTGCTCAATCCTGTTCAAATTATCAATTTCATTTTGCAGATAACTATCAGAATCTTTTTTCACAAGCAATTTTTTACTGAAAAATAAAAGCAATGCTATAAATACCAATGTCGCGCCCAAAACATATAAACCATAGTAAAAAGCAGGTATGGAGCCTGTAAGAAATATGATCGCGGTAAAAACAGTCATGTTATTTATATTCAGCCTGCTATCTTTTGCACGTGTTGCTTTAAGCTCTGCTTCTGATTCTCTTTTCTTATCTGCTAATTTATCAAGCTCTTCCTTATATCTCTCAAGTTTATTCCTATGAATAGCTATATCTGTGAACCCGGTTATATTATGTTCGGTCCACTGTCCGCTGATATTGGCAATTCCCTGGTTTATTGATCGCTGATAATCTTTAATTCTTTGTTCTTCTTCGTCCTTATCGTTTATCGTCTGGATATATTTCGGAAGGTTGTTACGCAGGTACTCGACCGTATCTTTATTGCCCAATAATTTTGAATTGACTGAAATATCCTTAATAGTTTCTTCCAATTCATGTATACCCTTCTGATCTTCTGTACCATCACTTAAGCCTCTTATCCTGTCGATGAGTTCCTGCTCTTTTTCTTCCAGTTTATCAAGCTGTTCTTTCCCCTTTTCAGGATAGTTTTGAAGGCCTGGCAGTTTTTCCAGTTCCTCCTCCGATCTGGTAATCTCAATAAAACTGTCATAACATTTGAGATAATTCTCCAGTTTATTTTTTTCATTTCCGTATTCTTCAATCTCCCTGTCAACTTCACGTATATTTTCTTCCAGGTCCTTCATTTCAAGGTTCAGACTTTTATACTTATGCAAATTTTCCTGGATCCGCTGAACTTTTGATCTCTTATCTTCAATTCCTTTGAGTATACACGGGATTAACTGATTACGTCCTCTCCGCGTGTATATATTATCGACCCGGCTCTGAATATTTCTTTCGACTGTCCCTACGGATATATTACCCAAACCCAGCCCCACACTGAATATTTTATCTTCAACACCTGATTCTGTAAGAGATCCAAGGTCAACCAGTTCATCCAGTGAGAAAGCATAAACATTATTGTATAAATCTGCAGAAGCATTCCCGAGTAATTGAGACCACTGGCTTTGATTCCGTGTCTCCTGGCCGTTATATAAAAGATTAATGCTATCGTTTCCGGATCTGTTAAAAAGAACTTCTTTGCCTGAGGATAGAACAGCCTTTATTCTGCCGCCGTGATTTCCCCCGTTCAGGGGAGCCATACGCTGATCCTTAAAACGCGGATATCCGAAAAGTGTATACCTTAAAAACTTTAACAGGGTAGACTTACCTGCTTCATTATTTCCATGAATAATATGCACACCTTTATCAAGTGTGGTCAATGAAAACCCGTTAAATATCCCGAATCCGTCAATATGGATCTCTTTGATTATCATTCCTGTTCTTTAATTAGCTGGTCAATCAGGATCCATTTAGCCTTTTCAAGGATCTCTTTATGATCATCCTCAGAAAGCTCTTTAAGCTCCCGTTTTGTCTGGGGGCTGTTAAAATCACTTTCTGCATCTTTTATTAACCCGGCAATCTTCCCCGGCTCACCTTCAAATTTTTCAATGGTTTTTAAAATCTCCGCTGTAAAATCCGCCCCCTTTTTTATTTGTTCTGTATCGATCACAGGGCGGGTCTTAACACGAATGCTGTCAATCCATATATAATTCATTTGATTCAGCTGACCTTCATTGAAATAATGAACAAGCTGTTCAACTTCCTCTTGTTTGTTTAAAAGGGAATGCAAGGGCGTTCTGCCATAAAAAGAAATCCTTAAAATGCAGCTTGTATTTTCTTCATAATCTTCTAAACTGCTAATAACTTCTTCAATTCTACCTGATAATCTGTCAATTTTTTCTTCTCCAGTCAGATCGATCCGTACATCTTCAAATCTGATAAGCTGGGTAGGAATAAACCTGATCTCAGGTGTTTTATTTTTGGCGATCTCAACCATATAACATCCTTTTGCTCCTGTTTCTCCAAAATCCCTTCCCTGGGGATTTCCGGGATATACAATTACAGGATACCTGTCCCTGATTATCTGCCGCTTATGAATGTGACCCAGTGCCCAGTAATCAAAACCTTTTCCTGTCACATCTTCAACTTTAAAAGGAGCATAATTCTCATGCGAACCGGGGGCACCGGTTGTACCGTGCAAAATTGCAATGGATATAAGAGACTGATCATTTGTTAAATTATATTTAAGAGCTAAATTTTCGTTTACCACCTTATTTTGAAAACTAATCCCGTAAATATCAACAAGAGGCTTATCATTTTTCTGAAATATATAATTTTCTACTTCTGCAGAATCAAATCTGAAGGTGTTCCCGGGCATCTGTATGCTTTCAAGCCATGAACTAAGGGGATCATGATTCCCACATACAAAATATACAGGTATTCCTTTATTGGAAAGTCTTTTCAGCTCGTCGACAAATTTTAACTGTGCTGCCAGGCTTTTATTCTCACTATCAAATATATCACCTGCAATTATCATAAAGTCGGCTTTCTCCTGTATGCAAAGGTCAATAATCTTTCTGAAACTATTGAATGTAGCTTCTTTTAACTTTGAAGCCAGATCATCATTCCAGAGTGAAAGCCCTTTAAAAGGCGTATCAAGGTGCAGATCTGCCGTATGGATAAACTTGATCATACTCATTACTGATGAATAGATATTAACAAGGTTTGCCAATAAACATTTACAACTGTATTATTCCTTCATCAGGTTTAAGGCAGAAGCAAGCCATCGAAAGCTGAAGCATTAGCCCGACGAAGCCAATAATGCAGGATTAATATTTCCGGCTAAAAAAATATCAATATAGAAAATATATAAATAGATATCAAGTGCAGGCGGGAATAATTAGTGTCTGTCCATAAAGTCCCATTTGCCGCGTTACGCTTGTCCGAAAATTGCTCATTTACGACTGGTAAATTCCGCATTTTCGGACTGCGCGAGCCTTGCAAATGGAACCTTCTGAACAGACACATGTACGGTTAAACATTTTTACTGCTTTGTAGACAGACTCTATTTATTTCACCTGTTACTGGCGCAAGGCTCCAGCCTTGCGCCCGTAACAATTATTTTACTCTTTTTCCTCCAAAACAAAAATAATCGGCATTGTAAATTGTGAACGTACATTTTTGCCGTCTTTTTGAGCCGGGGTAAAATCGCCCAATAAATTCACCACCCTTAGTGCTTCAGCCTCCAGGTCAGAAACCGATTCCGGATCTATCTCCGGATTATCTCCTGTTTTATACCCTTTTACTTCAACCTCTTTAGTTACACTATCTATAATATCAGTCCTGAGAACATGCACATCATTGACATTTCCTTTTTCATCCACAGTAAACTGAATATATATCCATGCTGAAACATTATTATTATTATTATGCGCTAAAGCCTATTGGATAAAATCCAAAATAAATAGTCTCGGGATGATATTATCCAAATAAATCAATTAAAATCAACCTCTTAAAATTAAGTTCACAAGTAAGTTTCAATAACCAAATATATAACTTATACAATGACAAAAAAATACCCCGAATTTAGGCCTTTTCGGCTATTTTCGGGGTTTTTTCCTGCCTTTGATTAAATATTTCTCACGTGTTAATGTCCCTAAAATAAACTGAAACAAATAATTAAACAAATTTAAACAGCTTCTAAATATCTTTTGTAATTAATGATTTTGAATATACTTTGTTTATACCTTAATTTAGGGGAGAAATATTTATTCTTTTATAAATTTACCTTTATATAAATTGTCACCATCTTTAACTTCTAAAATATACATGCCGGTTTCGAAATCGTCAACATCTATGAAAGAAGAATTAATAACTTTTTCAACAACCTGCTGACCAGTAATATCATATATCCTTATTACTGCATTTTGAAAATCCTTGCTTAAATTCAAAACATTTTTAACAGGATTTGGATAAGAATAGAGATTTAAAGATTTTTCTTTTTCTGAGATATCCGATGGTACTTCAAAAGGCGTATCTTCAACATAAGCATAATCTTCGCCAACGGCATTAAGGTCGTGTCCATTACCGGTGGCATCTGTAAGCACTGTATCTTCTCCTTCTTTATTGCACTTGTAATACATCAATAATCCTTCTGAAGCCGGGTCAATTTCCTGTTCCATATTATCCATAATATCTTCTTCGGTTCTTGCTACATTCCAAATCCTTATCTCATCCATGATGCCAATGACTGTTCTCGCGGGTTCAGCGCCTAATCCTGCGCCAACCCGAATATTGTCTCCTAAAGGAAGCTCTGCTAACTCATAAGATTCATCCACCGCTGTTTCTACTCCATTAATATAAAACCTTGATTGGGCTTCAGTTACTGACATAACAACAGCAACATGCTGCCATTCATCTATCGTAACAATATTGTCGGCGCCTTCATAGGTCCACTGTTCATTCCATTCATAACTGGTGGTAAGATTTTCGTCAACCGTTCTAAATATAAGCGCTTTAGAACCGCCACCTTCCGCATTACGAAAATCAACCAATGCTGTAAAATCATCTACAGTAACAGTACCGTCAAATTTAACCCAACCTTCTATGGTGACATCAGAAACTAAAAGTTCTGACATACCATCCTTATAAAACGATGTTCCGTCTGTTGTAATTTGCAGTGCATAATTTTGAGCATTTACCATATATGACATCATACATGTAATTGCCGTTAGTAATAGAATTTTTTTCATAATAATTGTTTTTAGATTAATAAATAGTATTGTATTTAGAAACTGTTTAAATTCATTATATTTCTCTTTAAAATTCAAATTCTAATAATTTTATCACTTCTTACTTTGCTTCTGGTTTGAACAACTAAAAATGAAAATAACAAGACAACCCAGAAAATTGAGATTCTTTGTTTCATAATCTATTTTTATAAATAGTCAAACAAGTAACAAATATACTAATTATCTTTTATGACAATATTTCTTCATAAAAAAAAACTAATGTATACAGAAAAATATAAAAATACATCATTTCTTTTTGAATTTTTTCAATATCTTGATGATAATTTCTAAAAATCGCATATTCGTCTTTATAAAAGGTGGATTTCTATGTTGGATTAAAAACGGA
>Ga0307422_1000247_pt1 | contig 31877 bp, 27 predicted proteins | sample SalMarWE160290MG_FD_202153 | JGI IMG/M metagenome (GOLD analysis project Ga0307422, IMG submission 202153) | Salt marsh sediment microbial communities from the Plum Island Ecosystem LTER, Massachusetts, United States - WE1602-90 | ecosystem: Environmental > Aquatic > Marine > Intertidal zone >...
ATCTTATTCACAATTTCATTCAGGTATGCCACACCCAACATGCTCATAAAAGCCCCCGGTACCCCATGTCCCGTGCAATCTGCAACAGCAATTATAAGTACATCATCCTTTCGTGTTGTCCAGTAGAAATCGCCACTTACAATTTCTTTTGGCAAATGGAGAATAAAATAGTCGCTAAAGTTCTGGTTAAAAAAGTTCATTGGAGGTAAAACCGCATGCTGGATTCGCTGTGCATACTGAATGCTATCCGTAATATGTTTTTTCTGCTTATTTGCCAGATCGCGCTGCTTTTCAATTTCCTTCTTCTGTCGATCAATTTCTTTATTCTGCTTCGTTAAAAGATGGTTGGCTTTTTTCTTTTGTGCCAGTTGCCAGTAGATCATCCCCATGATACAACCAAACAAAATAAGTACCGCTATTAGTCCAATGAACCTCGTACGCCGGGTTTTTTCCCGGGCTTTCAAACGAGCTTGTTCTGCTTCCAGACGCGCTTTTTGTTCTTCCTTCAGTTGATTCTCTTTATTCAACAAGGCATTTTGCAGCTGCATTTCCCGATTTAACTCTATTATTTCACCAAGAGTATCGAGTGTATATTTGAGTTCTATCTCTTTCGATTGCACCTGTTTTTCAATTTCTTTTGTGCGATTGGCCATGACCTCCATTTCCCTTTGCTGCAAGTGTTTGGTCAGTGAATTGTATTTTTCATAGTATTCTGATGACTTCTTTTGTTGCCCTAACTTGTCATAATTCTCTCCCAGAATACCATAAGAAGTTTTTACCATTTCAAGATTATTAAGCTCAAGTGCCATCTCAAGTGCCTTTTCTGCTTTAGCATTCGATTCGGAAAAATATTTAAGCGATTGAAACGATAGAGCAATATTTATATAATCGGAAGTTGCTTCAATTTTATTTCCCTTAGCGAGACTAAGTTGTAAGCTTTTCTCAAAATATCCGATTGCTTTCTGATATTCTTCAATTTCAGAATAAATAAGTCCAAGATTATTGTAAAGAGTTTTTACTGCATTATTATTACCCAATTCCTTATTGACATTAACCGATTGTTCGAAATACTCGATTGCTTCCCGTTGAACTCCAATCTGCCAGTATAAATAACCTAATTTTGTTAAATATTTTGCCAGTTCATTATTATTCCCTTCTGCTTCACATTTCGATACAATTGCTTTATATTGTTCTATCTGATTTTGAATATCGTCTGAACTGCTTCTAAATGCTGAGCATAATGAGATTATAAATAGTACTGACAGGCAAAATATAATTAGCTGCGATTTTCGATAATGCATGTAAGATTTTTATTCTTAAGTTACGAAGGATAGAGATTTTAGATTACATCAAAGTGGTGACATTCGTCACCTAATTACAGTGACTAAGATCATCATTGAAAGTATTTTTTATTGAATTGTTAAGCTAATACGATAACTTTTCCCTGATTAAGGCAGGCATTTTACATAAATCGATTCTGCAATATCTTTTGCCGTTGTAATAGTATTCAGGTCGATGTATATTTCACCATTATCACCGCTATAGTGACTGTGCCCAATGAGCTCCAATTTATATGATTTCTGATTATCCCCACAATTCATTGATGTACGATATACCAAAGCCGGTTGACATGAAGTTTTATAATCCTCATCATCAGGATATTTATTATTTGTCCAATGATTATTCCAGTCCCAAGTTTGATTAATTTCAAAGTACACATAAAATTCTTCCGGTAAAGGATTATCGGTTCTGCTAAACAAAACAAAATGTGCGAGAGGTGTTGCTCCGGTATAAGCATCTGGAATTGCTGTTTCCTGTGTGGGCATATATAGCCCGTCATTTTCCCGGACTCCACGACTGTGAGCCCAAACCGGCAATGCTGCGGGCCGGCGTATAGGCCCAGGAAGCCACTTGCCAGTTGATTCATCGCCATGACCAAATACTCCTTCAGCAATCGACTGGGCAACATATAATGTCTGAATATAACGGTCGGCTGTATCTTCAATCCAAACGGCCATGAGGGGATGATTATGTTCTGTACCACGATGAAAAATAATTTCCAGTAAATCACCTTCCCCTTTCATATTAGTGAATAGCGTATCGGTACGGTATTCTGTAGCTATACGTGCAGTCCTGCAACTTTGATAGATAAACAGAATACTAACAAGTAAGCATACTAATAAAATAGGAATGATTTTAGTTTTCATACATAACAATTTTAAAATTCAACTATAATGCCTATAGTAGGCAATACCGTTCCTGAACCATCGCTTTTAATGCTTGTCAGCTCGTAGCATTCAATACCATACGTATCAATATATGCATCATTAATGACCGGATCTTCAAACGAAGTGCGAACCAGTCTGTCCGGCTCATCGGATTTAAAATTGTAAACATTCTGAATGTCAACATAAAAATTGATGGACCATTTTGTAAAATAATACTGTTTATCGATGCGGATATCCAGTTGATGAAAAGACTTCAGGCGTAATTCATTATATCTTGAATAATCGAGATAAGGTCCACCCTGGGCATCCCATGCCTGCCGGATAGATGAAAAATCAACATCGTAAGGAGTATAGGGTGCTCCTCCAACAAAACGCCATTTGAAACCCAGGTACCAGTTACTTTTGAATGTACGAGTTGCTGTTAAATTTAACAAATGCCGGTTATCCCATGATGTTGGCAAATATTCTCCCCGGAAAGTAGCCCGAAGATCTTTAAATTCACTTCGAACATAGGTGTAAGATAATACAGTATTAAATCCCAATAAATCCTGCCATCGTCCCAGTAATTCAAACCCAAACGCCCGGCCCTGAGCAACACTGATCACTTTTTCATTTCCAAATACACCATAATCAGCACCTTTGCTGGCAAGTGCTATTGAATCGGATACAGAAAAGGGATAATCGGAATACTGTTTATAAAAGCCCTCTATGCTAAGTTGAATATTGTTATCAGGGCGATATTCGAAACCAGTAACCAGATGATCGGCAATTATATATTTCAATCCGTTCTCACGATTTACAAACACCCCGGCTGAATCCCTAAATCCCAACGAAGTATAAGGAGGGCGCTGGCGATAACGGCCAGTATTAAAATTCCATGCTATCTTTTCAGTAATCTGTAAGGAAGAACTGATGCGAGGTGATATATTTCGTGCCGGATTACGTATCGCTTCCGAGTATGAACTTCCGTCGGATCGCATTCCCAGCGAAAGTGTCCACCGTTTATTAAAATAGCTTTTGCTTACTTGCCCGAATGTTGCATAATGAAACATATCCAGGTAAGTATCGTCCGTCAATTCCAACAATTCATTATCCCGATATACTTGGTAATAGCTATTATTCAGGTATTTTGCAAATTCTACACTAGCACCAAAATTGAATTTATATTCAGATGGTGAATTGTAATTCCTCTCGTATCGAAATTTATTTTCTATCTCTGATGATGAGTAATCAAGTGTTTTACCCAGACTTTCATCATTATTCAGATATTTGTAAACAACATTGTTCAGGTAATTCCGGCTTAATACCCAGGTATCGTACCCATTCTCCCCGTAATGTTTATAAACTGATCCGACTGTATAGTTCCATTGTTCGTTTACCGGTAAATAGCTTAAAATATATCGCTGATCGGGAGTCTCATTGGCATCAAGGTTTAATTTGAACTGATCGATGGCTCCAAGTCCGATAAAAGTAATTTCGTTCTTTTCATTAATTCGGGTCCGTGATTTAAACTGAAAATCGTTATAGGTTGGAAGAAAGGGTAACTGAAGTGCAGTAAAAAGGAATTGCAGATAGGAACGGCGCGCCGATACAATAAATGTAGTATTCGATGAAAGAGGGCCATCGAGAGTAAGTGCCAGATCGCTTGCCCCCACCGAACCCCTGAATTTCAGCTTTTCCTTGTTGCCATCAATCTGCCTCATATCGAGGATGGAACTTAATGCATTACCTGTATTAGCCGGAAATGCCCCGGAGTAAAAATTCACTTCCCGGATAAAATCAACATTAATAATTCCCACAGGCCCGCCCGATGCCCCCTGAGTAGCAAAATGATTCAAATTAGGTATTTCTATGCCATTAAGGTAAAACCTGTTCTCGCTCGGCCCCCCTCCCCTGACTATAATATCGTTTCGGTAGGCAGGAGTCGATGCTACTCCAGGAAAAGCCTGAATTACTTTTGAAATATCACGGTTCCCTCCCGGGTTTTTTTCTATTTGTTCAATTCCAATTCTGCGAAGCGATAAGGGACTTTCTTCGCTTTTTCTGAAGAGCGATGCTTTAATAACAATTTCATCGAGAGCAACAGCTGTTTCTTTCAAAGGAATTTCAATAAACGATTTATTGGCATTGGTGACCAGAAACTCTTCGGATATGTATTGTTCAAAGCCAACCGAACTAGCTACAATTCGAATATAACCCGGCTTTATTCCGGTAAAAATAAATTTACCATCCAAATCGCTTACCGATCCTATATTTGTTCCGAAAATGATGAGATTGGCAAAGGGGACCGGTTCATTATTGGTTTGGTTGAATATTCTCCCCTCTATAACTCCTGCATCAGACTTCTGACTAAAAATTGCTGAAGTATATCCTAATAAAAATAATATGAATAGTAAAATACCTGGTTTTCCCATTATTGATCATACTTGCATTCTCAAATTATAACAAAGAGCAGACGATGATGTTTAATAGAAATATTTAATTTTCAAACAATATTGTCAAGCTTGTGAAGGAGCCTACTAAAATCAAGAAATTGATATGTCTGAGACAAATTTTTTATCCTATCGAGGAGGGCCTTCTTAAAATTATGATAAGCGCTAGTATCTGGAAAATAGGGTCTGTGATTAACCGATGTAAGGATTTTTTCAACATTTTGTAGAGTGGCTAAATCATTTTCTGAAATAAAGCTTTCTGTAAACTTCTCCCATATGTATTTCTGGGCACTTTCGGACGGATGTAACATATCGGAGGCATAAAACCGGTAATCGCGTAACTCATCCATAAATATTTCATAGGCAGGAAAATAATATATATTTTCATACCAATCCTGAAGCTTTGCAATGGCCAGGATCAGAGCAGCTTTGCTCCGTTGATTATTTATGGCTCCATCTTTCCAATGACGAATGGGACTAACCGTAAAAACAAATTTTACAGCAGGATTGACATCCTTAATGCGTTCAATGCTATGCTTTAAAGCCTCAAAAGTTTGCTCATATGAAAGGAGACTACGATCAAATAACGAAGCGGGTTGCTTATGGCAATTTGCCACTACCTTTCCGTTTTCTTTCAAACGATAAACCCATGATGTGCCGAGTGTGATAAAGATAAGATCGGTTTGGAGAATAAACTTACGTGCCTCAGCAAATTTTGAATTTATATTGGCAAGGCAGGTTTCCTTATCGGGGTGTGAGAAAAGTGAATAATGTGCATAGCTGAACCAAAGTTCATTAAAAAATGAGAGGTCATTTGCGGTAAACAATTCTTTATTCAACAATAGTTCAAAGCTTGAAGCAACTGATAAGGGATTGTAGACCACTCCAAATGGATTATAACAAACTGGAAATAATAATTCCTCCATTTTTCCCCCGATAGTATCTGAAAAACAGGATCCTATAAAAAATAGCTTATGCTGATAAGTAATTTTGAAAGGTGGTTTAGGAATCTGTACATGGGTAATTAAAGGGGTCATAAAATAATCTTTGGATTATCCGGTATATTTATTTAACCATGTTACAAGCGATTCAAATACTTTTTCATGGTCAAGATCATTATGAAGCTCGTGATAGCCTCCTTCCCATTCAATAAAAGTAGTACGTTCACTTGCATTGCGTACAAAATTCTTCGAAGCTTTACAGGATGTTATAGTATCGCTATTGCCATGCATTACAAGCAGAGGGCTATTGATTTTATAAATACTCATTGAAGCTCTTCGTCCGGCTTCCATAATCTGAAGTGCCAGGTTGACACTAATTTTATTATGTACTAAGGGGTCGTTACTATAGTTGTGTACTGCACGTAAATCTCTTGACAAATCTTCAGCTTTTAATCCACTATTCACTGATAATCCGGGCAGAATATTACCCGACATTGAAGCCAGAATCACTTTAGCACGGGAATATTTTTTGACCAGTTCCAGCCAGGGAGATGTCACTATTAAACCACTAATATTCAAATTTTGTTGTATGGCAAAGTTTATCGCCAGATTACCACCAAAACTCTGACCATAAAGGAATATTGGCTGATTGGGAAATTCGTTTCTGCTCTGTTCCATAAAAAGCTCCAGATCTTTAAGTAATTTCGAATAGCTGGAACAATATCCTCTTCTACCTTCAGAGCGGCCATGACCACGTATATCGAAACTTCTTACTGTAAATCCCTGTTCCGCCAGTTGCTGAGCCCATAATGCATATCGCCCGCTATGTTCGCTGATACCATGTATTAAATTAATTACAGCTCTCTGTTTAGTTGTAGCAAACCAGGTTTGTGAATACAGATTTATTCCATCAAACGATTTCCAATAATTTTCAGCATGTTCCATCACACTTTCCTTGCGCAAAACCTCACTCTTCAACATATTTGTATTAAAATATAACTTATAATCGGGATTATCGGCTGTTATTACTTAAATAACGCTTCTAAATAATTGTTTTTAATTTAGGACAAAAGTAGAAAAAATGCAAAAAATAATACAACTATCAACCCAAAACCAAAATGGCTTACATGATATCACAAAAAACGTTGAGAAAATTGTAACAGAAAGTAATGTTCAAACAGGATTAGTCAATGTTTATGCCCAGGGAGCCACATCAGCTATAATGATACAGGAAAACTGGGACGACTCGGTACAGCGCGATGTTATCTCGCTTCTGCGAAAATTAATACCCTCAGGCATATGGGAGCATGATGCACAGGATAATAACGGCGATGCCCACCTGAAGGCAGGCATTGTTGGGCCAAGTGAAACCGTTCCCATTATTAAAGGTAAAATGGGACTTTCTACCTGGCAGAATATTTTTTTCTGTGAATTCGATGGCCCCAGAAACAACAGAAGTATTGTGGTAACAATTAGTTCGATCTGATAATTTTTAACCAGTCAATGATGAGACTGCTTATTAATTGCCTTTGATAGACTCTCTAACCAAAGAATTTTACTAAATCCGGTCTATCACTTTCATGTTACAAATCTGATATTCCTTATTAAACTTTCGAAACCTGCCCGGGTAACGGCAGTTTCTTCAAATAATTCATTGAAACGAATTTCTGTTAATTCCTGCCAATCCTTACCAGTCATATTGATTAAGTCAGCCGAAGGTCGGAATTCATCTATTGTACTGGGTTGAGATTTACGGTTCCAGGGGCAGACATCCTGGCATATATCGCAGCCAAAAATTCTGTTTTCAAATTTTCCCTTCAACGATCCATCAATTTCATCCTTATGCTCTATAGTCCAGTAAGAAATACATTGCCGGCTGTCGATGAACCGGTCAGGCAGGATCGCATTTGTTGGACAGGCCTCGATACATTTGGTACAGCTACCGCAAAAATCGGGAACAGGTTTGTTGTTGCAGGCCAGTTCAATATCTGTTATTATTTCACCGATAAAACAAAATGATCCGTGTTTTGGAGAGATCAAGTTTGCATTTTTGCCTACCCAGCCCAAACCCGCCAAACTTGCAAGTGCCCTTTCAAGTATGGGGGCAGAATCGACAAATACCCTTCCATTTAATGATATCAGTTCTTTGTTGATCGATTCCTGAAATTTTCTGAGCATCGATTTCATAACCTGGTGGTAATCGCAGCCAAAGGCATATTTTGATATGAAAAAATTGCTTCCCCTCTTTTGTTGTTCCTCCGGAAAATAATTTAATAATACAACAATAACCGATTTGGCACCGGGAACAAGCAAAGCAGGATTGGTGCGCTTATCGAAATGGTTTTCCATGTATTTCATTCCGGCGTGCATTCCTGAATTCAGCCAATTGTGAAGCTTCTCAGCATCTTTGTTCAGTTTGGAAGCCGGAACAATTCCGCAATCGGTAAATCCTGATCTGATTGCAAGGTCCCTTATTTTGACTGATATTTCCTGCGAAACTTTTCCCATGTTCAGATAAAAAAGGCCCGTAATTGAAACGAGCCTCTAAAGTAATATCTGTTAGTTATATTTTAAAGTTTTTTCTTGACTTCGAATGTTTCATAAGCTTCGACAAAATCACCAGTTTTGAGGTCGTTAAAATTCTGGATATTTAATCCGCATTCAAGTCCACTTACTACCTCTTTTGCATCATCTTTAAATCGTTTCAGTGAACCCAGTTCTCCTGAATAAATTACGATTCCGTCGCGAATGATACGAACTTTCGAATCGCGTTTGATTTTTCCCTCTTTCACCATACACCCTGCTATTGTGCCCACCTTTGTTATCTTAAATATCTCTATTATTTCAAGAGTGGCAGTAATATCTTCCTTTATTTCGGGTGAGAGCATTCCTTCCATTGCCGATTTGATTTCATTGATCGCATCGTAAATAATGGAATAGAGCCGGATATCGATTTCTTCTTTTTCTGCCAGCTTTCGGGCACCCATGGATGGACGCACCTGGAATCCGATAACAATGGCATCGGAAGCAGTTGCCAGCATAATATCACTCTCAGAAATCTGTCCAACTCCTTTATGGATAATATTCACCTGAATTTCTTCATTTGAAAGTTTTATCAGGGAATCGGATAATGCTTCTACAGAGCCATCCACATCACATTTTACAATAAGGTTCAATTCCTGGAAATTACCTATCGCAATACGGCGGCCAATTTCATCGAGGGTGATATGTTTCTGAGTGCGCATCCCCTGTTCACGTTGCAGCTGTTCGCGCTTGTTGGCAATTTCCTTCGCTTCCCTCTCGCTATCCATGACATTAAATTTATCGCCAGCCTGGGGAGCTCCGCTTAGTCCAAGAATTAAAACCGGTGTCGCCGGCCCGGCCTCTGCAATTGCTTTTCCCCTCTCGTTATACATAGCTTTAACTTTTCCCATATTAGTTCCGGCCAGTACAATATCGCCAACAGTCAAAGTTCCGGCTTCTACAAGGATGGTACTGGTGTATCCCTTGCCTTTATCGAGTGATGATTCAATTACAGTTCCGTGTGCATTTTTGTTAGGATTCGCTTTCAATTCTAAAAGTTCAGCTTCGAGCAGCACTTTTTCCAGCAATTCGGAAATATTAATACCCCCCTTTGCTGAAATATCCTGCGACTGATATTTCCCTCCCCAATCCTCGACAAGAATGTTCATGTTAGCGAGTTCTTCCTTGATCTTTTCCGGATTAGCTGTGGGTTTATCAATTTTATTAATAGCAAATATCATGGGAACTCCGGCAGCCTGAGCATGGTTAATAGCTTCAACTGTCTGGGGCATAATTCCATCGTCGGCAGCAACTACAATAATTGCCACATCCGTGATTTGTGCTCCTCTGGCTCTCATCGCTGTAAATGCTTCATGACCCGGAGTATCGAGAAAAGTAATTTTCTTTTCATCCTCAACTTGAACACTATAGGCACCAATATGTTGGGTAATGCCTCCGGCTTCACCTGCAACCACATTGGCACTTCGAATATAATCCAGCAATTTGGTTTTTCCGTGATCAACATGTCCCATTACTGTGACAATTGGAGGCCTTGGCAGCATTTCCTCATTTTTATCTTCATCCTCCTTAATTGCTTCCTGCACTTCAACACTGACAAATTCTACATCAAATCCGGATTCTTCAGCCAACAAAGTCATAGTCTCTGCATCGAGACGCTGATTTATGGACACGAACAATCCAAGGTTCATACATGTTGCAATCAATTCATTCGCCGGAACATTCATCATGGATGCTAACTCATTGACTGAGACAAATTCCGTGACCTTGATAGTATGTTTGGATTCTTCTTCCCTAATTGACTCTTCCTGCAACCGTTGGCTTGCCGCATCACGTTTTTCACGCCGGTGTTTGGCTCCTTTCGATTTTGTTTTGGTTAAACGGGCCAGCGTATCTTTTATTTGACGCTGAACATCTTCCTCACTGATTTCAGGTTTAAGTGTTTTTTTCTTACGTTTCTTCTTTGCTTTATCACGAAAGGAACCTTCTTCTTCTGGTTTGGCATTTTTATCCTCAAACCGTATACGTTCCCTGTCTTTCCTAATTCGTTTCCGTTTTCGCTTTTTATCTCTTAATTCCAGATCTGAAGAGGATTCTTTTGGTGTCCGTTTAGGAAGATCCATTTTACCAACCACTGTCGGTCCACTGAGTTTTTTAACCTTCGCCCGTATAATATCTTCTTTTAAATTATCTTCTGCCTTTTCTTCCTCGACAGCTTCAGCTTCTGTCTCAACCAGTTCTTCCACTATTTTCTTAGTGTCCTCATTATCCTTTTTCTTCTTTTCTACTTCACTGGACTTCTTGGCTGGTCGGGTGCGCTGATTCATCGAATCGAGATCGATCTTTCCAATAACTTTCACTTTCGAACCGGTAACTTCTTCCGTTTCTGCCTTATCAGCAGGTATTTTTTCAGTTTTTTCTGCTTCAGGCTTTTTCTCAAGCTCTTTTTTAGAAACGTCAGACTTAGCTTCAACAACCTTAGTTTTTTCATCGGGTTGTGATGGCACAGAAGTTTCTTCAGCAGGTTGTTTCTTAGGCTCTAAATCAATTTTACCTACTACTTTCGGTTTGATTTCAGACTCTCTGATTCCGGTATCGAAAGCAGAATCAACACTACGTGAATCTTTTATCAAAAGTTCGTCCTGATCGACAGAACCTTCTTCTGGTGATTCATTAAGATCATTTAAAGTTACCGATTGCTGTTTCTCTTTAAAATGACGAAGATTGACTTTTTCAGACTCCTTTTTGATTGTGATTTCGGAACTAAATTCTTCGATTAATAAATTATATTGTTCCAAAGAAATTTTAGAATTTGGACTAATGTCAACTTCTTCACCTTTTTTATGAAGAAAGTCAACAATAGTAGAGATCCCAACGTTTAATTCCCTTGCAACTTTACTCAGCCTTGTAGCTTTGCCATCTGTCATAAAAAAAATCCCTGTTTTCTGTCAAAATGCCTTGTATAGCAGATATTTCGCTAATATACTGTTTATTATTCAAATTCTGATCGTAAAATTTTCATCACTTCCTTGATGGTTTCTTCCTCCAGATCGGTTCTCTTTACTAGATCTTCAGGCGATAATTCAAGGACACTTTTTGCTGTATCGCAACCAATTGCTTTTAGTTCATCAAGAATCCAACTATCAATCTCATCTGCAAATTCCTCCAGGCTGACATCTTCTTCATCTTCAGTGCCTTCGCGAAATACATCGATTTCGTATTCTGTCAGCTGGCTTGCCAGTCTGATATTTAGTCCACCTTTACCTATCGCCAACGAAACTTCATTAGGTTTCAGGAATACTTCGGCCCGTTTATTCTCCTGGTCAAGTTTAATAGAAGTGATTTTTGCAGGACTTAATGCCCTAGTAATGAAAAGTTGGATATTATTGGTAAAATTGATCACATCGATATTTTCATTCTTTAATTCACGCACGATGCCATGAATTCTGGATCCTTTCATACCTACACATGCACCTACAGGATCAATACGTTCGTCGTATGATTCAACAGCAACTTTGGCGCGCTCTCCGGGAACACGTACAATCTTTTTAATCGTAATCAGTCCATCGAAAATTTCAGGGACCTCAAGCTCAAACAGTCTTTCAAGAAATATGGGTGACGTACGTGAAAGAATAATCAACGGGGTGTTGTTTTTCATCTCAACTTTCACAACAACTGCCCTTATGGAGTCGCCTTTACGAAAATAGTCGGACGGAATTTGTTCTGACTTGGGAAGAATGAGTTCATTGGCTTCTTCGTCAAGAACCAGGATCTCTCTTTTCCATACCTGGTATACTTCACCAGTGATTATTTCGCCTATTCTGTCGCTGTATTTCAGATAAACATTATTCTTTTCCAGATCGAGAATGCGTGCTGTAAGGTTTTGCCGGAGGGCAAGAATAGCTCTTCTTCCAAAATCGGCAAATTTAACTTCATCGGTAACATCTTCACCAATCTCATAATCGGCATCAAATTTCTTCGCCTCTGAAAGAGCTATCTGCCGGTTAGGGTCTTCAACAGCGCCGTCCTCAACAACTTCCCTGTTTCGCCAGATCTCAAAGTCACCTTTATCGATGTTAATAATAACATCAAAATTCTCATCCGTCACAAACATCTTCTGCAGCATACCCCTGAACACATCCTCAAGTACTGATATCATGGTAGCTCTGTCGATATTTTTAAGTTCCTTGAACTCTGAGAATGTTTCAATCAGATTAATATTTTCCATACTAAAATTATTATACGACCTTTAATACTTTAACACATTCCTTACCTTGCTCACATTATTATATGCAAAATTGATTTTTTCTTTAATTATTTGTTTCTTTTTTTTGCCTTCAATTTTTATTTTCTTCTCCTGTTCAATACTGAAGCTATTATCATCGACAAGTATTAAAATACCTTTTATTTTTTGCCCCTCCTTAGAAATTACTTCTACTGCCTTCCCGATATTCTTATCATATTGTTCCCTTATTTTAAATGGAGTTCCCAGGCCGGGAGAGGAAACTTCAATATCAAAATCCTCGGAATCGCGGTTGAGTCCCTGTTCAATCGCCCTGCTAAGTTGAACGCATTCACTAATTTGTATCCCCATCGTACTGTCAACTACGAGTCGAATGTTATTGGACGGACCTATATCAAGTGAAACCAGAAAGAATTTTTTTTCTGCTAATAAACCTTCAATCAGACCCAGTATTTTCTCCTTCGATATCATTTATAAGTAACAAAATAGGGGACTTATGTCCCCTAAAAAAATCTCCAAGCTCTGCAAAAGTATAAAATATAAAATAAACTACAAAATATTGGATTTCAATAAATAAGAAATTATTCTTAATTTGCCCGAACCCGGGTTAATTTCTAATTAAATAGGATCAGTTAATACAAACAATATCCCTAATTTTATCAATCCTTTTCGAAAGGGATCAGTTTAAAACTTTTTCATCTTGTCCAGATTCAAAAACCCTAGTTTTACCTTAAAGTACTATTAATGTGAGTGTCTATAAAAAAAATAAAAGAAAGATCATTAACGATCCCGTTCATGGTTTTGTGACCATCCCGACAGATTTTATCTTCGATCTAATAGAACATCCCTATTTTCAACGCTTAAGGAGAATAAAACAACTGGGATTGACTCATTATGTTTATCCGGGTGCTACACACACTCGTTTTCAGCACACCATCGGAACCCTTCATTTAATGACATTGGCCATTGAAAGTCTGATAAGTAAAGGAATAGCTATAACATCTGAGGAGCAGGAAGCCGTATTGATTGCTATTCTGTTACACGATATCGGTCACGGTCCGTTTTCACATGCCCTCGAGGAAACAATTATCACGGGAGTCAACCATGAACAACTTTCGCACCTGCTGATGAATAGGTTAAATGAGGAATTCAAATCTAAACTCGATCTTACCATTACTATTTACAACAATAGTTATTCCAAGAAGTTCCTGCATCAGCTGGTAACTAGTCAGCTCGATATGGATCGTCTCGACTATATAAAACGCGACAGTTTTTTTACCGGGGTAACCGAAGGAACCATTGGCACCGATCGCCTTATTAAGATGTTAAATGTTCATAACGACAACCTGGTTGTCGAAAAAAAGGGAATTTATTCCGTTGAAAAATTTCTGATCTCCCGTCGTTTAATGTACTGGCAGGTATATTTTCATAAAACCGTAATTGCTTCAGAGAATTTACTTGTACGAATGCTTCAGCGTGCCAAATTCCTGGCTAATCAAAATATCTCGATGTACTGTACACCCTCACTCTCCTATTTTCTATACCACACTATCAGTTCCGATAACATTGAAAATAAAGCTGAAGAAGTGTTACAACACTTCAGCCAACTGGACGACACTGATATAATAGTGTCGGCAAAAGAATGGCAAAACCAGGATGACAAAGTATTATCCATGCTGGCACGCAGCCTGATAAACCGGTCGTTACCAGTGGTAAGGATCACTGACCAACCTTTTCCGGAAGTAACCATTCAAAAAATCCGTAACGATATTCTGGTAAAGTACAATCTTAAACCCGATGATCTGGGCTACTTGATATCAGAGGGTCAGATCTCAAATAATGCCTATACCAGCCGTGACGATATGATTCAAATATTAATGAGCAATAATGAAATAAAAGATATTTCCGAAGTATCTGATATTCTGAACGATCCTTACATGGAACGACCAGAGAAAAAATATTTTCTATGTTATCCGAAGGATTGTGGAGTGTAAATAATATTGCCTACTTTTGCCACCAAATTTGCACCAATGGAATTTACAGCTCAGCTAATAGCCCAATATCTAAAAGGAGATATTGAAGGCAACCCACAGGAAATGGTAACTAACATTTCCCGGATTGAAGAAGGTAAAAAAGGGACTCTTGCTTTTCTGGCAAATACCAAATATGAAAAATACCTGTATACCACTCAGGCTTCGATTGTACTTATAAATAGAAGTCTGAAGCTAATCCAAAAAGTAAGTGCCACACTCATCAGGGTTGATGACGCTTATCAGGCATTCGCTTCCCTTCTGAATTTATATCAGAACAGCCTCCCCCAGAAAAAGGGAATCGACAGCCACGCTTTTATTGATGAAAGTGCCACGATTGGCGAAAATTGCTATATCGGAGGTTTTACCTTTATCGGAGAAAATGCAGTAATCGGGAAGGGAGTAAAGATCTATCCTCAGGTTTATATAGGCGATAATGTAAAAGTTGCCGATAACACTATACTCTATCCTGGAGTTAAAATATATAAGGATTGTACTGTTGGGTCAAACTGTATCATTCATGCCAGTACAGTAATTGGATCCGATGGTTTTGGTTTTGCCCCGGGAGAAGGTACCTATCAGAAAATACCCCAAATTGGAAATGTAGTTATTGAAGATGAGGTGGAAATCGGTTCGAATGTCTCCATTGACAGGGCTACTATCGGATCGACCCTGATCCATAAGGGAACAAAAATTGATAATCTGATCCAGATTGCCCATAATGTAGAAATAGGAGAAAACTCGGTTATCATTGCCCAGGCAGGGATTGCAGGTTCAACTAAACTGGGAAAAAATGTTGTTGTAGCTGCCCAGGCGGGTTTAGTCGGGCATATAAACATTGCCGATGATGTAAAAATCGGGGCTCAGTCGGGTGTTACCAATAATATTAAAACTGAGGGTTCCATTGTCCTTGGGTCACCGGCTTACAATTTCAGGGAAACAAAAAAATCATTGATTATCATTCGAAAACTACCCGAACTTTATGATAAAATAAATGCTTTTGAAAAAGAACTCGAGAAAATTAAAAAGAAGATCGGGGAATAATACTTCTAGCCATTGAGAAGATTTTTATAAATTGCGCACTCAAAAAATTTTATTGAGGTCATATAAAAATGGCAGACAAGCAAAAAACACTAGCATCGAAGATACATTTTAAAGGAACAGGGCTTCATAGCGGAAAAGAGGCTAATCTTACGCTAAAGCCAGCCAAATCCAATTATGGAATTTGTTTTCAGCGAATAGATATTGAAAATAAACCTGTAATACGAGCACTGGCGGAATATGTTGTTAATACAGCAAGGGGTACGACCATAAAAGAAAATGGTGCCGAGGTGATGACGATTGAACATCTTTGTGCTGCTCTTTTTGGCCTGGGTATCGATAATGTACATATAGAAATCGATGGCCCTGAAGTTCCCATATTCGATGGCAGTTCAAAACACTTTGTCGAAGCCATTAGAAAAACCGGATTAGTTGAACTGGAAGAAGAGAAGGAGTTTTTTACTATCCGACAGAAAATGGTTTTCAGCGATGATAAAAATGGCTCTGAAATAATACTTTATCCCGACGATGCATTCAGTATCGACGTTCATATTGATTTCAATTCAAAGATACTGGGACATCAGTTTGCCACCCTAAAATCAATCGATGCATTTGAGAAGGAGATTTCGGGTTGTAAGACATTTGTTTTTCTTCATGAGCTGGAAGCCCTAATAAAAAACAACCTTATAAAGGGCGGTGATCTTGATAATGCTCTGGTTATTGTTGAGCGACCCATGGAAAAGGAAGTACTTGATCGTCTGGCAGATATTTTTAATAAACCAAAAGTTGAAGTATTACCTGAAGGTTATCTGAACAATACCGAACGTAAATTTCAGAACGAACCTGCCCGGCATAAGCTTCTTGATGTAATAGGCGACTTATCCCTAATTGGTGTTAATCTGAAAGCAAAGATTATAGCTACAAAGCCTGGACATCATGTAAATACCGAATTTGCCAAGGAAATACGAAAGCTTATCAAGAAAGAAAAAACTAAGCCTGGTCCACCTGTGTACGATCCTAATCAGGCCCCCTTATTCGACATCAACCAGATTAAGAATTTTCTCCCCCATCGTCCTCCTTTTTTGTTGGTTGATAAAATTACCTATATGGACGAATGGAGTATTCACGGAATTAAAAATGTCACTATGAATGAAGCGTTTTTTACGGGACATTACCCTAAAGAACCTATCATGCCGGGAGTGCTTCAGATAGAATCAATGGCACAGGTTGGAGGAATATTGCTTTTAAATAAGGTCCCCGATCCGGAAAATTATGTTCTGTACTTCATGAAAATTGAAAATATAAAATTCAAACATAAAGTTATTCCGGGCGATACCCTAAATATCCGGATGAAACTTCTTGAACCGGTAAAACGAGGTATTGCAATCACATATGGACAGGTATTTGTTGGCGATACTCTTGTGATGGAAGGCCAGTTTATGGCCCAACTAGCAAGAAAGCCCGAATAACAATACGTGACCTCACCAATAAAAATCAGAAGATTATGAGCAGCAACCTATTCTATGTTCATCCCGAAGCAAAAATTGGTAAAAAAGTAGTAATAGAACCTTTTGCCTATATCGGGAAAAATGTAATTGTCGGCGATGGCTGTTGGATTGGACCCAGTGCCATACTACTTGAAGGAACCCGTATTGGAAAAAATTGCCAGATTTTCCCAGGTGCTGTAATTAGTGCTATCCCGCAGGATCTGAAATTTGCAGGTGAAGAAACTACTGTTACGATTGGTGATAGTACAACAGTTAGAGAATATGCTACCATAAACCGGGGGACCAAAGCAAGAGAAATAACACGTGTCGGTAAAAATTGTCTGATTCAGTCCTATTCACATATTGCACATGATTGTCAACTGGGGGATAGTGTTATCCTGGGCAGTCATGCGGGATTAGCCGGCGAAGTTGAAGTCGAAGATAATGCTATCATTAGTCCATACACAGTAGTTCATCAATTCGTGCGGGTAGGTACCCATTCATTTATACAAGCTACCGGAAAAGCCAGCAAGGATGTGCCTCCGTATGTCCTTGCCGGACGGGAACCCCTCTCATACACAGGAATTAATTCTATAGGACTGCGAAGAAAAAATTTTAAAAACGAAACTATCTATGAGATACAGGAGATATACCGAATTATTTATCAACGTGGTCTGAATATTTCCGATGCTATTGAATTTATCGAAACTAATCTGCCGGCCTCGACCGAGCGCGATACTATTATCCTTTTTATTCGTAACTCAAAACGCGGTATCATTAAAGGCTATTTTGACGATGAGAAATAGTATCTTCCTTATGGTCAATATTCCTGATATTAACTATTAAAAGTTACCTGTGATATTAATATGTTTTCTAAAGTGTCAGTCCTTTTTTCGGGCACATGTACTTATTCCGAAGGGTAAGTAAAGAGGACAAAAATTTATCAGACTTGTCAGGACGAGTATGCCTGCCAATACGAGTAGTACAATACCCAGGGTTCCTGATAATACCTTTGTAAAGAAAAGTACAACAATAATGGCTGCAATTATTAATCTGATAATTCTGTCGGCAGATCCCATGTTCTTTTTCATATTATTTATTTTTAGTTCGACAAAAATTGAATCAGTAATACCAAACCTGATATTATAGTAATGCAAGTTAGGCAAACCAATAGAAATTTTATAATCTTATATTTCATGAATTTAAGTTTGAAAGACAAATAAGCTCTCAGATCTTATTAACAAGCATAAAAAAATAAAGTTCCGGGTTATTTACTGATAGCCCTACGAATTTTAATATTCTCCTTAACCGAAAAGTAAGTTAATCAGGTTCTACGACACAATCAGCCTCTATTTCCACTAACCAATCCTGCCTGATGAGATCTTTGATCCCGACGAATGTGCAGGCAGGTCTGATAGCAGAAAAATATTCACCATGTGCTTTAGCCGCTTCTTTCCATATCGAAATATCTTTTAGGTATATCCTTGTTCGAATAACATCACTTAAATGACCACCAGCATCAACAATAGCTTTCTCGATGATCTCTATACACTTTTTTGTCTGGTTATACAAATCGCCGGGACAGGCCGTTGTGCCATCTTTTGCAATGGGAGCAGTTCCTGATACTGATATAAGATTACCAATACGTACCGCCCTGGAAAATCCAATGGGTTCTTCATATTCTGAACCCGATGATACATTAAATCGTTTCATAATTTCAAAAGATCATTTAAATACCAAAGTAGCCAGAAAATCGACCAGCTAGGATGAATGGTGAGTTTAAATTTTTAGAACAAATGATCCTAAAAAATTATTCCCAGAGTATAGTCAATCCCAATCAGGAATTTTAAACCTATTATGTATTAATAATGTCTATTTTGTTTGCTCAAATTTTATTTTTAAGCATAATTCCCTATATATTTGATTTAAATCTTTTTAGTTTTTCTTTCTACCAGGAAAGATGAAAGAATTATATCCATCTTTTCTGAAGTTATTTTAATAAGTTTTTAAATACCTGCCACGATAGCATAAACCAACTTTTAGAAAAAAATGCTATGGAAAGAAATAACAATTCATTACATATTATTGAAGGAGCATTGTGGCTAATAAGACTCAGGTGGTTAGCTATTGTTGGAATTTTTGTAGCCACGAAGTTTTCTGCAAGTGTTTTACATATTACTATACAGGAGGTGCCACTTTATCTTTTAGCATTTGTCTTATTTGGTTTTAATATAATTTCACTTTTCAGTTTAAAATACCTCAGTAAGCATAGTGTACCCATTAAATTTTTTAATGGCAGAACGATCTTATTTTTCCAGATATATTCAGACCTGGTAATTTTAACCTGCCTTCTTCATTACTCTGGCGGAGTTGAAAATCCGTTTATTATATATTATATCTTTCATATGATTATATCCAGCATTTTACTTACTCCAAAAGAATGCTATATTATAACATCCTTCATACTAAGCTTTATAGGAACATTAGCATTCCTGGAGTATCAGGGTATGATACCTCATTACAACCTGGAAGGGTTCTATACACATAGCTTCTATCAGAATAAAATATACCTCATGGGTACCGGTCTTATTTTTATAACCACATCCTATATGGTCGTGTACATGACAACATCAATATCTTCGAAATTGAGAAAACAGGAGGAAGCTTACAGATTAGCAAATATTGAACTCGAAAATAAAGACAACATTAAGAATGAATATGTACTCAGACTCACTCATGATATAAAGGGACATATTGCGGCAATACATAATATCCTACAGGCATTTTTGATCTCAAAGTCTAGTGAAGAAAAAAAAGATTTTGTCGAACAAGCTTATAAACGAACCCGGAGCCTTATGAATTTTGTCAGAGATTTGCTGAAATTAACGACTATAAGGTTACAGGATAAACTTGATATGAGTGAATTCTCAATCGAAAAATCGTTGACTAAAGTGATTCAGGATTTGAAAACCAGTTATCATGGGAAAAAAATAAGTGTTAATACAAATATTGCCAATGCAGCTCATCTGGTATATGGAAACCAATTATCTATTGAAGAAGCATTAAACAATTTAATCTCCAACGCAATAAAATACTCACCTGAAGGAAGTTCGATAAATATCAATGCACATAAATATAAAGATTCTTTTCTTATTGAAATTATTGATTCAGGCATTGGGATACCAAAAAACGAACAGAAATTGATCTTCAATGAATTTTACAGGGCCAGCAATGTAAAAAGAATTGAAAAAAACAGTTCAGGATTTGGTTTGTCTCTGGTTAAACAAGTTATTGATAAACATGACGGTAAAATCAACATCGAAAGTGAATTAAATGCTGGAACTAAAGTTATTGTTAAAATCCCCTTTCACCGGGCAAGCAAGAAAAAAATACGTACAGTATGGTTCTAATTATAAGACGTTTGTATATTTTAACCAAATACAATTAGTTATGGAAAATATGAAACTTTTAATTATTGATGATGATCTTGATATACTCATGTCACTTAAGGTTATTCTTGAAGACAAAGGCTTTATTGTTGATACAGCCTCGAATAAGAATGAAGGTTTGAGACTTTGTTCATCACAAAAACCTGATCTGATAATACTCGATATTATGATGGAAGATGATTTGGAAGGCTATAGCATTCTTAAGGAATTTAAAAATAATGATTCGCTACGCGATGTCCCCATTATTATGTATTCCGGTATGGCAGAACAAATTGGTGTAAACTTCCGGTCGGCCATTGAGGATGAAAAGATGTTCCCAAATGTTTCATTTATTGATAAAAGGGAAGATGTGCAGGACCTGATCCTGGAAATCAAGAGGCTATTGAATATTCAGGATGATGAATGAGTATACCGATTTTGTTCAGGTAAAATAAAATTGGATAAAATTAATATTTAGTGGTCATTTTGGGGGATGACTTCTTCATTGCAACTATATGGTTTCAACAGCATCGATTAAAATGAATCACATTTCATTCACTTAGAATAAATCAAATTATTTTCTTATAACAATCAGTGTCGAATTGATGACATACGGATATAATTCATTAATATCCTGATTTTTCATTGAAATGCACCCAAGAGTCCAGTTGAATTTCAAATCAATCAGTTTATCCATATCAAAAGGTACACCGTGAATTCCAATTTCACCGCCAATTTTTGAACCTTCGGGTATTCTGCCCTCCCTTTTTGCTGTATTATGTTTCCGCCATGAATCTGCATTAGGATAGTCAATCCAAATAAATTTCGACCATTTATTATGCGGATATTTTGATATCATTTTAAATGTGCCTTCGGGGGTGCATTTGTCCCCTTGTATTAATTTATCATCCACCGGATTTCCTCCGAAAACAACCGGGTATTCTTTAATTATAACTGTGTCAATAAGAATAGTAAGTTTATGATCGGATTTATCAATTAGAATTGAAATACTGCCGGCATCCAATTTTAAAGTGTCAATGATTCCGGCTAGCTTCAGCTCAGAGTTCTTATAGGTAACACTATCAGCATTGCAGGATAACACAATCAGAAAAGGCAGAAAATATAATAATCGTTGCATGATATATCGTAAACTTCATCCAATGAATTAATGAAGATATCCTATAAACTCAATTCTATTAAAATTTATAAATAGCCTGCTTTATTGTACTGTATGTTTTATATAATTGAATTATTGTATATGCCGTGCGAAGCTGATTCACTGCTTTCCTATCAATCAGGATGGAACGATTCATTTCCAAATCTAAACAAGCTTCGTACGGCATATAAGTCTTTTTAAAAAAAACCAAACCTTGATTATTTTTCCTTCTGCTTTTCTTTCATTTTTTTTAATATATCCGCTGCATAGTCTTTACCCCCTAAACCAAACGCCAGGCCAAAAGCCAAACAGATGGCTCCAAATATTAAAATAAACGCATTTGCAATTATTGATTGGGCTATATTAAGCTGTCCCAATACCAGGAATATGGTAAAAACAACAATTGCATAATAGGCTATTTTTTCAATCATCTCAGCCGACTTATCTTTCATGTTTTTCAATGATGATGATAGCACCGTAGAGATAAATTTGGCTACATACAGACCAAGCAATAAGATGATAATAGCAACAATAATGTTGGGTATAAATAATACAATTTCATTAAATAAATCTCTTGCACTGGTAAGTTGCAACGAATTCAGAGAGGCCAGAATTACAGTTAACATAATGATCCAATAGAACAAACTGCCAATTAGATCGGTAACGGTAAGTTTTACACCGCCCTCCTTTAAAAATTTTTCAATCCCTACTTTGTCTGATAATACATTAAGCCGTATCACTTGCAGTAGTTTAATTATAGCTTTTTTAATAACCTTAGCTAATATCCAGCCAATGAGAAGTATTAATAGTGCCCCTATAATTTTAGGCAAGGCCAAAGCAATTTCATTTAAAAACTGCTGTGAACTTTCAATAAAAATCTGAACCTGTTCTTTCATAGCTGTATGTTTTTTATTAGTAAGAAAAATTTATCATTATAATTTACAACTTTTTTATGTTATTTCATTGATTATTAGCAAAAAACATACATTTTCCAGTGGAAAAATGGCTCGTAAAATGTAAAGAATAAACCTTTGGAGATAGTAATAGATTATTATTTACTTGCTATACTATGTAAGTAATTTTCTGATCTTTTAAAATACTCAATTTTTTATTGGGTACGGATCACTTCAATTTTTATCTTGGACCGGACTTCGTAAAGATCGGCCCGGCGATCAATTAAAGGAGTAACAGATCCCAGTTCTCTCTGCTGTTTTAAATCTTCCAGGTTCAGATCGGCTATAACAACAGTCTCCGTATTGGGCTCCGCTTCAGCAAGGGTTCCGTTAAGAGGGAACACAAAATCACTTGGGGTAAGTATTGCTGCCTGTCCATAATTGATCAGAAAACTTTTTACCTGGGGCAGATTCCCTATGTTGCCTGCCATAACAACGTAAATCATATTTTCAACTGCTCTTGCCTGGCTGGTAAAGCGAACCCGGTTATAGGATTTACGTTCATCGGTACTAAAGGGGACAAACAGGATTTCTACACCGGCCAGTGTCAGGAGACGCGCTATTTCCGGAAATTCGACATCATAGCAAACCTGGATAGCAATGCGGGCAAGACCCGTATCGAATATTTTTATGCCATTACCCGGTATGATCCCCCAATTGGCTCGTTCACCAGGGGTTATATGCAATTTGTCCTGTGTATATACTTCACCGGTAGAAGTAAAAAGATGGGCAGTATTTTTAATACCCTCAGGGATTTTTATAGGATGTGAACCTGCAATAATGTATAAACCAGTTTCTTTGGCCCGGCGACGAAAGAATTCCAAGTAGCTATCCGTATATTCAGCAAGTTGTTTAACAGCCTGAACGGTATCCAATTCGGGAGACATGGCTGAAAAAAGCTGCGCAGTAAATAATTCGGGGAAAAGCAGAAAATGACTATGGTATTCATTAGCTGTCTGAATAAAAAAATCAGCCTGCTGTTCGAATTCTTCCCAATTTTTAATTCGCCGCATCTGATATTGTGCGGCACAGGCCCTCACCTTACGCACAGGAGTTTTAAGAGGAGTAGCCGCAATTTTTCTTCTTTGCTCATTAAACCTGGGATTGAGCATCTCAAGGAAGGTAGCATAATCAAGGCTCCCGGCATCAACCAGGTAATCCATATGTACCCCTTTTACAATATAACCTGCTTTCAAATGGGCCGAGAGAGCCATATCCTTTAATTTGCCTTCCTGAACCTGCCGTATATACTCTTCGGGGCTGATACGACCGGCATATTCGTAATATCCGGGGATACGGCCCCCTGCTACCATTCGGCGTAAATTAAACCTGCCAAGTATTTTTTTTCGCCCGATATACAACTTTCCGGCTACGCCTTTACCTCTCCAGTCAGGATGTACTGCAATATCGGCACCATAAAGCGTATCACCCGCTGGATTGTGTGTGCTAAATGTGCCGAGGCCGGTAACTTCGGCATAGGAATACCAGGGCGAATCATCGTCGATCTGAACAATGAGAGAAGTAGCATAACCAACGATAACTCCATCCGCTTCAGCCAGTAATTGTCCATCAGGAAAAGCATGAAACTGGTACTCGTAATTTCTAATATCACAGAGGTCTTTACGTTGGAATTCCGGATAAGCAGCTTGTTGCACTTCCACAACAAAAGGTAAATCTTGTTCAGTCCATCGCCGAACTATGATTTTACCAGTTTTTTTATCGTTCATCTAACTCAAATTTAAAAATCAAAGCTAATCGAATTTTGAAATTGCCAGTTCAAAACCCATATACAAAAGATTCACCAGTATAAATAACCAGAATCTGAAAATAGCAACACTGCCAGCTGAAATAAATAAAAGAGGAAGCAGTATGATCTGATGAAAAATCATACCTGCAATATATCTTCTTCCGTAATTGTCGATTATTTTACTGTACATATGCCGTATTCAAATCTCAACTATTAGCTAAAATTTACTAATAATAAATTTTGCTTAACCAGGATATTTTAATCTTAAACTTACTTGCTATTTTCCTCACTACATTCCGTCAGTTCATTTCTGCTGCTGCTTTTAGCTCTTCGAGATTCAGGATCATTTATCCTGTTTGTCAGTAATTTTTTCTAATAGCTGCCGTCACCGGCAAATCTATACAAAGCGAAACTTCATTCTTTTATACTTTTTATACCACCTCACCATTTGAACAACCGGCTGGTTAATGTGGGTAGTATCAATTATACCTACCGATGACGCATCGCGTGTAATTCCAACCTTAGCGTCAATCAGTCCATCCAGCGACCTAACAGGAAGTCCCTCGGAATGTCCGAGCGTTACGGAAGTGTTGCTGCATTTTGCGAAAAGTATTTTTCCTGTTTTTGCCTCCATAAGGGTATTGATCAGGCAGTAGTTGGTAACATCTTTTATATACTCTTTTTTCTCCCACAATTTGTAGAGCTGTTCCCGTATTTTTTCCATGGCAAGCGAGTAAGTAACACTTTCTGTCAGATATACAAAGGCACTATGTTTATTTTTAAAACGCAGCCTGACCTCACTTTTATGAAGCGGCACAGCATAGCCTGCATCGAAATCGATAGTAACTCCTGTTTCGGACGATAACATAAAAGTTTGCGGATTACTTTTTATTATACACCTCTCCCTCTCGATTTCCGGAATTTCATCGAATATATTGGTAAGGAATATAAAATCGTGTCGCGTTCTCTGAAAAACATGACCAATCTTACAGGCCAGACCAGTTTCATTGCCGTAATAGTTTGTATTGGAAAATTTAATCATAACGCTTTTTTATATTTCCTCAGAGCAGTATATTTATTTTCCCCTTACCGATAGATAATTTCTTATTGACAGAAAGCACTTTGCATATAGCAAACATACCTATTTTTTCCTTATTCCGGATAATCTCCTGATACCTTTACAAATAATGCCATACAACGGTACAAGTATATAAAAAGTCGGGCCTTTCGAAGCTTTAAATACTCAGAATGAAATACCGATTATTAAATGGACCTTTAATATACTACTTTCTGCTCAGCCGACTAAAACCAAAAGCTTGCTAGTTTGACAAAGTTAATTTTAAATAATGAGTGTTATACACAGGCTTTTATTCCGTCATTGTCTTCATCTACTAATTTTCAGTACATTTTTATCGTAGAGAGTCAGCTATTTGCTTTTCAAATTTTTCACTGTCTTTAAAGACACAAAGATTTCCGTCCGGGTCAAAGAATTTTGCAATTTTCCCCCAGAAATGTTCCTGATAATTTACTTTGATATTTTTTGAGATCAGCTTGTTAGCTAAAAGTTTTACATCGGGTACATTCATCCGCAAACAAGTTCTAATTCGGTCAGATTTTTTTTCGTTTTTCTGATATTCATTATCTAATTCCACCATCAGATATGAACTACCAAACTCAAAGCAAGTCAACCTATCAGTAGAGAACATCTTTTTCAATTCAAGAATGTTTTCATAAAAGTCAACACATTCACTGTATCTGAGTACATAATAATTCCAGTTCTGTCAAATCTCATTTTTGTATTTTTTAAACATACAAACAACGGTCCCGTAATATGAAAAGTTGGAGGGCGTGGCTTGCATTCCTGTCCACTGAGACAAATAGTTGGAGCGGAATACCAACTCTGAATAACCGATTTAATCTCAATATTTTATATTGCAGGTTACCGGCTATCAATTTCTAATATTTTTGTTTCAATAGTTAATAATCCACTGTAACTCCCAATTCAATTAATTGTCTTATTTGATCCAAACTAATCCTATTACCAGATAAGTCGGCATAATGGAGCTTTTCGAGTTTTAAAAGGGGCGCGATATCTTCGATATGGTTATTCGATAAATAGACCCGTTGCAGGTTTTTTACTCTGCTTAAGGCATCAATAGTATCAAGCTCATTATCTGAGAGGTTTAATTCTTCAATATAAGTAAGTCCGATAAGGGGTGTCAGATCATTAATGCTATTGTCGGACAGATCGATGTTTACTGCATGTATACAGAATTGGACTCCATCTAAATCGACAATATTGGAAGATGATAATTCGAAATCGTCTATGTCCTCTAAATAGTATGACGGAAATTCTATGTCTGTATGACCATATTGTCTTATTTTTATGGCATCGTAAAAATCATATTCCTTTGGCTTGGTTTTAACCTCTTTCACCGTTTCGTCATCAGTTATTATACTATATCCATCAGTTCCGAAATCCCATTCGTAAACAGGGGAGTAATCAATATCTTCATAATTATTCAGAGAATTTGCAATTTCTTCAATATGCTCCAGTTTCAATATATGCGAATGCTCAAGTAATCCATCGAAATTATTTTGCTCTGTGAGCTTATTGATTTCATTTAAATAATAATTAGCCCTGTCTGGATGATATAAGAATATAAGTTTAGAAAAACCTTTACCATCAGCAGTAATTTCAATAGGTATAAAGTCACCTATTATTTCTGCAATTTTTTGAAGTATTGAATACTGCTGATCCTTGTACAAATTAATCAGCGTTAACGATATGTTATTTAAATTTCTTAGAGTATAAGCTTCTTGTAGTTTCGATTGCAGTTCCTTTATTGTCATACATTTTCGATTAACAATTTCAAATCTACTAAATTAATAGATCAGCATAGTCGCCATTGGGTTGCCGATAACCTTCCTGCAATTTGAAAAGTACCGTCTACCTGCCGGTCGGTAGGTTTTTTATATATGTTGTAGCTAGTTTACTCCACTATTGAGTTATACAATTCTTCTCTAAAATCTTCTTCCCCCATTTGAATCGCTACTTGCTCCGCTTTCTTCTTAAAGGAACTATTATTCGCTAATTCAAGAATTTTAGGTTCAAGGTTCTTCGTGGTAATTTTGCCTATTTTAATCCCTTTTGGTCCGACACCCATTTTGTAAATAATTTTATTCCATACAAATTGGTCAATAATATGTGGGATAATCATTGTTGCACATCCATATTTAAGTGCCAAATGTGTTGTCCCTGAACCTCCATGATGAATTACGCCATATATTTTCGGAAAAATCCAGTCGTAAGGTATTTGAGAAACAAAGTGTATTAGTTCAGCATCAAATTTATCTGGTTTGACAAAACCTCCGGCTGCTGTATTAATTATTGCAGGAATTTGATTTCGTTCAAGTATGTCAAGAATTATTTTAGTCTTTTTATCTGGTTCGGGATTTATCATGCTGCCAAATGTGATAAATAGTATTTTATTGTGCCTTTCGATAAAATCAGTTAAGGCTTTATCGGATTCCCAATTAGCAGTTTTGTTCCTCTCATGATATCCCACAACATTAAGATTCTCTTTCCAATAATCAGGTCTGGAAAAAAGGGAGGGTGAAACAGTATAAATTGCTTTATTCGATAAGTATTTATTCTTAATTTGTTTGCGACTAATTTTTTCTTTGAATTTCAACCATCTCAGCGAGATTTTTACAGTCATAATCATCCCGAAACGCACTAATGAAAAAGTCAGTTTATTGAAAAAATCACCGAAATTACTATTAAAAGCAACGTGGGTATGTCCTTTCACATAGTGCATGTAAGGCATAGGACAAACAAGGATATTCTTCCCTTTGTTTTTTAATCCCCAGATTATCGGATAAATAGCTTTTCCGTTATATAAAATTCTATCAGGATTTTGAGTTTCAATTAACTCATACTGCTTGTTGATGAGTTCTTTATTGATTTCAGTAGAGTTTTTGGCAAGCCTAATATTAGCCATTATTTTTTTAAAGCCTGAACCACTTCCACCCATTGCTGCTTTTCCATCATCACTATCAAGCATGTCAATAAATTTTGTCCCTAAGGAAGCAAATTCCAGATTTGACTCTTCAGCAATATTCCTGAATTGCTCCGGGAAAGCACAAATTACCCTTTGTCCTTTTTCTTTCAATATTTCACCTATCGCCAGGAAAGGTTCCATATCCCCACGGGTTCCGATTGATATTAAAATTATCGTCATCTATGTATGTGTTGTCTCTGTCATAATTGGCCTCAACGTCAGTTTGTCTGAAAACTTTTCTAAACTCTCTCAGGTTTTCATATCCTTGCAAAGTTATTGATAGGTAACCAAATTTTAAACTCAATAATCTAAGTTATTAGACATTCTGACGTTCCCGCAATATGGCTAGTTGCGGATTTCGGAGAGCGTTCCTATCCACCAAGGAAAGAGTTTGAAGCGGGCTATGAAGCCCAAATCTACTGCTATCCCCACAATTAGCTATATCATGTGTTAGCTTGCGTTAATTATTCATTATTGTATCGTTTTTAAATTCAATATAATCATAGTTTCCTGAAGGTTATCGTATTTTCCATATTCCTTCTTTATGCCCATTTTTATACATTCCTGAATCAGTAAGATAACCTAAATTTGAATAATACATCCAGTTACCACTTTTCTTACCGTTCTTGTAGAATCCTATTTCATAAGGATCATTATTGGAATACCAGCGATAATGCTCTCCGCTTAATACACCATTTTCATAATTGTCAATTCTGTCAATTCCTTGTCCAAAATTGAAGTAATATGTCCATGTACTATCCATTAGACCATCAATATATTTCCCTTTGCTCAACAAGTATCCACTGCATTCATATATGCACCAAATCCCATGTTTTAAACCATTTCTATTTTCTCCATAGTATAATGTATCCATGTTAATTTTAAATGCTATCTCTATTCCGTTTTCGATTCCTTCTCTAATATTTTGATATACAATGTGATTGAATTGTTCCCCTTCTCTGTGTATAATCGTATCCATTTTTATCCCGTTAAAAGGTTTATTATCTAACATTATAATATTATCACTATTTAGTGTCAGGTTTCTTCCTGAAACAGTATCTTGACTCAATTTTGAACTAATCTTGTTATCTTTGAGATCAGAACTCGAGTTCTGACAGCCAAAGAGAAATATCAAAATAACTATTATCAAATATTTTTTCATTGTATCATGTTTTGAAAGTTTAATTTAGTGTCACAAGTTGTCTAAATTAAAAACTATGAGTTATTTGCCTGAAACAGCAGGTTTCCAGAAATTCCCGGTGATAGGTAATAAATATAGTGAACGGGTACTTAAAGTAAACCAATGGGTATCATCTAACCTGTCCATTTCTGTACCGAAAGCATCTGCAACTTCCTGGCTGTTGCACATGGCCGCAACAGCAAATCCGCCGACAAAAGCGCTGTTGTGATAACCCTGGCTGTTTTCGGTACCATCAAGGTTATATCCATCTTTAATATTGGCTGGACCAATGTCATTTGCCCAATCAGATACTTTTGTACACCACTCCTTAGCGAGTGTATTTCCATTCCATAAATAATCCAAAGCTATACGCCAGGGAACACGGCAGGCATCATAACGGAAGTAGGAAATACGATCAGTATTTCCTCCGGGGGTTCCGCTTACCGATTGCCAATCGGGTACCAGACCAGTTTCCGGATGAGCTGCAGCATTTAAAATGGTATAGGTATCATCTGCCAGTTTATTCCAGTCATTATCACCACTTACTTCTGCAAAAATCCTGAAGAATGCAGGTGTATAATATTGAATATCTGTTAAGTCGCACCCTCCCCACATGGGTCCAATATCGGACTCCTTCGAATATCCCGGGGCAAGTATTAACAGGCTATCACATGTTGTAACAACACTATTTTTGATAACCTGTATCACATCTTTAGCTTCTTCTAAGTAATCCCCTCCCCATTGATTATATGCCACTATTAATGCAAAGGCAACATCAATATCTCCATCGGTAGCGCTTCCCGGATCGTTAATCCCATCGCAACTTACATTCCATGCCATCATATTATTAGCATTGGTGGTTTGTTTACTTTTATAAAACCTGAACAAACCATCAAACTCATCTTTATCCCCAAAATAAGCAGTTAAAAGCATGCCAAAGCCTATTGCTTCCACCCTGGTTTCATCCTGGCTTTCGCATGTTACACGATAACCATCGTTGCATTCAACCAGAAAAAGTTCCTTCCATCTGTCGTAGCTTAGTTGGGCTTTTTCAAAAGTGATTGAATTTGGTTTAAAGCTAAATGAATAATCCACATGCTGAGGGAAAGGTCTGGATGCTTGTCCAAAACCTGTTTCAATAACCATTGCAATGATGGCTAATATTAAATAAAGTTGTTTTCTCATTTTTGTTCGTTAATAATAAGTTTCTTATTTTACAAAACTATGTCTTAATTCTGTTAATGCACGCTAACGGCAGTTTGTCTGAAAACTTTTCTAAACTCTCTGAGGTTTTTATATCCTTGTAAAGTAATAGATAAGTATCCAAATTTTAATTTTTAAATATAACTTATTAGACAGTCTGACGGTTTGCAAATATGAGTAGAATGGGATTACTCAGTCACTTAAGTGTTAGACCGCTAGTATTTTTATTTAGTTTTTTTTATTTTCAGATTACCACTGTACCCCAACTTACTTATATTGGCTGTTATGCGCATGTAGGTATTATTTTTTTATCCCCTGAAATAATGTATATACATAAAATCCATAATAATCAGGATTATTTAGGACAAATTTATCTGATGTCGGGGAACAATATTCATTGAATTTCTCCCAGTCTTCTTTTGTAACTTCATTTTCTGAATTGCCCCAAAACATTTGAAAAAATGTAGTCAATGCTGTTTTATTAATTTCACTCAATGGTCCAACAATATCTCCAACAAATGATTTTGCCTCAATATTTTCAAATTTTGCTTTGGAAAGCCATTTTTGACCATTTAAAATATGATTATTTGGATCCATATCTTTTAAGTATGGTGCATTTGCAGATGTTGATGCGTTCAATCGGGCTTCAAGTAAGGGATAACCTGGAAGAATTTTTTGAGAAGACCAAAATGCCAAATAAATCTTTCCGCCAGGTTTTAAAATTTCATATAACTGATTAAGAATGTGATCAGGTTCTTTTGCCGGACAACCAAACTCTTCAGGACCAACCCATATTGTATCCATACTCCAAATCCAATCGAATGAATTGGAATTAAATTTCAAGTTGTTTACATCACTTTGAAGAAATTTTACATTTTTATGATTTATATTTTTCTTTGCATAAGTTATCATGTCTTCAGAAAAATCCAAACCAATTAGTTCCTTATTTAATCCAATTTTATTTGAAAGAAGATTTGTGATACGACCTATTCCACACCCAATGTCAATTCCTTTTGAAGCAGGATCTATGGCTAATGATTCAATTATTTTTTCAATTAGCGGCTCTCTAAATTTTGCTAAATTTTCATAAATATCATATTCACTCATCTGAATTTATTTTTTTTGTTTTTCTTTTTTAGCTATTGCCGACAACGGCAGTTTGTCTGAAAACTTTTCTAAACGCTCTGAGGTTTTCATATCCTT
>Ga0307422_1000248_pt1 | contig 31870 bp, 20 predicted proteins | sample SalMarWE160290MG_FD_202153 | JGI IMG/M metagenome (GOLD analysis project Ga0307422, IMG submission 202153) | Salt marsh sediment microbial communities from the Plum Island Ecosystem LTER, Massachusetts, United States - WE1602-90 | ecosystem: Environmental > Aquatic > Marine > Intertidal zone >...
ATCCAGTATCCAGTATCCAGTATCCAGTATCCAGTATCCAGTATCCAGTATCCAGTATCCAGTATCCAGTATCCAGTATCCAGTATCCAGTATCCAGCAACCAGCAACCAGCAACCAGCAACCAGCAACCAGCAACCAGCAACCAGCAACCAGCAACCAGCAACCAGCAACCAGCAACCAGCAATTTTTTCCTTCTCTGAATCAAAGGAGAAAACAGGGAAGGCCAAAACAATAAATTCTATTTGAATTAATATATTTGCTACATGATCACAATCGAATCATTCAACCAACTTAAAGCATCGCTCGAAGGAGACCTGTTCACCGATAATGTCCAACGGGTGCTCTATTCCACCGATGGCTCACAATACAAAGAATTGCCCCTGGCAGTCACCCGCCCCCGGAACAAGGAAGATATCAAAAAAATCATTGCTTTTGCCCGTGAAAACAAAACCTCTGTTATTCCACGGGGTGGTGGAACTTCCCTGGCAGGGCAGGTAGTCGGTAGCGGGATTGTGGTAGACATCTCGAAATACATGAACCGGATCCTTGAATTCAACAAGGAAGAAAACTGGGTCATTGTGGAACCGGGAGTCATCCCGGCTGAACTGAACCTGTTTCTGGCGGAACATGAACTGCAGTTTGGTCCCGAAACATCCACAGCCAACCGGTGTGCGATCGGCGGCATGCTGGGGAACAACTCCTGCGGATTGCATTCCCTGGTCTATGGAAGCGTCCGCGAACATATCCTTGAGGTGGATGCCATTCTCTCCGATGGTTCAGAAGCTACTTTCAAAGCCCTTACCAAAACAGAATTTCATGAAAAACGAAACAACAATTCCAATCCACTGGAAAAAGCAATGTATGAAAACATCCATACGATTCTTTCTGACCCGGAAAATCAGGAAGAGATCCGGAATAATTTTCCGGATCCCAAACTGACGCGCCGCAACATGGGGTATGCCATCGATTCTTTGCTGAATTCAGAGATTTATACGAAAGGATACGAACCGTTCAATTTCTGCAAGCTACTGGCCGGTTCCGAAGGGACCCTGGCTTTTTCACACCGCATCAAACTGAACCTGATCCCTCTCCCACCCAAATACAAAGGATTGGTTTGTGCCCATTTTAAAACACTGGAAGAATCATTGCTGGGGAACCTGGTAGCTCTGAAACATAAGCCAACGGCTATCGAACTTATGGATGATACGATAATGCAATGTACCAAAGCCAATATCGAACAAAATAAAAACCGCTTTTTTGTCCAGGGTGATCCGGGTGCCATCCTGATCATCGAATTTTCGTTTGAAACGGAAAAGGAATTGACCGGTAAAGCAAAAGCTCTTGAGCGGGATTTGCGCGATGCCGGACTGGGGTACCATTTTCCGCTGGTCACCGGGGAAGATAAAATAAAACGTGTATGGGCGCTGCGTACTGCCGGACTGGGATTGCTGGCAAACATCCCCGGCGATAAAAAAGGGGTTCCCGGTATTGAAGATACAGCAGTTCATCCGGAATACCTGCCCGATTATGTAGCCGACATCAAAAAGGTACTGGCGAAACTGGGCCTCGACAGTGTTTTTTATGCCCATATTGCCACGGGAGAAATTCATTTCCGTCCGATGATCAATTTCAAAGATCCGAAGGATGTGGAACGTTTTGATACCCTAATGAATGAAGTGGCAACGCTGGTAAAAAAATACCACGGGTCCCTGAGCGGTGAGCATGGCGACGGAAGGGTCAGAGGCAAATTTATTCCGTTCATGCTGGGCGAACGCAATTACCAGATTATCAAAGAGATAAAAAAAACCTGGGACCCCGATTCTGTTTTTAATCCCGGAAAAATAACCGATACACCCCCGGTTACGGAGAATCTGCGCGTAATCCCGGGTAAACCGACACCTGAATTTCCAACCCTCTTTGATTTTTCGAAAGACAAAGGGTATTTCCGCAGCATTGAAAAGTGCAACGGATCCGGCGACTGCCGGAAAAGTGCAAAAATCGGGGGAACCATGTGCCCGACCTTTATGGCTACACGCGACGAGGATAAAAGTACCCGGGGCCGTGCCAATATTCTGCGTGAATTTCTGTATGCATCCGAGCCCCAGGATGCCTTCAGTCAACAGGAAATCTACGATGTTCTCGACTTATGCATTTCCTGCAAAGCCTGCAAATCCGAATGTCCCTCGAATATGGATATGACCAAACTGAAAGCTGAATTCCTGCAGCATTATTACGATATCCGGGGTATTCCCTTCCGGACACAGATCATCGCCTACCTGCCACGATTGTACAAACTGGCTATGGTTTTCCGGTCCTTCACCAATGTGTTGTTGAAAACCGGATGGGCAAAAAAAGCCATTGGTTTTGAACCCAAACGACAGATCCCTGGACTGTCAAAACTTACATTGAATAAATGGGTAGGGAATATTTCAAGGCTAAATCCCCCACAACCGAAAAAAAAGGTTTACCTGTTCAATGATGAATTCACAAACTACAACGAAAGCGATATCGGAATCAAAGCGATCCTCTTGTTGACAAAGCTGGGATATGAAGTGAAAATACCGGTCCATAAAGAGAGCGGGCGCACCTACCTCTCAAAGGGCCTGCTGCGCACATCCAAAAAAATAGCGACCGCGAATGTCAATCTTTTAAAAGACCGGATAACAGAAGAAACACCCCTGATCGGAATTGAACCTTCAGCCATCCTGGCTTTCCGGGATGAATACCCGGAACTGGTCGACAGAGAGCTAAAACCGGAGGCAGAAAAACTTGCACGGAATGCCCTTCTTTTTGAAGAATTCTTTGCACAGGAAACAGAAGCCGGCCTTATTTCGGAGAAATTCTTTACAGAAGCAAAAAAACAGATCCTGCTACACGGTCATTGCCAGCAAAAAGCCATTGCATCAACAGCACCAACCCTGAAAATGCTTTCACTCCCCAGGAATTACACCGTTAGAGAGATCCCTTCGGGATGTTGCGGCATGGCCGGAGCTTTTGGGTATGAAAAAGAACACTACGAACTATCCATGAAGATTGGTGAATTGGTGTTATTCCCGGCTGTACGTAATGCTGAAAATGAGACCATTATCTGTGCTCCGGGAACTTCCTGCCGGTGTCAGATCAAAGACGGAACAGACAGGCAAGCCATGCATCCCGTGGAGATCCTGTACGATGCACTGGTCTAAAGGACGGAAGGGCTGAAGGGCTGAAGGACTGAATTACTGAAGGACTGAATTACTGAATAAACTGAAAACTGATTCAGTGAGCCCCGACATTGGGGAGCGTAGCGAACCCAATGTCGCTGGGCGAACTAATCCCGATAACCTGTCCCGACCCGTCGGGAGCGGAGCGTCTCGGGACAACCTTTCCACCTTTCCACTATTTTTCATTTTTCACTTTTCGTTTTTCATTTCCCTCACACCAGCTTCATTGCATTGCAGCAAAAATTTTTCTTCTGCTTCTACAGGGGAGGATTTTTGTTTTTATTTTTACACCGGACTCCATTACTTCCAACTATTTCGTTAAATTTGCCATAATTCATTTGAATCTAAACCAACTAAATGTTTTACTATGATTAATAGAGTTTCATTTCTGGCAATTCTGGCCATTCTGGCCATTTCCTGCAACACCCAATCCGTTAACGAAAAAATTTCTTTTAAAGAGGTACGGACTGCATCAAACGATGTACTGGTAGCTTTTTTTACAGGTGACACACTGGACGTGAACGCCGTTTCCATCGAGGACAGGTCGGCATGGAAAGTCAATGGGGAACCGGTAGCAGAGATTTATAAATTTGCTACAGAAGGCGATTCCTGTGACCACCATATATACCTGAAAACATCCAAACTGGAGGAAGGGAAAAAATATAAAATTGAAACACCCTACGGAAAAAAGAACATCCGGTTCCGGGCAAAGGAAATTTTCTGTGAATCCATAAAAACCAACCAGGTAGGATACAGTGCCTTTTCAAAGGTTCGGTATGCCAATTTTGCCATCTGGCTGGGAACCGGAGGATCAAAAAAAATTGAAGGAGACCTGCCCGGTTACGAAGTTTTTAATGTGAAAACAAAAAAAGCAGTTGCATCAGGCACACTGGAAGAAATTGGCGAGGATGAAAGCTCAGGCAATTACGTCTACCGGATTAACCTTTCCGGAGTCCCGGAAGGAGGTCCCTACAAGGTTGCCGTCGAAGGATATGGTTCGTCATATTCCTTTGGTGTCGGAGGGGAATTTTCAAAATACCTGGCTTATACTATTTTCAGGGCACAATATATGCAACGTTGCGGTTGCCCGATCGATATTCCGGAAATCAGAAAGGATCCTTGTCATACCTTAATTTACGATGTGGACGGACCCATCGGGGAAGCCAATATCGATGTGGTTGGCGATGAACCTACCTTTACCATGTACGGCGGCTACCACGACGCAGGCGATGCCGACCGGAGAGCATACCACATGTCAAACCCGATTCTGAACATGATGATCTGGGAAGCGTTCCCGGAATATTTCACGGACAACCAATACGACATCCCCGGAGAATTTACAGAAGATTTTCATATTAAGAGTTATACCAACGACATCCCCGACATTATCGACGAAGCCGAATGGGGAACCCTCGCATGGGAATACCTGCAGAACGATGACGGGAAAATTCAGTTTGGCACGGAAACCAGAGGGTATGCAGAACCTTTTGTTGCTCCTTACAACCGTGACATCAAAAAATACGGTACGGTAAGAACCGATCCACGGGCTACCTGTACCGGAGCAGGATTGTTTATGCACCTTGCACGGATAATAAAACCCTACAACGAAGAAAGGGCTTTGGGACTTATTGAAAAAGCTGAACTGGCAAAAAAAGCAGGCGATGAAATCATGGCTGATCCTGAAAGGCTGTACTACCATATTCAACGATATCTGCTTTTGCAGGAGGAAACGGATCATCAGAAAATAAAAGAACTGTATCAAATTGCAGGAGATTTAAAAGACAACCTATGGGTTACTCCGGGATATTCACTTAACAATGAAGAATTTGATAATCCTGCCTACATTCTTTCTTATATTGTTGCCAAAGACGTTCCCACCGATACGGAAATTGTAGCCTTTTTTAAACAGGCTATTAAAGAAGCTGCCGATGTAAATCTGGAAGAATTGGAAACATATGCCTACCCATTAGGGAACAATCCGGTTGGAAGAAGCTGGGGACATAATGTTCGACAGCCACAATATGCTGCAGCTCCGTTGCTTTGGTGGAAATTATCAGGAGATCAAAAATACTTCGATGCAGCATCTCAGTTGATGGATTATAAGGTTGGTTTAAATCCGGTTGGGATCAGCTATGTTACCGGCCTGGGATTTCATCGGGTGCATAACATACACGACAGAGAGAGTGCATACACCAAATCCCTGGGATGGGGACCCAAACCAGGAATTACCGTCTTCGGACCTGGGGTTACCGGCTGGAGAAGCAGGGTTCAGGTTGTTCCTGCTTTAAATGAATTGCCAAAAGAACGCCAGTATGTCGACAATATGGCAACGATAAACTTCAACGAATTTACCATTTTTGAGACCATGCATTACGATGCCCTGTACACCGTTCTGGCAGGCGGAGGCAAATGGAACGGAAAAGATCCGTTTGAGTAAGCCGAAATACGAAGGATCATTCATCTACCCGTATGATCCGCATTTCGGTACGCCGGTTTCGGGCTCTCCCCTCTTCAGTATCATTCCCTGCCAGGGGCCGGCTGAATCCGTACCCCTTGTATGAAAGCCGGTTTCTGTCAATCCCTGAACGACTCAGATAGTTCAAAACTGATTCAGCTCTCTTTTCCGAGAGTTCCTGATTGTATGCTTCCGGCCCGATGGAATCGGTATGCCCTTCGATTTCCACACAGATGCGGGGATTTTGTGTTAACAGGTTGATTAGTTTCTCCAGCTCCGGCCGGGATTCCGGCAACAAGGCGTAGGAATCTGTTTCAAAATAGATATTCCGGAGGACCAGATGGGAACCCTTCTCCAGGGGTTGCAGATAAATATCCAGCATAAAGGGATCTGTGATCCCGGATACTCCTTTCAGCTTAAAGGACTCGGAATAGAAAAGGTATCCTTCCCGGGATACGGCAAATGCATAATCTTCCTGAAGCGGCAGGGCCATCAGAAACGTTCCGTATTGATCTGTTTGTACGGATTCCACATGGCCGTTTTCCAGATCGACAAACTCCACATCTGCTTCCAGGGGTTTCATCGACACCTGGTCTCTCACGGTACCCTTCACATAGGTTGCCGCAACCGGCCGCGCTTCGGGGTACAATTCAAACTGATAGATATCCATGTTCCCATCCCTGTCTGATGCATAATACGCCGTTTCTCCGGAAGCGCTGATCACCAGTCCCTGTTCATCATGGCTGGTATTGACAGGATACCCCAAATTTTCCGGGGCACTCCACAGAGCATCATCCAGCAACCGGGAAACAAACAGATCATTGCCTCCCATGCCGGTCAGGTAATCCGAAGAAAAATAAAGATCTCTGCCGTTAAAATGAATAAACGGTGAAAATTCATTCCCCGGGCTATTGATGCTGTCGCCCAGGTTCTGGGGGGTACCCCACACGGGATTTCCTGTTGGGTCAAACCCTTTCAGCTGACAGCGCCAGATATCCATTTTCCCCTTCCCTCCCTGCCGGTTGCTGGTAAAATAAAGCATCACGGCATTCGCCGTCAGCGAGGGCTGCGATTCCCAGGCCTCCGTGTTAACAGGAGTTCCCGCATTGCGTGGTTCTTCCCACCGGCCATTCATCCTGCGTGAAAAATAAATATCGCAACTTCCCAGACCATCCGCCCGGTTACAGGCCGTGAAAAACAACAAATTTCCATCGGCCGAAAGGGTTTGCGCCCCTTCATTTTCCGGCGTATTTACTCCCTGCAGCGGTTCGGCATCTCTCCACACAGCACCATCGAACCGGGAAACATACAGATCCTCCTGATGGTAGGACCGGTTCTCTCCGGCCTCCAACAAACGGGTAAAAACCATGACCTTTCCGTCAATGCTGATCGAAGGCCAGTACTCATCCAGGGAACTGTTTATGTCTCCTACCAGTTTCTGCGCGTCCCCGGAAACCGGGTTTTGTATGGCTTGCAACGCAAACCGGCAACTTTCAATCCACCGGTTCACATTCTTGAGCAGGTCCGACGGCATCGTATCTGTTGCAATAACTTCAGTAAGAATATCCAGACACCTCCGGTAATGGCCCTCCGCATAGAAGGATTCCCCCAGCCGGTATCCCACCAGGTAATCATGAGGCTGCCGGTGATTCCATACAAATTCCAGGTGCCTGGCTTCAGCGCCCGGAGAATCCGCGGTTCGGTAGATGTCAGCAAGCAACAAATGCGCATGATAATACAAACTGTCTTTTTGAACAGCCTGTAGGGCATATTTCTCAGCTTCTTCGTGGTTTCCCTGAACATACGCACGTTCTGCTTTCTCAAAAAGCCGTACCGATCGCTTTGAAGGCTGAGAAAAACCTACCTGTACCAAACCGATCAGAAAAATAAGCACCCACTTTACCAGACGTTGCATTCGTATTTTAGTCACTGCATTTTTTTATAGATAAAGCGAAATAAAATTCTGAAAATTGCGTCTTTAATAAAAAACACCATGGAAAACATGAAAAAAAAACCCGGACATTGTGATTCTTTTATTTTTTTTTATATTTAAATCCGTAATTAAAGAATTAAATTTTATTTTTCTAAATCCATCTAAATTAATAATTTATTTGCACTTAAAATGAAGACAAAAGCTAATCCGAAGAAAAATATATCGCTTGAAAGCGATAGAATCGAGCGGAAAAGAGCAAAAAAACAACTACACAAAGACAGAAGCGCAAAGCGCAAACTTTCGATTTACGACGATTTTGAAGAGGACGAAAACTGGGGTAACCTTGCCTATAACAACTACGACGAAGCTATGGACGATTCGCTGGACGATTAAATTCTGAGATATAAATTCTGTACAAACAAACGAAACCCATTTCACAATTGAAACAGGGAAGGGGAATGGAATGCTTTTCCTTTCCGGTTTTGATCAGAAGATTTGGGTTGCTCGGTACACCTGCACTGACAAAATAAATCGTATTTTAGCGCCCGGTATGCATAGAACCGTTTTATATACCGAATAAATACCCGGAACAACCACTGCTTTATGACCAACATTGCAGAGATTGAACGATCCCTGTAAAAAAACAGCAAATCATGGCAAATGAAAATTCAAAAAATACACAGGTTAAAACCATACGGACATTCAGAAAAATCCACCGCATTTCAGGATCCTTATTTTTTGTATTTTTCTTCTCCATTGCTGTGACCGGGTTGCTGCTGGGTTGGAAAAAAAACAGCGGCGGTCTGTTGCGTCCGGAATCGTATACCGGCACATCAACCGATCTCAAATACTGGTTGCCCCTTGACAGTTTACATAAAAATGCCTGTGCTTTTTTGCACGAGGCTGTTTCAACGGACCTTTCACTGAAACTCGATCGCATTGATATCCGCAAAGACAAAGGAATGGTGAAATTCGTCTTTGCCAACCACTATTACGGCGTCCAGCTTGACGGGGCAACAGGAAAACTTCTGCAGATTGAAAAAAGGCGTTCCGACTTAATTGAAGATATCCACGATGGGTCCATCCTTGACCGGTATCTGGGAACCTCCGGAGAACAGGTCAAACTGATCTATACTTCGTTAATGGGTCTCACACTGCTGGTATTTACCATCACAGGATTCTGGCTGTGGTATGGGCCTAAAAAGCTTACAAAAACAAAATCCGGGTAAAGCGCGGAAAGCAAAGGGATCAGTTCCGCTTCGTTGCACTCAGCGGGATCAATGTAGATCAAATTAGATCAATAGATCAATGGATCAGAAGGATCAGAAAAGATTCTCAGATATTCAGATATTAAGATTTTCGGATTCTCAGATTAAAAAGAACCAGGAATCAAGGACTGAAGGACTGAAGGACTGAAGGACTGAAGGACTGAAGGACTGAATTACTGAATAAACTGAATTACTGAATAAACTGAAAATCTGATAACTGATTCAATGACACCCGGCATTTCTGAGCATAGCGAAAGAAATGACGTTGGTGGAATTAATCCCGATAGCGGAGCGTATCGGGACAACTGACAACTGACCCCGTTGAAATATTCTCCTTCGTCGAATTTCACGGGGCAAGCAACCGACAACCGATTCAGTGAGCCCCGACATTGGGGAGCGTAGCGAACCCAATGTCGCTGGGCGAACTAATCCCGATAGCGTAGCGTATCGGGACAACCGATTCAATGACACCCGGCATTTCTGAGCGTAGCGAAAGAAATGACGTTGGTGGAATTAATCCCGATAGCGGAGCGTATCGGGACAACCGTCAACTGACAACCGTCAACTGACAACTGTCAACCGTCAACTGACAACTTTTCCCCCTTTTTCATTTTCACAGCCTTTTCAGGTACGCTTCCGCGTCGATGGTTCCTGTGAATTTCTCCGATTGAACGGCATAATGAAATCCGGGTTGGATACAGAAACCTCCGTACTCCCCCTCTGTATTCAGGGCAATGTATCCGATCTGATGTTTTTCAAATTCGGGTATTTTCTCCGCAATCCGGAAGACTGCTTCTTTGCATGCTTCTTCGGGGGCCATTCCGTTTCGCATCAATTCCACCACCAGAAAAGAACCGGCTGTTTTCATCACCAGTTCGCCGGTACCTGTGGCGGCTGCTCCTCCCACGTCGCCATCCACAAACAGGCCGGCCCCGATGATAGGTGAGTCTCCTACCCTTCCGTGCATTTTATAGCCCAATCCGCTTGTCGTGCAGGCTCCACATATCCGTCCCCCGTTATCGAGTGCCAGCATTCCGATGGTATCATGGTTCTCCACATTCCTTTCCGGGCTGAATTTCTTCTGATCTTTTTTCCATTTCCTCCATGCTTTTTTTCTTTCCCGGGTTAAAAGCTTCTCTTTTTCAAAGCCATTTTTCAGGGCAAACTTCAATGCCCCTTTTCCGCTGAGCATCACATGGGGGGTTTTCTCCATCACGAGGCGAGCCACGGAAATGGGGTGTTTGATATGCTGCAGGAAAGCCACCGACCCGGCCCGTCCCTTTTCATCCATGATGCAGGCGTCCAGGGTTACCTTGCCCTTTGCGTCGGGAATTCCCCCGTAGCCTACCGATATTACCTCCGAATCACCTTCCGGTACGCGCACACCCGCTTCCACAGCATCCAGGGCATAGCCTCCTGCTGAAAGAATGCGCCAGGCGGCTTCATTGGCAGGCACCCCATGGGACCAGGTGGATAGTACAACCGGCCTCACAGAATCCCCCCTGAACAAAACCCGGGAACCCGCCAGACCCGTTTTCAGAAATGCCAGCCCACCTAAGGCTGCAGCGCTCTTTTGTAAAAAAATCCTTCGTGTTGTTGTCATACTTTGCTTCCTTTGAATCCAGGAAATCCCTGAACAAATTTTCGGTTTGTTAAATATACCAATAAAATCTTTTCCTCTACTCTCAGCAAAAAACCTTTACTTTGTACTAAGAAATCCACCCTCAAAGAAGGTGGTAGTATATTTAACCCATATAATTATGAAAGTTTTAGCAATGTACACCGATGAATTCAGTTACCATCCTGCAGAAAAAAACCTGGATGACGCTGAAGAAATTACTGAAGGAGCAACGTTTCGTGACTCCATAGTGGCCTTCATCCAGGTAGAGCAAAGTGATGAGCAATACGATGTCAAAAGCCGGGAGAAGAAACTGGTAAATCACCTGAAATGGGTAAGCCGAAAGAATAACTGCAAACAGGTTATTCTTCATTCATTTGCCCACCTGGGGGAATCAAAAGCCTCGTCCACCTATTCCAAAGCGGTCTTCGACGCAGCTGAAAAAAGGCTGCAAAATGCAGATTTCACAACAGCCCAGACTCCCTTTGGCTATTTCCTGGACCTGAGCCTCAAAGCTCCGGGATACTCCCTGGCCCGAATTTGGGCTTCCTTATAAACAATATGCTGTTTTTTTACAGGGCTTTCTTTTCCCTGAAAGAGCCTTTTTCAGAAATGGAGAAGATTTTTATTTGTGTATCTGCAAAAAATCTTAAATTTGCACCGCACAAAAGTTCGGGGTGTAGCGCAGTCCGGTAGCGTACTTCGTTCGGGACGAAGGGGTCGCAGGTTCAAATCCTGTCACCCCGACAAATGAAAAGTCTGACACGGTAGTGTTGGACTTTTTTTTATCCCCCAAATCCAGACTTGTCTGAGATTTGAGGGATAAAAAAAAGTCCAGGATGAGCGAAGCGAATCAGACTTTTCATTTAATTTTTGCCCTGTAAGTGCGTAAGCATTTTTCTCATGTTTTTGGCTCAGAATTAACAATAAGATGGATCAATGGATCAGTCCCGCTTCACTGCATTCAGCGGGATCAATATGGATCAATAAAGATCAGAGAAACCAATGAAATTCTGTTGAAATGGTTGTACGCTTCGCGATGTAATGGGTCTGGCTCAGTAACAACAACAACCCTCCTTCGCCAAGGCTACGGAGGGCAAAGCAACCGTCAACTGTCAACTGACAACCGACAACCGTCAACTGACAACCGACAACCGTCAACCGTCAACTGACAACCGACAACCGTCAACCGTCAACTGTCAACTGATTCAGTGAGCCCCGACATTGGGGAGCGTAGCGAACCCAATGTCGCTGGGCGAACTAATCCCTGCCTGTCCCGATTTCGGGAATAACCTGTCCCGACCCGTCGGGAGCGTAGCGTATCGGGACAACCGTCAACCATTCCACTGCACTCTTTTTTCATTTCACCGGCGAATCAGGCTCCATAGCCATATGCTTATAGGTAAGCTTATCCAGGAGTTTTGGCATGAATTTCCCCAGGAATACGGTTAGTTTCCCTTCGGTAAATGTCAGCACCAGCTGTCTTTTCCGTTTAATCACAGCCTTATAAATATGGGAAGCACACGCTTCGGCCGGCATCATTTTCCCCTCATTGCGGGGTGATTCCCCCTGTTCCAATCCATCTGCTGTAAGTGCCACTTTTCGTATCTCGGATGTTGTAAATCCGGGGGCGACCACCAGCACATGCAATCCTTTTTTCAGGTTCTCGATCCGCAGGGTATCCAGGAATCCCCGCAAGGCAAATTTGGAAGCTGAATAGCCCGTACGTCCGGGAAGTCCCACATGTCCGGCCACAGAGATCACCCCTACCAGGGAACCCTTTGTCTTCAGAAGGTGGGGCAGTGCATACCGGATGCAGTAAACAGCTCCCCAGAAATTCACATCCATCAGTTTCCTGAGGACCTCCAGATCGACATCTTCAAACAAGGCCCGCATGGAGATTCCGGCATTGTTTATCAATACATCAATGCGCCCAAAACGGCTTATTGCTTTCTCAATGAGGTTTTTACAATCCTCTTCCCGGCTCACATCCGTATGGACCGTTTCGATTTCACTTCCCGGCAACTCCTTTTCAATCTCCTTCAGTTTCTCTGTTCTTCGTGCCCCCAGAACCAGTTTCGAACCTTTTGATGCAAACTCCAGCGCCAGTGCCCTGCCAATGCCCGAGGAAGCACCGGTTATCACTACAACCTTGTCCTTCATTGTCTGAAAATTTCCGTAAAAGTAACGATTTTTTAACCATCCCTTGCATGAACCCTGTATCACGCAAAGAGCGCAAAGAAGAATAACCTTTCAGAAGCAAGGGGGCGAGTACGATGTCAACTGACAACAGGATCTATATTGATCATGTTGTCAGTTGACGGTTCCCGATAGGAAATCGGGACTCCGCTTCGCTTCGTGTCAGTTTGCTGGTTACTGGTTGATGGATACTGGATATTAAGCACTTAGCTCCTGAATCCTGGCTCTTGATTCTTGATTCCTGACTCTTTTTAGTCTGAGAATCTGAGAATCCAGTAATCTTTTACTACATTGATCTCTTTATTATTTCCTGATTCTTATGCTTTACAGAATTAGTTTCCGGCAAATTATCATACATTCAGCGTAAGGGATTTTCCGTTTTCAAATCAACTTTGCTATCTTTGAAGGAATCATAAAGAACAATCAAATGAAGAAGAAGATATATTATACAGCAATCATAGAAAAAAGCAAAGATGGGTGGTATGTAGGCCAGGTACAGGAAATTCCGGAAGCCATAGCACAGGGTAAAACGATCAATGAATTAAAAGAAAACCTGTTGAATGCCCTCGAACTGGTAATGGATTTCCATAGGGAGCAAACGATAAACCGCTACCAGGGACGCAAAATTATTAAGCGTAAACTCAACCTTGCCTAATGAAACGGGATGTTTTTTTGAAATACCTTAATGAAAATAAGTGTGTTCTGGTACGTGAAGGAGCAAATCACAGTTTATACATGAACACACAAAACGGGAAAAAAGCTACTGTTGGTCGACATTCTGAACTATCAAACCTGATGTGCAAAATCATTTGCAAACAACTCGAAATTCAATCCATTTAACCCGGATGAAAATAATGTTCTCCTTCCCGTTTATAAAATCCTGGGACAATCCCTGTGCTGGCGCGGATTTGCAATCCGTGCCTCAGCCTTAAAGGCTAAAAAAAATAACATTCATAATAAAAATCGTATTGCTTTCAGCAATGGCACAGATTACAAATCTGCGCCAGAAGGCGAAGCCCCAATAAGATAAAGGGATCAGTGGATATTGACACTGAACTCCCTGATCTTTACAAAACAATAGCTGCAAAGCATGAGACCGCCACGGCTCCTAAAGTCGCCTCGCGGAATCGTGCTTCTAACATACAATCTAATAACGATATCCTTGCACATAACTTCCCTGGAAGCAAGATTCAGCGAACTGTCTCACGAATTTAAGCACATTAACAAAAAAATGGGGCTGAAGCCCCGGGTTTATTTACTGCCTTTAATCCGTTGGCTAAAGAAGCTGTGTGAAAATGGCCCCAATATCCTTTGCCCCCGCTTCTAGCGGGGCAGGCAATCCGATTTATCGGACGGATATTGGGCAATTAAAAAAGCAAGGACTTTAGTCCAATCTATTGATATTAAGGGCTGAAGCCCAGCGTTCTGATTTGTGCATTGATCCGTTGGATAAATCCAACGGCAATTAATAATCCAGTTTTCACACAGCCTGTAAATCCAACAGCCTGCCCCGCTAAAAGCGGGGGCAAACCGACAACCGACAACTGATAACCGTCAACCGATTCAATGACACCCGGCATTTCTGAGCGTAGCGAAAGAAATGACGTTGGTGGAATTAATCCCGATAGCGTAGCGTATCGGGACAACTGATTCAGTGAGCCCCGACATTGGGGAGCGTAGCGAACCCAATGTCGCTGGGCGAACTAATCCCGATAGCGGAGCGTATCGGGACAACCGTCAACCGACAACCTAATCACCTTTCCACTATTCCACTATTCCACTATTCCCCATTTTTCCCTTTTCATTTTCCATTCTTCTACCTCACCACCACATCCCGGATTACAAACGACTGCCCCTCTTCCGTTTTGTATTCATCAATATAGGGTGAATAGGTTTGTACGGTTAATGTGTTTGTTTTATGATCCAGTGTGAGGATCCTCAGAAAACCGTTGCCTCCGTTTACGGATCCCTTCACCCAATTCTGATAATTCGCGAGAAACTGGTATACCGGGAATCCTTCGTCATTCACACTGATCAGGGTTCCTACCCCGCTGTTCAGCACGTGGCCGGAAAAAACAAACCGTATGTTGGGATGCTTTTTAACGAATTTTCGCCATATCTGCTCTCCGTCATTGGCTCTGTTCTCCCCGGTATCTTTTCTGATCCCGTAGGATTGGGGGAGCCATTTATCTCCCGGCCCCATGCGTGTACTGTCGGAATACATGTATGCGTGGGTGTTGACGATTACCGTCCGCTCCGGATGGGAAGCCACCACCTCGTTGGCCCACTCAAGGACCGATTCCCGCGGCCCGAACTCCAGGGTCAGCACCATCCATTGCCGGTTTCCGCTTGTAAACACATACCAGGCATTATCCATCTTATCCGGTTCAAAAACGCCGCCAAAGGCTGGTAGCTGAGACATCTCCCGGTAAGGAAAAAAGGAGTTGAACATCGCGGTATTCCGTACATCGGCATTTTTCCCCGGTTTACTGCCCATATCGTGGTTGCCCACCGCAAGCACGTACGGAACCTCATGGTTCAGCTTTAAAAAGGCCGCATGGGCTATCTCCCACTCTTCCGGACTATTATGCTCGGTCAGATCTCCCTGCTGCAGAACCATATCAATTTTTCCGGAATTCTCCACAATCCAGTCAACCTGGGAATGCAAAATATCTGGATAGCTTTCCGTATAGGACTGTATATCAGGCAACAATACCAGCTTCGTCTGATCCGGACCTCCGCATGCACAAAGCAGAAACACGAACATAACCGTCAGACCTGGTGTAAAAAATGGTTTCATGATGATAATTGTTTATTAACGTTTCGTAGTTAAATCGCATTTTGATAAAAAATTGAATTTGAGTTATTTATGTTTTTGTGCTTTGGTAGCAAAAACTTTTTAGCCACGAAATCACGAATTCACCAAAATTCACAAAAAATGGAGTTGAAATAGAACCGATCCATATCCGATTTCAAATACCTTATAAATTTATCAATATATATCAATTTTGCATACGATTAAAATTTTTTTCTGTAATTTGCATATTCTCTTTTTACTAAAGATAAACAACAATGAATAAATTCGTATCTGGAGCCAGGAACATGAAGGTTCGTTCAAGGTTACTTATTCTCGGGGCAATTTTTTTCTTATGCCTGGTAATCATGGCTCTTATAGCCCGTTTCTTTTTTCAATCCAACAAAACCCTTTCCATCATCAGCAATGAGCAAAGGGTCTTTGAAGCGTATTACACCATAGGAATTGAAGATTTCTACCTGTATGAGCTCACCGGAGATACCAGCATCCTGGAGTCCTCGCTTGCGAATTTTGCACAGGCCAGCCGCATATCTTTTGTTTTTGCCAGGATGGACAGCATCAAAAATGCGATGCCGAAAAAGGAATGGGTTTCTTATTTTGTCAATGTATTCGGGGAAAGCCTGAACCATGATCCCAAGGTGGCAAAGCTCATGGCCAGACGGATCGATCTGTTTGGTACAATTGGGGGGCAGCAACTGACCCGGGCCCGGGAAATTGCCTACCGGAACTACAAAAGCGCCACGAGAATACAATCCCTGATCCGCGCCTATGCGGAACACAACCGCACTGCAAATCTCTTGCTGATCCAGGATCAATTCAAGCAAATCCATGTTTCTTCAAGAGAGTTTCACTCGATACTGCCTGCTATAGACCGGAAACTCACCAACCTGCTGAATCTGGTGATGTTGGCTCTGGTGCTGATCCCCGGAATTCTTGCCTTTTTATTCATCCGGAGTGTATCGCGCTCCATCCTGCAGCCTGTCAAACAGCTGACCCATAGTTTTAACCAGATTGCCCGGGGGAACCTTCAATCTTCAATAGCCCTGGATTCCGGGGACGAAATCGGGGAACTCTCAAGGGCTTCTTCGAAAATTAAAGAAGGACTCTACAAAATTATTCAATATACCCGGAAAGTTGCAGAGGGCGACTTTTCCACCAAGCTGACCCCCCATTCTGAAGAGGATGAACTCATACCGGCACTCAATGAAATGGCTGAAAGCCTGGAAATCTCCCAGATCCACGATAAAAACGAAAAATGGCTGAACGAGGGAATCACAAACCTTGAAGATCAGATACGGGGTAATTTCTCAATCTCTGAGGTCTCAGACCGGATCATTCGTTTTTTAAGTGACTACATGGATTTCCCCCTGGGAGCCTTATATGTGTATGACGAGAAAGAAAAACACCTTCTCTTCGCCAGTTCCATCGGACTCAATACCAAAGAGGTAAAAGAAAAAATTGCCCCCGGTGAAGGCCTGGTCGGCAAAGCAGCCCTTCAGAAATCCATCCGGCAGGTGGAGACCTTTGACAGGTACCATAAAGTTTTCAGCTCTTCCGGAGAGTTGCACCCTTCAAAACTCTACCTGGTTCCCCTTTATTACAATAAGAATATTCAGGCCGTACTGGAAATCGCACCCCTCCGGGATTTTCCGGAATTACACCTCGCCTTCCTGAAACGCGCCGGGGAGATCATTGCCATCAACCTGAATATTGCTGTAGCCCGCACAAGGCATCAGGAACTGTTGGATCAAACACTGAAACAAACAGAAACCTTACAGCTAAGGGAAGAAGAACTCAACAAACAACTGGGAGAAAACAAAACCATGCAGGATGTCCTGCGCAAACAAAAAGCACTGCTTGATGCCATGCTGAGAACCCTGCCCGATTATTTCTATTTCAAAGATACAAACAGCAAATTCCTGCGGGTCAGTGAATCCATGGTTAAACTGTTTGATGCCCGCTCCTCAGAGGAGATCATCGGGAAAGATGATTTCGACTTTCATCCAAAAAAAGAAGCCCAAAGGTATTTCGATGAAGAACAAAAAATCATTAAAACAGGAAAAGGGTTTATTGATGATATCAGACAGGGAATCGATGAAAACGGCGACGAACTATGGACTTCCGTGACCAAACTGCCCATGTACGACGACACAGGCCAATGCATCGGTACATTCGGAATATCGAAAGATATAACCAGCATAAAGAAAATGGAAGTCGAGATCCAGAAACAAAATGAGAACCTCCGTTCAAAACAGAACGAACTGGAAAAAACCATCGATAAAATAAACCGGATCCAGTCTGAACTGGTTCGTGAAAAATCACTGGTCGACTCGATGCTTGAAAATATCCCCGATTCGATCTACTTCAAAGACCTGAACAGCAAATTCCTCAAGGTGAGCAAATCCATGCAGGAAATCTTTAAATCCTCGGGATTCAATAACATCATCGGACTGACCGATTTTGATATTCAGGGCGAAGAACATGCCAAAAAAGCCTTTGAAGATGAACAGGAGATCATCCGCACAAAAAAACCCATAATCGGCATTGTGGAAAAAGAAACATTAAAAAATGGAACCACACGGTATGTTCTGACCACCAAGATGCCTTATTTTGATGAAAAAGGAGAGGTGCTGGGCACTTTCGGAATCTCCAGGGATATCACAAAAATCAAAGAACTGGAACTGGAGATCAAAGAACAAAACGAAAAATTAAAACAACAACAGGAAGAGCTCACCCAGGCAAACAATGAACTGACCGTCCAGGAGGAAGAACTCCGGACATCCAACGAGGAACTGAAAACCCAGGAGGAAGAATTACGGGTAGCCAACGAAGAACTGGCAGAACAAACAAAGATCCTGACCGAAAGCGAAAAGAACCTCCAGCTTCAGCAGGAAGAACTTCGGGTGGCCAACGAAGAGCTGGAAATAAAAACCGAAGAACTCGAAGCCCAAAAGAAAGAAGTTACCCTCAAAAACCAGTCCCTGATGAAGATCCAGGAAGATCTGAAGCAAAAAGCCAAAGAGCTTGAACAAGCCAGCCAGTATAAATCGGAATTCCTGGCCAATATGTCGCACGAACTGCGTACCCCCCTGAACAGCATGCTGATCCTCTCCAAGCTGCTGGCAAACAACAAAAACAAAAACCTGAATGGAGAACAGCTGAAATCCATACAGATTATTTATAAAAGCGGAAAAGAGCTGCTTGACCTGATAAATGAAGTCCTCGACCTGTCGAAAATCGAAGCCGGAAAGATGACCTTTGAATTCAGGGAGACTCCCAGCGAAGAGATTAAATCGGAAATCATCTTCGGATTCAATTCCGTTATTGAACACAAGGGACTCACCATGGATGTGGATATTGCAGAAGATTTTCCAAAAACGCTGTATACCGACCGGCAACGCCTGATGCAGATTCTTAAAAACCTGCTGTCGAATGCCATTAAATTTACCAGCTCCGGGGGAATTAAAGTGAGAATGGGCAAACCCACCCCATCCACCCTCTTTAACACGGAAGGCCTGACCCCCCGGAATACCTGTTTCATTGCAGTGGAAGATACCGGAGTAGGCATTCCTGAGAATAAAACAAAAGCCATCTTTGAAGCTTTTCAGCAGGCTGACGGCAGCATATCCCGGACTTTCGGAGGCACCGGCCTGGGCCTCTCCATATCCAAACAGCTTGCCAATGCACTGGGAGGTGAAATACAACTGCAAAGCAAGGAAGGGGTGGGATCTGTATTCACCGTCATCCTCCCCTCAGAAAAAAACCTGATCCATGAAGAGGCGATAAAAAAGCCGAAAAAAGAGGAGGGTGAGGTTGAGGATAAGGTTAAGATTGAGAAAGAGGGGAAGGGGAAGGGGAAGGGGAAGGGGAAGAGGAAGAAAGAGGAATCTCCTTCAATGGCTGAAAAAGAGGCTTCCGGAAAACAGGAAAAAGAAAAAAAGAGAGACAAAATACCGGTTTTTATTGAGGATGACCGGAAATCTTCCTCAGGAAACCAGAAAGTCCTCATAATCCATCCCAACAAAACCAAAGCAAAGAAACTGCTTGAGCTAAGCCATAAGAAGAAATTTGAAGCCATAATAGCGGAAAACATTTCAGACGGGATCCTTCTGGCGAAAGAATACCTGCCGGGAGCGATCATCCTCTCAGCAAGCCTGAACGAGAAGGATGAGTTTGAGAAACTGAAACAGAACAAAAGCACCAGCCACCTTCCCGTACATGTGGTGACAAAAATCGATGACGGAGTACTCCGGGACCTCGAGGAGTTAACTACCCCGGAATCAGACGATTTCAGTATGTATACCCAAAATATCGAAGGGAAGATACACAAAGAATTCAACCAGGTCCTGGTCGTGGAAGACGACATGGCAACCATGGAAGCGATCCATCTCCTGTTTAAGGAAAAGGACATAATCATCCACGATGCCAAAACCGGGCAGGCAGCATACGACCTGCTGACTACCAGGTCATTCGATTGTGTGATCCTGGATCTGGGATTACCGGATTTCTCCGGAAAGGAGTTGCTGGAAAAATTACGGGCAGACAACATACCGGTACGAAATGTAATCATCCATACAGCCCGTGAATTATCTGAAAAAGAACTCAATGAACTGCAAAAATTTTCCGATTCCATCATTATCAAAGGGGTAAAATCAGATGAACGGCTCATGGATGAAGTAACCCTCTTTTTGCACGAAGTCGCTACCTCGATGCCCAACGATTCCAGGCCTTCACAGGATGAGGAACCCGAAGATATGGGCTTCAAAGGCAAAAAAATCCTGATCGTGGATGACGATATCCGCAATGTTTTTGCACTGGGACAAATTCTCGAAGAACAGGAAATTGAAGTCGTGGAAGCCGAAAACGGCAAAGCTGCTCTTGACCGGCTGAAAGAGGATAAAACCATTGACCTGGTGTTAATGGATATTATGATGCCGGTGATGGACGGATACGAAACCATGGAAATAATCCGCTCAACGCCCGGCATGGAAAACTTACCCATCATAACCCTGACAGCCAAGGCCATGAAGGAAGATTATCAAAAATCCCTGGATTACGGAGCAAATGATTATATTGCAAAACCGGTGGATACCGATAAATTATTCTCGCTGTTGAAAATATGGTTGTTTATATAGAATATCGATAAAAGTTGACAAATCCAACGAGATGAACAAACCAAAAATATTGCTGGTCGATGACCATGTTGAGAATCTGATAAGCCTGGAAATGATCCTCAACGATTTTGACGTTGCTTTCGTCAGGGCTTTTTCGGGTATGGAAGCTTTGCGCAAAAGCCTGAATGAAGAGTTTGCCCTTGTGATACTCGATGTACAGATGCCGGGCATGGATGGATATGAAACCCTTTCGCTGATGCGGAAAAGAAAAAAAACAAGGTTCCTGCCGGTAATCTTTGTTTCAGCCATCCATCAAAGCGACCTCCACATTGTGAAAGGAATCGAAACCGGTGCGGTTGATTTCATCCCGAAACCAATCATTCCCGAGATCCTGATAGGAAAAGTACGGGTTTTCCTCGACCTCTACGCACAGAAAGAAGAACTCAGGGAATTGCTGAATAAACTGGAAATCAACAACAAGGAACTTGAAATCCAACGGGAAAAAGCCGAAGAAGCTACCCGGGCCAAAGCCATGTTCCTGGCCAATATGTCACATGAAATACGAACCCCCTTAAACGGAATCATCGGAATATCGAAAATTCTGGAAGATACAAAACTCAATAAAAAACAGGATGAATTGATCCAGATCATTACAACTTCCGGAGAAAACCTGATGAATATTATCAACGATATCCTCGACTTCTCAAAAATTGAAGCCGGACAGATCCATCTGGAAGAAATTGATTTCAATCTGAAGGATGTCATCTCCAATGCGGTAAAATTGCTGAGATTCAATGCCGAAGAAAAAGGACTGAAGCTCCATATAGAGATAGACAAAGATCTACCCGACAGGCTGATCGGAGACCCCCTCCGGTTAAACCAGATCCTTATAAACATGATTAACAACGCAATCAAATTTACCAACCAGGGAAGCGTCACCATCTCAACCAAGATAAACCACAAAACAAAGGAGAAAGTAGAAATACTCTTTAAGGTAACCGATACCGGCATCGGCATTTCAAAAGAAGGTAAAACAAAACTGTTCAAGGAATTCTCACAGACCGATAATTCCACAACGCGGAAATACGGAGGCACCGGACTGGGCCTGGCCATATGCCGGAACCTTATCTGGCTGATGAACGGAGAATTGGGCGTTGAAAGCCAACTGGGCAAAGGAACCTCATTCTGGTTCCTCCTGAAATACAGCTACAAGGATTCCGCCCGGGATACAAAAAAAGAAGAGATAAAAATCCCTGCAGATTTACGGATCCTTTATGCCGAAGACAATGCTGTAAATCAACGAATCATCCAGCTCCTCCTCAATAAGTTCGGCGTTAAATGCGATATCGCCCACAACGGCAAAGAAGCATTTGACATGTTCAAAAAAGATAAGTACGACCTGATCCTTATGGATATGCAAATGCCTGAACTGGACGGAATGGAATCAACAAAAATGATCCGGAAATATGAAAAAAACTATCCTGAATTAAATGAAGTGTACATCGTTGCCGTCACAGCCAATGCATTCTCCGAAGACAGGGAAAAATGCTTTAAAGCGGGAATGAACAATTTCATAAGCAAACCATTCAAGGAAACGGATTTGAAAAACATGATCAGAAATGCCGTCAGAAAAGAAACATACGAACGATGAATCTGTATACGGAGCCGGAAACAGCGATATCTTCGACCTGGAATTGAACCTTCTTTTTCAGGCGGTACAGCATAAATACGGGTACGATTTCCGGAATTACAGCAAAGCACACCTCAAAAGACGCATTCTCTACCGTTTACAGGCCAGTGAAATCCATACCATCTCGGAACTCCAACACAAGGTCCTCTGGGAAAAAAATTTTTACCGGATCCTGTTGCAGGACCTCTCCATCAATGTCACCGAGATGTTTCGTGATCCTCTTTTTTACAAGGCTTTGCGCGAAAAGATCCTCCCGGTACTATCCACCTGGGCACACATAAAGGTCTGGATCGCCGGCTGTGCTACCGGCGAAGAAGTCTATTCCCTGGCTATCCTCCTAAAAGAGGAGAATCTGTTGAACCGAACCCGCATTTATGCAACGGATTTCAATAAAAAAGTACTGGATATAGCCCGCCAGGGAATCTATAAAAAACAGGATATCGAACAGTATGCAACCCATTATACCGATTCGGGAGGAAAGAATAAACTCTCCGACTACTATACAGCACGTTACGGATCCGTGATGTTCGACCAGTCACTGGCAAAAAATGTGGTGTTTGCCGATCACAACCTGGTCACCGACGGCGTTTTTGCTGAAGTGAACATGGCCATTTGCCGGAATGTATTGATATATTTCAATAAAACCCTGCAAAACAAGGTATTGCACTTGCTTGATGCCAGCCTTTCAGGCAGCGGATTTTTATGCCTCGGGACCAAGGAGAGCATTCGTTTTACGGATATGGAAGATAAATATACCGTCATTGAAGATAAATACAAAATCTTTAAAAAAGGGGGGAAAAATGATTAAAGCAATTGTTCTGGGGGCCTCCTACGGTGGAATGGAAGCCATAAAAACAATCTTTTCAGAACTTCCCGACGCTATGCGCATCCCCTTCCTGGTTGTCCTCCATATTGGCACAAATAAAATCGACACCTTTCTGGTAACCCTGAACCAGATCACTCCCTATTGTGTGAAAGAAGCTGAAGAAAAAGAGATCATTAAGCCGGGAACCGTTTTCTTTGCCCCGCCCGATTACCATCTACAGGTGGAAACTCCCACATCCCTCAGCCTGTCAACCGATGAAAAAGTCAACTTCTCACGACCTTCCATCGATGTCCTGTTTGAAACAGCAGCCTGGGTCTATAAACATGAATTGCTGGGAGTTCTCCTTACCGGATCAAACAGCGACGGAGCCAAAGGACTTAAAACCATACAAAAATTCGGCGGATTAACCCTTGTCGAAGATCCGGAAACAGCATTTGCCAAAATAATGCCCCTGGCAGCCATCAACCTCTCAGAACCTGACTTTATCCTCCCCGTAAAAGATATAGCCGGCAAAATTGCGGAACTAACCTCCAAACCGCATAAATAGTTGCCATTCTGTTTTTTTCTTACAAGGAAAAAGCTATTTTTACACCCAACAAAACAAGCAAACACACCATGAAACACAACACAAAATCTATGAAATTTGGATTTTTCGACGACCACAACCGGGAGTATGTGATTACCGATCCGCAAACACCCTGGCCCTGGATCAACTACCTCGGGAACGACCGTTTTTTCAGCCTGATCTCCAATACCGGGGGCGGCTATAGTTTTTATAAAGATGCCCGGTTCCGGAGGATCACCCGCTTTCGCTACAACAACGTTCCCATTGATGACAACGGGAAATATTTTTATATCCATGACGAAGGCGATATATGGTCTCCCGGATGGAAACCCGTCAAAGCCAAACCGGAACACTATGAATGCCGCCACGGAATGGGCTATACCCGCATCACCGGCACCCGCAACCAGGTGAAAGCCGACGTTCTCTTTTTTGTTCCCCCGGGGGAAGATGCAGAAATTCAGAAAGTACAGATCACTAACAACTCCGGGAAACCCAAAAACTTAAAACTCTTCTCCTTCGTGGAGTGGAACCTGTGGAATGCCCTCGACGACATGACCAATTTCCAGCGCAACTACTCCACCGGCGAAGTGGAAACCGAAGGATCCACCCTTTACCACAAGACCGAATACCGGGAACGGAGAAACCACTATGCTTTCTACCATGTCAATACAAAAACCGACGGGTTCGATACCGACAGGGAATCCTTTGTGGGATTATACAATTCCTACGCCAACCCCCAGGTGGTGATCAACGGGAAACCCACCAACTCCATTGCCCACGGCTGGTCCCCGGTGGCATCCCACTGCATCGACGTGAACCTGCAACCGGGTGAAAGCCGCGATCTGGTGTTCCTCCTGGGATACATCGAAAATTCGGAAGACCAAAAATGGGAATCCCCGCAGGTGATCAACAAAACCAAATCCCATCAGCTGATCGAAAAATTCAATACCACGGAAAAAGTAAACCGTGCCTTCGACGCCCTGAAAACAACCTGGGATGAATTGCTGGCAAATTTTACCGTGGCCAGTCACGAACCACGACTCGACCGGATGGTGAATACCTGGAATCCCTATCAGAACATGGTGACGTTCAATCTTTCCCGTTCGGCATCCTATTTTGAGTCCGGCATAGGCCGTGGCATGGGATTCCGCGATTCCAACCAGGACCTGATCGGTTTTGTGCACCTGATTCCCGGGAAAGCCCGCGAACGCATCCTCGACCTGGCAGCTACCCAACTGGAAGACGGAGGGGCCTGGCATCAATACCAACCCCTCACAAAAAAAGGAAATTCCGATATCGGAGGGGATTTCAACGACGACCCCCTGTGGCTGATCCTATCTACAACCACCTATATCAAGGAAACAGGCGATTTCTCCATCCTGGAAGAGAACGTGCCCTACAACAACAATCCGTCCAACGCCCAACCCCTGCTCCACCATCTTCAGAAATCGTTCGGGCATGTACTGGGAAACCTGGGACCGCACGGATTGCCGCTCATCGGACGGGCCGACTGGAACGACTGCCTGAACCTGAACTGCTTCTCAACAAACCCCGATGAATCATTCCAGACAACCGAAAATAAAAAGGGAGGAAAAGCCGAATCCGTGATGATCGCCGGAATGTTCGTGCTCTATGGAAAAGACTACGCTGAACTGCTGAAACAACTCCATAAAACCCGGGAGGCAGAAAAGATACGCTCCGAAGTGCAAAAAATGGAACAAGCCGTGCTGGAACATGCCTGGGATGGTGAATGGTTCCTGCGGGCCTTCGACTTCTTCGGAGAAAAAATCGGAAGCCAGGAGAATAAGGAAGGAAAGATATTTATTGAATCCAACGGGTTCTGTACCATGGCCGGCATCGGACAGGAAGAAGGAAAAACAGCCAAAGCCCTGGAATCCGTCCATACATACCTCGACAGTAAATACGGGATCGTCCTGAACCATCCGGCTTACACCTCCTACGACCTGAGCAAGGGCGAGATTACCAGCTACCCCGAAGGATACAAGGAAAATGCCGGGGTCTTCTGCCATAACAATCCCTGGATCATGATCGGCGAAACGGTCGCCGGCAACGGAAACCGCGCATGGGACTATTATGCCAGAATCTGCCCCTCCTTCCTGGAAGAGATCAGCGACCTGCACCGTACAGAACCCTACGTATATGCCCAGATGATCGCCGGGAAAGAGGCCCGGAAACCGGGCGAAGCAAAAAACTCCTGGCTCACAGGCACCGCCGCCTGGAACTACTATGCCATCACCCGCTATATCCTGGGAATCCAGCCCGACTACCACGGACTGACCATCGACCCGTGTATTCCGGAGGCGTGGGATGGATTTGAGGTTATACGCAAATTCCGGGGAACAACCTATCGCATCAAAATCCGCAATCCCCACCATGTATCCAAAGGCGTAAAAACCATCCGGGTCGATGGCAAAACCCTGACTGGAAATACCATCCCGCCGCAAAAAACATCCACATGCCACGTGGAGGTGGAGATGGGGTGAACCGATGCAACACAAACAGTGCAGAATGATAAAGTACAGGATCAATGTTGATCAATGTTGATCAATGTTGATCAATTTAGATCAGTATAGATCAGTAAGGATCAATGTTGATCAATGGAATCAACGTTTTCCGCTTCGTGTTGTCATGGTTCAGATCCAATTGACCAATTAACTAATTAACCCTTGCTGGCGATTTATGCTGATATCCTTTGCCCCCGCCTTTAGCGGGGCAGGCTGTCCGCTTTACAAGATGTGTGATAATAGGCTATTTATCCTTTGCCGTTGGCTTTAGCCAACGGATCAAGAGCAACCATAAGAATCGGAGCTTCAGCCCCTCCGCTGGCAATTTATGCTGATATCCTTTGCCGTTGGCTTTAGCCAACGGATCAAGAGCAACCAAAAAAATCGGGGCTTCAGCCCCTTGCTGGCACGGATTTGCAATCCGTGCCTCAGCCTTTGGCTGATAAAATTTATATGAACCATTGAACCCTTGCAACAGATTGCTTCGCCTCTCCCGAAAGTCTTCGGGAGAGGCTCGCAATGACGATCCCACGATGAGATAGAGGAGGATGTTGAATTTTTCACATTAAACTTTATCTTTGTTTCCAACTTAACCATAATCCTATGCTGACAAAGATTCTGTTATTGCTGTTTTTCCTCACCACACCCATCCTGCTAATCTATCTATGCCGAATCTCCCGAACCCTCAACAAAATCGGAGTAATTGTTTTGGCGTATGCACTGGGTTTGGTGGTAGGCAATGTTTTCATCCTGCCCAATGCCAGCAAAGCATACAAAACCTTCCTCGGCACGGATGCCAGCATACCCACGGAAGAAATCCAGCACCTCTACGAATCCGGGGAGGTCACCTCTTCTGACCTGGTTATCAATCAGATCAAATCCCTGCAGGATTCGGTGATGTCGGTAGCGATCCTGTTGGCTATTCCGCTGATGCTTTTTTCACTGGATCTGAAGCGATGGCTGAAATTTGCCCGGGGAGCCATGCTCTCCCTGGTGCTGGCTATGGTCTCCCTGCTGGCAGTGATCTTCCTGGGTTACTTCCTGTTCAGGGATGTGGTCCCTGAGCCTGCCAAGGTCGCCGGCATGCTCATAGGGGTCTATACCGGCGGAACACCCAACCTGGCAGCCATCGGTACAGCGGTCAACGTAACCCCCAACACGTTCATTCTCACCCATACCTACGACATGGCCATTGGTGCGTTAACCCTGGTATTCCTTATAACCATTGCCCAGCGGGTCTTCAATTATATCCTGCCTACCTTTACCGATAACCATAAACATATCCTGAAAGAAGAGATATCCCGGGAATCAAAAAGCATGGATGATTTTACAGGCATGCTCACCCGCTCGGGGATCCCGCCCCTGGTGGTTGCTTTTGCCCTCTCCCTGGGCATCGTAGGCCTATCCTTCGCATTGAGCACCCTGGTCAGTGAAAATGCCAAAATGGCCACCATCATCCTGTCGATCACCACACTCGGACTGATTGCCTCCTCCATAAAACGGATCAACCGGATCAGAAAAAGCTTCCAGCTGGGCATGTACCTGATCGTTGTCTTCTCCCTTATTGTGGCTTCCATGGGCGACCTGGCAGGTATGTTCCAGCTCGAATACATCTACCTCTTTACTTATGTCGCCCTGGCTGTGATAGGTTCTATCGTGATCCATGTAGGCCTGTCGTTTCTCTTTAAGGTGGATACCGACAGCACCATCATCACCATCACAGCCCTCACCTACTCGCCTCCGTTTGTGCCGGTAGTTGCCAGTGCCCTGAAAAATAAGGATGTGATCATCTCCGGACTGACCGTCGGCATCCTCGGCTACGCCTTCGGAAACTACCTCGGAATCTTCATCTGCTACCTCCTGGAAAAGATGTAAGTTCGGATATTCGGATTTTTAGATTCTTAGATTCTCGGATATTCGGATTCTCGGATTCTCAGACTGAATAGAAACAGGAATCAAGGACTGAATTACTGAATTACTGAATAAACTGACAACTGATAACTGACAACTGATAACTGACAACTGATAACCGACAACTGATAACCGACACGAAACGAAGCGGAGTCCCGAATTACTGAATAAACAAGCAACCAGTCCCGCTTCACTGCGTTCAGCCCCGAAAAATCGGGGCAGGCAGGGATTAGTTCCACCATCGGAATTCGCTTCGCAAGCTCGCAAATTCCGGGTGTCACTAACATCCAGCAACCAGCAACCAGCAACCAGCAACTGTCAACTGACAACTGTCAACCGACAACCTTTTCTAATTCCCCCCCAAAATCAACGGCAAACCACTTTCGCCGCTACCAATTATCACCACTTTGCTGTTGGGTGATTCCGCCAGCGATGTGGTTGCTTCAATGCCGCGCTGCAGAAGAATCTGATCCGTCAGACTGGCATTGATGATCCGGTTGTAATTGGCGATTCCCTCGGCTTCAATGCGGCGCCGTTCGGCTTCCGACTCCTCGCGTTGCAGACGAAACTGATAGGCCAATGCTTCCTGCTCGGTGCCGAGCTTCAATTCAATCGCCTGCTTGATCTGGTCCGGTAGGTTGATCGACCGGATCAACAATGCCCGCATATCAATAAAATTCGCTCCCAACACATTCCGGGTTTCAGAAATAATCGACTGTTCCACCTCGCTCCGTTTGGTCGAATAGATCTCCTCAGCCGTAAACCGCCCGGCAACCTGCCGCACCGACGAGCGTACCTCAGGGATCACCAGCACATTGACAAAATTCACCCCGAACTGCTCATGCAGGTAGCCAATCTTGACAAACAACGGATTAAACCGCACCGTAACATCCATATTGATCGACAATCCGTTCTTATCCAGTACATCCATGGTCTCCTCACGCTGCTGTTCCCTGACGTTGTAAACAAACATCTGGTTCCAGGGGGCAATAATATGAAATCCTTCACCGTAAATGTTCTCCTTATCCAGACCCGATGTGTAGGGCCGGAAAATCACTCCGCGTTCTCCAGGGTCGATAACCAGAAACATCCTGCCTCCAAAAATCAGCAATATCAACAGGATAACCACACCAACCACAATATACGTCACTTTAAAATTCTTTTTCATGTCATTCATAATCTTTAATTTTATTAATATAACTCATTAAATCCTTTAACTCCTTATTGTCTCCCCTTTTTAAACCTGCCTGCCGGCCAGGCAGGGATGTCAGCCAAAGAGCTGACAGAGGAGTGAAACCCAGTCAGCTATCGTCCAACCGTCTTCCATCAAATTTACAAGATAATTTCCCAAAAGCCATACATATCAACAACCATAAATAAATTATTTTGTTAACTGTTCATATTTTTGGTCTCTAATACAATGATTTATAGCTCTTTTTAAATAGATTTGCTTCCTTATTGTTTGAACCACGCCTATGATTTCAGAATCGGAACTCATGATGAACAGCGACGGAAGCATTTTCCATCTGCACCTTGTCCCGGATCAGCTGGCCCGCAAAATCATCCTTGTGGGCGACCCGGCAAGGGTAGACCTGGTGTTGTCCCTCTTTTCTTCTGTTGAATTCAAAGTCCGGAACCGGGAATTCCATGCAGCCACCGGAACCTTTCATGACACAAGGGTGACGGTACTCTCCTCCGGCATCGGAACCGACAACATCGACATTGTGATGAATGAACTGGATGCACTGGCGAACATGGACTTCACCACCCGCACACCCAAAAAGAATTTTACTCCCCTGGAGATCATGCGGATCGGCACCTCCGGAGCCATCCAGCCCGACCTGCCCCTTAACTCCTTCGTGGTTTCAGAAAAAGCAGTCGGCTTCGACGGACTGGTACGTTTCTATGCCGGCAGGGAAAAGGTGTGTGACCTGGAGTTTGAAAAACAGCTCATGGACCTCCCGGGATGGGATCCCGCACTGCCCCTACCCTATGTCGTGGACGCTTCCCAAAAGCTGCTCGGGAAATTTGAAACTCCCCCCTTCATCCGGGGGGTCACCCTCACTGCTCCCGGATTCTACGGTCCCCAGGGACGCAAAATACGGATGCCCCTGAAATTCCCTGCAATGAATGAGCGGCTCCGGAATTTCCGCTTTCAACACTACCGGATTACCAGCTATGAAATGGAGTGTTCAGCGATCTACGGTCTTTCCCGGATGCTCGGACATCAGGCTATCACCGTATGTGCCATCATTGCCAACCGCATGACCGGCGAAACCAATCCGAAATACAGGCTGCTGATGAAAAAATTAATAAAAACCGCATTGAACCGGTTTATAACCCCTTAAAAGTGTAAACCATGCCAATCCGCAACAAAACAAAAGCCCTGATCAGCCTCCTCGACGACCCGGAACCCGTGGTCTTCCGGGAAATCGAAAAGGAACTGGTGAAAAAGAATGCCCGCATCATTCCGGCCCTGGAAGAGAAATGGGAAAACAGCCCCGATGAAATATGCCAGTACCGCATCGAAAACCTGATCCGCCACCTCCACATGAAAGAATTAAAAAGGGAACTGCGCACATGGACCCGCGAAAAAGAGCCTTCCCTGCTCGAGGGATGGCTGATCCTCGAGAGAGCCACCGACCCCGGAACAGCCACCCCTAAAATCAGGCGGCAGATCGAACACCTCCGCAAAGAGGCCTGGCTCGAACTGAACCACTCCCTGACATCCCTCGAAAAGATCACCGTCCTGAACCATGTGCTGTTCAACCACCACGGCTTTTCCCTCTGCTCCCCAAAAAAAGAAAGCCCCCGCAACAACTCCCTGAGCCACCTGTTGGAAACAAAAATGGGCACCCCCTGTTCCATGGCGATGCTCTTTGCCATTGTTGCCCGGGAACTCGATTTCCCAACAGCATTTATCGACTTCCCCCGGAATCCGCTGCTTGCATGGCTCGACCCTGAACTGGCACGCGTAGCACACGGGGAAACCATGGGTACCGGTATCCTATTCTATATCAATCCCGCCGGCAAAGGCTCCGTAACCGGTCTCAAAGAACTCGAATTCAGTCTGAAGAAAATGAAAGTTCCCCTCATACCCCGCTACTACTGCAAAGGAGACAACCGGACCTTCCTGATGCGAATGGCTGAAAGACTCGAAAAAGCCTTCACTAAAAACCAGGAACCCCAAAAAGCAGAAACCATCCACCAGCTCAAAGCAACCATCACAACGGAAACAGGCATAACAAGAGAGAATTAGAGCACAACAACCAGGGAAGATCAAGAAAGATCAATGTTGATCAATGTTGATCAATATGGATCAATAATTCCGACGCAGTCGGAATAAGCGCGTTGGCCGGAAAAAAATGCGGGCCGGGGTTGGCGTGAATTGACTTTTAGGTTTGAGTAGTCGTAATACGAAAACCGTTAAGAAAGTCAAGAGCGGGGGGAAGCTTTATTTTTTTCTTGATTTTTCTTTGTTTCGTTTCTTTTCATCTAAGGAAAAGAAATGAAAGCCCGTCCGGCAGGACAAATGGGGTTTGGGGCAAAGCCCCAAAATCATTAACAAAATGGATCATACCCATCATTCCGGCGCATACAGCGTCCCAACCTTGAAGAGCAGGTTATTTGCGCCGGTTGTGAATGCTTACATTCATACCCAGGGCGTTGCCCTTTCAGTGACAATCAAATTACAGGAATGCAATGAACTGTAATTTGTAATTGGAACGAATCCCGATAATGAAACATA
>Ga0307422_1000249_pt1 | contig 31842 bp, 30 predicted proteins | sample SalMarWE160290MG_FD_202153 | JGI IMG/M metagenome (GOLD analysis project Ga0307422, IMG submission 202153) | Salt marsh sediment microbial communities from the Plum Island Ecosystem LTER, Massachusetts, United States - WE1602-90 | ecosystem: Environmental > Aquatic > Marine > Intertidal zone >...
GACTTTTACTGACTGAGAGAGGGACCTCTTTTGGTTACAACAACCTCGTGGTGGACATGAGGTCCTTGTCCGTGATGAAGGGTTTTGGGTATCCTGTCGTATTTGATGCCACCCACAGCGTTCAGTTGCCGGGGGGAAGGGGCAGGTCATCAGGCGGGCAGCGTGAATTTGTCGCTCCGCTTTCAAAGGCCGCGGTTGCCGCAGGTGCCGACGGAGTTTTTTTAGAGATACATCCAGATCCCGGCTCAGCCCTTTCAGATGGCCCGAATTCCCTTCCCATTGATCGGGTTGAGCCGCTCGTGATTATGCTTAAGGAGATCCATCGGATAGTGGGGCATTTACCTACACCTCAGGAAGACTAGATTCAATTTGCGGCAATGCTATTGAGATTTTTATTGTGATTTATTTCTTGGTGAGGCTTTGAAAATGAGAAAAATACCCCTGATCATGTGGCCGATAGCAGGAATAATCGCCCTCTTGCTCATTGTTGCCGCCTTTATCATGAAGGGGCCGCCCCTCGCTCAGGTTTCCACCAAGGCATCCACGTTGGTTCCCGGAGAATCACTCACCATGTCAGAGCTCAAATACGACCAGGATCATGAGGATGGCCACGCATGGGAGCTCATCGCTAAAGAGGCCCATTTCTTTGACACAGCAGAGGTGGTATCCTTAAAAGACGTGCTGCTAAAAGTAGACTCGAAAAAGGACAATTCTTATACCATAAGGGGCAACGAGGGTGATTATTGTAGAAAAACAGAGGAGATTGTTTTAAAAGGAGACGTGGTGGGTAGATCTGCGAACGGTTATCAGATCGAGACGAGCCAATTAACTTACAAACAAAAGGAAGAATCGGTGGTAACCGATAAACCGGTACGGATGAGCGGCCCTTTTTTCAGGCTGAAGGGAGATGGCCTCTCTGTCGATCTCAAGAGTAGTAGATTCAAGGTATGGAGAAACGTGGATACGACTATCACGGGCGGAGATTTTTTTTGAGATGAGGATCCTTCCTTCCATTTTTTCATGGTGCCTTTTGCTCGCCCTCGTGTGTGCGGGACCTCTTCACCAGCAATGCACTGCCCAGGAAAAGGAGTCTACCGGGGGCATCTCCTCGGAAAAGCCCATGGTCATTCATTCCGATACCCTGCTCTTTGATCAGCAGCAGGGGATAATTACCTTTGAAGGCAAGGTAAAGGCGAGCAGCAATGATCTCGTGGTAGATTGCAAGAAGATGATCATATACCTCAATGAGAATCCGTCGAACGGATCGAGCCTGGAATCAGGGAGGATAGAAAAGATTATTGCCTTAGGGGAGGTGGTAATAAATCGAGCTGATGGGGGTATAGCCAGGGCCGGGAAGGCGGTGTTCTATCAGAATGAGGGAAAGGTGGTGCTTACCGAGAATCCCTCGGTTCAACAAGGCCCGGATCTCGCTGAGGGACACCGGATTGTAATGTACCTAAAGGAAAATCGAAGTATTATAGAGGGTAGTGCGGCGCAAAGGGTCAAGGCTACCCTGTTCCCCAAGGAGGAAGGGGACCAATGACACGGGCCGAGGACAGGGATTGCTTGAAGGTCAAGGGTCTTCGTAAGATTTACGGGACGAGGGCCGTTGTCAATGGGGTAGAGCTGGAGGTGAACATCGGCCAGATTGTTGGGCTCCTCGGCCCAAATGGCGCTGGCAAAACGACCACGTTTTATATGATCGTCGGCCTTCTTCCTGTTCAGGAAGGCCGGATATTCCTAAATGGAAGGGATATTACCAGCGAACCCATGTACAAAAGGGCACGGCAGGGTATCCATTATCTCTCACAAGAGCCGTCAGTATTCAAAAAATTAACGGTTGAGCAGAACCTGCTGGCGATCATGGAGATTGTCAATATTCCGTCGCACAAGAGGCAGTTGTTTCTTCAGGCGTTGCTTGCAGAGTTGAATATAGCTCCCCTGGCAAAACAAAAGGCCTATTCGCTGTCGGGCGGTGAGAGAAGGAGGCTGGAGATTACCAGGGCGCTGGTCACCAACCCCAAATTCATCTTGTTAGATGAGCCGTTTGCCGGTATTGACCCGTTGGCAATCAATGACATCAAGCAGATCGTCACCGGGCTCAAGGAAAGGGGCCTCGGGGTTATCATATCAGACCATAATGTCAGGGAAACCTTGGATGTCTGTGATCTCGCCTATATCATTAATGAGGGAGAAATCATTGAGTCCGGTGCACCTGAAAAGATCATAGCCAGTGAGGTGGTAAGGTCCAAGTACCTGGGAGAAGGTTTTAATCTATAGGGTTTGCGTTTGTGTGCTATGGCGATTGAACTCAAACAAGCGATGAAGTTGAGTCAGCGTATCATCATGACGCCTCAGCTTCAGCAGGCCATCAAGTTTTTGCAGCTCTCACAGCTCGAGCTCTGCCAGGTAGTGGATCAGGAGATGGAGTTGAACCCCCTCCTTGAAGAACTTCCCCCGCAAGCCGACGAGAGAGCGCCGGAGGAGGAGAGCCCTGAGTCAGCCCACAATGAAGAACCCCTTCCTGAGGTAACGATAAAGGAGACTTTACGAGAGGATGTCGATTGGGAATCTTACATAAACGAGTATAACACTGCGTGGGCAAGCTCACCCCATGAAGAAGGCGATGATAGAGGTTCCTTTGAGAATTTCATCTCGCCAAAAACGAATCTTTTCTCCTACCTCATGTGGCAGCTTCAAGTAAGTGAACTCAATGATGCGCGGAAGGAGATCGGCAGATACATCGTGGGCAACATCGACCCCGATGGGTATCTTAGGGCGTCTATAGAAAATATTATGAAAGCCACCAATAGATCAAGAGACGAGGTAGTAGAGGTATTGCACGCTATCCATGAATTCGATCCCGTTGGTGTGGGAGCGCGTGATAACAGTGAATGTCTTCTCATCCAGCTTCACTTTCGCGGCTTGGAGGGAAGTATCGCCGAGAAGATCGTAACCGATCACATAAACCAGCTCGAGAGGAGGCAGTACCACCAGATTGCCAAAAGCCTCGGTGTTTCATTGGAAAGGGTCTTGGATGCAGTGTCAATCATTTCCTCCCTTGAGCTTAAGCCGGGTCTTTTCTACAATGATGAGGAAACCATATACATCATGCCGGATGTCTATGTATACAGAATAGGCGATGAGTTTCGCATTGTGCTCAACGACGATGGCCTGCCCAAGTTAAGGATCAGCTCATTTTACAAGGAGATCTTTGCCAGGAAGGATACCGTCTCCCAGACAACGAAGGAGTATATAAAAGAAAAGCTGAAAAGCGCCTCCTGGCTTATCAAGAGCATCCACCAAAGACAGCGGACTATTTACAAGGTAGCGGAGAGCTTGGTAAAGTTCCAAAAGGGGTTTTTTGAATCGGGGCCTTCATGTATGAAGCCGATGATTTTAAAGGATGTAGCCGACGATATCGAGATGCATGAGTCCACGGTAAGCAGGGTCATGAATAACAAATATATTTACACCCCTTACGGTGTGTACGAGTTGCGATATTTCCTGAATAGCGGTATTCAATCGGTGAATGGGATGGATATGATTGCGTCCCTGAGCGTGAAGGACAGGATCAAGAAGATAATAAAGGATGAGGATAAGTCAAAGCCCTATAGTGATCAGGAGATCGCAACTATCTTAAAGCGATCAAATATTGACATAGCGCGAAGAACTGTGGCCAAGTACCGGGAGATGCTTGGAATTCTCCCTTCGAATCAACGGAAAAATGCCTATGCCTAAAATCGGGCTTAGTAGGTTGCCCTGTTAGAATGTCTAGGGCGCAAACAGCGGAGATGGATTACAAGAGGAGTTTCGCTTTCCATGCTCGTTCAATGCCTGAAGGAATTCTAAGGGGGTTTGTTGTTTTCAAGAACTTGGATTGATGTTTGACTTTTCATTCTAGCATTGTTAAATAGTAATGTTTTTCAGGAGGTTGTATGACGGTATCATACACGTTTCGACATATGGAGCCATCTGAAGATCTGCGCTCTTACGTGGAGGAGAAGATAGAGAAGGTGAAGAAATATTTCGATTCCCCTGTTGATGCCCATATTGTTCTTAAGGTGGAAAAATTTAGGCACATAGCTGATATGACGGTATCCGGCGATGGGAACACCATGAAGGCAGTTGAACAGACTGGCGATATGTACTCCTCCATTGACCAGGTGATGGACAAGATAGAGGAGCAGCTCAGGCGATTCATGTCCAGGAAAAAGGAGTATAAAGTCGAAACTGTCAAGGGCGAGGTTTTTGAAGAGAGCGTGATTGAGGCCCAGGAATCTCTGGTTGAATCCGGGCCGAGAATAATAAAGGCCGAAAGTGTGGACATTAAACCCATGGATATCAATGAGGCTGCTATGCAGATGGAGCTGTCGAATCAAAATTTCTTGGTATTTACTAATGCGAGGTCAAAACAGATTAACATCATCTATAAACGGAAGGATGGCGATCTAGGCCTTATTGATGCATCAATCAAATAGGCACTTGTTGGGGAAATGTGATGAAGCTTTCAGAGATATTAAAACCTGAATGTATTATCGCCAATCTGAATGCCCATGATAAGAAGGGCGCGCTAGAGGAGCTTTCAGGGGTTATAACCGATCAGGAACCCTCTCTCAATAAGGGATATCTGCTTCAAATATTGCTGGAAAGGGAGAGATTGGGGAGCACCGGCATAGGCGAGGGGGTCGCTTTGCCACATGGCAAGGTGAATAAGCTGGACAGGCTCTTGGTGTCCTTCGGGAGAAGCCTCGAGGGCCTGAGCTTTGATTCTATAGATGATCAACCCGCTTACCTCTTCTTCCTTTTGGTGGCGCCGGAGAATTCAGCCGGTGCACACCTGCAAGCCCTTGCCAAGATTTCCAGGGTTTTAAAGGACAGCAACTTTCGGCAGCGCCTAATGGACGCGAAATCAAAGGACGAGATTTACAGGATCATCGTAGAAAAGGATCAGGAGGTATAACCTTTTTATGGTCGGATTGCTCATTATAACTCACTGTCGGTTGGGCGAGGAACTGCTTGGGGCAGCGGAGTTTATTCTGGGCTCTATCGCGGCCGCGGATTATGTCCTGATCGAGACCTCGGAGGATAGCGATACGGTGCGAGACATCATCGCAAAGAAGATACAGTCTCTTAATCGAGGAAGGGGAGTCCTTGTGCTGACCGACATGTTTGGGGGAACACCATCAAACCTCGCCCTGTCTTTTCTCCAGCAGGACCTGGTAGAGGTTGTCACCGGCGTCAACCTGCCAATGGTAATCGCCGTGGCCCAGAACAGGGGAAAGAACAGCCTCGCACAGATTGCGGAAATCGCGAAGAACGCGGGATACCGAAGTATATCCCTCGCGAGCGAATTGCTTAAGCCTACTGAAACATGATGGTCCCAATGAACCACCCTGCGGCAAGCTGCAGGGTATCCCAAATCAAACTTCCCCTCCCTTGATGGGAGGGGATAAAGGGGAGGGTGAATAGAGTTTTTGCCACCCTCACCTATCCTCCCCCATCAAGGGGGAGGAGCAATCCTGTAGCAAGAGACATAACTCATACTTTTTATAGAACCATCAAACGTGATGAACACAATAAACACCACCAGCAAAAACGTGGAAGCATTGATCCGAATATCAAGCATACAGCAGGAAGGAGGAAGAGATGACGATAAAGGTTGGAATTAATGGATTCGGACGTATCGGTAGAATGGTGGTCAGAGCAGCATTCAAAAGGGATGATATAGAGTTCCTTGCCCTCAATGATCTTACCGATCCGAATACCCTTGCTCATTTACTCAAGTATGATTCCGTTCATGGCAGGATAGAGGCAGATGTTGAAGTAGATGGAGACAGTATTATCGTTGATGGAAGGAAGATAAGGATTCTCTCTGAGAGAGATCCAGGGAAATTGCCCTGGAGGGATCTCGGCGTTGATATCGTGATCGAGTCTACCGGGATTTTCAGGGACAGAGCCAAGGCCTCCAAACATATCGACGCGGGCGCAAAGAAGGTGCTCATTTCCGCGCCGGCAAACGATCCGGATATCACCATTGTGATGGGAGTGAATCATGAGCTCTACAATTCAATAAATTACCACATCATATCAAATGCTTCATGCACCACCAACAGCCTTGCCCCTGTGTGTAAGGTCCTGCTCGATGTCTTTGGAATAAAAAAAGGCCTTATGACCACCATACACTCCTACACCACTGATCAAAGGCTTCTGGATTTTCCCCACGAAGACCTCAGGCGGGCCAGGGCAGCAGCGCTGTCAATGGTTATTACCACTACTGGGGCAGCAAAAGCGGTTTCCCTCGTGCTTCCGGAACTGGCCGGCAAGATGAACGGGATGGCGCTGAGGGTGCCTACACCCAATGTATCGCTAACCGATCTCGTGGTTCAGCTCGGGAGGTCTGCCTCAGCAGAGGAGGTCAACAAGGCATTCGAGGATGCATCAAAAGGGGACTTGAAGGGCATCCTCGAGTATAGTACTGAGCCACTGGTGTCCAGCGATTTCAACGGAACTACTGCTTCGAGCATCGTTGATAGTCTCTCAACCATGGCGATAGGGGATGACCTGGTGAAGGTGCTCGCGTGGTATGATAACGAGTTCGGCTACGCCAATAGGCTCGTGGATCTAGCGCTTTACATTGGTAAAAAGCTGTAGGATCATGAAAATGAGAAAACCCCTTATGGCCGGCAACTGGAAGATGAATCTTTCCCTGGATGAGGCCAAGGATCTTCTGGACGGGATAAAGGAGGCCCAGGCGGATCTTGATACGGTTGATGTGCTGGTTGCGCCTCCTTTTACCACCCTGCACCTGGCACATACCATGCTGGACGGGACCGGTATCCTTATCGGAGCTCAGAATATGCACTGGGAGCAAGGGGGGGCATTCACCGGCGAGGTCTCTCCCCTTATGGTCAGGGAAGCAGGGTGCAGCCATGTGATCCTTGGGCACTCTGAGAGGCGGGCTCACTTCTTTGAGACCAGTGAAGTAATTAACAGAAAGGCAGACGCTGCGATCAGGGTGGGGCTACTGCCGATTCTCTGCATAGGCGAGACGCTCCAGGAGAGAGAGGAAGGGAGGGCTTTTGACATTATCCGGACGCAGTTGGATGAATCACTGAGGACCCGTTGCGAGGCCGGAAGCCTCCCGGAGGATTTGATCCTGGCCTATGAGCCTGTCTGGGCCATAGGAACGGGAAGAACCGCTACACCGGAGCAGGCCCAGGAGGTGCACCTTTTTATCCGGAGATGGCTTGATAGGGCCTTTGGTGCAAATGCGGCAAAGACCACTCGGGTACTCTATGGCGGAAGCGTGAAGCCAGAGAACAGCAAGGAGTTAATGGCACAGCCTGATATCGATGGCGCCCTGATTGGAGGGGCGAGCCTCAAGGCCGATTCATTCCTGTCGATTATCAGATTTTATATGGATTGATCTTCCCCAACACAGTAGTTCCTCGTATCATTCGCCTACTACTTCATACAAGGACTCGCCATAAAAAGCGGGCATAAGGATGAGCCTGTGGGAACGTGGTTTTTCCCGAGGCATATCTCTCTATCTCGTGTCATCAAGAAGCGTTTTGAGGATCTCCGAAAACTGCCAACCTGTGCTTTTACACGGTTGATGGATGCCCTTTTTCGTCGATCCCATTCTAATGAAGGGGGACTGTTATTCTGCTCTTAGAGGTTGATGTTCTATGCAGAAGAATTATAGAAAAAATACAGTTATTCAGAAAATAATTGTTGACAACCTTGATATTTTGCCATATATTGTATATATTGTGTATAAAAGATACAAGATAAGGTGGATAGGAACCGTGATTCGAAGGCTATTTCCAAAAAAATAATAACCTGTTATTTTGGAGGAGCTACCAGATAAAATTATTTACGATGCCAGATTATTCTAAATTTAATACTCGATTGTTGGCTTCATTATTATTACGATAGAGTGGTACGAAAATCCTCGATTACCTAAAATATAGAGGGTCTCTACATGTATCTTGCATACTGGGGATTACACAGGTTTCCCTTTGATAATGTGGCTGACCCATCCTTTTTCTATCTCTCCGAGACCCATAAAGAGGCGCTAAGCAGATTACTGTATGCATCGAAGATGATGAAGGGTGGCGCGATGTTAACAGGAGAAATAGGCTGTGGGAAAACCTTGATCAGCAGGGTCTACATGAGGAGATTGCAACAGGATGGCTCAGAGGTGAGCCTTATCACCAATCCACCGATCGAGCCGGTAGAATTACTACAGGGAATCCTGCTACAGATGAATATCAACGAGCTGCCAAACTCGAAGACCAAGCTACTGCAAATCCTCAACAGCAAGATTATCGCTAATATGGAGCAGAACAAGGAGACAATTGTCATTATCGATGAGGCTCAGATTCTCAATGAAGAAACCTTTGAGGAAGCAAGGCTCCTGTTAAACCTACAGACCAATAATCGCTTTTTGCTCACCGTTGTTCTCGTCGGGCAGACGGAGTTGAAGACGAAGATCAGGCAGATGAAGCAGTTCGATCAAAGGATTGCTATTCGCTATCACCTTTCTCCCTTCAGCCTAACCGATACTATTAAGTATGTCATGTTTCGAGAGAAAAAGGCTGGTTTTAGAAAAAACGTCTTTACCACCAAGGCTATAGAGAGGATCTATGAGTATAGCAGAGGTGTCGCGAGGGTAATAAATTCGGTGTGCGATTTGTGTCTTTTGATTGGTTATTACAATAAGGGCAGGGTAATCGACTCGGGGATAGTAAAGAGCGTTATGGGTGAACTTGATTAGCGATGATTCGATTTTTTGACCTAGTGGATGATATCGATCTCGATGTGGAAGAAAGGGAGAAAACCGGTCAAGGTTTAGCCCTCGGGAAGACTGATTTCTGGAATAAAGGCAGAGTGGAGGGCAGGAATACCATGCAAGAGGCAAGGGCATACCAAAAGAAACTTTTTGCCCTCGCTAATCACATTCGATCGTCCGTCCAGACCGATGAGAAGATCGATATATCTTCTGTCATCCATCACCTCCGCCATATTATCGAAAGTGACCTTATTGAGCCCCTTTACTATTGTCTTGGCTTTGAGGGGGATAAAGAGAGCACGTTGCCGGAACATGCGATCGAGGTAACCATCTTTTCCCTGTTGGTGGGCGTTGGAATGGGTTATGGAAAAAAGAGGTTGCTGCCGCTTGCAATGGTTGCTTTCCTGCACGATGTGGGCATGTACTGGATCCACCCGGCCATCTTGAAAAGGAAGGGGAAGCTGAGCGAGCGAGAGTTCGAGGTGGTCAAGGGGCATCCGGAGATAAGCGCTGGGATCCTTTCGAAGTTGGGGGATAAGTTTGCATGGCTCGCCAATCTATCACTCCAGGTCCACGAACGGGCTGACGGCACAGGTTATCCCAGGGGGCTCGAGGGGGATAAGATTCATGAATTTGCTTTTATCGTTGGCTTGGTCGATATGTATTCCGCCATGATACGGGACAGGCCTTACCGGGATAGGATTGAAAAAAGCCGGGCAATGAAGGACATCATCTCCTCGAACAAGGGTAAGTTTCCCGTCAAGGTTGTGAAGGTGTTCCTCAACCGGATATCCTTTTTCCCAGTTGGAAGCCATGTGAAGCTTAATGACCGCTCGCCCAGCAGGGTAATCACCACGAATCCGGAATTTCCTCTTAAGCCCATCGTAGAGATACTCTATGATCATGTGGGCAATAAGCTAAAGACGCCCAAGATTGTCGATCTTTCCCAGCAGCCGCTCCTTTATATAACGGAGAGTATTGATGAAAGGGAGCTTAGCTAACCATATCTATACCCTCTCTATCCTCATCTTGTGTATGAGCCTCTCAAATAGTTGCACAAGGGGTATTAAGGGCACCCCTGTTACGAGCATTCACCCTGCGGTTTCATCTGCAGACCTGCCTTCCCGCACGCCTGCTATGGAACGAAAGCTGGATGAGATGAGCAGAACAGCGGAAAACTCTGTTTTTACGGAGAAAAGAGGGTATCCGGAATACAAGATTGGGGCCCTCGATATCCTAGAGATCACCTCCAGGATAGGGAGCGACTATAAGACAGATACCGTCATGGTACGGTCGGATGGGACGATCTCCTATGCTTTTGTGGATGACCTGATGGTTGAAGGCCTTACTGTTTCCGAGCTTGACGATGCGCTTACTAAAAGGCTCGCCGTGTTTCTTAAAAGCCCGAGAGTCGATATCGTGGTGAAGGAATTTAAGAGCAAAAGCGCCTTGGTTATGGGAGAGGTAGGCGCATTTCGATACGCTCACGACGAGGCGGCAAGCGGCAGGCTCTACCTTAATGGAAGGATGACACTCCTCGATCTTCTGGTTATGGCAGGAGGCTATACCAAGGATGCCGACATAAAAGGTGTGAAGCTCATAAGAGGAGATACGAGCTATTTCATAAATCTCTACGATCTCATCTATCGGGGCGAGATTGAGCAAAATGTAATAATAGATGATGGGGATGTGATCGATGTCCCTGAGCTTCCTGAGTATGGCGAGAGGGTGTATGTGTTGGGTGAGGTAAACAGGCAGGGGGTCTATTCCCTGAAGGATGTGCCTGATCTGCTGGCCGCGCTTTCCTTTGCAGGAAGCTATACGAGGATGGCCGCTGAGGAAAACACGCTCATCATAAGGGGGTATCAACCTGGAGCAAAACCCCTCGTTCTCACGGCAGACGTGAGCGCCATCCTGAAGAAAGGCGATATCAGCCAGAATGTGCCGCTCATGGATGGAGACATCTTATACGTTCCTCGACGAACCATAGGGGATATCAATGAATTTATCGTGAACACCGTGCCCCTTCTCGATTATCTCCTGTATCCTGGTCACTATAGGGATGCCTATGGAAGTTATGAGCATCTCAGGTTTAAGGATTAGGTTCTCTGGATGGCTCAATACGATATAAATTTACGCGAATACTGGAGAATCATTAAGAAGAGAAAGTTTTTTATCCTATTGGTAGTGGTTCTCTTAACCCTCTTCAGTGCTGCCCTTGCTATCGTTCGGGCGCCTACCCCACTCTATGAAGCCGTCTGCAGCATCAAGTTCGAGAAAGCAATGTCGCCTCTGGGCTTGTATACCAAATTTATTGCCTTTGGCGCGGGAAGCGAGATAGAGACACAGATGGCTATGATAAAGGGTTATCCGGTATTTAAAAAGGTGGCATTGGCCACGGGCCTGGTTGGTGAAGGGGATTATTCCGATAGGAAATTGGCCCAGGTGATCACCGGCCTCCAGGCCAAGGTTACGGTCACTCGAGAAGGGTATAGTAATATCGTGAACATCACGGCAAAGGCCGATAGTCCGGAATTATCCGCGAATTTAGCCAACCAGGTAGCCATTGCGTATAGGGAAACCCATGCCGAGGAGGTGAATCAGAGAACCGGTGAGGCGATCAAGTTTATAAGGGGCCAGCTTGAGGAGGTGGAAGGCAGGCTCAGGAAATCCGAGGATAGACTGAGGCGTTTCAAGGAGCATGAACAGGTCATTTCGATCAGCTCCCAGAGCGACAGCCTCTTGTCAATGGCCGGTGCCCTGGAGGCCCGGTTAGCTGAAACGTTGGAGACGGAGGGGGAGCTCCATGATATAGTTAGAAGAATCAAAGAGGCTCCCGGCCTCATCCCAAGCTTACGGGAGAGTTTTTTCTCTGAAAGGACGACAGATTTTTACAAAAAGTTAAACTCGCGCCTTATAGATCTGATGATACAGCGAGATACCTTGCTCGTGCAGTTCACCACAGCCCACCCAGACGTCATTGAAGTAGATAAGCAGATTGCCGAGATTAGGGAAAAGATGATCACCGAACTCGAATCACAATTGAAGGTCCATGTAAAAAGGGAGCAAGAGCTCGGAAAGGAGCTTGCAGATCTCAGGGACAAGATACAATTGATTCCTCACAAGGGGTTAGTGCTTGCCAGGCTCGAGAAGGAATTAGAGAGGAATGGTGAGATCTATAGCCTGCTTGAATCGAAATATCAGGAGGCCTTGATCCAGAATGCCGAGAAGCCGGAGGAGGTTGTTATTGTTAAGCCTGCCTTCGAACCGTTTAAACCCATAAATCCCCCAAATACCGTGCCGTCAGGCTTCATGGGTGCGATGATAGGTCTCGTGTTCGGCTTGGTATTTGCCTTTATTGTTGAGACCTTTGATACCTCTATTGGGGCAATCGATGAGGTAGAAAAAACCCTCGGCCTTGCAGTTCTGGGTTTAATTCCCTATATAGACAAAAAGGATATACAGCCGGACCTCAAGGAGCAGTATGAACGGGAGGACCCCTCCGAAGCGGTATTACGAAATGCGCTTTTGATCCCCCACTTCGGCCCCCAATCCATCCTGGCTGAGAGTTTCAGATCCTTCAGGATGAATGTGCAGTTTAGTGCCCTTGAGCAGCATATCAAGACTCTTGTTGTTACAAGCGCCATTGCAGAAGAAGGAAAAACGACTGTGTCGGCGAACCTGGCCATTGCTATGGCAGAGGGGGGATTGAAGACCCTTCTCATGGAGACCGACCTCCGTAGGCCGACTATCTACCGGATGTTTGGGCTTGAACCAACGCCGGGTATTACTGATTACCTCTTGAGCAGTTATGAGCTCTCTGAGATCGTGAGGACGGTCACCGACATCATGATGGGAAAGATGAATATGGATAAGATCATCTTGACACCGGGAATCGATAACCTTCACATCATCACCTGCGGCACCATCCCGCTGAATCCGGGTGAGCTGATGCAGTCAAAGAAGTTCAAGGATCTCCTCGCAGAGATTCGTGACCAGTATGACGTCATCTTGATGGACGCTCCCCCCTTGGTATCCGCTGCGGATGCCCTCGTGCTGGCGATGGGGGCGGATGGCGTTTTGCTCACCTACAGGGTTGGTAAGGTTGCGCGGGGAATACTCAAAAGGGTTAAGTCTCAACTAGAGCAGATAAAGGCGAATATTATCGGGGTTGTGCTCAATGGGGTTAAGGCTGATGTAAGCCCTGATTTTGCGGAGCTGAAAAAATATAAATATTACGCCTACTACGGAGAGGAGGGCGAGAAGAAGAAAAGGAAAGGCAAAAGGTCTCTTTTTAAGGTCCTTGCCCCGATACTGGCGCTTGTTGCCGCCATCATCTTTATTGTAAGCATCCTTTGGCAGACCGGGATCATTGATCTTGACAAATACCTCTTGCCGCAAAAGACGATTCCAGTGCAGGAGGTGAATCCCATCCAATCAAAGGGGGGGCCAATTGAAATGGCTCGTATCTTACCTGAGACCGGCATAGAAAGCAGTGTGGTGCTACGGTAATTGTTAAAATCCTCGATACATAATCCCTTAGGACAATCCACCCTTCAGTTAATCGGTCCGCTGCTTATCATCCTCAGCCTTGCTTTTGCCCTTTTTTTCTTTATGCCACGGATGTCTACCGTGGAAACCATGGCATTGGCTGGCGGTATCCTTCTATTTATCATAAGTTTTGCAAGCACCCAGATTGCCCTCTATATCCTTATCTTTTCCATGCTCCTGGGCCCTGAGCTCGTTGTTGGAGCGACTGCGGGCGCCACCCTCGGCAGGGGTGTCACGTTGCGTGTTGATGACTTTATCCTGGTTATCATCGGGTTTAGCTGGCTTGCGAGAATGGCCATATACAAAGAATTGGGGTTTTTTCTGAGAACGCCGCTCAACAGGCCGATAGCCGTATACATCACGGTGTGCCTTGTTGCTACCTTGTTGGGCGCCCTATCCGGGAGGGTGAACCTCAAGACGGGTTTCTTCTTTGTCCTTAAATATTTTGAGTACATGGTTGTCTACTTCATGGTGGTTAACCATTTACAGGATAAAAAACAGATCCGGTATTTCCTGTGGGCCTTGCTTTTCACCTGTGTGGTGGTTTCCTTTTTCGGCATCTCCCAGATACCCGGCGGAGGGCGGGTGTCTGCTCCCTTTGAGGGAGAGGTAGGAGAACCCAATACCTTTGGCGGTTATCTTTTGTTCATGATGGCCATAACCATAGGGCTCGTGCTCACCTCGAATCTTTGGAAAGATCGGCTCATCTATGGAGGTATTTTCGCAATTGCCTTTATTCCGTTTCTTTTTACGGAGTCAAGAGGCTCTTATCTCGCCTTTTTTCCCATGCTTGCGGCCTTTGTGTGGCTGTCGGAGAAGAGAAAACTCGTATTGCTTTCCCTCTTATTTCTCCTTGCCTTACTGCCCCTGGTAGCTCCCCAAGCAGTGAAGCAGAGGGTTTCTTATACCTTTACCCAGAGATACCACCCTGGACAGCACGTTGAGGTGGGAAACGTCAGATTGGATACCTCTACCTCTGCGAGGCTATGGTCGTGGAGGGCCGCTTTACGGGATTTTCCCAGACACCCCCTTATCGGTTTTGGCGTAACAGGGTATAGTTTTCTCGATGCCCAGTTCCCGAGGGTTTTGGTAGAGACGGGGTTGGTGGGGCTGATCGCCTTCCTGCTCGTATTGCGGGCTATCTTTAAACAGGGGATAATCGTGTTCGGTCAGGTTCACGATCCTTTGCGCAGGGGAATATCCATGGGCTTTCTGGCGGGCTTTATCGGATTGCTGGTGCATGCGGTCGGGGCGAATACCTTTATCATCGTGAGAATCATGGAGCCGTTCTGGTTTGTAGCTGGTATGGTGGTAATGATACCGGAACTGGAGGCATCATTGTCTGGTGAAGGGCATGACGCACCAGCGGAATAGTTTTTCAGTGCAAGTCCACGGGGTAGGGAGCAGGTGAAAAAAATTTCAGAACGTATTTACTGTAACGAGTGATGAACTCTCGATACTTATCACTGGAACCAGGGTGATTTTTTTTACTATCGTCAGGATCACGGGGCCGTTCTGGTTTCTGACGGCTCTTGCGATTATAATTCCAACTGTGCAGTCTTAGTATGCGTTAGAGAAAACTGCCTGATTTTTCTGACGATAAAGAATCGTCCCGGTAAATTGACCGCTCGACAGTATCAAAAGGATCTGTAATCGAGAAAGCGGAGCTGTATCAACGGGTTACGACATCGGGAAAAGTTTTCATGTAATCCACAGGGCGGAGCTGTATAATAAACCATGAAAGACTTCTCAATTTGTATCGAAAATTTAGGCAAACGCAACGGGATAAATGACCGACACATCTCCTTCATATTCTCAGGAAACCGTGCTTATCATCGAACCCGGCCGCACGGAGAAAAACTACTGGGCTGATCTCTGGCGCTACCGCGAGCTCTTTCTGATCCTGGCCTGGCGGGATATCTCCGTCCGTTACAAGCAGACTATCATCGGGATTCTCTGGGCCATTATACGCCCGCTGCTCACGATGGCCGTCTTCACCGTCATCTTCGGACGCATCGCCAAGCTCCCCAGCGACGGCAGTGCCCCCTACGCCCTGATGGTTTTTGCGGCCATGCTGCCCTGGTCCCTGTTCTCGAACGCCCTGAGCGAATCCTCCAGCAGCCTGATCAACAACGCCAGCCTGATCGGCAAGATTTACTTTCCCCGGATGATCGTCCCGGCGGCCACGCTCGTCACGGCGTTCATCGATTTTCTCATCAGCTTCGTGATACTGCTCGGCATGATGGTCTATTATCAATTTGTCCCGGGCTGGCAAATCCTCTTGCTGCCGGCCTTCATCATCATAGCCCTGCTGGCCAGTCTGGGACCGGGCCTCTGGATTACGGCCCTGAACGTCAAATACCGGGATTTCCGCTATGTCATCCCCTTTGTGGTGCAGTTCGGGCTCTATGTCTCCCCTGTCGGCTTCAGCAGCGCTGTGATCCCGGAGAAATGGCGGTTCCTCTACAGCCTCAATCCCATGGTGGGTGTCATCGACGGCTTCCGGTGGTGCATCCTCGGCGGCAACAGCTCCCTTTACCTGCCCGGCTTCCTGCTGAGTCTGGCCATTATCTCCTTTTTCCTCTGGCTGGGCATATCTCATTTCCGGAAGATGGAAAAAACCTTTGCGGATCTGATCTAGAAGATGGGAGATGGAGATGATATTTTTTGAGAATCTGGAAGTATGGCAGCAGGCGCGAAAGTTGATCAGAGCTGTTTATCAGATGACTTCAAACGATAAATTAGCACGTGATTATGGGCTTTGCGGGCAATTGCATCGGGCGGCTGTTTCAATAATGAGCAACATTGCCGAGGGATTTGAACGAATGCATCTGCAGGAGAAAATTCAGTTTTATAATATGGCGCGCGGCTCATGTGCAGAAGTCGGGTCTCTTCTCTATGTTGTTGAGGATAATTATCCATCTCTTGTTCAACGGGCAACTTCATTACGTAAAGATACCGAAAGCGTAGGGAAATTGATTACTGGATTAATTCAATCTACCGAAAGACGTAAAAATGATTAACTCTATCTATTATCTCCCAACTTCTATCTCCGAGCTTCTATGACTGACATCGTCATCAAAGCTGAAAACCTCGGGAAACGATACACCATCGGCCACCAGACCGGAAAGGGAGACCGAACGACGTTCCGTGAAGCGCTCATCAATAATGCGCAGGATCTCTGGCACAAGACCAGGGACCTGGCCCAAGGCAAACCCGTCATCCAGGGCAATACTCAGGAAGAAGTATGGGCGCTGAAGGACGTGAGCTTCGAGATCCGTCGCGGCGAGGCCGTGGGCATCATCGGCCGCAACGGGGCCGGCAAGAGTACGCTACTGAAAATCTTGAGCCGCATCACCGAACCCACCACGGGACGGGTGACCATCAAGGGCCGCGTCGCCAGCCTTCTGGAAGTGGGAACCGGTTTTCACTCGGAACTGTCTGGGCGGGAGAACATCTACCTGAACGGCACGATTCTGGGCATGACCCGTGCCGAGATCAAGAGCAAGTTCGACGAAATCGTCGCCTTTGCCGAAGTGGAGAAATACCTGGATACCCCGGTCAAACGCTATTCCAGCGGCATGTATGTCCGCCTGGCCTTCGCCGTCGCCGCCCATCTGGAACCGGAAATCCTGGTAGTCGATGAGGTTCTGGCAGTGGGAGACGCCGAATTCCAGAAAAAGTGCCTGGGAAAGATGAATGATGTGGCGTCAAAAGGAAGAACGGTACTTTTTGTGAGCCATAACATGGGAGCGGTAAAATCCTTGTGTTCATTGGCACTTCTTTTAAAGTCTGGCCGAACGCAAATTATTGGCCCTGCCCACCATGTCATTTCCAAATATGAGCATTTGGAATCGGTAGGGGTCAGCTCAGAGTGGATTTCTACAGATAGTAATGATACTGAAAAAGTAGCGCGGTTAAAAAAAATCGAACTCGTTGACAAAAACAACATTAGAAAGAGCACTTTTTTGAGCAGTGAAGACATTTTGATTAAATTTACCGTTGAGGTGAACAAGCCGGATGAAAACCTCAAAATCGGATTCGACTTATCGAGGGATGGAATGACCCTATTTCGCTCCGAGCAGGTGGACACCTTACATCCTCCAATTCTCTTAGCAAAAGGGACATATACCCTGATCTGCAGGATCCCATACAATATGCTGCGGGAAGGGAATTATTTGATTACTCCGCTGATATCAATTCATCTGGTTCAGTGGATTTTGAAAGACTCCCCTCCCCTTGTTCGCTTCAAAGTAGTATTTGACACCAGTCGATCGTTTTTTCATTTACTCATCACAGAAAAAAATCACCCTGGTATCATTTTCCCACGGTTGGAATGGAAACTGGAATGAACAAACTTTTGAACCTTCTTGTTTACTCGACAATTCATCTTATTCTCGGAATCAAACACCGCCTGACGGACCCGCGGCGTTGGTCAATGCTTTCTTCTTATATCGACTATAACTTTTTAAAGTATCACGGTGTAGATGTCGAATTTGGGAGCGTAAAATTAATAGGCTTTCCGATTATCAAGAAAGCGCGGAATTCGAAGATTGCCATCGGTAAAGGCGTTACCCTTGTTTCTCATTCTAAAGGGAATCCGGCAGGAATAAACCACCCTGTCATTCTGGCAACTTTGTTAGAGGGGGCAACAATTACCATTGGCAACGGGTGTGGATTTTCTGGATCTACCATTTGTTCTGCCTGCTCAATCGACATCGGTGATTTATCAGGTTTTGGTGCCAACGCTGCGGCGTACGATACGGACTTCCATTCGATCAAGGACTTCAGAACGCCTTCAGATGGCATCTCTATGGCAGTGTCGAAACCAATCAAAATTGGGAAAAGTGTTTGGATTGGTGCTAATGCATTGATTCTTAAGGGTGTTCAAATAGAAGACAACTGCACCGTAGGAGCCGGAGCGATTGTTCGTACAAACATTTCAGCCGGGACTGTCTATCGGGGGGACATTCCCTAAATCGCTAACCAGTTTTACTATTTTATTATGTAATAATGATACCATGGCCTTGATGTGTTGTCCTTCATGCAACGGAAATAACGTAAAAACTATCGGCGAATTGATAAAGATACCGGGCCTGTTCGACTTACCAAATCCGGGCTTTCTCTACCATTGCGAGAGTTGCAATCTTTATTTCAGGCACCCCTTTTTTTCCCCTAATGAGCTTGCCGAAGCCTATGGGGATATAGCGGAGACAAACTGGTCCTATGGTGAAAGGCGAAATGATTATCGGTTAGCCTTTGAAGCCATTATTCAACTGAAAAAATCCGGCAATATACTGGATGTCGGATGCTATCGTGGTGATTTTTTACAGCTTTTCCCGGATCTTTTCTCCAAGTACGGCATAGAGCCCTCTAAAGCTGCAGCGAGAATGGCCAAAGAAAAGGGAGTACAGATCATTGGGATGACTTTGGAAGAATTCGAATCCAAGAATACGCGCTTTGATATTATAACCCTTATTGATGTTTTGGAACATTTAGCATCTCCCTTTCTGGCACTTTCAAAGCTGGCCTCTCTTTTGAATCGGAAAGGGATTATCCTTTTATCCACGGGCAATACCGATGTCCTGCCTTGGCGTCTCATGCGTCAGGATTACTGGTATTACAGCACGGAACATGTAAGTTTTTTCAATCCCAAATGGTTTCGGTGGGCTGCACAGCAACTTGACCTCCGTTTTGTGGGCTTTAGAAGATTTTCGCACCGGGAAGGTTCTGTCTTTGAACGTTGGCGTCAACTTGCCCAATGCCTGGCGTTTGTCGCCTTGAAACGCCTTGACTGCTACCCCATAATCAAGAAAGTAATCTCTTCCGTTTATCCCTTCAACAAGGCGATTCACTGGACTGTGCCGCCCTCAACTCAGCTTTGGAAGGACCACCAGTTAGTCATCCTCCAATCGATATAACTTTTATAGGATCAACATGTACTGCTCTAATTTGTGGAAACTGCCGGCGCCTCCACCCGGTAAGAAGAGAGGTTTGAATTTGAAAGCCCGTAAATCTGCATCCGCATCCTGCCAATGATTGATTTTGTTCGCATACAGTACTGGGAGATACGTAAACATGCATTGTCGTGATTTACACGAACTGCCACCTCCGGCACCCGGCAAGAAGGGATGGCCCTGGACGGAATCATCGCCGTCGCATGAGGGGTATACACCCAATGGTGATATTTGGCCCAAAATCAGTATGGTCACACCCAGTTTAAATCAGGGACAATTTCTTGAGGAAACAATCCGTTCGGTGCTTCTCCAAGGATATCCCGACTTGGAATACATCGTCATCGACGGCGGTTCGATGGATAACAGCATAGAGATAATTGAAAAATATTCACCCTGGCTGCATTACTGGGTCAGTGAGCCGGATAAGGGCCAGAGCAATGCCATCAACAAGGGGTTTAAACGGGCCACGGGGGAACTATACGCCTACATCAACAGTGACGACTTCTATGAGCCAAATGCTTTCAAAACCACAGCGGTTGCATTCATGAAACCTGAAAGGCCGCAGCTCCTGGCCGGCGATTGCATTATCTTTGACGAAAGCACAGTTAAGCGTACGTTCAAAGCCTCGTGGCCCGAGCACATTGGCCATCTGCTCAAGCCTTTCGGTTCGACCTTTGCACAACCCGCGGCATTCTGGAGCAGGGATATTTATGAACAGGTCGGTGGGTTCGATGAAAATTCACATTACGCCTTCGATCGCGAGTTCTTCCTGAAAATCGGTCTTACGGGAACGGTGCCGCTGATCATCGGACAATCGCTAGCCCGCTATCGTGACCACGCTTCCACGAAGACGGCGCAAACGATTCGATTTTATCAGGAATCAGTCCCCATGATTAAAAAGTATGCCGATCGCTGCGGTCTGAACATTAGGGACAAGCAGGCTCTGTTGCGCCTCTGCCGGGATGAAATCGGCTATTTGAGCGTTTTTATCCGCTGGAAACAGAAGGGTCGGTATGCAGGGCTGGCCGAATTTTTTCGATTATTGGTGCACTCCCCCTGGTTGTTGGGGCAAAGAAAGATCCTCGGCCAATTTCGCCGACTGTTGTTTTTTCGCGAACAAAATGTGGCGGAACTCAGGAATGTTTGACGCCGCCAGAGGCAATGGACGCTAGTGGGCCGAAAAAAGATCCTCATGATTGCTTACCATTTCCCTCCGATTGGGGGCGCGGGGGCGTTGCGCCCGCTTAAAATAGCCAAATACATGCCCCTGTATGGATGGGATCCTATCGTATTGACGGTGAAAAATCCGGACTGGTATTACGCTCAAGACGATCATCTGCTCAAAGACGTGCCACCCACAACAATCATCGTACGCACCTTCATGCTGCAATCCGCCTGGCTCTACCGCATTCTGAATCCGTTGCGTATTCGCAAGCTGGACCTCTTACTGCGACGTTATGTGGTTCATCCCGATGATCAGATCGGCTGGTTGCCTTTTGCTGTCCGCGCAGCAGCCGCTTTGATGAAAAATGACCGCATTGACGCGGTCTATTCGACATCGGCGCCTTTGACATCCCATTTGATCGCATATTATATCTGCAAGCGCTTCGGGGCCCCCTGGATGGCCGACTTTCGCGACGAGTGGTTTGAAAACCCCTATCTGCCGCTTCCGACTGTTTTTCACAGCCGCCTTCATTACCGTCTTGAGGGACGGATCGTCAGGACTGCCAGTCAGGTGATTACAGCAGCGCCGGTATTTGGCCGCTATCTGGCGAAACATTGTCCAGATGAACCGAAGTTCGAAACCATTACCATGGGGTTTGATCCGGATGATTATCGGGATGTGGGCAGCGCTCCCAACCGACGGAATGAAAAGTTTACGATTACCTTTTTCGGGCTGTTTTATGGCAGTTTTCGACCGGATCATCTCTTGAAGGCAGTCAATGCCCTCATCGACGAGGGGAAAATTAAAAGACAGACGGTATGCCTTCGATTCATCGGTGCAAATTCCACACGCGATTTAAGAGAACCGGACAAATATAAGGTGTGCGAGTTCACGGGGTTTATGCCGCATGAGAGGGCATTGCATTTGGCAGGGCAATCCGATGCACTGCTCCTGCTGTTGAGCCGTGAACGCGGCAGGGATGTTATTCCCAGCAAGATGTTCGAATACATGGCTCTCAAAAAGCCAGTCCTGGCAGTTGTGCCGGCAGATGGGGATACAGCTAGAATCATTCGCAAAACCGGGATCGGTGTGATTGCCGATTTTGAAAGTTTTCAGGATATCAGGCATGCTTACTTTCAGATGTATCAGCAGTGGGCGAATGGTACTTTGAAAAATACGCCGAACATAAATAAAATCGAAGAATACAATTACATCAACCTAACCGGCCGGTTTGCCGCACTGCTCGATAAGATAATTTATCAGCCAAGAAATTCATGACAAAAAGCCTAAACATCGCTGCCCTATCGCGCACCACATACTGGCACGGCATGCACGGCGGCATGGACGTGCATGGCAAGCTGTTGGCACAGGGTCTGGTCGCCCGCGGCCATCGAGTTGTCTTTATCTCTACCCGTCATCCTGCCGGAAAAACCCATGAGATCGTCAACGGGGTCGAGATCCATTATTTGAAGGATACCGTATTTGGATCGCGCCGCTGCGGTTGGGCCCGGGAAAGCGTCCGTACGCTTCAGGCCCTGCACAGGAAAAACCCTTTTGACCTGGTTTGGAGCCAGAGTTACGATGGATTTGGTTTAACGCAGACCAATGCGGCTATCACGCACATACCCATGCTTTCTACCTTGCACGGCAGCATCCAGCAGGAGTTCACCACTTTCAAAGTCAACCTTCGCCGTGGATGGCATCGGCCTGCTTATTTTTTCAAAAACTTTTCGGGATTAATTTATTCCTATTTTATCACCCAGAAACCGGTCCTGCATCAGTCACGGGGGATCATTACGGCAAGTCATAGGATCACGGAAGATCTGAAGAAATGGTTCGGTCAGCGACTGACAGAGAAATGCGTGACGATTTATAATGGCATTGATACAGACACCTTCCATCCTGATCCGTCTGCCAGGCGAATCCTGAGGAAGCGTTATGACATTGATGAAAAAACCCCGGTTCTTCTCACTCTGGGACGACTTACTCATGAAAAAGGACATCATGTCCTTATCGAGGCTGTGGGTATCCTCAAGAGGACTATTCCCGATATCAAGCTGTTGGTTGTTGGAGAGGGCAGCAGTTTATGCCCGCTGAAGACTATTAGTGAAAAACTCGGTCTTGCTGAAACAGTTATTTTTACAGGCCCGGTCGAAAACCACCAAGCGGCGCCCTACTATAACACTTCGGATATTTTTGTATTTCCGACACTTACGGTAGAGGGACTGCCCTTTGTCTTACTTGAAGCGATGGCCTGTGGAAAACCGATAATTGCTTCAGAAATTGGAGGAACCAGCGAAGCGATCCAAAATGGGAAAAATGGAATACTGATCAAACCCGGCAACAAAGCAGCCCTTGCAGATAAAATATCCCTGCTGATTAAAAATAGACAACTTGCGGAAAACCTCGGGCGTGCAGCCGAAGCAGCGGCGAAAAGCGATTTTTCCATTAAACGGATGATCGATCTCACGGAATCAAAAATGATTGAAATTTCAGACGGACCCGCCATTTGATAAAATTGTAATTCCAACGTAATGAAAATACTCTATATTGCCGATTCCACCAGCGTCCATACCAAGCGATGGGTGGACTACTTTCGTGATGCCGGATATGACATATCCATCATCACGCTGGGAAAGAAGAGGGAGACTATCTCAGGCATACGGCACCTTGCCAACTTCGATACATTTTATTACGGGTCTCCTTTTTTCCTGCCGGTGTTGTTTCGGACACGTCGTATTGTTCGAAAAGAAAATCCCGATATCGTTCACGGCCACTTTATACACCAGTATGGGTGGCTTGCTGCCTTGGTTGGGCGTCATCCCCTGGTAGTGACCGCGTGGGGAACAGATATTTTGAATTTGCCAGCTTCATCAAGGGCTAAAATAGGTAAATATTTGACGCGATATGCATTGAGAAAAGCGGATCTGTTAACCGCGACTTCGGAACATTTGAAGTCAGAAATGATCAGACTGGGAGCGATAGCCGACAAGGTTCATGTTGTTTTTTGGGGGGTGGATACCGACCGTTTCAAACCGGGTGCCGATACAAATGAATTGAGAAAAAAGCTGGAAATAGAAACGAATCAAACGGTCATCCTGAGCAATAGAAACCAGAGCGAGCTTTATAACAATGATGTTGTTATTGAAGCCATGTCAAAGGTGCTCAAAGCTTTTCCGAGAACAATTCTGATTTTGCAGAACTCCGGCGGACATCTTGAGCCTGAGCTGAAATCCCTGGCTGGTAAATTAGCAATAGAAAAGTCCGTCCGTTTCCTGCCGCAATTTCCGCATGAGGAATTGGCGTCCCTTTATGCCATGGCCGACATTTATGTGTCTGTTCCCTCGTGGGATGCCGGACCTGTATCACTCAAGGAGGCCATGATGTGCGGTGCGGTTCCTGTCATCAGCGACCTCCCAGGACCCAGGGAATGGGTTGAGGATGAAGTCAACGGCAAAATCGTTCCCATACGTGACTCTGAAAAACTTGCTGAAGCCATAAGTGACCTTCTGCTGGACAAAGATAAATGTTTTCGATTTGCCATGGAGAATACTCGTTTGATAAAAGAAAATGCTGCGCACATTGATCAAATGAAGAAAATGGAAAGTCTTTATCGAATGCTTATAAAACCCAAATCAAGTGTGAATGACTGATGCGAATCAAGTATCGTAATGTTTCCTCGATGTGTTTGAACGGTGGGCGACAATAACAATCCTAATTGTCTAAGTTCACCACAGAGTAATTTTTTTCATCCTCTTAAAGTTTACAAATGATAATGGGCAATATTTATACAGACGGCGAATATTTTAAGCGCCATCAAAATTGGCATGCAGAGGATTCATCATAGAAAGCAAAGCACATTTATAGCATTATCAAGCGTAACAAAATTACCGGTACCAGAATTGCAGATATCGGCTGTGGTGCCGGCAGTGTTCTGTATGAACTGTCTCTCTTAATGGACAAGGGAATCAGGTATTTCGGCTATGACATAGCTCAGCAAGCCATCGATCTTGCCATCAAACACGCAAATGAGGATGTATATTTTAAGTCTGAAGATATTCTTTCAGCCAATAATAGCGAGTATTTTGATATTCTGCTGATAATTGACGTTATTGAGCATGTTTCCAATTATTTAGATTTCTTAAAAAAATGCCGCGCAAAGGCGAATTATAAAATTTACCATATCCCTCTTGACCTATCCGTTTCTTCAGTTTTGAGTGATTCGTTTATTAAGAGCCGCAGAAATCTCGGGCATGTTCATTATTTCTCGTTTCAATCAGCAATCGCATGCCTGAAAGATACCGGGCATGTAATAATTGATTATTTTTTGACAGACGTTGGAACCTACTATACCGAACAATCTTCAACACCAAAAAGAACAATTGCAAATCTAGCAAGAAGGATAATGGCTTTTTTCAACGTGTCCCTTGCCGCAAAAATATTCGGACGATATTCATTAATGATTCTTACAAAGTAACCCGATCTAATCTGTTACCTCATCAGAAAAATTTTAATTTGGGGGCTTTGGAGGATTTATTCAAGGCCTCAGTTTGGCTATTCTAAATGGAAAACTATTTTATTAAAGAAGGATATAAACGCAATTTAGATTCTCAAGGCCACTCAATTCCATTCCTTGATGATGAATATGGGGCATCGACTTATCAAATCAAAGTATATGAGTATGCCAAGAGGCTTGTTTGTGAGTACAAGGCCAAAAGCGTACTGGATATCGGGTGCGGCTTTGGAATTAAACTCAAAGATATTATATTACCTGTCTGCCAGAATATTGTTGGGATAGATGCTAAACACGCAATAGATTTCTGTAGGCAGGAGTATCAGTTCGGAAGATGGTTCGAGGATGATATTGAGAATTCCAAATTAAAACTTGATGAAAAATTTGATTGTATCATAGCTTCAGATGTTGTCGAGCATCTTGTCAACCCTGATAATTTGCTGCATTATATTAAGAAACACAGCCATAATAATACCCATATCGTAATTTCTACTCCTGCGAGAGATTTAATAAGGAGGGATACGAAAGGTTTCGGGCCACCTTTAAATAAGACGCATGTAAGAGAATGGAGCAGATCGGAATTTCGTAAATATATCAGCAGTAGGGACTTTACAATCTTAAGGCATTTCCAAGTTGGAGAAATTGGCCTCAATGCTTATGAAATCATAAGGAAAATATTATTGCTAGAATCATTAAGAAAAACCCAGGTTATTTATTGCAAACTCGGGCAGGCATGCGATTAAGAATTGTCTTTTTCAGGTACAGCCAAATTCATTTTGCTTCGTTGACACTGTTTCGTATCCACAAAAAGCAGCACAAAATAGGGTGCTTGTGACAGAATAAAGAGGAAGTTTGAAAAAATTCAAGATATTCATCTTTGCCTATTGGCATGACAGGTGGTGGAAACGGTTTGTCGGTGCCACCGTTAAAATATGGGATTTGGCCCAAAATATGGCTGATCTGGGTCATGATGTGGTTTTGTTTCTTCCAAAATATGATTTTCCAACAGACAACCTTCCCTTGCGATTGGTTCAGATCCCTTTGCTTGATTTTCCCCTTTTGCGCTCGTTATCTTTCAATTTCTTCTTAACGATTTTCCTTATTGAGCATCATTTGAAATCTAAACCCGATGTCGTTTATATCCGTAGAGGTATTTCCATCGTTCCGGCGCTTTTTGCCAGACTCAAAAAGGCGGTATTGATCTATGAGGTCAATGACGATCCTTACGCGGATAACAGAGAGCATCCTAGGGGAACAATTTCCCGTTTGGAGCGATGGGTGTCCCTCAAAACCGATGAGATTGTCCTATCCTGGTGCGATGCAGCCTTCGTCATTACAAAAGATATAAGAGACAAACTGATACGGCGATTACCGAAAATCAATCCCGAAAAAATTCGCATTCTGCCAAGCGGCGCCAATACGGATCTATATCGTCCCCTGGATAAAATTCAGTGCCGGTTGAAACTTAACCTCGAACCCTCAGGGAAATATATCGGTTTCATGGGGACGCTGCTGGATCATCAAGGTGTGGATATTCTGATCGATGCCGCTCCATCAGTGCTTCAATCCATACCTGACGCTTATTTTGTAGTCATCGGAGAAGGCCCGATGAAAAATCAATGGCAGCGACGGATAGATGAACGATATCTTCAAAGCCATTTCTTGTTTGCCGGACAAATCGACTACAAACAAACACCCCAATGGATCAATGCCATGGATGTTTGCACGGCCCCGTACTTGATCAAGGCCGGATTACGGTCGCCCGTCAAAATATTCGATTATACGGCCTGCGGCAAACCGGTAGTTGCCTCGAAAATTCCAGGAACGACGGATATTTTCGATGGGTCCGGGGCCGTTTGGCTCATCGAGCCTGAAAACAAAGAGGCGCTTGCAAAAGCCATTGCGGATATTCTAAAGGATGATAAAAAGGCTAACGAGATGGGCATGAAAGGACGACGATTGGTCGTGAATCATTATGATCGGAAGGTTCTAACTAATAAGATCCTAAATGAAGTTCGTTCATTGCAAAAAACAAGGAGTAGAGTCCCGATTGAGCTTGGCAGCTAAATATCGGTAGTATGGGAACCGGGCCTTTGATAAAAATCTTACATCTGATCGATTCCTCTGAGATGGCGGGGGGGCAACGCTATCTATTCGATTTGATCAGACATTCCGATCCGTCATGCGAGCATATCGTCGTTCTTTCATTTGAAGGTCCTTTCACGAAATTGCTGCGGGAGCATCATTGCAAATATGGCTTGATCAGCACGGATAGTAGATTTTCCATCAACTCCATATGGAAAATCAGGAAATTCATTCATGATGAAAAAATCAATATCATCCATACCCATGGCTATAGAGCAAATCTCTACGGCCGTCTGGCCTGTTTGCTGAAAGGCATTGGCAACGTCACTACGGTTCATGTCTCACTCTTTGATTATGTGGACACGCCTCCTCTTCTCAGGCGGTTATATATCCTTGTTGAGAGAATAACGTCAGGCTTGACTTCAAGGTACATCTGCATATCGATGGCGATGAAGAATGACCTGATCAAAATGGGTGTTCAAAATGATAAGATCGTTGTCATTCACAATGGTGTGGACCTTGATGTATTTCAACCTCGTCAGTCAGATGCACGGCTATATGACGCACTGGGCATCGGAGAAAATCGTCCTGTGATTGGTACAGTCGGCCGGATGGTGACAGAGAAAGGGCAGATTCATCTGATTGAGGCGTTGCCATATCTGCGTGATCGCTGGCCCATGTTGCGATGTTTATTTATCGGCACGGGGCCGCTCCTTGAAGAGTTGAAAAGCCGTGCGGTTTCATTGGGCCTTGTAGAAACATGCCTTTTTCTAGGGGTTCGCATGGATATGGCCGATATTTATCCTCTGATGGACCTCTTTGTCCTGCCGTCGCTTCGCGAGCCATTCGGTTTGGTCCTTTTAGAGGCAATGGCGTCCTGTATCCCTGTCATCGCAACATCATCCGGCGGACCACCGGATTTTATCAAGTCCGGTTATAACGGTATACTCGTTTCCCCATCAAAGCCCAGAGAATTGGCTGCCCAGATTGAGTTTCTTTTGTCTAACCCTGACAAGAAAGGAGACATTGCTCAGCGGGGATATGAGACGGTTCAAAAAGGCTACAGCATCAAAGAAACAGCTCGGAAAGTATGCGACGTTTATCGTTCATCGGCGTGTCCAGTCAAATGATAGATGCCTCGTATGGCGACCGTTTGTAATTTACTGATTATAAATGAATATTCTTTTTGTAACAGATGTTTCCATTCAAGACGACCTGAGCGGCGCGGAGCGGGTGCTTTTTGAACAAGCGACGAGGCTGGCCGCACGGGGACACTATGTGGACATCCTTACCCGAAGGTTGGCGAATCACCCGTCGGACCATTCGGTGATTCGTAATGTTCGGGAATGGCAATACCCGGTCAATCAGAAAAATGCCGTCTCCTTTTTTGTCTCCACCCTGTGGAACGGGAAAAGGCTCTTTGAAACCCTGGAACATGCCCATCATTACGACTGCATAAACTTTCATCAGCCATTTTCAGCATTTGCCGTCAGCCGGTCACAAGCATCCAGGAAAATCAGAAAGGTTTACACCTGCCATTCCCTATCATTTGAAGAGTTTCGATCCAGAAATCCGAGACCGATGAACATCATCAAAACTCTCTCAAACTATCTCAATATTCAGGCGCGGAAATGTATCGAAAAAAAGGTCTTGAGTGGATCTGATAGGATTGTTGTCCTGAGCAGATTTACTCAGGAGAGATTGATGAGGGTGTATAAAATTTCCTCCGACAAAATGATAATTATTCCAGGCGGGGTTGATTTGCAGAGATTCCATCCAGCCGTTGATAATCGAAAAATTAGGCAGCGCCTGAATATCCCACAAGAAAAGATCATTTTGTTTACTGTGCGAGATATGGAGCCTAGGATGGGCTTGGAGAACCTTCTCTATGCCTTCAAGGAGATAATCAGAGAACTGCCAGATAGTTATCTTGTGATAGGGGGACACGGACCGCTCAAGCACAGGCTTATATCATTGAGCCACAGACTCGGTGTGGAAAGGGCCGTTAGATTTGTGGGTTTTATTACGGAGGATGACCTTCCCGATTACTATCGCATGGCAGACCTCTTTGTTCTTCCAACTTTAGAACTAGAAGGTTTTGGATTGATTACCTTGGAGGCGCTGGCATCAGGCGTTCCCGTGCTGGGGACCCCGGTAGGCGGGACAATTGAAATCTTGAGCAGGTTGGATCCTAGATATCTCTTTAAGGATGCCAAACCGGACTCCATGGCATCTTTAATTATTGATAACTGTAAGCAATTCAGGAACAATGGTCAGCTTTGGCGGGATGTCTCCGCTCGATGCAGGGCCTTTGTGGAGGACTATTATTCATGGGAGTGTAATATTGACGCCATAGAGCGACTGTTCGAGGCCCCATAAAGGTCGTATATTCTGGAGAACCACTAGGCTTGGAAAAATTCAAGGTCATAGATATCATCACCCGTATGGATAGAGGTGGCTCTGCGCAAAATACCTTGCTCACATGCTATGGATTACGGGAAAAATATGAGACGGTGCTGATTCACGGGTTATCCCTGGAATCTCAGATGACTGATTGGGAGAAAAAGGTGGTTGAAAGCGAGATTAAGCAGGCTGAGAGGGAGGGAGTAAAGGTTATTGTCATCCCCTCTTTGCTCCGAAAGCTCTCTCCTGTTCGGGACCTTCGGGCCTTTTTCTCTCTCTTGACATTGATTATGAGGGAGAAGCCCTGCATAGTTCACACCCATTCCTCCAAGGCGGGAATACTCGGCCGATTGGCTGCCAGGCTGGCAGGCGTGCCGGCGGTTGTCCATACCCCCCACGGGCATGTCTTCTATGGTCATTTCGGTCCCTTGACCTCAAAGATCTACCTTCTGGTGGAAAGGATCATGTCCCGTATCACCGACCGGCTGATAGCCCTTACCCAGGGGGAGAGAGATGACTACCTTGCACTGTCTGTGTGTGATCAGAAAAAGATCGTTACGATTCACAGCGGGGTGGACGTCGATCACTACCTGCACGCAAAGGTAAACGTTCAAAGGAAAAGGAAATCCTTAGGCCTCAAACCGGAAGGATTGGTAGTCGGTACCGTGGGTTGGCTCCTGCCCATCAAGGGGCCGATGTATTTGCTCAAGGCCATGGCTGAGGTCTGGAAAAGGTATCCCCGGACAATCTTGGTCTACGTGGGAAGGGGGGATCTAGAGGGGGAACTGAGGCGAGAGGCATCCCGCATGGGGGCATCTGAAAAGGTGTGGTTTTTAGGGTGGCGCGATGATATCCACGAGATCCTGCCTGTACTGGATATCTTTGTCCTTCCCTCATTGAACGAGGGGATGGGCAGGGCATTGGTGGAGGCTATGGCAGCTGGAAAGCCCATTGTTGCCAGTAAAGTTGGCGGAGTGCCCGACCTGGTCATTCAAGGGGAAAATGGACTGCTTGTCCAGGCAGCGGATGTTAACGCCTTAGCGGGTGGCATAGAATCCCTGCTTGCGAATCCAAAAAAAAGAAAAGAGATGGGGGAAAAAGGAAAGAAAATGGCCATAAAGTATGGATCAGATTCCATGGTACAAAAGATTGATCAATTATACCTCGAATTGTTGAGAAAGAAGAAAAGTCCTTTGGGGTTAAGTAATGGGGGCACAGAGGTTTATTAAAAGAATAGCCTTTCTTGCGATCCTCGCAGCCATCCTTTCTACCTTCTGGGTGGCAGATTCTTTTAGCACCGATCATCAACAGGTCGCCGGCTTAATTGACCTCCGCACAAATTTCAGTGACGGGGCTTATGACCTGGAATCTCTTGTGCAATTGGCAAAGAAGAAGGGCTTTGGTGTCCTGGTTATCAATGATCATGATAGACTGGCCATGGAATATGGCCTTTTCCCGTTCAGGAATATCTTAAGAAAAAGGGTTGAGTTACATTCAATTAACAAAGGCGGGGCAGAGAATTATCTGAATAGCATCGAGGAAGTTGAAGAAAAGTATCCTGATATGATCATAATCCCAGGGTCCGAAACCGCACCCTTTTATTACTGGGCCGGCTCCTATTTCAAGAAGAACCTTACCGCCCACAACCATGAAAGGCGGATTTTGACCATAGGGCTTGAAAGGGCTGAAGATTATCGGGATCTCCCAATAATTCACAATGGTTTTTCAACAAGATTTACGGCAAATTTCCTTCCTACTACTCTAATTTTTCTTATCCCTTTTGTTCTTGGTATCTTTTTGCTAAGACGGAAGGGTATTTGGAGGATATCTGGTGTAACAATAGGTGTCTTATCCATTCTCTTCATCATCAACTCCCACCCGTTTAGAAGCTCTCCCTTTGATCAATATCACGGTCATCAGGGTATAGCCCCTTATCAACTCCTGATAGATTATGTGAATTCGAAAGGGGGAATGACCTTCTGGAATTATCCTGAAACAAGATCGGGGATCAGAAAAATGGGGCCGATTTTTGTAAGAACGCCCCCTTATCCCGAGGTTCTGGAAGAATCTAGAGGGTACACAGGGTTCGCTGCTCTCTATGGAGATAATATAACGGTCACCGAGCCGGGGAATATATGGGATAAGGTTCTCAGAGAGTATTGCGCCGGGAAAAGGGATATGCCTGCATGGGGCATTGCAACGGCGGATTTCCATAAGGAAGGCGAAAGCGGTGAGAAGCTCGGGAATTTCCCCACGGTGTTTCTTGTGAAAAACAGGACCAAAGATGAAATAGTACGAGCCTTGAAGAACGGAAAGATGTATGCCTGCCGTGGCAATTATCCTCTTATTGCGAAGCTTGAGGAATTTTCCG
>Ga0307422_1000251_pt1 | contig 31522 bp, 29 predicted proteins | sample SalMarWE160290MG_FD_202153 | JGI IMG/M metagenome (GOLD analysis project Ga0307422, IMG submission 202153) | Salt marsh sediment microbial communities from the Plum Island Ecosystem LTER, Massachusetts, United States - WE1602-90 | ecosystem: Environmental > Aquatic > Marine > Intertidal zone >...
GGAGTTAGCCTGTAAGCCGAGTTACAGACTAAGAATACATAAAAGACGCTTTTTAATATTCCTGTCATTCCCCATATCAGTAACTTTTTTCTATCTACTTTTTGATATTACATTTCAATATTTGATAGGTTAAAATTATTGCCGTTATTAGACTGTCTGTGCACTGTACCTAACCTGCTGAAATCATTCTAAATCTGGATAAAATTTTCATTTTTGTATGCCTTATCTATCTTCCCAGCATCAAAAACATGGTACCATTTAGAATAAAAATTATACTGAGCATCCCCATATAAATTAAAAGATATTTAATGATTGAAACAAGGTTATAAATATCAAATGAATCTATTGTCTCATTAAATAAGACAGACACCTTTTCAAGTTCTTCTGATATATTTACCAGTTCCCGCCCGGTTCTTTCTATATCAGAAGCATTTGTCTCAAGATTTTCCAGTGCCACGCTTAACTCTTCGGAAAGAATCACCAGATTATCTCCTATACTGCTGAAATATTCTTCTGCGCTCTCAAGGGGCCTGAGTCCCAGAATCTCAAAACCTACAATTCCGGCAACTTCATTAAAAGCCAATCCTGAATCATATGATATTTCTGAAGCATAGCCGAGGGTACTCCTGGTAGTCCTTATACTTTCCGCAATATGCTCAGAAGTATCATCCGAGTTTTTCAGCGCTTCAGCAACCTCATCAATGGACTCTGCAACTGATAGGCTCAGATTATGGATATTTTCAAAATCCTGCCTGTAAGAGTCCAAAACTAAAATACCCCCAAAAGAAAAGATTGCCCCGCATAAACCGAACAGGATGGAAATAATTGAAAAAACAGTTATTAATATTTTCTTTTTAGTTTTCATTATAATAGCGAAACCATGCTCTTATATCTTAGCTCAGGTCATAATTCTGTTTTATTTCAAGCTCTGCTGTACAGTTTGGACAGCGGGTTGCTCTGATATCAATGTTTGAAAAACAAAAAGGACATACCTTTGTGGCAGGCCCGGCTTCTTCTTTCTCTTCCTTCTGTAACCTGTTAAAAGCTCTGATAATAAAGAAAAGCACAAGGGCAATTATAATAAAGCTTATAATGGTATTTATGAACATTCCATAATTTAATGTCACCGCTCCCGCTTCGCTCGCCGCTTCAACCGACAGGTACGGTCCTGCAGTTGCCCCTTCTTTTAATACCACAAAAAGATTTGCGAAATCAACATTTCCCAGCAGAAGGCCCACCGGGGGCATTATAATATCACTTACCAGTGAGGTTATTATAGTACCAAAAGCTATGCCTATAATTATTCCAACTGCCATGCTGACTGCATTGCCCTTCATTATAAATTCCTTAAAATCCTTTATCATATATACCAGCCTTTCTTAATTTAGATATATTTACATTAATTATAATCCTTAACGGGAATTACTGAAAATAGTTTAGTTATAGTACCTTTGATGCTCTTTAAAGGATTATGCAGGTTTTATGACTTAAAAAATTTTAATACCGGTTCTCTTTATTTTTCTTTTAATTCTGTTTCTAATACTTCCGGCAACATTATTTCTGGACACCGGGGCGATAATAATGGAAAATTATATGATAGATGCAGGTAAACCTGGAATTTGTGGCAAATCATCTTAAAAGGAGGCCTATCAAAATGAAAAATCAGAACCCTGATAAAAAAAAGGTATTGATATGGGAGATATCCGGCATATTGTTTATAATAATTCTCGGCTCGGCCTTCCACTTTATATTTGAGCTCAGCGGGGGCTTGAGAGCAGTAGCATTAATTGGAGCAGTAAATGAAAGTGTCTGGGAGCATCTAAAGATCGGCTTCTGGCCTGCTTTTATCTGGGCGGCGATAGAGTTTTTCTCTTACGGAAAAAAGACCGGGAACTTCCTTATGGCCAAAGGCGTGTCCTTTACATTGCTGGGTATTCTAATAGCTGCCATATATTATGCTTCAGAGGCAGCCGGTATAGAAGGCTTTATGATACACGCGGTTAATTTTGTAGTCTCAATTGCTATCTCTCAGATAATTAGCTACAGAATAACCATTACCGTCAAATACAGAAGAGTATTAAATGCGGTGGGCTCCATCCTTATAGCTATTAATGTACTGGCTTTTAGCATGCTGACATATTTCCCCCTGCAATGGCCTGTTTTTAAAGACCCCATTACAGGAGGTTATGGAATATTCTAACAGAATTAAAAATAACTGTTATTTTATTACATAATAAAAACATCTTATGCAAATTTAACCTGTTTTTACATTAATGTAACAAATATATATAATTTTTATAATTTTATATTAAAATTACCCTTATATAACTCAATCCAGGGGGAAATTATATGAAAATACTTATTGCCTACGGTACTAAATATGGGACCACTGAAAAATGTGTCGCCATTCTTAAGGACTTACTAGAGAAAAAAAATTATGAGGTTGATACTGTGAACCTTAAAAAGAACATAAGAGTAAACCCCGGTAGTTATGACCTTGTTACAGTTGGAGGTTCTTTTGTCGCATTTAGAATGAATTCTGCAGTAAGAAAGTTTGTAAAAAGAAATCTAAGCACACTGCTTGATAAAAAAACTGCCCTATTTATGTGCGGTGCGGATGAAGAGTGGGAAAAAGAAATAAGAAAAGGCTTTCCAGAAGAGCTTCTTAATAGCGCGGTAGCAAAAGCATATTTTGGCTATGAGTTTATCTGGGATAAGCTAAATCCAATGTTTAGAGGCATGATGCAAAAAGCATACAAAACCACAGAGCCCATATCAAAAATAAAATATGAAAATATAGAAAAGTTTGCAGAGGACATAGCAAAAGCACTATCCTGAAACTCTTTCACTATTAAAATAAGTATATTACTATCAGCCTTCTTTTTACTTTTCTAATATCTCTCCGCTTGATTGAACCCACTAAATAGTTCTTCCATCAGTTTTTCCTTCCCGTGGGGTTGATTCTCTCGCCTATTATAACTATAGGAAATCCCGGTCCAAATTTAACCTCAAAGATTTCCCCCGTTAATGTAGTTACAATATATTCTCCTTCACCTTTACATGATGATAGTTTTCTATAATATGAGTTTAGATTTCTGTCATTTCACAAATTGTTTATATTATCTATAAGAGCTGATTGGCCAGATCTACTGCACTTGAAGCATCAGGAGCATAACCATCTGCCCCGATAGAATCTGCATATTCCTGGGTCAGGGGTGCGCCTCCAACCATTATCCTGGTATTTTTAGTGCTACTATCACTTCTTACAGCTTCTACTACATCTTTCATACCCTCCATAGTAGTGGTAAGCAGTGCCGAGATTCCTAAAATCTTGGCGTTGTTTTTCTTCAATTCCTCAACAAAATTTTCCGACGGAACATCAATACCTATATCAATTACCGTAAACCCGGCGCCTTCAAGCATCATTACTACCAGGTTTTTCCCAATATCATGAAGATCTCCCTGAACAGTGCCAATAACTACTTTACCTTTTGATGGCTCATCTGACGCTGAAAGAAGTGGATCTATAACATCCATAGCTGCATGCATGGCTCTGGCAGCAATCAGAACTTCGGGAATATAAATTTCATTGGTTTTAAATTTCTTTCCCACTACATCCATACCCGGCATCAGCCCATCATTTAGAATCTCTTTGGCTTCTACCCCTTCATCAACGAGTCTCTGGGTAATTTCTTTACTGGCTGTATTGTTTCCCTCTATTATTGATTCTGCCAGGTCCACATACTTTGTTTTCGGGCTCATTTCTGTATATTTCTCCATATATCTTCCTTTCTTTAGTCAACTTGATTAAATAGTACAATCCACAGATAATTTATAAATTATTAGAGGATTTTAGATACTTAAAAAAAATTATTTAAGTGCTTCATCCAGCATCGTTAAATAATTCTCAACCGGAACATAACTGGGAATTGAATTTCCTGCACCGATAGCAAATCTACCACCAGGAGTACATTTATTTATAATTTGCCTTATATATTTTCTAAGTTCACCAGTTTCAAGCCTTGCAAGTTTATCTACATCTACACCTCCAAGCAAGCAAATTTGATTCCCCCAACTTTTTTTTGCATCAACTATTGATGCAACTCCATCTTGGAACGAGTGCTTACCATCAATTTTGACATAATTAATAAAGTCTTCCATAAGAACATCTACCTTTCCACAAGAGTGAAGATAATACGGCTTACCTTTTTCATGACACAACTGAGCATATTTCTTATGCCAGGGTAGAAAATATTTTCTTATATCTTCTGGAGGAATTAAAGTTTGCGTACTATAACCAAAATCATCACCCTGTAAAATTGCAGTTAACTTACCTAACTCTAAAAGATATTTATCGTACTCATAGATAAGCTCGCCTATTTTATCAGTTACAGCTTTAAACAAAGCAGGGTCATCAATTAAAGTTAGACATAAGCCTTCATAGCTCATCAACCTTGATAAATGTTCAAAAACTCCACCTCCATGAGAAGATATAAACCCCATTCCATCCGGCAAATGTTCACATATATACCTATGAATATAAAAATCTTCTTCTTTTATTTTTGGCCATGGATATTTCTCAAAATCATCCCAGCTTCTAATAACACCTTTAGACTCATCCTGCCAGACTCTGACCCGGTCACCAGAAACTTTTGCTGTATCCAGGACACTTAAAGATATTGCCGGTAAAGCAAGGCTGGTCTCTATTCTTATAAAGTCATACCCCATGTGATACCAGAATGCTATCTGATTATCTAACCAGGCATTTATTTTTTCGATATTTTCTTTAGAAAAATCAATCTCACCATCCATATTATCAGTTTTATCAGTGGGACTTACCCACTTTCTTCCAAGCATATCCTGAAGTATGGGTTTCATTACTGTATTATCTATCAGATACTCTACCATGGGAGGCTTATCCGGGATGATTTTACCATTCATTATATTAACAAAATTTTCAATATCAGGTTCTGGCTTCTCAATTGGTAGTTTAAATTTAGTCATAACTCTACTCCCGTATTTTATTTTTTAACAAAAACTAGTTCCATAACTCAAGATAGTCTCAACGAACTTATAAAATAATCCTCTTGCACCTTTTTTATCCTGATAAATATCAAATAGTGAATTCTCCGTGTTTAAAAATATATTTTAAAAGTCTTTATCTCATACGGTGCTATATTAAATTTCAGGTTATTTGCATCTGGCTTCAGCTTTTCTAAATTATTTTCCAGTAAATCACACTCAAAAACATTTTTTATATTTTTAAAAACAGTTAGGCATGCATTGGAGTTCCTTCCATACCTTTCTACCAGCCGGACGACAATACCTTCATCATTATCTGATTTTTTAACTGCCTCCAAAGTAATATTAATCTTATTTATTTTTAAAAAACTGAATTCTCCGGGCAAACTCCTCTCTTTGGCAATCTCTTCATTTCGCATACATATTAATGGATTATTAAATTCAAGAGCCCTCTGGTTTACTTCTGCGTCTTTCCAATATCCTTTATGAGGAAACAGTGAATATGTAAAAGATGATTTTTCTATATCAGAATCAGGGTCAGGATAAACAGGCCCCTTTAATAAAGTAATACTCATTTTACTTTTTTCAACATCAAAACCGTATTTACAATCTGTAAATATAGCCACACCATAGCTATCCTCGGATAAATCAATCCAGTTATGTGCGCTAACTTCAAATTTAGCCTGTTCAAAAGTATTGTTTCTATATGCCGGCCTCTTTATATTTCCAAATGCAATATCACATGTATAATCTCTTGCCATTACATTAATATCAAATCCAACCCTTAATAGTTTTCTTCTTTCCTTCCAGTCTATTTCAGTTTCAAAGTCAATACGCGGAATATCATTATAAAATATAATTCTTTGCTTTAAATATGAATTTAAAATCTTCTTTTTTAACAGCAAAGCCCAGCAAACAGGCCCTTTCTCTATAACAGTTATTTTTCCCGGTGAAAGGTCCAGCTCTTTATCTTTATATTTTTTTGTTATGTCCCATGCCTCATATTCAGAGGGCACATCCTCATAAATACTAAATTTATTGCCTAAACCATTTTCTTTAATAATTTCAAACCCATTATTTTTGTCAAAAATTGACGTAATCTCGCCGGATTTATTAAACTTAACCTTAAAAAACTTATTTTCAAAATACTCCCTGGATATACTTATTTTATGTGGATTTTTAATTGCTACCTTTTCTTTTTTAATTTTCTTATCCAAATAAAATACTCTATACCCGCACGCAGGTATGTGTTCTGCATAAAGTACTGTCTTATGAGAACCCTGGATATTTTTTATATATTGGTAGGCAACCTCTACATTATCCTCATCTACTATAGTAGTATTTTTATCCAGAAGGAAATCAAAGTAAGCTATAGAAGAACGCTTTCTCTGAGTTGAATTAAAAACAATAACAGCCTTTTTGTCGTATATTTTTTTTACTTTAGTTGATATAAAACCAAGAGCATTGTTTCTTAAGGCTCTAACATTTTCGGTTAAATCTTTGTAATCATTTATAATGTCTGCATAAACCGGCCCAATATGAGTACCTGTAATTGAATCGTGAAATTGATTGGTCAACAGGGTTTCCCAGGCTTTACTTAATTCTTCTTCCGGATAATTGAATTTATCCAGCAGGGTGCATATCACCAAAAAAATTTCTGCTTCTCTTAATTGGTTTTCGAGTTTTCTATTTATTTTTTTTAACCTGCTTTTGGTAGTATACGCTCCTCTGTGAGCCTCCAGGTATAACTCGTCTTTATAAACAACAGGATTTTTATTTTTTCCCTTTATTTGTCTTAGAGCATCTATCGCCCTGCTTGATTTTGTTCCTGGCAACCCGGGAAATCTTTTATACCTTCTGGCATACTCAAGCATTTCAGTATCTACCCCTCCGCCTCCATCTCCCCAGCCATAACAATATATGGTTTCGTCTTCACCTGTATTGTTTTTTAAAGCTTTCACACATTTTGAAATGTGATCTGCTTCTGCTGTCCCTATAAAATGAATAGGTGGTGTAACTGCAAATACCCGGGAGCCGTCCGGTCCTTCCCATAAAAAGCTATTTAATTTCCAGGGATTTGTATCATTCCACACCCCTAATTTATTAGTAACAAAATATTCCATTCCTGACTTCTTTAGTATCTGCGGAAGAGTATAACAGGCTCCAAACATATCCGGGTGCCATATTATTTTTGGGATAAATCCGAATTCCTTTTGCAGGAAATTTGCTCCATGCATTATCTGTCTTACAATTGATTCCCCGGAAATTAAATTAAGGTCCGATTCTACCCATAAAGGGCCTAATATCTCCCACCTTTTTTCTTTTACTCTTTGTTTTATCTGTTTGAAAAGGGTGGGATAATTTTCTTTTAATACTCTATAAATAATTACCTGATTTTGTGAAAAAATAAAATCAGGATACTGCTCCAATAACCGGAGCATGGTTGAATGAGTTCTACCCACTTTTCTAACAAATTCTTTATACTGCCATAGGAAAACAACATCTAAATGGGAATGACCAACTAATTTTAATGTTCCGTTTATTTTAAAGTTATCAGATTCGAATATCCGTTCATGCAGTATTTTTTTTCCTTTTTTTAATTCTGTTAAAAATTCTTCTCTACCACTTATGCCCGGTTTTATATACCTGACAGCCTCATTTAAAGTATTTTTTATAAAAGATTCCAGCTCTATGTTAATATCCTGAATGAAAAGACCGTTATAAACGGCCTTAAAATCCCAGTATATTTCTTCAATTTCAGTATCTATCGCAGCAAGGTCGGAACATTCAATTTTTTTAATTAATGGCTCTCCCAGACGCCATACATGGTATGATTCAACTTCTATATTAAATATTTCTCCGCCTTTTGCATTCTCTGTTAATAATATTTCATTTCTAAAAGGGTCCAATCCCTGGTAAGGTTTCCCATTTATTTTTACCAGAGAATCCCCGCCAAGGTATAAAAGAAATTTGACCTTTTCTCCCTTTAAATAATCCGGAATCTTTACCGTTTGTTTAAAAAAGCAGCTAACATTCTTACCACCCCACAAATCTCCTACCCTAATGGGCATCCACTCTTTATCCAAGAATTTATATTTTCCTACATCAGTATAATAACATTCTTTCTTTAACCAATTATCACACCGGAGTATTTTCTTATATATCCTCTCTTTTATTTTATTAATAGCTAAATTTATCCTGTCTTTACAATTATAAATGCCCCTTTGTTTGCCTTTTATTTCATCGCGCCAGAACTTAAGGGTATTGTCCATTGTATTTGTATTTATTTTATTATTGTCCAATTTAAAATCCTTATATGTTTTTTATTTAATAAATAGAATCCAATAAAACCCTTTCTGTTAAAAAAATTCCCCTCCGAATCTTAAATTACCCTAAACTCTATATTTATAACTTTTTCTCATAATCGCTTAATTAAAAGATTACTTTCAAATCAATTATTCCTTTATTGCACCCTTTGATAACCCCGAAACAAATTTATCCTGCAAAAGAAGAAATACTATTATTACTGGTATCGTGGCTACTACTGAAGCAGCTCCAAGTAAATTCCACTGAATATCATAACTGCTCTGAAATAAATACAGTGCCAGGGGTAATGTCCTGCTCTTAATACTGGAAGTAATAACCAGAGCAAGATAAAATTCATTCCAGCAAGCCACGAAGCTGAACATTGCTGATGCAGCCAGCCCGGGCAGGCTAAGTGGAATTACAATCCTGAAAAGCGCACTTAGATTCGTGCACCCATCCAGTAAAGCAGCTTCTTCTAAGGCTCTGGGTATTGAATCAAAATAAGACTTTAAAAGCCATACCGAAAAAGGGATATTAACTGCCGCATAAACCAGAAACAGCGCAGTGATAGTATCAAGCAGGCCAACACGCTCAGCTATGATATATATTGGTATAATATTTGTTACCCCGGGTATCATCTGGGTACCAATAAGTACCATCATGAGCACCCTTTTACCCTTAAAAAGATAGCGCGAAAATCCATAAGCAGCTAAAGACGCCAGCAGGATAATCAGTAGTGTGCTTATTGCTGCAACTATTATACTGTTTAAAAAAGCCCTTGTAATATTAGGATAAGTCAACACATTTACATAGTTTTCAATAGTAGGAGATTCTGGTATCCATGCTGGTGGATAATCATAAACATCTCCGGTCTTTTTAAAAGAAGTTGAAACTATCCACATGATTGGCCCAAGGGCCAGTACACAGATAATAATATATGCTACATAAACAGCTACTCTATTGATTATCTTTTTTAAATTTGAAACTGTAAATTCCAGTTTAATGAGAAAATTCCTCCTTTTTACCTAAAACCCTGATGTAAATAAGGGTGATTACAATGTTAAACACAAGCATCACTACTGCGATGCTTGAAGAATAGCCGAGTTTAAAGAGCTTAAAAGCTTCCTTATACATAGATATTGAAATTATTTCTGTAGCTCCCGCGGGCCCTCCGCCGGTCAGAACGTAAACAGACCCCATTATATTGAATGTCCACATTGTTACAAAAATTATATTAACCATTAAAGTTTGTTTCAGTAATGGAATTGTTATGTATCTTAGATTTTGAAAAGCACTGGCTCCGTCAATAGACGCAGCCTCGTAAAGTGAATTTGGTATACCCTGTAAGCCTGCGAGCTGTACAATCATTGAGAAAGCAGTGCCTCTCCATATGTTCATTATTATAACCACAAACATGGCAAGTTGAGGTTGTGCCAGCCATTCCAGCTGCCTGATATCGAATCCAATCCTAAAAAGAATGGAGTTAATGAGCCCATACTTATCTCCAATGAACAACCATTTGTATGTAAGAGCCATTATAACTTCAGGTATTACCCAGGTTATAAGCAGCGAAGTCCTTACCAGTATTCTTCCACGATATGTTTTATTTGTCAGATAAGCAAATAAGAATCCTAAGGATATCTGTCCGAATGCAGAAGCAAAAACAAATACAAAAGTATTTTTCAAAACAGAATAGAAATTTCGATTAGTAAAAAGCCTCATATAGTTAGTTAAACCAATAAAACTAGTCTCTCTGCTAACCAGTGAAGCATCGGTAAAACTAAGATAGACAGAATAAAGAGCTGGATACAGGGTAAGTAAAAGAGTAAATAAAAATGCGGGGGCGAGAAACCAAGACGGGTTTTTGGTACTGAATAATTTGGTTCTAATAAATTTTTTTACTCCTGATATTTGATTATTTTGTAATGTAATATTAGCCATCTAAATATTATTCTAAATCCTATCTTTTTTATAATAAAGAGGACAAGCATATTACGTTTTAATACATCTTGCCCCCTTTATTATTTATGTATCTATCTCGTTTAAAACCATAAACACTACATTGAGTCCTTTACTGCTTCATAAGCATCATCTATTGCTTCTTCTGCGGTTTTTTGTCCGGAAATTACCTCTCCTACAGCAATTGAGAGCTTATCACTTATAATAGGATAAATTACGGAATTGTCTCTCGCTTTGCCATAAGGAAGAATTTCAGCAAATTTCTTCATATAATAGTCTTCACTGTAGAACTTATCAGTTTCCCAGCTACTTTTTCTAACCGGCAAGCCTGAAGATGCTTCTGCAAATGCAGAACTATTTTCCGCCTGTGCCAGATGCCATATAAACTTCCATGCAGCTTCCTTTTTGACAGTATCGCTACTCAGTACATTAAGCATGAAACCACCATTTAAAGTTGTTGGGCTTCCGCCTGATGGTGTAGGTCTTACAACAATATCCCATTGTTCCGCTACTTCAGGAGCACAATTCTCCTGAATAAAGCTAACCAGGAAGCTTCCACCAAAAAACATGGCATAGCCATTAGCTGCTATTCTGCTCATCATATCATTATCACTGGTATAATTAATACTGTCTGCCGGAACTATCCCTTCATCGAATAATTTCTTATAGAAATCCAGTATTTTTATAAGTGCTTCCCTGTTCGCACCTTCCTGGAACACTGGTTCATTATCACTGTTTACAAGTTCTCCTCCCTGAGACCAGTAATCAATAAGCAAATTGCACATTGTACCTTCACCTGGACCTGCAATCATGCCCAAGCCATACATATCCCCGGTCGTAACCTCGCTGGCGATTTCATATAGCTCATCCCAGGTCTCTGGAGGTTCATTGAAACCTGCTTCACTAAGTATATCTTTTCGATAGAAAAGTACTCTTGCATCAGTAGTGTACCAGATACCGTAGATATTTCCGTCCTCCGTAACGCCTTCCACTGTCCAATCTAAAAAGTCGCTGCGGTCCTCTTCCGGCCATAAGTCATTAAGCGGTTGTACTCCACCAACCTCTACCATGGATGCAAGCCAATATTGGTCTGCAATAACTGCATCCGGTGCGGTACCGGCTTTAAGCGCCTGTAGAAGTTTGTTCTGAAACTCCCCGTATGGAACAAGTTCCAGGTTCACTTTAACATTATTATCCTCCTCAAATCTGTCCCATATTAATTCCAGAATTCTTCCCTGAGCCCCCTGCCATTCCGGAGTAAAATATGAATCAGCCCATACAGTAATAGTAACTGGCTCGCCCGGGGCTTCCTCTTCTGCAGGTGCCGGTTCTTCTGCTTCCTTTGCCTCCTGTGCCGGTTCTTCTGCTGCTTCTTTACAGCCACTAAATGTAAACATTGAAAACATAGACAAGCTTACAACAATAACTATAAACCATAGTAACGATTTTTTCATTACCTCCCCCTTTCTTTTAAATATTAAAATATTTTTTTCACCTCCTTTCTTTTGTATCTTTATCCATATTCTTTATTAAAAAACAAACTGTATCCTCTGATACACTTATGTATCAGTACATTTAAACCAATATGAAATTTTTTATTAACTACCTCAGCTATATCCTCGCTTCTTATTTGATAACAGGAGGTATAGGATTACTATAACTAAAGTTAATCCTATCTATTAGTCTTCCAGATAAATGTGTCTATGACAATTACTATTAAAAACAAAAATTATACCTATATTTAAAATAATCATATAAAACTTTATTAGCTTTATTAACTTTTTAGGCTTTATAATTTTTATATTCTGCAACTTCCATTTTTTATAAATATCAATCGTCCAAGAAATTTAGAAAATGGTATCATATGTAAGTTCATGTGTCAACATGTATGTACAATTAAATAAATTTTTGTTATTTTATTTTATATCTTTAAATACCTAAAATATATTTTAAGGAATTTACTATGGAAAATGCTTTGTTTATTTACAGAATTAAAAAATTTTTTATTACCAATTATAAAAATATCGTGTTTTATAAAAATCAATAAGGTTCACTGTGCCATTTATTATTTGCATACTTTTTTAAAGAAGAAAAAATAGTTGTGCATACTGTTACTATTATCTATAATATTTGAAAATAGATATAATAAAATGACAGATAAAGAGAAAAATAAAAATAAAATAATAAATAAAGATATTTCATTGCCTCTATATGTTCAGGTAGCCCATTATTTCAGAGATAAGATAAAAGAGGGCTCCTTTAAACCCAATTCGGTAATTCCTTCTGAACTTGAGATAGCCAGGGATTTTAATATTAGCAGAGCAACAGTTCGACAGGCAATACTGGAGCTTGTGCATGAAGGGATTTTAGTCAGGGTAGCGGGGAAAGGAACCTACGTATCCCCGGATCCGTTCAAGCAAAGACCTTTTACAAAAAGCGGAGTTATAGGTCTGGTCCAGCCTTATCTTCGGGACTCTTTCTTTACCCTGATCACCCTTAGTATCGAAAGTACAACACGTATCAAAGGTTATCAGTTAATGTTATCTATTACAGGCAATAAGTGCAAGCTGCATAAAAGAACATTAAAACAACTCTTATCAAGAAAAATAGACGGTTTAATAATATTTCCTCCTGATGGTTTTAAACTTGATGAAACTATGAAAAACATGGTAAAGGAAAATTTTAACTTTGTCCTTATCGACCGCTATATACCAGATATAGACACCAGCTATGTGGTATCAGATAACTTCAATGGAGCATACAAGGCAGTAGAGCATCTTATTAACCTTGGGCACCACCGCATAGGCATTGTCGCCAAGAAGTTATCTATGAAGACCACCAGCGCCAGAGATAGAATCAATGGTTATAAAAAAGCTCTGTTAGACAACGGGCTTGTGCTCGACCAATCTCTGGTATATGACAAAGTAAAAACTTCCACCAGCGAGCTGGAATTTTTTAATACAAATAAGCATAAGAGCCAGCATGATGTTGATTCAATAGTAGAGTTTTTAAATAAAGAGAAACCCTCTGCTATTTTTGCTATTAGTGATCTTTTAGCACTCGCTGTTGTAGAAGCTGCCTCTATTGCTGGTTTAAGAATACCTGATGACCTATCACTGGTTGGCTTCGATGATATCGATATAATTTCCCATCTTGAGGTCCCATTAACAACTGTAGCACAGGATAAATATGCAATAGGATCTAAAGCAGCAGAGCTCCTGATTGATAAAATTGAGGGTAGAGAAAAGGGGAGCAGACAAATCGTAATCCCTACAAAGTTAATAGTGCGAGAATCCACCACACCATCGGGTAAAAAAATATAAGATAATATATTTAAAAAACTAATTACATCATTATATATATGGATATAAAATAAATACAAAGCTTTTAACAGTGTGCATGAAGATTAACAATTATCTAAAACTCTCCTTTCTAATTTGCTTTACCTTAGTAAAATAGTCCACCTTACCCCTTAACAATACTATAGTTAATTAACTACATAAAACCACAGAGCCCATATCAAAAATAAAATATGAAAATATAGAAAAGTTTGCAGAGGACATAGCAAAAGCACTATCCTGAAAAATCATAAAGATAAATTAGCCTGCTGGAATTATCCTTATGTTTTAGCTTTTTTAATCCTTTTTATATAAAATAGATGCAATATCTTAAATTAAAGCCAGTGCCCTGAAAATATGCTATAAAAGCCTTAAAGGGCAGCTTTTAAATAGCAAGCATACTGAAAATAGTAGAATCTAATGAAAACAAAAATTAACATCTCGTTATTTTTAATATCATTTTCATTATTTATTTACCAGGTGAGCCTCTTAAGGATATTATCTGTTTCTGATTTTTACCATTTTGCATTCCTTATTGTAAGTATTGCCCTGCTGGGCTTTGGAATAAGCGGAAGCTTTCTACCTTTTTTTATAAGGCGCATAAAGACTGAGAGGCTCCTATACCTTTTATTCTCCCTGGGGTTTTCCTTATCGGTTGTGGTAAGCTACCTTGCAGTAAACATCATCCCCTTTGATTCTTTTAAAATTGCCTGGGAGGCAGTGCAGCTTTTCTATCTTTTTATATATTATCTTTTTTTGATACTGCCGTTTTTCTTTGGTGGCTGTTTTATAGCTTACGTTTTTCATGGAAAGCAGAAACCGCAGGTAACATACTTTTTCAACCTTATCGGCTCAAGCCTGGGAGCGGTGGCATTTTTAATTCTGGTCCCTCTTGTACGACAGAGCGGGATTATTATCTTTTCCTCCGCCCTTGGAATTGTTTCTATATTTATCCTTCTTCAAAAAAGATACATAAAAATATTTGCAGTGGCAGCAGTTATATTCATAGTGCTAACAGGTTCTCTTCTTTTCTTTTTCCCCGGGCTCTGGGAAGTAAAAATGTCTCCCTACAAAAGCCTCCAGACTGTAATGCGTTATCCCGATTCCCGTCTTTTATATACTGTGGAAGATTCGGCCACAAGGGTAGATGTTGCGGAAAGCGGTAATATAAAATCCGCCCCGGGCCTTAGCCTTGTCTATAGTGGCACACCCCCGGAACAGCTGGGGATTACCATTGATGGTGATAATCTCACACCAATAACCCGGGTAGAAGATAGTCTTATTGAAGAAGATAGCACACTCAAATTCCTGGAATATCTCCCCCAGTCGGTTTATATGAAAGGAGAAAAGCACATAAGTATCCTTATAATAGAACCGGGCGGAGGACTGGATGTTTTATGCTCTCTCTACCACGGGGTCTCTGATATAAATGTTGTTCAGAACAGTGAACCTGTTGCCGGACTTCTTAAAGAAAGGTTTTCTGGGTACAGTGGAGATATATACAACAACCCATCCATTACCGTTGAAAAAAACTGTATCCGAAATTTCTCGCTCACCACCGATAAGAGTTTTGACCTTATTGTGCTCAGCCTCTCAGACAGCTTTCACCCGGTTTCCTCCGGTGCCTACAGCCTGAATGAAAATTACATGTACAGCACTGAGAGCATATCTGCTATTGTTGAACTTTTATCCCCCGACGGAATCCTTGCCATTACCAGATGGGCGCAGGTACCCCCCAGCGAAAATTTAAAAATAATTGCCACTCTGGTAGAGGCACTTGATAAAGATATATCGCCCGGTATATTTTCCTACCGCTCCTGGTCTACGGTTACCACCCTCTACAAAAATTCAGTTTTCACCCCGACAGAAATAAAACTCCTTAAAGAACGTGTTGAGGCTCTAAATTATGACCCTGTATATTACAGCGGCATGGAAGAAACCGAGGCCAATATACACAACCGCCTGGAAGAACCTTATTTTTACCGTTTCTTTAAACTTATAATAGAGGAAAACAGTTCCGCCAGAGAAGAGCTTTACCGTAATTATTACTTCAATATTACTCCTGTCACCGACAATAATCCGTATTTTTTTAACTTTTTTAAAACAGACCAGATTCCGGATATAATTAAGTACTTTGGAAAATCCACCCAGCCCTTTGGTGGTGGTGGCTACCTTATCCTTGTTGCAGCACTTTTAATTTCAGTTCTTCTTTCGGTTCTTCTTATCATACTTCCGGTAAAAACTGCGGGAGGCTCCATAAAATTAAAAAAAGATTATGGTTACCTCATATACTTTATCTGCCTGGGAATGGGTTACTTTTTTATAGAGCTTCCCCTGATGCAGAAGTTTATACTCATGCTGGGAAAGCCGTCATACTCTGTGGCAACAGTGCTGTTTGGACTTATGCTATTTGCAGGATTCGGGAGTATCTATACCGGTTACCGTAAAACAAATCTTATGTGGGTAGTACTGGCTCTGGTAATATATATAACCTTTTTTATGGTTGTTTTCAGATTCTACAGCAATATCCTTCTGGCAAGGCCCCTGTGGCAGAGGTTCGCCATAACAATTGGACTTATCGCCCCGGCAGGGTTCCTTATGGGAATACCTTTCCCGGCTGGAATTGCAAAAGCAAAAGAAAAAAAGAGCCAGATAGTCCCCTGGCTCTGGGCAATTAACGGATGCGCCTCGGTGGTTAGCTCCATTGCAGCAGTTATTATTTCCATACATGCCGGATTTCTTTTGGTGCTGGGGCTTTCCCTCCTGTTCTATATCACAGCAATCTTTGCCTATAAGAAATTATTTTAGTGCTTTAACCGGTCCTTTAATCATTTAGAAGCGGGACAAATACAACATCACAGATTCTTTCTGTCCGCACATCATCTCCTTCTTTAATTACTTTCCACAGCACCTGGTTCCAGCCAGGAGGACCCACCGGGATAACCATAATACCGCCATCAACAAGCTGGTCTATAAGCGGTCGCGGTATGTGGTCGGGGGCGGCAGTAACTATTATCCTATCATAAAGTGCATATTCCTCCCAACCGTAATAACCGTTATGGTTTGATACTTTTACTCCGGGATACATCTGCTCCAGACGTTCTCTGGCTGTCTCATAAAGCGAAGATATAATTTCAACTGAGTAAACCTCATCAGTTATTTCCGCAAGTATTGCCGACTGGTACCCGGAGCCAGTCCCTATCTCCAGAACCTTATGGCCGGGTTGGAGTTCAAGCTCTTCGGTCATAAGAGCAACAATATATGGCTGGGAAATTGTCTGGCCCTCACCTATAGGAAGGGGCCTGTCATCATAAGCCGAGGCCATCTGCTCCCTGCTCACAAACTGGTGCCTGGGTACCGTCTTCATAGCTTCTATAACCTCAGTGTTATTAATTCCTCTTGAAACTATATCCTCTTTTACCATCTGCTGTCTCATAAGTCCGAAATTTTCGTCATTCTCATCCAGTAGAGGACGTGACATAAGCCAGGCTGCCACTCCAAATATGATTACCACGGATATAATGATTATAATTAAGATTTTTTTGTTTTTAGCGGTCATTTTATTTATTCCTGGATTTTTTTTAAGAAAATCATTTGTCCCTGATTTTCCATTTCTGCCTGCAGTTTTATAATCTGTACCGATTTTTTTATGATATCCCATATAAATATGGTTGTAAATGTCCCCTCTTTAAGTCAATGCCTGCTGCCGGTATAAGCCGGCAGGCAGTGCCCGCTATTTAGAATAATCCTTTTTAGCTTCTCAACGATTATATTTTTCTGTTATAATTAGCCCGCGGGAAGTTAAAAGAAAATAAGCTGATACTTTTATTAATATATTTTTTATTGAGCAAAAAATTTACCCATTTTTACGTCCGGGTTTATTTTATCTATTTAAATTAAAGATTGATATAAAAAATGGAAATAATCTACAGACCTATTGGAATAATTCATACACCGTTTAAAGAGCCCGGAGGGACACCCATCCAGCCTGACGCTGCAAAAGGTACCATAGGCACCATAGAGATTTTCCCCGAATATCAGAAAGGACTAAAAGACCTGGAAGAATTCTCACATATTTTTTTGCTTTATCATTTTCACCTATCAAAACCATATTCATTAGAAGTAATACCATTTATGGATAATAGATGTCATGGTTTATTTGCCACCAGGGCTTCCTCCCGTCCTAACCCCATCGGATTGTCAGTGGTGAAGCTGATAAAAATAAAAGCAAACATACTTATAGTAAAAGATGTAGATATAGTGGACGGTACTCCTCTTCTGGATATAAAACCCTGTGTTCCTGAATTTGACCAGCCGGTGGTTAAAAAAAAGGGATGGCTGGAAAAAAATGTAAAAAAATTAAAAAAATCAAGAGACGATGAGAGATTCGTTAAATAATCTTCCAATTGGAAAATATGTAGATGGATTTATCAAATTATGGCAGGAGTCCAGTCCTAAGAATCCAGTTGTTCCCGGATATATATACAGTCACAGCGACAGATTAAAGCGTGAGAAAACTCTGGATGAGTTTTTAAAAAAAATTAAAGAAAAAAACCATAAAAGCCGCGCGGCCCCAAAAAATAATTACCTGTCTACCGAAATTACATTTTCAGAAATAAGAAATTTATTCCAGAAGATATTTGATTATGAACAAAGCCATCTGGATATTTTATTCTCTGATGATTACAGAAACTCAACCAGAAAGTTTATAGAAAGCGCCCGCAGCTTTGACCCGGACCTGGCCGACGAAGATATATTCCAGGCCTGCCGAAATGCCTGGATAATAAACGGGATACAGTCAATGATGGGTATGCCGGTGAAGTTTACCCCACCGGCATTTGCCTACAGCATGCTTTATCCCTACACAGATAATTATCTTGACGACCCTTCAGTTCCGGAAGAAAAAAAGGCTTCCTTCAGCCAGCGTTTCAGCCAGAGAATAAATGGTAAAAAGATTAGACCTGAAAATAATAATGAAAAAAAGATTTTCCAGCTTATAGAAATTATTGAGGAGCATTATGATCGTATAAACCATCCCGGCGTTTACCACAGCCTTCTTGACATCCATAACAGTCAGACTGAAAGCATAAGGCTTCTTGATTCTTCCAATCTTTCCTGCGATGTAGATGTGCTAAAAATTTGCATTGAAAAAGGAGGGGCTTCCGTCGTAGCAGACGGTTATCTTGTATCAGGCTCCCTTACAGAAGCCCGGAAGAGGTTCCTTTTCAATTACGGTGCTTATCTACAACTTGCCGACGATATTCAGGATACCGCAGTAGATCTTGAAGCAGGGCTTCTTACCCTCTTCTCATATAGCTGTACAAAAAAGCCGCTGGATGAATTAGTAAACCGTACCATAAATACCGGTACAAAAGTAATGGAACAGATTGGCTGTTTTGGCAGCGGTAACCTTTCCTCTATAAAAAGCCTGATGGAAAAAAGTATCAGGGTGCTAATAATTGAATCCATCGGACTCAATGACAGATTCTACAGCAAGTCCTATATCCATGGTATTGAACGCTACTCGCCCTTAAGTTTTTCCTATCTTAAAAAGAATGGCAACAGTTTTTCCCCGGGACAGGATTTATTTATGGAAATCATGGAAAAATGATTTATCTAATCAGTGGCAAAATTTTTCGCTGTTTCTATTCTTTCCATTATAGGCGGATGGCTGTACAGAAAGTATTTTATATAATTAGCAGGCTTTACATTGGAAAGATTTGAGCTGGCAAGCCTTACCATAAGCTCTACCTGTGCTTCAGGGTTTTTTGTTGCCTGAAGGGCAAAATTATCTGCCTGCCTTTCAAAACTCCGTGATATTGCATTCTGAGCCGGAAGAAATAAAAATGATATTAAGGATATAAATAGAATTATAATAAAAATTGACCTGAAATCCCCTATCATGCCAGAGCGGTTAAAGATAAGATTTATAAGAAATAATCCGATGGTTCCTGAAACAATTCCCATTATGATGTTTTTAAATACATGCCCGTGATGCCAGTGCCCCATCTCGTGTGCTATTACACTTAGAGCTTCTTCATCTGTAAAATTGTCTACAAGGTTATCATAGACCACTATTCGCCTGCTGCCTGCTATTCCGGTAAAATATGCATTGGCTTTTACGGTTTTTCTGCTGGCATCAGCAACCAGAACCTCCTTTACCCCTATGCCTGCTTTATTTGCCATATCCATTATCTCCACCTGTAATTTCTCATCCTCCAGTTCTTTAAATTTGTAAAAAAGCGGGTCAATCAATATGGGATAGAGATAGGTTAAAACTACAATAAATACTGCCAGTACTGCCGATGAAATAATCCACCAGTACCCCGGCACATATACCATCAGGGCATAGATTCCCATCATCACCAGGGAAGAAATTAATATGGAAATAATGTTTTCTTTCAGGTAATCGGAAAACCACATGGATAAAGTCTGGTTTGAGAGCCCGAACCTGTGTTCTATTATATAGCCCCTGTAATATGATAGCGGCAGAAGTATAAGCTCTATTAATATATAAGCGGCAATTATAATTAAAAAAGCCATCATTATATTTACCCGGATGTTTTTAAAATATTTATAAAATAAAATAATTATGCCTGCCATAATAGTCCAGGAAAGAAAACGGCGGGCAATACTTATATCCAGTGAAATCCTGTTATACTCAGAAGCTTTCTCAATCTGGTCCCTATCAAAATATTGCCGCACATCACTGCTATAATCAGGCCCGTAAACCAGATTAACCACAAATATTGAAGCCAGTGACAGTACTGCAAGACTTACTAAAATTATTAATATAACAAATACCAATTTTTTTCCCTTAGATATAGCGGTTTCCATTGTTTATATTCTGGTAAATTCTTTTTGCTACGGATAACTAAATTTCATAAAGGTCATCAATAAAATCCTTTACTTTTTCGGTCCTGGTGTAATTTTCTTCCTCAAGTAATTCCAGATATGAGGCCAGGATGTCAGCAAATCCTGTGCCGGGATACCTTTCAAGCATATTCTCAAACTCCCCCAGTTTTCCCGTAAGAATTTTTCCGTCCGGGCCAAAAACAGGGCTGTTGTCAACTCCTCCAAGATATATCCATAGCATCCTGTCCTTTAAATTATCTATTTCATCATAACGCGGTGAATGGGGATAATTTCCCAGATACTCCATGGATTTTATAATTCTTGCCACAAAATCATCAGGGGTTATGGTAACTTCAGCATCCATTACAGTCGGCTTTTCCGATTCATCAATTTTTATACAAAGGTAATCCTTCATTTCTTCTCCCAGATAGGGCATATAAATATCATAGGCCCGGTAATCAACTATGGGTTCAATCATTCCTTCAATGGTTATTAATTTATATCTTTTATTTATGGCCTCATCTATAACATCCCTTACTTTTTCATTATTAATATCCCTGAGAGCTTCGAGAACCAGTACACCATCTACTATCACCTCTGACGAGAGGGCAAAAATAGTCCCCGAAATATCCGGGTCACTGATTTTTTCTGCAAATACAGGCCTGTAATCCTCGCAGAGTTTTATTACGGTATGGACCATGTCAGAGGACAGCTCCGGATTGCTATCTGCTATATTTTCATTAATAAAATTAAAAATTACTCCGATATTTTCGTTGGTTTTATCAATTTTATCAAATTCATTTTTTATCTCAGCTGACCGGTCAACTTCAGCCGGGGCTTCCTCTTCCGGCTCTACTATAATATCCTCTCCGGAAGTATCGCTTTCGGGTGAGCCACAGCCTGCCATAAGGGTTACTGTTAAACTTAAAATCATTAAAATTATTATGGCACCGGTTAATCTTCCGGTAAAATTTTTTTCTCTAATTATTTTTTTATTTATGTTCATATTATTTTACCTCCGCTTTTTTTAAATTAAGCCACCGTATAACTTAATACCGGTATCCCTTAAATTAAAACTAAAAAATATCCCGGAAACAATATTTGAACAGAATATATAATTATTCTTATTTATTATCAATCTCTTTTTCTATCTCCCAGAAGGATAATATCCTTTAAATCTTTCTTATCCTTTGCTTCCAGCCATCTTTTCTCAAAATCCTCTTCGGCAATAATCTGGGATATAAAAGTATGGGTGCGGAGTATCATATTCCTTTTGTCCCTTGTGGCTATAATAAAAAAGGCAGCAATAATTTTAGATTTAGAATGGGGAAACATTATGCCATTTTTGCATCGTGCCATTATAATATTAAAATAACCCCTTTCATCAATAATGATATTGGGTACAGCAATTTTATCTGTAATAAGGGTGCTGCTTTCCCTCTCTCTGCGGGCAAATTTACGGTAAAAATATCCCGGGCCCATATCCAGCTCCCCGGAAAGTCTTTTTGAAATCTTTTTAAAAAGAATTTCTATATCCGTGGATTCTTTAATATCCAGGACAGTGCATCTTTCAATCACTCTGTGAAAATCATCTTTTACTATATTGTCTCTTTCATAAACTATTTCTTTTAGCTCATCCTCCAGGCCCCTGTCCGTAAATTTTCTGGATGACGATGTAACACCATCAATTATATAAAGAAGGGCATATTCTTTTCCTCTGGTTCTCTTCCTTCCATAAAAAAGGTAAATGCACACCCCAATAACAATCAGCATAGCGCTTAATATCATTACGTTTCTGCCTATTTCTATGATTATAAAAATAAATCCCAGTATCCCTATTATCTGTATCCAGGGGAAAAGCGGGGTTTTAAAACCGGGCTTATAATTTTGAAGCCTGCTGGTTCTAAGTACAATAACGGATAAAATGGACAGCATGTAGGTTAGAATTACAATAGTTGAAGCAATTTTTATGAGAATATCAAGCTCCAGAAATAAAAAAACAATTATAAATAGACCGGTAACGATAATAGAAACATAAGGCGTATTAAATTTTTTATGCAGCCTGTTAAAAAAATCCGGATACAGCTTATCCCTGCTGAGCGCAAAGGGATACCTTGAAGCGGACATAATTCCGGCATTTGCCGTTGAAACAAATGCCAGTATAGCCGCTATGCTTAAAAGAATCAGCCCCGGAATCCCCATAGAAACATTTGCGCCATCCGATATGGGAGTAAGTGAGTGATCAAGATCTTCAGCTTTTACAATTCCCACAGTAGTAAAAACAACCATGCCATAAAGTATAGTGGTGACTATAAGGGACAGCAGTAAACCGACAGGTATTGTCCTGCAGGGGTCCTTTACTTCTTCTGAAATACTGGCAACTTTTAGCAGCCCTCCATAGGCAACGAATACAAATCCGGTAGTAGAAAAAACAGAAAACAATCCATGAGGAGCAAAGGGTTCAAACCGGTTTACATTAATATGTGGAAGGCTCCATGCAACATAAACAAAAAGAATACCCAGCAATACAGTTACCAGAATTATCTGGGTTATACTGGCCTCCTTTACCCCGATAAAATTAAGGAAAACAAAAACAATGCACAAAAAAATTGCAACTATATGTATGTTAAGATCAATAATCAATCTTACAAAAGCCGCCATACCCACCAGAGCAAAAGCACTTTTAAGAGATAGTGAAAACCAGCTCAGCATCCCGGCAACCGTACCAATGGCAGGCCCCAGGCCTCTGGTTATAAAAAAATAATCTCCGCCGGCTTTAGGCATTGCAGTTGATAGTTCTGAAATGCTCAATACTCCTATAAGAGCCAGAAGGCCGGCTAAAAAATATGATACTACCACCGCTGGGCCGGCTCTTGCATGGGCAAGGCCCGGTAATATAAATAGTCCAGAACTGATCATCGCACCGGTGGATATACAGAAGACATCAATAAGCCTGAGCTCTTTTTTTAATTTCATAAATTCTTAAAAAATGTTAGGAAGTTTATTATAACAGACTATATAGTCAGGCCAAACTATTTTATAAAATTATAAAAACCCGTATTTTACTTCCAGAAGCACCTTTTATACCTTAAAGGAGTCATTATGATTATTTTAATATTAACGTAATTTTAATACTTCTGTATAAAAGCCGGCATAAAATTTTAGATTCAAGTAGATACCTGTTACTCAAAACGTACAGGGATTATAATTTCATCATCATACTCGCGAATATCAGAAGGATTATTCTTTTCCAGGACCAGAAACCCTGTATCAGTCTCCGGTTTTTCAAATTCAATCTCCGACTGAAACGGAACAAAATCTTCAGTCATCCACTCATCAAGAGCCCGGGCATAATAAACGGTGATTTCTTCCCCATTTCCATCCAGAAGCCTGACAGGAAAGTTTGCCTCAAAAAACCAGGTTCCTCTTGCCTCTCCGGTTATTACCAGAGGACTGGATATAACCTGGTTTGGCAGAGGGCTGTCAACTATTATGTCTTTTTCCTCTTCCGGCTCCTCTAAAACCTGCGGAGTTTCTTTTTCTTCCTCTTCACCTTCATTTTCTATAATCTGGCTGGATTCTGGATCACCTTCCACTGTTCCAGGCTCTTCAGTAACCTTATCTATAGTCTCTTCTGTTTCTATCTCCCCCGGTCCTTCATCTTCAGGCAAAAAAAGCCTGCAGGAATTTAGAGAAAAGCTAAAAACCAGCAGTATGACCATAAAGAAAAATATTGTATGTTTTATTTTCATCTTCATCCTTCTTTTATTATTTTGCACAGTCGCTAATTGCTGTAAAAGGCCGGTAAAAAAGACATTTATATTAATTCTAATATCGCTCTTATGCGGATTACTACAAAATATTTTCAATGAAAAGAATTAAAGATACTCTGTTAGCTCTGGTAATTTTCCAGTAAGACAGCCCGGGTTTTCTTTTTTTTATAATTATTATAACTTAAAAATAGTCTATTATCATCGGTTATAAATATTCCGCTAAAATACTCTGCAGTTGCCAGGAATATACCGTCATAAATACTTTCTTTAATATCAATTGCTATTTTAACCGCGCTCTTTAAAATCTCTCCATCAATGTAAAATATTATACCCATCTTATACAATCTATCAATTATATCCAGCTGTTCACTCCTGTATATTTTAATTTTATTTTTTAAAACATTAGCCAGTTCAAATACAGATAATCCAGGCACTATTATTTTGATTTTATTTTCCATGTACCCTTTTAAAATAATATCTGCCCTTTCCATATTTTTTTCATTACCCTTAAAAAACCATTTGACAATAACTGAAGTGTCCAGTATCAATAATTCCCCTTTATTAAAGGAATTTATGGAGCTTTCAGAAACTAAAAAAGCTTTTTTACCTAATTGTTCTCCATTTTCCTTACAGCCCATTTTATCCCCGCTAACCTCTCCACCTTTCATTTCTTAATTTTTTTATGTCACCGGTGGAATCCCAGCCTTCAAGCTCCTTTCCAGTTTTACCTCTTATTTTTAATATATCTTTAATGGCTTCTTTTTTTCTTCCTTCGAGAATTTTACTATCCAGTTCATCAAAATAGCTATTTACTGCTTCTCTTATTAATCCTGACCTTGTGGACTTTATTAAGTTTTTGTATCTATCCAATTTTTCTAATGTATCATCAGGAATGGATATATTTATCCTGGGCATCTTTTATCTCCTTACAATTACTTTTAAATTCTTAAACTTCTATTTTATCATTATACTACACATAATTAATAAGTAAATAAGATATGTAATATTACTACGCAATGATAATAGTAAAAAACCACTTTTAAAATAGATAAAATTTATTTGGGAATGACTTCTTTCTATATGCTTCATTAATACCCAATCCGTACAATAATGAAGAGCAATTATTTAAATAAGTAAATTCCGCTAATAAGAAAAATAAAAATTAAACCGGTAAATTCCTGCGGTTAAAAACAGCAATCGCACTGCCATAAAGGATAGCAGCAATTAAAACAAGTATAATCATCGCTAAGACGGTAAAAGGCTCCCGATTAATGATATCGGCGGGCCTGTAGAGAGCAAACAGAGAGAAGTTAACAATCCATTCATAATCAGGATTTACATTTGACAGCATATTTATTACAAAAAACAGTACCGGGATGCCTCCTCCCAGGGCAAGTGAATATTTCGTTTCATTGAATATACAGGAGGAAAGAAAAGATATCCCGCTTATAGAATAAAATACACACAGGGCACCAAGATTCAGCAATAAAAACCCCTTAATGTCAAGCTCCCCCGGAAACATCGCTTCACTCATGCCAATTCCAATCGCAGCTATAACACCGAAAATTACAGTTACTGAAACAAGCATATAGACTGCCTGGGTGGTAATAATCTTAAGCCGCGTATTAGGGGTTGATAGCAGGTAAGCCATTGAGCCTCTGTCAACATATTTTGCAACCAGTGCATTTGCTACTATAATACAATAAATCATCGGAAACATAATGATAAGAAAACAATAATAGTAGCTGGCAATAAATCCTGTCAGTCCGGTAAAAACTTCGGAATATCCCATAGCATTTGCCAGACCTTCCGGAAGCAGTTCAATCATTTCATTAATTTCAAAGTCATACATGGAGATAATTATAGCCATATACATAACCATCACCAGTAAAATAATTACCCCTGTTACCCAGTTTGCCCTGGCTGTGGTTTTAAAAAGCGTAAAACTCATTCTTTCGCCTCTCATTTTCCGTAATATTTCAAAAATACCTGTTCCAGACCCTGCGCCTTTATACCAAGCCCTCGTACCCTGCATTTACCAAGACCCGCAATAAAACTATCAAAATTATCTCTTACTATCACATCAACATGATTGCCCGAAACACTCTCAATTTCCAGACCGCTTTCTTTTAGTTTTCTTACATCTTCATCCGTAGCAACAGTTACCGAAATTACTTTCCGCCGTGCTGCTTTAAGCGAGTTTATATTCTCAACTGCTACAAGTTTACCCTCTCTTATGATACCTGCCCTATCACATGTGCGTTCGATTTCATCAAAACTATGGGAGGACATAAATATAGTCTTTCCCCTGCTTTTTTCTTCCAGGATTAATTCTATAAACCTGTTACGCATTAAAGGGTCCAGCCCTATAGTTGGTTCATCCATTAAATAGACGTCAGGGTCATGCATAAAAGCTGTAACAATAGCAAGTTTCTGCTTCATTCCCTTAGACATCCTCCGTATTTTGCCTGAAGCATCCAGCTCCAGCCGGGATATAAGTGACTCAATTCGTGATCGGTCTTTTAAACCCCTCATTGCCGCCATGAAATAAAGAAAACTCATTCCTGTCATATCATCAAAAAAAGAAACTTCTCCCGGTATATAACCAAGATTTTTTTGAATTATGGCTGCCTGCTTCCTGTAGTCCAGCCCCCCTATACTGCAGCTCCCTTTATCTGCATTTAAAAATCCCAACATAACCCGTATAGTTGTAGTCTTGCCAGCCGCATTAGGGCCAAGATATCCGAATGCCTCACCCTCATTGACTTCAAATGATAGGTCAAAGACACCTTTCCCGTTGCTGTAAACTTTGGTAAGATTTTTAATTATAATGATGGACATATACTTACAATCTAATTATCCAATTCATTTATATTACTTAAATTCTAATTTTAGGAATTATTGATTTTCATGTCAAACATTCTGACATTCTTTCCTAACATAGGATAAAAAAATTAAATACTCTATAACACACTTTCTCTATAGTAATCCGGACTGCTAACATTTAATAGAAAAATATTAGCAATATTGACAATAGATCAACCATTCGGTATGATTTATCTTGTAAATAAGATTTATCTTATAGATTAAACTTCGGAAAGGAACTGTCATGAAAGCACCTGAAGGTAAAAAATTTTATGGTTCGATAACTGTAAGTGAGCGTGGACAGATAGTAATACCTGTGGCTGCCAGAAAGGATTTTAATATTAATACCGGTGATAAGCTGCTTGTCTTTGGGGATATAGAAAGAGGACTTGGAATAGCCACTTTCGATATTATACAGAATACAATTCAGGGCACTGCGGACTTATTTAGTGAAATAAAGCCGATAATAAAAAATAAAAAAAATAAAAAACATTCAGAGCAAAAATAATAATAAAACTAATATTTAATCAATAAAAAATAAGGACACTAAAATGCAATCTGTAATAAGTATAAAAAATGTCACCAAATCACTTGATGGCCGGGAAATCCTGAAAGATATAAGTTTCTCCGTAGAAAAAAGCGACATCTTCGGTTACCTCGGTCCCAATGGTGCAGGAAAAACAACCACCATAAGGATACTTTTAGGACTTTTTCAGGCTGACTCTGGCAATATAGAGGTTCTTGGTAAAAATATCAATTTAAGCGAAACAAGAAGGAAGATAGGATTCGTGCTTGATGCCGATGGTCTCTACGACAATATGACGGCAGAGGATAACCTTTTATTCTATACCATGATTTATGGTGTAACAGAAGCTAAAGAAAGGATAAAAAAGCTTCTTAAAACAGTAAATCTCAGTGACAGGGCCGGTGACATGGTAAAAAACTATTCAAGAGGAATGAGACAGCGGCTGGCTCTGGCCAGGTCAATGGTCCACGACCCGGAAGTTCTTATCCTTGATGAGCCCACCGCAGGAGTTGACCCATCAGGGCAAATAGAAATAAGGCAGATAATGATAGACATTGCCCGTAAGGGAAACAAGACTATTTTTCTAAGCTCCCATAATCTTGATGAAGTGCAGCGTATCTGTAACCGAATCGCCCTGATAGATAAAGGTAAAATAAAACTTTACGGTGAGCTTAAAATCCTTCGCCAGGGAATGGGAAAGGGCATTGTCGAAATTAAGATCGGCCAACCCATCACGGAATCAATTGAGTCAGAAATAAAAGGTACTACCACGCTGGGGCTACAGAGAAAAACAGATGAAACTCTTATATTCTCACCCAGAGAAGGGACCGGCATATCGGACATAATAAGCTTTCTTGGCAACCATGGGGTAAAAATTGAAGGAGCAGTAAAGAAAGAGGCATCACTTGAAGAGATATACTCTGAAATTTTAAAAGAGGCAGAGCCATCATGATAAATAATGGTTTAAGAGACACAGGTTTAATAATAAAGACCAGCATTAAAAACAATATCCGCTTTAAGATCCCGCTAATTGTATATATTATTGTCACGCTTTTTTGTGTTGTAGGCGTTTCAGCAATTTTTATTATAATTTCCATTCTGCCGGAAATTAAAAAAGAAACACCTGACATAGCTTCTCTTGAGCTGTTTTTAAGCATTATTATATACACCATATGTACTATTGGTATAGGCGTAAACTTAAACGCATTTGCCTTCCATTCAATAACCAGGGAAAAAGCAAGCGGTAACATAGAATCCCTACTTGCCACACCGCTCAAGGCAGAAAGCATCTGGATAGCCAGAAGTATCGCTATTTTTATACCCGGACTTGTTGTTGGAGAACTTCTTACTGTACTGGCTGTGATTACAATAAACTATATTTACTTTATTCCTGAAATCGGTTTTATATTAAATCCCTGGGCAGCTGTAAGCAGTTTTATAATTGTCCCGCTTGTTTTCCTGGGGCTCAGCTTTTTATCCCATCTTATAGGGCTTACCGGCAGGGCTGCCAGTGCCAACATAATCGTCCATATTTTTCTACCGGTTTTTGTAAATGTTATGATTAACCTTTCAATTCATAATGTTCTGGAGATCACTTCCTGGACTTTTGCTGCAGCCAATTTCGGAGTAGCTGCCGCAATTTTTATTATTTCTATATTCCTTAAGGGCCGCCTTAAAAATGAAAGGATAGTGCTTTCAGGTTAGGAGTTGCCAAATTGAGAAGAATAAATATTATCTTAAGGAGGGATTTTAGAGAACTAAGAAAAACAAACGCTTTTCTTATTATAATCATAGTATTCGCTGTTATAACCATTGCTGCAGCGCTAACCATAGGTATTCTTTTAAAACAGAGGGAATGGATATCACATCCTGCATCAAAACCCATACTTGAAATAATAATAAGTGTTACAGCTTACTTTCTGCCGGTCTTTGTTTTAATTACATTTATCTGGTCTTTTGCCAGCTTACCCCTGGTTAAAGAAAAAGTAAGCGGGGCTATCACCTCCCTGCTCGCTACCCCGCTTAAGCCAGGAGAGATACTAACAGGTAAAAGTCTTAATATTTTTCTTCCCGGGTTTGTCATTTCAACCATCTCTACTTCCATTGTCCTGCTTGCAATTAATTTCATTGCAATAATACCAGCTACAGGGGCCTTCATATTGCCAATACCTGCACTGGTTACAGGCCTCGTTTTAAATCCCCTGCTCTTTTTAGGCCTTACCTTCTTACTTGTTCTCCTTTCACTTGCAGGCAATCCCGATATAGCAATAACTCCCTCATTTATAATTGGCTTCGGACTGATGATGGGAATTCCCCTGGGACTGGCAACAGGGAAAATAAACCTGACTTCATGGACTTTTTCCATATGGTACCTTGCAGGGGTCATAATATTCTGGATAATAACTCTCTGTTTCCTGCCGCTTCTTACTAAAGAAAAAATCATCCTTTCAAGTAAGGGAACCCAGATGTAACTTCATGCTGGAAACTTCTATTATAATAACGATAGGGCATGATTTTTTCATAACTCCCATAATTTACTTTTTAAAAAAACAACAAAATAGTAAATTTTTTCGTTTATATCTATGTTTATATAAAAATTTTAACCGGGAGTTAAAAATGATTAAAAAAATTATTACAGGGATAATAATCACAGCTTTTCCTGCTCTAGGTGCCGCAGGCTCCATTTATGCCTACCAGAGAGAGCAGCTGGTAGGGGTTCCGGGCAATGAATCTACACAGCAGGAAGTATTACCGGCAGCAGGTTTCTTCTGGAAAGAATCCGCAGCACAATTTACAGAAAATAACGGCGGCGAAAGTCTTTTATGTGCAGAAAATAAATACCAGTACAATAATAAATACCAGAAAAATGAAAACAATGACAACTGTGAACCCCAGAAGAATCATTACCGCCGGGAATATAATTACAGCCACGAAAACGAAAACCAGGGTGAGGAAAGCTGCCAGGAATACAACTACAGCTACCAGCACAATCATTCATATCAAAACCTGGATGCTGAAAATAAGGGGAATACCTCCTACAACCAAAACCGCAGTTCTAACAGAAATAATAAATAAAAAATTAAAAAGGAGATGGTATATAATTAATGTTTGCAATGGTCCTGTAACAAATTTAAAAAAATAGTGATCGCTAAATGGTAAACATTAATTTATACCTGAAGAATTTTAAAAAAAGCGGCGATAATATATGGTTTGAAAAAATTTATGGTGCCGCCAGAAGCAGCGCAGAACCACCGGCAGACGAGATTAAAACCAGAACCAGCAGCACTTCTTCCAGCAGAAGATTTTCCCTTTTAAAACCTGCCATAGTATTTACAGCCGCACTGGTAATGGTAATCTTTTCTTTTACAGGAACCGTTTACGCTTCCCGGGACAGCCTCCCGGGAGAAACCATTTACCCGGTTAAAAGAACAGCCGAGAATATACAGTTATCTCTATGGCCCGAATCAAAAAAAGGAAATCTTCATTTCAGGTTTATGAACAACAGGATATATGAAGCCGATAAATTAATGGAATCCGGGGAGACTGCCAGTGCAGAATTAATAGAAGAACTTATGGATGAAATTGATAAAGAATATCAAAAATGCAAAAAATACAATTATTTTGAAAATAGAAATGAAGAAGAAGCAATTGCCACAATCGAGAGAATAAAAAATAGATATTCCAATAAATACGGGCAACATACCCGGAACACAGAAGAAATCAATGATAATAATGAAGACAGCAATAGCGGAAATATTAATAATGAAGAAAATATAAGAAAAAATAAAAATAGCCAGAACAACAGAGCCGGTGGAGATTAGACATTCCCCTTTAAAGTTGTATATGATATGTTAGAAACATAAAATATAACAATAAAG
>Ga0307422_1000253_pt1 | contig 31444 bp, 22 predicted proteins | sample SalMarWE160290MG_FD_202153 | JGI IMG/M metagenome (GOLD analysis project Ga0307422, IMG submission 202153) | Salt marsh sediment microbial communities from the Plum Island Ecosystem LTER, Massachusetts, United States - WE1602-90 | ecosystem: Environmental > Aquatic > Marine > Intertidal zone >...
ATTTTTTTTATTTTTAATGTTTGTTTTTTCATTTTATTGTTCATGCCATAGAGAGTGCAAAGGGCGTGCCAGAAAGACGAAAGTAGCTGGATATGAGCCATATAGCAACTATTTGTTCGTGTGAATGTGTCCCATAATGGGATAGTATTCTCAGAATTGGGAAAATGGGTTCTAAAAAAGGGGGCTTATCCTTTCCGGTTATCTGATTTTCCGGATCTTTCTGACACATTGTGTCTGGCCGGCGGTGATGCGGATCAGATAGATACCCGGTTCCAGTTCGAACAGGTTGACCCTATTCTCCCGGACATTCCTTCTGCTTACTCTTTCCCTGCCTGCAAGATCATACACCGAAAGATCATAAAGACCGGAAATTCCGGTAAGGGTCAGGTAATCCCTGACCGGATTTGGATATACACTAACGGCAAGCGGTAAAAAGGAAGCGGCATGTACCGGATCGGTCACGACAACTGCTTCAGAAAGCGTATCACAGGCCAGGTTCCGGGTATAGACAACCTGCCTCACGCTATATTCTCCGGAAGTGGTATAGGTGTGAACCGGATTTGTCTGCGTACTGGAATTTCCATCTCCAAAATCCCAATGTACCAAATGAATATCGGATGAAATCGGGTGAAAACGGACGGTCAGTCCTTCCATCTCATACGTAAAACCAGCCTCCGCCTGAAGGATACTGTGCAGGAAACTTCCTGTTTTCCAGTAAATGGTATCAAAATAGCGGTTGGGCCCTTCCGGAGGCCATTCACCATGATCGATCCCATAAAACTCGTGTTTTTTATCTTTCACAAAATAGGTTTCATGAGAAACGCCCTTCTCCGTTAATACAGAGTCGATACAAAAGCTCCCATAGGTTTCCGACACCGTGAAATTCACACCATCAATAGGAGGAATGACTGCCTTTATAGGGATGCCCTTTTTGAACGGGACAATGGGATCTGCTTCTCCATGTACCAGAAAAACAGGAGTGGTATTATTTTCAATCATTCCGGGGCTCTGAAGGGCAGCCCAATAGGAAACAATAGCTCCCGGAGATGCATCATACCCCTGAATACCAATGGCATCCGGTTCTCCAAGTGAAGGCTCCAGGAAAATTTCCGGAGGGATTTCTTCCGGTTTATCCATATAAACGCCATGCAAAGCAATAAATCCGCCGGCGCTGCTACCGGCAACATAGATCCGGGAAGGATCAATTCCATACAGGGATGCATGATGTTTCAGATAGCGGACAGCAGCCCGTCCGTCCTGGAGTGCCCGGTACAAAGCCCTGTTAAGATTCACATCGGTCACGGAAATACCTACGATCATCCCAAACAGCCAGGTGGCTGTGGCACCTATTCCCAGGCGGTAATCTGCCGTTGCAGTAACATACCCCATCCGGGCAAAGGAATCACACAGGGCTACCATATCGTCGTTAAGTCTGGAGCCCCTGATAAAGGCTCCGGAGTGAAAAAAAACAACCGCCGGACGCAACGAAAGGGTGTCATCCCGGGGCATAAAAATATCCATGAGCAGCGGACGATCCTCCGTCTTCGCTTCCCCTTCATGAATGTTATAATGTTCAAGCAGTTCAATCGGATTATCCAGCCAGGGGGCCTGAGCATATTCCACTCCCTGAAGGGTGTCAATTCGTTCAAAGATTTTTTCCTGATACCGGAAGGGTTGACCCCACCCCTGAAAGCCGGTAAGGGTGAATAGAAAAAGCATGAATGCCTTTATGGTATGTTTGTTCCTCATCATGGATCAATTATCTGGGTTTGCATCCGGGTTCAAAGATACAGAATTTTTATTGTCCCCTACCAACCGGCAAGGCTTCGGTCGGTTTTTCTGAAGGATCACGAACGTCACTCTTCAATTTCCCGGTGGTATTCCTGCAGGGATTTCACTTTGTACTGTCCGTTTCTTCGTTCTTTAATCCCTTTTGTTGCAGCAAGGGCTGCTGATGTAGTGGTAATATAAGGTATTTTGTATTTGATGGCATTCTTCCGGATGTAGGAATCGTCGTATTCGCTCTGTTTACCGGCAGGCGTATTCACCACAAGATCGATATTCCCGTTTTTGATTGCATCCACAATATTGGGGCGGCCTTCATAAATCTTTTTAATGGACTCTGCTTCAATGCCGTGTTTTTCAAGAAACTCTTTTGTTCCCTGAGAGGCCAATAGATGAAAATTCATCTCTTTAAAGTTCCGGGCTGTTTCCACAATTTTCTCTTTGTCCCTGTCGGCAATTGTAATTAAGACCGTTCCGTGGGTAGGCAGGGATGTTTGCGTTGCCTCCTGGGATTTGAAAAATGCCATTCCGTAATTGTCAGCAAGCCCCAGCACTTCCCCGGTGGAAAGCATTTCCGGACCAAGAAGAGGATCCACCGCAGGAAACATATTGAATGGAAATACAGCCTCTTTCACCCCATAATGGTTGAATTTCTTATTCTTCAGTTCAAAATCCGCGAGCTTTTGTCCGAGTAAAATCTGGGTCGCTATTTTAGCCATTGAGATGTTGCATACTTTTGAAACCAGAGGTACCGTCCGGGATGCACGTGGATTGGCTTCCAGAATATAAACGACATCGTCGTATATGGCATACTGGATGTTCATTAATCCAACCACATGCAATTCCCGGGCAATTCGTTTTGTGTAGTCATAAATGGTATGGATATGTTTTTCCGGAATGATGACCGGAGGAATCACGCAGGCAGAGTCACCGGAATGTATTCCGGCATATTCAATATGTTGCATAATGGCCGGCACAAAAGCATCTGTCCCGTCAGCAATTGCATCGGCTTCGGCTTCAATGGCATCTTCCAGAAATTTATCAATCAACAAAGGCCTGTCGGGAGATACATCCACAGCTGCCGTCACATAGTGCACGAGCATCTCCTCATCGAGGATTATTTTCATGGCCCTGCCCCCCAGAACATAGGAAGGCCTGACCATTAACGGATATCCTATCCGCCCGGCTATTGCCAAAGCTTCTTCAAGGGTACTGACCATCCCCGACTCAGGCTGGGGAATCCCCAGATTATCCATGACTTTCCTGAAACGGTCACGATCTTCAGCAAGGTCAATGGTGTCCGGACTGGTACCAAGAATTTTCACACCGGCTTCTTCCAGTTCTTTTGCGATATTTAAAGGGGTCTGACCTCCAAATTGGACAATGACGCCTTCGGGGTTCTCCTTGTTATAGATCCCTAACACATCTTCAACCGTCAAAGGCTCAAAATACAATTTATCTGAAGTATCGTAATCGGTCGATACCGTTTCCGGATTGCAGTTCACCATAATGGACTCATAACCGGCGTTGCGTATTGCAAAAGCGGCATGCACACAGCAGTAATCAAATTCAATCCCCTGTCCGATGCGGTTGGGCCCTCCTCCCAGAACCATAATTTTTTTCCGGTTGCTTACGGCAACTTTATCCGTGGCATTATAGGTGGAATAGTAATAGGCTGCATTCTCAACTCCGCTTACCGGCACTGGTTCCCAGGCTTGTTCGATGCCCAGTGATATTCTCCGCTCCCGGATCTCTTTCTCAGGAATCCCTGTTAATCCGGATAAATACATGTCAGAAAAACCCTCTTTTTTGGCTTGCTTAAGCAGTTCATCCGGTAACATTCTGCCTTTACAGTCCAGGATCTCCTCTTCCCGTTCCGTCAATTCCTTCATTTGTTTCAGGAACCAGGGCTTTATGTGTGTTTTTTCATACAGTTCGTTTATATCGGCTCCTTTGCGTAGCGCTTCATAAAGAATAAACTGCCTTTCACTGGATGGATGTTTCAACATCCTCCACAGTTCATCCAGGCTTTTTTCATGAAAATTTTTGGCAAATCCAGGTCCGGAGCGTCCGATTTCCAGTGAACGGATAGCTTTCTGAAAAGCTTCCTTATAGGTTTTTCCCAGGCTCATTACCTCCCCCACGGCCTGCATTTGAGTTCCCAGTTTATCTTCCAGTCCATCGAACTTTTCAAATGCCCATCGGGCAAATTTCACCACCACATAATCGCCTGAAGGGGTATATTTTTCGAGGGTACCTCCCCGCCAGTAGGGAAGTTCATCCAGGGTGAATCCTCCGGCAAGCAATGAGGATATGAATGCTATGGGAAATCCGGTGGCTTTGGAGGCGAGGGCTGAGGAGCGGGATGTGCGCGGATTAATTTCAATGACCACCACCCTTCCCGTTCGGGGATCATGGGCAAACTGTACGTTGGTGCCTCCAATGACCTCAATGGCTTCCACAATGGCGTAGGCATATTTTTGAAGGCGCTGTTGAAGCTCCCTGCTAATCGTAAGCATGGGAGCAGTACAGTAGGAATCCCCTGTATGGATCCCCATCGCATCGACATTTTCGATAAAACAAACGGTTATCATCTGATTTTTGGCATCCCTGACCACTTCCAGCTCCAGCTCTTCCCATCCGGCTACCGATTCTTCAATCAATACCTGATGAACCATGCTGGCAGATAAACCGTTGCTTGCGATTGTCCGCAATTCTTCCACGTTATAGACCAGCCCGCCTCCGGTGCCACCCATGGTATAGGCAGGCCGGACCACTACGGGATACCCCAGTTGATCAGCAACCTTTTCAGCCTCCTCAATGCTGTTGACTGCCGTACTTTCTGGCATATCTATACCGAGGCGGTTCATGGTTTCCTTGAAAGCGGTGCGGTCTTCTCCTCTTTCAATGGCATCCACAGAAACACCAATCACCTGAACTCCGTATTTTTCCAGGATGCCTTTCCGGGCCAGAAGAGAGGATAAATTTAACCCCGTCTGTCCTCCAAGGTTGGGAAGAAGGGCATCCGGCCTTTCCTTTTTTATAATTTCTGTTAAGGCATATTCATTTAACGGCTCAATATAGGTACGATCGGCTGTTCCAGGGTCTGTCATAATCGTTGCCGGATTGGAATTTACCAGAACAATCTCATACCCCTGTGAGCGCAAGGCTTTGCAGGCCTGGGTTCCTGAATAATCAAACTCACAGGCCTGGCCAATAATAATCGGTCCCGAACCGATAATCAATACTTTATTAATATCGTTGCGTTTTCCCATTGTGATCGTTTAAAACCGAAAGGTTCGTAATAATAATATTGTAAGTGTAAGCCCGGCAATTTAGAAAATCCAACCGACCCATAAAAATTATTGGTTTTATTTTTATCATCCTTAAATCAACAGGTATCACCATACAAAAGCAACCGGGTTTCTGAAGTGGCAGGCTGTGGGGTGAAGAGTATATAGCTAACAAAACAAAATCAAGGATTTAGCCTTTCCTTTCCGGATACCTGCCCTGGCTATAAAAAAACAGATTCAGGAAAGCAGGAGTGCAAAGGATGGGAATTATTGAATAATATCATAAAATTCCTCCACGGGATTTGCTATCATTGACGATCAATCATAAGGTGTTTGAAACGAGCCCCGATGGGGACACCCCTCTCCCGCTGCGTGGGATCTCCCCTCAAAAGGGGAGAACAGAAGAAAAGGAACGGACGAGTTATCTTTGAAAACAAACAATTATAATCCTATGAAAACAGAAGAGTATATAGCCAGGGAAGACCGGTACGGGGCACACAATTACCACCCCCTACCCGTTGTGTTGGAAAAAGGAGAAGGTATTTTTGTCTGGGATGTCGAAGGAAAAAAATATTTTGATTTTCTGGCCGCTTATTCAGCGGTCAACCAGGGACATTGCCATCCCAAAATTGTTAAGGCCCTGAATGATCAGGCTCAAAAGCTGGCTTTGACCTCACGGGCTTTTTATAACAATGTATTGGGTGAATGGGAAGAATACATGTGTAACCTGTTTGGTTACGATAAAATGCTTCCTATGAATTCAGGTGCAGAAGCAGACGAAACCGCCCTGAAACTGGCCCGTAAATGGGCTTATAAAGTGAAGGGCATTCCTCAGGATAAAGCAAAGATTGTGGTTTGTGAAGGAAATTTCCATGGACGTACGATCACCATCATCTCCATGTCGTCTGACCCGGATGCTTACCGTGATTATGGACCCTTCACGCCGGGATTTATCAAAATTCCCTATAACAATCTGGAGAAACTGGAAGATACATTAAAGGATCCGCATGTGGCTGCTTTCCTTGTTGAACCGATCCAGGCAGAAGCAGGAATCTACATCCCGGAAGACGGATTTCTGAAAAATGCCAGTGACCTGTGTAAAAAGAACAAGGTACTTTTTCTTGCCGATGAAGTACAGACCGGCCTGGGACGTACAGGAAAAATGCTGGCCTGCGACCATGAAGGAGTACGGCCGGACATTCTGATCCTGGGGAAAGCCGTCTCAGGAGGTACTATACCGGTATCCTGTGTATTGGCCGATAACGAAATCATGCTGACCATTCAGCCGGGAGAACATGGCAGTACATACGGAGGCAATCCCCTTGCCGGGAAAGTAGCCATGGCAGCAATTGACGTAATCCGCGAAGAAAACCTTATTGAAAACGCAGAAAAAACCGGAGAAATTTTCCGAAAAGAGATGCAGGGCATCCATTCCGGTCTGATCAGGGAAGTACGTGGCAAAGGATTGTTGAATGCTGTGGAAATAAAAGCAGACAGAGAAATTTCAGCCTGGGATGTCTGCCTGGCAATGAAAAAAAACGGATTAATTGCCAAACCAACACACGAACATATAATCCGGTTTACACCACCGCTCACCATTACAAAAGATCAAATAATGGATGCCGTCGGTATTATTAAAAAAACATTTGCAGACCTGGAGGCGTGAACCCATAAAAGATTTCAACCGGATAACATTCCCGGAAGCTGAAATGCTGGGAGAAAGTCATCCCCTCATTCTTTTGGCTGTCTCCTCCTTCTATTCCCTTCCGTTTTTGTGAACAAATACCTGATTTTTCCGGTCAGATCCTTTTTTACAACGGTGTAATCCGGACGATAGGAAACAAGGGATATTCCATGATTCATAAATCCTCCAAACCGGGTAACTCTTTCAAAACGATAATCCCCCTGGATCAAGTCCACATCCATATAACGCAGGCAATCCGTAAAGTTTCTTCCGTAATGCCTGAACGCATTCAGAAAATAAAATGCCACATCATACCCCTGCATCGCATAGGGATCCGGATCGGCGTAAAAATTCTTCCTGAATTTTGAAATAAAATGCATCGTTTCAGGGGATGAATAGTCGGTCCAGTACGGATAAAAATAGTGCAGTTTCACATTGTGAAAATGCTCCTGGCTAATGCTTTCAAATTGTTTATACCGGTAATTTCCGATTACGGTGATCGGGTAATCAGAGGAATAATTATTAATATTGGAAACAGCTACACTTACCTCCCCCTCATTAAAAGAAGGGATAACAAAAACATTCTCCTTGTTTTTTGACAAGATTCGTGAAAGACCCTGGCCTCCATAGCGGTTGAAATCATAGATCCGGAAGGAAATATCGTTCATATCCCGGTAATAACCCGTATTGAATAATTTCTCCCGGCACATCTCAATAAATAAAGAATTTTCCGGTGAAGGGGTTCCGATCTCCATCACAATAAAATTGCAGTCGAAATATTCATCGGCAATAAAACCGGCTGTTTGCTCCAGCATATACTCTTTGGTAGGATACACCTGGTAATATAAAGGGTTGTTGGCAGCCAGGTCTCCTTCCGGGGAAAGAGGAGAAATAAAAGGAATCCTGTTTTTTGCAGCAAAATCGGCTACGGGCTTTTGCAGGGAAGGATAAACCGGACCGATAATCAAATCTACAAAAAGTTTTTCTGAGGATACCAGTCTCTCAACTATTTTCGGATCCCGTTGGGTATCATATACATGAAGTTTAATGTTCATGCCTATGTTGCGCAATGAATCGACAGCCAACAACACTCCTTCATAGAAATGCAGGTAATCTTCGGTATTCCGGTAAAACTGCCATATCTGATCCCGGGGTGAGTATTCCTTTTCCACGGTATCGGTTTCAGAAATCAACGGTTCAGGATTATCCACGGTCAAAGAGTCTGTTACGACAGGGTTGCTGTTCAATACATCATTGGCTTCCAGAAACAAAGGCAACATGAGGGCCACATGATAGGTTTCAAAAACGAAATTACCTGTGGGGTGGCAACTTTCCGGAACTTCCACGATGGTTTCCACCTCATAATAGGATTCGGGAGTCTGCAAAATCGCTTCTTCAGTCAGAATCTCTTCATCCGTCAGGTCTTCCGGGATTTCTTTTTTAACAGCCGTTTTTTGGGGGATCAGGAGGGTTTCTCCTTCCACAAGACTTTCCCGTGTCTGAAGTTCCGGATTGGCTTTTTTAATTTCACCAATCTTTAAATCGTAAAGAAAGGAAAGCCTGTAAAGGGTTTCCCCTTTTGCGACCACATGTTTCGTAAATGCCTTTTCATTAACCGGTTGAACGTTAACATCCGGCAGATACTTCAAGGGTATTTTCAATTCCACACCCGCCGGGAATCCGGTCTCCAGCACCGGATTTAAAACGGTCAGCTCTGCTTCAGAAATATGATATCTTTTGGTAAGTCCGTACAGGGTCTCTCCTGTTTCAATTCTGTGTATAAAAAAATCTCCCGCCCTTCTTATTCTTTCGTCCGCAGGAATTATTTCTTTTTCTTCCGGAAGGCGGATGATCATTCCTGTTTTCAGGGGCTGGGCATCGGGATTGTATCTGAGAATCTCACCGATCGTCCGGCCATACCGTTGTGCAACAGAATAGAGGGTCTCCCCGGGATTGACCTTATGTTCGATCATTCGGGCACTTGTCCGGGGCTCCCCGGTTGTTTTTCCCTCTTCAACAACAGGCTGGGATGCATCCGGCATTTTCTGATGAGTGAACTGCGGTATTTTTATTTTCCTGCCTCTTCTGAATCTTTTCAGGTCGGGATTATACCGGTAAATATCTTCAATTTCAATCTTATATTTTTTTGCAACAAAAAAGGGGGTTTCGCGTCGCTGAATTTTATGGATTATAAACGAGTCGGGTTCCTGTTGCAAATTCCGTTCCTCTGCCTCTACGCCGGGTTCTTCGTGATGAGGGATCCTTAACAGCGCCCCCACTTTTAATCCTTGCAGCAGCGATGGATTATGCCGGATAAGGATTTTTGTGTCTACCTGATACTTCCGGCTCAATGAGGTAAGCGTTTCTCCTCTTTGCACCCGGTGCTGAAGGTAAGTTACTCCTTCGGAAGTGAAAACATTCGTAGGATCCGGATCCTGAGCAACAGAAACAGAAAGCTGCACAGCCAGTATACAAAAAGCAATCAAAAAGGTAGCTCTCTTCATATAGATTCCTGCCAATACAGGGTCAAAGGTAATAAATATCGGATAACAACTTATGTAAAACGCTTGTTTGAAATGAAAATTATCCCGGCTGCCTGATAAATTCTTCGGGATCGCAGGGATCTCCATCATCCAAAAAAAAACCAATCCGCCTTGAAATAAATAAAAGAATAATCGTCTGTTGGCTGACCCGGATTATAAATTTCGGGGTTGGATTTATCATACAGGGAGAAAGAACTTTTTCACTTTCCTCATTTTAGGGTATCTTTGGCAAAAATAATTCGCTTGGCATGCAGGAAAAAATCATCATTCTTGACTTTGGGTCTCAATACACGCAACTGATTGGCAGGAAAATAAGGGAACTGAATGTTTACTGCGAGATTCATCCGTACAACCATTACCCGGAAATTGATTCAGGAGTAAGGGGTGTCATTCTTTCCGGGAGTCCTTATTCCGTGCGGGATCAGAAGGCACCCAAACCCGATTTCTCAGAAATAAAAGGGAAAGTTCCGCTATTGGGAATCTGTTACGGGGCACAATTTATGGCCCATTATTACGGAGGAGAAGTAGCCTCCTCCGGTTCCCGGGAATATGGCCGGGCCAACCTGGGATTTATTGACTGTGACAACAAACTTTTTAAAGAGATATCGCTGCACACACAGGTTTGGATGTCACATGGCGACACCATCACAAAACTCCCTCCAAACTTTAAAGTGATTGCCTCCACAGAAGATGTGAATTTTGCTGCCTACAAGATTGATCTGGAAGAAACCTATGCCATTCAATTTCATCCCGAAGTATATCATACTACCGAAGGAATCCGGTTATTGAGAAATTTTGTTGCGGACATATGCGGATGCAAACAGGATTGGACCCCTGTTTCATTCATTGAAGCAACGGTAAAGGAATTGCAGGAAAAGCTGACTGGGGATAAAGTAATACTGGGATTGTCCGGAGGTGTCGATTCGTCTGTTGCCGCTATACTCCTGTACAAGGCGGTTGGCAAAAACCTGGTATGTATTTTTGTAGACAACGGCCTGCTCCGGAAAAATGAATTCGAAGAGGTTGTGCAGACTTATAAAAATATGGGGCTGAATGTACGGGGGATCGATGCCCGGAAGAAATTCTGGAATAGTCTGAAAGGGATTACAGACCCGGAACAAAAAAGAAAACGGATCGGGAAAAACTTTATTGAGGTTTTTGAAAATGAAGCACGCAAAATAAAAAATGCAAAATGGCTGGCCCAGGGAACCATCTATCCGGATGTAATTGAATCGGTGTCTGTAAATGGTCCTTCAGCAACGATCAAATCCCACCACAATGTGGGAGGGCTTCCGCAGAAAATGAATCTCAACATAATTGAACCCCTCAGGTTGCTTTTTAAAGACGAGGTGCGACGGGTCGGCAAAGTCCTCGGCCTGAAACCCGAAGTACTGGAACGTCATCCTTTTCCGGGCCCCGGACTGGGGGTTCGCATACTGGGCGAGGTAACCCCGGAAAAAGTAAAAATGCTCCAGGAAGCAGACAACATTTTTATAAACGGCCTGAAAGAATGGAAACTGTACGATCAGGTCTGGCAGGCTGCAGTTATTCTGCTTCCTGTCCAATCGGTCGGGGTTATGGGCGATGAGCGTACCTATGAAAACTGCGTGGTCCTGCGTGCCATAACGTCCACAGATGGCATGACCGCAGACTGGGCTCACCTACCCTTTGATTTCCTGGCTAAAATATCGAATACCATCATTAATAAAGTCAAAGGAATTAACCGTGTGGTGTATGATATCAGTTCAAAACCACCGGCTACCATTGAGTGGGAATAGGTGGAAATACAATACAAACGCAACCGGAGAACCCCGCGGCCAGAGGATGACTGAAAATTCATAAAAGGTCCCTTTTAAAAACCGGACCAGAAACATAAATCAATTGAAAATGTTTATTCACAAAAAGAGATTGGTAAGATTATTGTAATCTTTTATATTTGCACTGGTTCTGAAGAAAAGAGTGGAAACAACAAAAAGGTTCTGTTTCTGAATGAATTATTAAGAGAGAATGCATATCATATACCCATAACAGATAAGAAATTAAGACAATGAAGATTTTAAGTCATTTTTTACGTCCGGCAACCTACCTGCTGATTGCGATACTAACTTTCCAGGCTGCTTCCGCACAGGAAGATGTCCAGATCAATGCCTTGAAATTTGGCAGATTGCTCCGGTTAATTGACAGTTATTATGTGGATTCAGCCAACGTGGAAAAACTGACAGAAAAAGCCGTAGTGAGCATGCTTCAGGAACTGGATCCGCATTCGGTATATATATCGAAAGAGGAAGTGGCAAAAATGAATGAAGAGTTAAAAGGCAATTTTGAGGGAATTGGGATCTCCTTCAATATTTTCAAGGATACCCTTCTGGTCATCACAACCATACCCGGAGGCCCTTCCGAAAAAGTAGGACTGATGGCTGGTGACCGGATTGTGGTTGTGGATGGGAAAAACGTTGCGGGCATTGGACTGACCAACGATGATGTGTTCGAGATGCTGAAAGGTCCGAAAGGAACCAGGGTAAGCCTGCAGATCGTCCGGAAAAATGAACCTGAATTGCTTGACTTCGTGATCATCCGCGATAAAATCCCAATCTTCAGTCTTGATGCTTCCTACATGTTCGATGATGAAACCGGGTACATAAAACTCAATAAATTTTCTGCCACTACACTGGATGAATTTAAAGACGCAATAAGCGAATTAAAAAGCAAAAATCTCAAAAACCTGATCCTTGACCTGCGCAGCAACGGAGGAGGTTACCTCAACGCTGCCACCGGTTTATCCGATGAATTTCTGGACAACAGAAAAATGATTGTATACACAGAAGGATTGCATAACCGGAAACGCGAATATAAAGCCTCATCCGAAGGGAGCTTTGAAGAAGGAAACCTGATCGTCTTAATCAACGAAGGGTCTGCTTCGGCAAGTGAAATTGTTTCCGGAGCGGTTCAGGACTGGGACCGGGGAATAATCCTCGGCCGCAGATCTTTTGGAAAAGGATTGGTACAACAACCCTACTGGCTCAACGATGGTTCCATGGTACGCCTTACCACAGCCCATTATTATACCCCCAGCGGACGGTGTATCCAGAAATCCTATGAGGATGGTGTCGATACCTACCAATCAGACTACATCCAACGAATGAGCAACGGTGAACTGTTCAATCCTGACAGCATTGAATTTGATGAATCATTAAAATATAAAACCCTGTTTAACGGCCGGACCGTTTATGGCGGCGGCGGTATTATGCCGGATATATTCATCCCTATGGATACCTCCCGGTATTATCAGTATTACAATAAACTGAGAAGAAACAACATCGTCAACACCTTTGCCCTCGAATATGTAGATAAAAACCGCGAAAACCTGAAGAAGAAATTTTCCGGGTTCGAAAAATTCAACCGCTCCTTTGAAGTTACGGATCAGATGATCTCAGATATGATCCGCAAAGGGGAAGAACAGAATATTGAAAAGGATCAGGAAAGCATCATGTTTACGAAACCTCAAATGAAAAAAGAGTTAAAAGCACTGATTGCCAGAGACCTCTTTACAAGAAATGAATTTTATCAGATCATTAACACCGATGATGATGCCCTCCTGAAAGCCCTGGAGATCCTTAAAGACCAAAACGAATATAACGCCCGCCTGGCATCTAAGTAAAGAATCAATGACCGAAATATTTACAGCGTGGCTCCCGGAGCATTTCATAGAGGTGTTGGGAGCGGTTCTTGGTATGCTGTACATATTTTTTTCCATCCGTCAGCATATTCTTACCTGGCCTACCGGATTGCTTACTTCTGTGCTGTATGTATATGTGTTTTTCCAGTCAAAATTCTATGCCGACATGGGACTTCAGGTCTATTATGTGGGAATTAGCCTGTATGGCTGGTATTACTGGTTGACTGGCGGGAAAAATCAGGCAGAAAGGAAGGTACCTGTACAAAGAACAAGCCGGGCGGTTTTTGGGATCCTGGCAGGTACAACGGTCCTGATCTATGCGGCTATCTTGTATATTCTTCTGAATTATACGGATTCCCCTGTACCCTATATGGATTCCATGACAACAGCGTTAAGCATTGTAGCCACATGGATGCTTGCCCGAAAATACATTGAACACTGGTTGCTGTGGATTTTTGTCGACCTTTTTTCAGCCGGCCTTTATATTTATAAAGGGTTATGGCCAACAACCATCCTGTTTTTGGTATATACCCTGATGGCTGTGGTCGGTTATAGAAAATGGAAAAAAGACTTGCAACAAAATGCATAAAAAACAAACACATATTATTGTCATTACCGGAGCTGAATCTACAGGAAAATCCATTCTTACCGAACAACTGGCCCGACATTTCCATGCTCCCCACTATGCAGAATATGCCAGGGAATACATGACCTCTCTCAACAGAAAATATGGGTGGGAGGATGTGGAACATATTGCCCGGAAACAAGTGGATCAATACCATGAATCCCTTCATTCCGGGTATCCTCTTGTTTTTTTTGACACCTGGCTGATCATTACCAAAATCTGGTTTAAATTTGCCTTTCACACCATTCCTGACTGGATCGATGAATTCATAAAGACAGCCAAAATAACAGGTTTTATAATAAATGACATAGATCTACCCTGGGAACCCGACCCTTTAAGAGAAAACGGAGGAGAAAAAAGAGGGATCCTTCATACCTTATATAAACAAGAACTTGAAACGTATGGATTTCCTTTTTTCGTGAACTCCGGTACCGGGAAAAAACGATTGAAAAATGCAGTGCAGATTATTGAAAATAATTTTCTTTAATCTGCAAAACAATTCCGTTATTTGAGAGAAACAAGAAAGCAGCCTGAATATTCTTAAATCAGAAACAAGATGCAAAAATTGAATGAGAGAATCACCAAAACCCTTGAAAAGTTGTCAGATCCTGAATCGTATAATGTAGTTTGCCATGAGCATTTTCAGGGGGAACCATTGCCCTCCATTGCCAAACTGAAGCGAATTATAGATCTTATCCGGGAAATTCTTTTCCCGGGATATTTCGGTAGTACCTCCTTACAACCGGAAACCACGAGGCATTATATGGGAGTTTACCTGGATGAGCTGTACAATTTGTTGAGCAATGAGATCCTGTCGGGCATGTGCTTTGAGTGCAGCGAAAGCCGTACCAACCGGCAAAAGAAATACGAGCCGGAAGCCTTACATGCCACAGCAGACTTTATTGAATACCTTCCGGAGATACGAAAGAAACTGGTCTGTGATGTCAACGCAACCTATGTAGGAGACCCGGCAGCCAGAAATCACGGGGAGGTTATCTTTTGTTATCCCGGCATCCGGGCTATCACAAACTACCGGATAGCCCACCGGCTGTTGGAACTGGGTGTTCCCCTGATACCAAGGTTTATAACCGAAATGGCACACAGTGAAACAGGCATTGACATCCATCCCCGGGCCCGGATTGGCGAATCGTTTATGATCGATCATGGTACGGGTGTAGTCATTGGTTCTACATCCATCATCGGGAACCATGTTAAAATTTACCAGGGAGTAACCCTGGGAGCTAAAAGTTTCCCGCTTGATGAAAAGGGCCATCCAATCAAAGGAATACCCAGGCACCCCATAATCGGAGATCATGTGGTAATTTATGCCGGAGCAACCCTTCTGGGAAGAATAACCATCGGGGCAAATTCAATCATCGGCGGAAATGTCTGGTTAACCCAGGATGTCGAGGCCAACTCAAGAATTATACAAACTAAACCCAACGAACGATCGTTCAACAATGGCTCCGAAAATTAACCCATAGAAACAATAACCCGTGTCGGAAAAATTCACACTCGTAGCAAAAACACTGGCAGGCCTCGAAGAAATTCTCGCTGAAGAGATCAACCATATCGGAGGACAAAAAATACGCACCGCAAAGCGCGCAGTAATCTTTCAAGGAGATAAAAAAATCCTTTACAAAGCCAATTATGAACTTCGCACGGCACTGCGTATCCTCAAGCAAATACATACCTTTACCTACCGGAACGTGGACGATTTTTATGCCCACTGCCGGGAAGTAAACTGGCCCGAATGGATGAATCTGAAAAATACCTTTGCCGTGTACAGTACCGTGAACCATTCAAAGGTATTCAGAAATTCTATGTTTGCCTCGCTGAAAGCAAAAGATGCCATCGCAGATCTTTTCAGGCAGAAAACAGGCAGGCGTCCCAACATCAACACCGTGCAACCGGATATCATCATTGCACTCCATATTTCAGGAAATACCTGTACGCTATCACTTGACAGTTCCGGAGAACCTCTTTACAAAAGGGGCTACAGGGTCGGACAAACACAAGCACCCCTCAATGAAGTGCTGGCTGCCGGCATGATCCTTCTCTCAGGCTGGAAAGGAAATTCCCCTTTTATAGACCCAATGTGTGGGTCCGGTACACTTCCTGTGGAAGCAGCATTAATAGCAACCCAAACCCCCCCCGGAATTTTCAGAAAAACTTTCGGCTTTGAAAAATGGATGGATTTCGATAACGCACTGTTTAAGAAAATTGCGCTGGAAATAAATATACAACCCCCTCAACAAAAAATCTATGCTTCGGATCTGTCCGAAAGGAACATAGGCATAGCCAAGGCAAATGCACGCAATGCAGGAGTTTACAAATGCATTACCTTTGCAGTTTCAGATTTCAGAGACCTGAAGATAAAGACAGATCATGCTACCCTTATCATCAATCCTCCGTATGGGGAAAGACTGAAATCAACCGAATTGGAAAACCTGTACGCAATGACAGGGGAAAGACTGAAACATCAATATCCCGGAAATACTGCCTGGATAATGTCTTCTTCAAAAGAATTATTGAAAAAAGTGGGGCTTAAACACAATCAAAGGGTGGAACTCTATAACGGCCCCATAAAATGTGAGTTCAGAAAGTATGAATTATTTGAAGGGAGTCAAAAAATGGGTTCGGAACATTAATGTTCGTCCGGATCAAATACATCCCTATCCCTGGGGGTTAAACCACCTTTTAACTGATCCATTTCTTCTTCTTTCAGTATTTCAAAATTTTCTGCAAATTGATTAAATAACGTTTCCATAATACTATTTTTAAATAATTATTTTAATTCAAACATTCCGTTTTATTTATATATTTATAATATCCGGTAAAAGACAAAAAGGTAACCCGGAAAAATTCAAAACTTAATGAACAATAAGAACACCAGCCCATATAAGTTTCTATTATTCAAAATATTAATATTATTTATTTTTTCTCTTTTTTTTTTCTTATTGCATACCAGACTTTCCTCTCAAACCAGGTTCCCCGCATACGACAGCCTGTTGACTCATAATTTTTATGCCGACAGCTTAAAAAGCGAAGAATTGTTTGGCCTTGGAATCGATGCATATCGCATGGAGGATAACCAGTCAGCCCTGGCATACTTTTTAAAAACCTGGTATATCCGGAAAAGCATTTATTCAGACAACGATATCAGTCTTGTTTATCCATTAATGCGTGCAGGTGTGGTATACAGAGAACTTGGGATGTTGAATGAAGCGATCGAATGCTTTCTGAAAGCAGAGAGAATATACATAAAAAATTACGGACCCAATACATACAGGCTTGGATTGCTCTATAATAATTTAGGAAATGTGTACAGGCAGAAAGGAAACTTCACCGAAGCTATACGATATCACAAACAGGCGATTAGCCACTATTACTCAGGAGATACCGTACAGTATAAGGCGATTATCCATGACACAAAATACAATCTTGCAAAAAATTTACTCCTAACCGGGCAATACCAGGAGTCCCTGAACATCATCCTGCCATGCTATAAAAATACCGAATACGATCAGAAAGCTGTTTTCCTTTTTCTTCTTGGAAGTATTTTTGACAAACTTCACAAACCCAAAAAGGCCGAAACGTATTTCCGTTTATCCATCGAAGCATTGAAAGGTCATACGGCAGATATCAGAGATTCAATAAGCCTGGCTAATCTGTACATTGGATATGCAAATTTTCTTCTATCAACGAACCAATACAGAGAAGCTGAAATTAACTTGACATTTGCTAAGCCTCTTCTTTCAGGTTTTTCGTCCGGTACGGATCTTTCCGGTTGGTTTCATTCGGTTGGGTCCCTCTTTGCAAAGAGGGAGGTTGATTCAGGTTCACTGGCAGATTTCAGAAGCAGAAAAAGCAGCAACCTGGATTCAGCATTGCATTGTTTTCAGAAAGCGATTCTTTCCCTGAGTGATTTCACAAATTCAGATCCTTCAGCCAATCCGCTGATGGAACAATGCAAGTTTCCTGCCAGCACACTCCGGATCTTACAAAGCAAAGCGGAAACATACTTCGAGCTTGCCCAACTCAGTCAAAACAAACCATCGGACAAACTGGATGCTTTAAAAAATGCTCTTTCTTCTGCCAGGCTTGCAAGTGATTTATTGAACCATGTCAGAACGGGGGCTGTCAATGAAGAGAGCAAAATGGTCATCACCCAACTGCAAAATCCCATCTACTTTTTTTCTATAAAGATAGCCTACGAACTGTATACCCTTACCGGAGAGGTCGAATATTTTGAAACCGCTTTTCAAAATGCCGAACGGAACAAAGCAGCAAGTTTACAGGATAATCTGACCGAAAAAAATGCCATGCATACCGGTTTTATTCCCGACAGCCTGATCCACCGGGAAGAAGATATCAACGGCCGTATATCCTATTACACCCAGCGAATCTTTGAAGAGGGGCAGAAAAAACAACCCGATACGGCAAAGATCATCCGGTTCCAGGATAATCTGTTTCAGCTTAATCACGATAAAAATGAGATGCAGCGTTTTCTGGAACAAAACTTCAGGAACTATTACTTGTTAAAATATTCCGATGGACCTGTTTCAATCCCGACACTCCAGAAAATGCTTTCCAAAAATGAGGTACTTCTGGAATATGTGCTGGACAAGGAAACAGACCCTGATCAGGAATTTCTCCTGTACCAGTTCATCGTTTCCAGAAACGATATTGGGTTTTATAAAACACAGGTTGATTCAACCTTTACCCGGAAGGTCCAAAGCGTACATAAATTTGTCTCTGCCCCTGATTTTGTGAATATTCCGGCACAGAAATACATGAATTACCTGCATGCTGCCCATGGTTTGTACAAAATTCTTATACAGCCTTTGGAGCCCCGGATCAAGGACAAAACAATCACCCTTATTCCTGACGATATACTCCATATTCCCTTTGATGCCCTTTTGTATGATCTGCCTTTGGAAGTGGACACCCTCAATTTCAAAAACCTGGATTATCTGGTCCGGAAATTCACCTTTAATTATTCCTATTCAGCCCATTTATACATGAACCGGTTCAACACCAGAAAAAGGGCTGAAAAAAATATACTTGCTTTTGCTCCGGAATATGGAATTACCAATGAATTTGCCGATCATGAATATAGCCAGCTGGCGCCGCTGGAAGGAATCAGGGATGAAGTGAATGCTCTTTCGGATTATCGTAAAACCAGTCTGTTTACCGGAAAAGAAGCCACCGAGTCCAATTTTCGTAAACATGCAGCCGATTATGACATCCTCCACCTGGCGATGCATGCCTTGATCAATGACTCCTTTCCTATGTTCTCAAAACTTGCCTTCACTCCGGAAGCCCCGGGTTCGGTTACAAGCCCCGGATGGCTTTACACAGAAGAAATTTACAATCTGAAGCTGAATGCAAGGCTTTCTGTGCTGAGTGCCTGCAATACAGGAAGCGGCCCCCTAAAGGAAGGGGAAGGAGCAATCAGCCTGGCCCGTGGATTTTTTTACGCCGGATGCCCGGCCGTCGTAATGACCCTCTGGGAAGTGGAAGACCGGTCAGGTGCTGAAATAATGCGTGAGTTCTATCGCCTCTTAAAAAAAGGGAAAAAGAAACACGAAGCCCTGAGGATGGCTAAACTGAAACATCTTGAAAATGCAAATCCGGTAACTGCACACCCCCATGTCTGGCTTTGTTATGTCACCATAGGGAACAGTGATGCCTTGCACACGAGCAGGGATTTCTATTTCTTTCTCATCCTCTTAGGTGTGCTCACAGGAATTCTTATCGATCAGTTGCGGAGAAACAGAAAAGCCCGGAAAATCCGGGCCTGACCTTTTTTCTGGTAACCTTTACACTATTCCAGATCCTCCGGTTTAATCTCCCTGAGGATGGCTTTTGCTTCCGGGGCATAAAAAGCACCATTCTTAAGAATCCTTCTGAACTGGCTGACCGCTCTCTTTTTGTCATCCTGAACCAGGTAACACAATCCTATATTAAACTCAGCCAGTTCCTTATAGGTGTTTTCATGGTGTGCGATCACTTTTTCATATCCTTCAATAGCCTCCGGAAATTTTTTCATATTCTGATAACTATTGGCCAGGAAAAATTGTGGAATCGCATTGGAATCATCCTTGTCGATAACGATCTGAAACAGCAATACTGCTTGTTCATACCGACGGATATTGAACAATTCATTTCCAAGCCTCAGGTACCTGTTGTTCTCTTCCATACTCCGGGAAACACTGGTAGCGTCTATCTGCACAAGGTATTTTGTGTACAATGCCCTGTTATCCACCGGCTGGAGCCTAAAAAAGAGAGAAAGACCAAAGGCAACCAGTATGACTACTGCTGCCGTATACCGGACGAGGACCGGTTTTATTGCGGAATCCAGCCGTATTACCGATTTTTCTTTTCTGATTTTCATGGCCGCATCCAATTCACGGAGTTCATCTCTCAAATTCATTATATCGGTTTCGGCGGCTGCCAGATCCACCTCTTTATGGAGGGTTACATCGACTTTCAGATCCCGGTTTTCATACAGTTCGTTTTCAAAATCTGCCCGTTTATTATCAGCAAGTTCATTCACCAGGTATTGTTCAATTTCTTCAAAATCCTGACCGTAGGAAGCCTCTGTTTCCATCACGCCGGCTATCCCTGCTCTTAAATTCATAACATCCGGTTCCCTCACGGCTTCTTCCAGCTCTTTATGCAACTCCACATCGTCTGCAAGACGCTGGTTCACGGATAGTTCTTTTTCGAATGCTGCCTGGTCCTCTTCCGTCATGAAGCGATGTAAATAGGCATCAATCTGCTGATGGCTGTATGCATGGTCAGGCATCGACCGGGCCACCTGTTTCAGGTGATCCCGTAGCTGAAGAATATCCTTTTCCCCAACCGCCTCTTCCAGTTCAGCCATCAGGGCTTCATCTGCAAATATCTCCTCCGCTTCTTCGCGGTACAGAGCAGGTTTCTGTTCCCTGTAAAAAGGGTGAACCTTCTCTCTGGAAGCAATTTCGTGTTGGTAGATGTGCAGTTTCGGGAGCGATTCATAATAATTTAAAAGCTCTTTGGGATCGATCAGACCGTTAAAGTCATTAAACGTTTCGTAATATTCCAGCAGGTCGAAGGTAGGTTCTGTATTCCGGGGTATGGGTCTTTCTGAATGTAAAATTGCGTTTAGATTTTTTTTAAATCGGTCAACATCGGGTTCAGTTAAAGCATCTTCTATTTCCCTGTGCAGTTTTACTTCTTTCAAAAGTTGTTTGTTGTCGGCTATTTCCGCTTCAAATTCCTTTTTTTGTTCCGGATCCAGTTGGTTATTCAGATAGTTGTCTATCCACTCTGTATAATCCACTTTATGTGTCATCATCTAAAATTTTTTTATAGTGAGAATCCTGTTTTATTCGTTCTATCAACAACTCTTTGCACTTATATTTTTTCTTTTTTGCATATTTTTCACTTTTATACCCCATAATCTGGGCTATCTGCTTCAGGGGCACTTTATCAAAGAATAACTGCATTATTTTCTGGCAATCGGAGCTCAGATTGCGGAAGTGTTTCTGGTACAGTGAATATCTTTCATTCTTACGGACGATATCAAAGAAGTCTTCATCATACAGATCCTCCAGGTATGGCAAACCGTTGGTTATCTTATCGCTTTCAGCCTTTCTTTTCTTAAGTTGTCTTAACCATAAAAACCGGCATACGGAAAACAGGTATAGCTGAAACGAACGATTCTCCAGTGCCTTGTTATCCTCTTTCAATTTCCTGTATATAACAATTATAGCCTCCTGAAAAATATCCCGGGCATCTTCATCGCTGCCGCTGTTATTCCTGATAAAATTAGTGACCTTGTAAAAGAACTGTTTATAAGTGAACTGTAAGACTAACCTGTCATTACGTAAAATCCCTTTTGAGATTTGTTCGTCCGTAAAAGTTTTCATTTTCTATACTATAATTCGGATTATCACAAAAAGGTAACCCTGTTGTTTATAAATTTGAAGAGATTATCATACAAATAAAAGGGATAAAGGGCAATTTTCAAAGGATTTATTATGACAAATGAGACAAATAAGCAGTTATATATCAAGCATTTTTATTTTGCGGGGAGAAAAGTTGTCTTTTTTTCTGTTGATTGGGGAAATAAAATGACAAAGGATAGGCTCAACAGCCTATCCTTTTCTCATTAAACTAACTAACCTAACTAAACCTAAACTTATGAAAATAAACGTACCACAAATATAAGAGTTATTTGGGTGTTAATCCAAAAGAATTCATGTTAAATCTTGTTAAAGTTAACTATTTTTTTACAATCCTTTACTGAGCAATAAAATGATAGGTAATCGTTCCCTGTTGTATTTCAGGAGCAGAAGGATCTGCATTAAAGGTAGTACGTTGGGCTGCCAGGGTTGCGTAATGGATAGTCCGGGGATCTGTAACCAAGGCATTTTTCCTGGCTTCTGCTTTGATGACCTTTCCGTTCCTGTCAACAAAAATATCTGTAACAACCCTTCCCCCACCATGGGCAAGATAAACCGGAATAGGCAGGCTCACATGATACCGGTTCTCAAGATCATACGTAATATTGCTCTCCCCGGTAAAGACAACATTCCTGATGGAATCGGGATGCATATTTTCGGTATTATCAACCGGCATGGCAAGTTCCTCTATTTGAATGACCTTTTTGCTGAGTTGGTTGTTTACTTCGGTGACCAGTTGTTTTGCTTCCCTGATTTCCTCCCGGTACGCTTCATCAAAAAAGTCATCTTCATTGGGAAATCCCTGATTTGAAGGCCTGTTTGTGCGCTGTTCCATCCTGCCTGCTCCACGTTCCGGTCTTTCTTCCTCCGCTTTTTTTTCTGTTATTTCCTGTTCAGGGACAATTTCCGGAAAATCTACCCATACCGGTTCTTCTTTCATTTCTCCTTTTATATCAATGTCGGCTAAAAGAAACAATGAAAAAAGAAGAATATGAAAAACCAGGGCACCCATCACCCCGTAAATATGCTCTTTGTATACTTTTTTCAACCAGCCCATTCCATAAACAAAAGTATAAAATAGAGCCGTACAAAAAACACTCCTGAAATTTCCTTGTCTATTTTTTTACGGATTCAACAGGGCATCACGGGAAATAAATATCTTTTCGATCATTTCGGGATAGTTAAAATAACTGCCTTTGTTTTGACTGGTTGTCAGAATCGCCTCCTGTTCTCCCTGCATGAATCCTTCCAGGCGAATTGGGGTCATCCTATTGTTCCCTTCAATAACCAGGGAATGGGTCGGATTTCCTTCGGGTTTCCGGTCGGTAAAAGCGGAATGGGTAAGGGTTGCTATTCCGGACAGGTATTCCGCCACAGCGGCTGAATCGGCAGGCTGGTTATCAACCATCCACTGATCATGCGACCTGGCCAAAACAAAGGAAGGTTCTTCAGCATAGGTGAAACTCAGTTTTGACCAGTTGTTTTTATCGCTTTTAAGCACGGTCTGATCCCGAAAAGCTTTTACCTCCCTGTTAAATGTCATCGGGAGAAAACCTTCCACTCCGTATACTTCCTTTTTATCAGCCAGCCGTACGTAGGAAGTAATTCTCTGTGTCTGATAGGTAAATTTACCGATCAGTATATCGGACACCTTTTCTGAATCCGCATACAACTGAACCCGGGTTCCGAGGGGTTCGGTTACTTCATAAAATTCCCACTGTTCCTTTTCTTTCCCTGCAAGATTCAGTAGCTTCATACCGGTTAATTCAGCAATCATAGAACCCGGAATGGAAGGATTGGCATTGTACTTGTTCCCCTCCGATTCAACGATCCACCGGTCTCCATCTTTGATCAGATCAACCGACTGACCTCTTAAAATTCTTGGGAAAAGAGCAATCCGGGTTACGCTTTCGGCATCCACCTGAACCAACGCTTCGGGAAAAGTTCGTTCCCCTTTCCGGGAATCAAGCATTTTCACCAGAACAAACAACACGAGCATCACAAAAAAAAGGGCCAGGATCGTTTTTATGCTTACTTTTCTAAACATTTTTTTAAGGATTTAACGGTTGTAATTTTCATCTCTTCTTTTTCCCCTGATAAGCCTGTTTCTGTTCATCCGGAACAATCCATAGAGAATAATCAGCAGGATGGGGACCAGAAAGTTGAGCCATTTGAGGAGGTTTTTTTTCCCATCCTCCATTTGTTTCAGGGGCCTGGAAGTGACCCCCTTGGTTCTCAATTCTATCAATCCTGTATCATCCGAAAGCCAATCAATGGAATTCACCAACAAGTTCACATTATCGGGCTGCAGTTGCTGGCTTTGATTCCGGGCTCCGTTCACTGCGAAATCGCCATCTCCGAAAACGATGATCCTTGCACTGTTTTCTCCGCTAATTTTTCCTTCCAGGACTCCGGCGAGTGCTATTTGTGAAAGCCTGAAATCACTATCGCCCCAATTTTTCTGAACAGCAAAATACAAGGGAGCCATTTGAGTTCCTGACTTGCCGGAAGAAAAAACCAGGGGTGTGAAATGGAGTGTTGAATCGCCGGTATAGCTCACCGGGCTTACAAACTGAAAGATCACCTGTTCGAGGCCTTCTGTGACCGGATGTTCAGCAAACAGGGAAACAACCGGCAGATAAGGAAAGGATAGCTGTGTCGTAAACGAAAAAGCTCCCTGTTGTTGTCTGACTCCCACGGCGCCACAGTTTTCATCCACCACAAAACTTCCTTCCACGGACACTCCTTTATCTGCAAGCCAGCTTTCCAGTCCGGTAAATACTTCAAATCCCCTGGCCTGGGTAAGGTCTCCTTCCACCCGATTCAGCGCGATAACCATATTTCCTCCGTTTGCCAGGTAGTCATCCAGCATCTCAAGGTGCGCATCAGGAAATGAATCCGTAGGAGCCACCAATACCAGGGTTTTGTATTTCGGGAGATAGGTGGAATCGGTTAGATTCACCCCTTCCACCTGGTATTGTACCTCCAGGGATGCCATCGCCTGACTGAACATCGACGTGGTTGGCTCCCCATGTCCCTGAATAAAGCCTACCAGTGCCTTTTCCGTAGAAGCCAGTTTCTTAATGCCTGAGGAGAGGGTATATTCCATGGCTTCTCCCGGCTGGATAAAAGGAATAATTTCCGTTTGACCCGCATGCTTCAGTACAGCGCCCAGATAGGCTTTCTTCTGAACCGACTGATCTTTCTCCCGCACATTGATCACAACCGGTGAAATCCCATTCTGAAGGGCTTCCTGTTCAGTTTGCTCATCCTCATTGGGATTGATAAATTCATACACAATATTGCCATCCGAACGATTGCTGTATTCAACCAACAAATTTTTAAAATCCTGTCTGGCTCTCGATATATTCGGAGGAAGATCTTCCGAAAAATAGGCGGTCACCGTTACCGGATTGTCCAGATCATCCAGAATATCCCTGGTAGCCTGGCTGAGCGTGTACCTTTTGTCTTCGGTGAAATCCAACCGGAAGAAAAAACGGTTCGCAAAAAGATTAATCAGAACCATAATCCCAAAGAGGATGGACAGATATATGAGGATCGATTTTTTTGCTTTCATGGGTCTGTAATTGACTGATGTTTAATTAATGTTTCTTTTTATCAATACCGATTCAGCACAGATGATTCCAAAGAAAATAAGGGAAATGAAATAGATCAGGTCTTTTGAATCAAGTACCCCTCTGGTAATCGCTTCATAATGGGTGGACAGGCTCAGATAATAAAAAATCTCTGCCACGGTTCCTGTGAAGGCTGATGCGAGCATTCCAAAGAGGATATGAAAAAAGATCCCGATGAACAGGGAAAGCAGAAAAGCCACGATCTGGTTATTGGTCAGGCTGCTGGCAAACAAACCAATGCTTATATAGGCTCCGCTGAATAAAAGAAGCCCCAGGTAACCGGACCATACGGCTCCGTGGTCAACCGGACCCAGGCTCCAGATGGTAAAATAATACGGGAGCGTAAGCAGAAGGGCTATTCCGATTAAGAGTAACACCGCAAAAAATTTCCCCCATAAGACCTGCCATTCCGAAATGGGCTTCGTCAGCAACATCTCAAGGGTTCCGGTTTTATGCTCTTCAGCCACCTGCCGCATGGTAAGGGCAGGTATAAAAAAGAAAAGGGTCCAGTAGGCAATCCCGAAAAAAGGAGCCATGGTAGCCTGGTTGATATAAAAAACATCCGTTCCGAACAGCCAGGTGAAAAAACCCGTAAACCCCAGAAATAGAACAATCATACTATAGGCCATCAGTGAATCAAAGATGGACTGAAGTTCGCGCCGTGTGATAATCCATATATGCTTCATCGTGTAAACTGTTAATTTTTGGTTACTTCCCTGAAAACATCCTCCAGTTTTGTTTCAACCGGGGTCAGTTCCGAAATATACCAGCCTTTATCCACACACAGATCAAAAATGGCTTTTGCAGAAGACTGATCCGAATTGCTGTGAATTTCAAAAATATCTTTATCCATGACAGGAATATCAGCCATTGCTACGGTCGACAACCCTTTAAGGGCTTCATAGGCTTCATTTCGGCCAGGACCTGTAATCCGGACTTTCAGAATTTCATTTCCCTGGGCCTGGCTGCGCAGCTCTCCGGCTGTACCGTCCGCAACAATTTTTCCCTTGTTGATGATTAAAATCCGGTCGCAGGTTGCTTCCACCTCAGCAAGGATATGTGAACTGAGGATCACCGTTTTCTCTTTCCCGATGGTTTTTATCAACTCCCTGATCTCCACAATCTGGTTGGGATCAAGCCCTGTGGTAGGCTCATCAAGGATCAGTACCTCCGGATCGTGTATCAGTGCCTGTGCCAATCCTACACGCTGTTTATACCCCTTTGACAATTCCCGGATCTTTTTGTGTTTCTCTCCCCGTAAATCACAAATCCTGACCATCTCAGCAATGTGCATTTCTGTTTTTTGTTGGGGAATTCCCTGTATTTCAGCTACAAAGCGAAGGTAATCGATTACCGACATATCCTGGTAAAGAGGATTGTTCTCCGGAAGATAGCCTATGTGTTTTTTTATTTCCCCGGAATTTTCCCAAACCGATACCCCTCCTACCCTGATGTCTCCAGAATCGGGTTCCAGATAACAGGTAATTGCTTTCATCGTCGTTGTTTTACCCGCTCCGTTAGGGCCCAGGAAACCTAAAATTTCACCTGGTTTTACCCTAAACGTCAAATCATCAATCGCCTTTTGTAATCCATAGGTTTTGGTAAGATTCTCAACAACAATATCCATCTTCATTTTTTTAAAAAAAGTTTACGAAAATAAAAGAATCCATTTTTTTTATTCAACTACAAAAGCACGATTTAACAATGTTTAACAAAAGCTTCGGATTATTTTTTATTAATTAACCTTAAAATAGTAGGTTCTTTTTTATTCCGGGGAATCAGAAGGCAACAAACTACTTGCAATTTATTTCTGTATGGGGAGAGAAAAAAATATAGGGTATACGATTCTTTTACTAACCATGGTTTTTCTGAACCCTCTTTTTTCCACAGGCCAGGAAGAAGTACGGGATACCACCGGCAGCGAGCTGAAATACAAAGAACAATATGATCTTTTTTACGACAGCCTGAGGTATAAAGCCGGGAGAAGGAACGTCACCCGGTGGCTCCACAATATGCTTATCAGAGAGCCCAAAAAACCGGTTGACAAGGAACAGTTAACCCTGGGTTATTTTAATCCCTACAAAGATAAAGTCATCTCGGATATAACGATCCAGGCCCTGGATGTATTCGGGCCCAGCTTTGAAGACACCTCAAGAGTAGCCACATCAAGCCTTCAGAAGGTAGCGAACCGGCTTCATACAAAAACCAACCTGAATATTATCCGGAAGAACCTTCTTTTTAAAGTGGGTGACCGCTTAAAACCTGATGAATTGTATGAAAATGAACGGATCATCCGTTCCCTGCCTTTTATTAAAGATGTAAAATTTTTGTTGCATGCCGACTCCCTCAATCCGGAACAGGTAGAGGTAACCGTACTTACCAAGGATGTTTTTTCCCTGGGGATCACCGGCAGCACCAGCGGATTAAATACCGCTACGTTTGCTGTTTATAATCAGAATATTTTTGGTGCCGGCCATGAGATCTCCGTAGGCATGGTAGGGCACCTTCACCGCGAACCCTATCTGGGCTTTGAAACCTTTTATAAAATACACAACATCAAAGGAAAATTTATCGATTTTTCCGTAGGTTTTTCCAATACCTTCCGAAAGGAAGGATTCAGTCTGAAAATGGATAAGGAATTTTTAACCCCAACCGTCAAATGGGGAGGAGGCATATCGGCTCTGCGGTTAACACGGTCGGACCGGATCACCGAGAATGATCCTGTCAGGCTGGAAGCCTTCCCCCTTAATTTCTATCTGCTGGAAGGATGGGCAGGAAGGACTTTTCAGTTAAACAACGGTCAGTTCAACCAGTCACAACTCGTTGTAAGTGCAAATATCCTGAACCAAAAATTCATAGATAGGCCGCTTCCCGATGATGAAAACAAACAGTATTTTTCAAACAGCACTTTTTATTTAACGGGTCTTACCTGGTCTAAAAGAAGGTACATGCGAGACCAGCTTATCTATGGGTATGGAATCACGGAAGACATCCCGGAAGGATTCAAAAATGAACTGGTTGTTGGATACAATGCCAACGAATTCGGCGATCGTTACTACGCCCATTTATCCATAGCAAACGGGAATCTTCTGCCCCGGAAGCCAGGGTACCTCTATTTGGAAGCGGCCATAGGGACCTATTTCACCCAGTCAACCTGCGAACAGGGACTCATACGGGTAAAAACCAGTTACATATCCAAACTGATTACTGCCGGGGAGAAACGCTACCGGTTTTTTGCCAGGGCTGACTATACCCTGGGAATAAAACGGTTTGAGGTAGAGAATCTCCTGCTCAGGTATGACAACCATATAAGAGGCTTTTTCAGCAGAGAACCCAAAGGCAAACATCGCCTGAGCGTCAATCTGGAAGCAGTCTTTTTTTTGCAACGCGAAATCTATAACTTTAATATCGCGTTATATGCTTTCACTGACCTGGCCATGATCGGAGATAACAGGAATTTTATTTTTCGCGAAAATTACTACGGAGGCATCGGGGGAGGAATCAGGCTTCATAACGAATCCCTGGTTTTAAAAACCATCAATATCAGACTGGCTTATTATCCCAATCACCCCGAAAATATGGGGCCTGTTGGATTTATCCTGGAAGAACAACTAAAAAGAAAATTCTATCGTTTTCAACCGGAAGCCCCGATGCCTCTCAGGTTTGAATAATCTTTGATTAATCTCCACTTCCCGTAGTAATTTAACCTTAAGTTTTATAATTTTGGAGGCTGTCAAAAGAATAACCAGGAGGTACATGAGCACAATTCTTCAGAAAGAGAAACTCTCCGACAAGGTATGCAGGTTTGTAATAGACGCCCCTTACATAGCCAAATCGCGTAAACCGGGACATTTTATCATTTTACGTACCGACCCAAAAGGGGAACGGATCCCGCTGACTATTGCATCGGCTGACAAAGAGCAGGGCACCCTTACGCTGATTGTTCAAAACGTGGGGGTAACCACCAACAAACTCTGTAATATGGAAGTGGGTGAAAAACTTTCCGATGTGGTGGGTCCATTGGGCCAGGCCACACATATTGCAAAGAAAGGAACCATCCTGGCATGCGGCGGAGGGGTGGGGATTGCCCCTCTGCTTCCCATTGTTGAGGGATTTCAAAAAGCCGGTAATAGAGTGATCACCGTGCTCGCGGCAAGAACCAAAAACCTTATCATGCTGGAAAAAGAAATACGCCGCTGGTCCGATGAGGTAGTCATCATGACCGACGACGGTTCGTATGGAGAAAAAGGATTGGTAACCCAGGGGGCTGAAAAAGTGATCAACAGGGAAAAAATTGATGAGTGCATTACCATAGGACCGGCAATCATGATGAAATATACAGCCCTTCTGACAAAAAAATACCATATTCCCACGCAGGCCAGCCTGAATTCCATTATGGTAGATGGCACAGGAATGTGCGGAGCCTGCAGGGTTACCGTAGGAGGGAAAACACGCTTTACCTGCATAGACGGACCCGAATTCAATGCCCACGAAATTGATTTTGACGAATTATTAAAAAGGCTGGGAGGCTATGCTGAAGAGGAAAAAGCAGCATATGAAAGATTTCTGGCATCTGAAAAAAAGTGACCCATGGCATTTTCAAAAGAATACCTTAAGGAACAGCGGGATACGGAATGGCGCGTCAACTTGCGCAAACAGATCCCAGGCAAGGAAAGAACCGCTATTCCCCGCGTAAAAATGCCGGAAGAAGACCCCCGGGAACGAGCCAAAGAGCAGAAAAAAGAGGTAAACAAAGGACTTTCAGAAAAACAGGCTATGGTGGAAGCCAGTCGCTGCCTGGACTGTGTGAACCCTACCTGTATTGATGGCTGCCCGGTAAGCATCAACATTCCAGAATTCATAAAGAACATTGAACGCGGGGCGTTTCTGGAAGCAGCTGCTACGCTCAAGGAAACCAATGCCCTGCCAGCAGTTTGCGGAAGAGTCTGCCCCCAGGAAAAACAGTGCGAAGCAAATTGCTTTTATGTACAAAAGCTGAAAAAACCGGCAATTGCCATTGGCTACCTGGAGCGGTTTGCTGCCGATTATGAACGGGAATCGGGACAAATACGTTTGCCCGAAATCGCACCGTCCAATGGCATTAAAGTGGCAGCTGTAGGTTCCGGCCCTTCTTCGCTGGCTTTTGCCGGAGATATGGTAAAAGCCGGATATCAGGTAACCGTCTTTGAGGCCCTTCATGAAATTGGGGGAGTGCTGAAATACGGAATCCCTGAATTCCGTCTGCCGAACGCAACGGTAGATGTGGAACTGGACAGCCTCACCAAAATGGGAGTGATCTTTGAGAAAAATTTTGTGGTCGGAAGAACCGCCACGTTTGACGATCTGAAGGAGATGGGCTTCAAAGCTTTTTTCATTGGAAGTGGTGCCGGATTGCCTAATTTCATGCATGTCCCGGGAGAGAATTATAACGGAATCCTTTCCGCAAATGAATACCTTACCCGCGTGAACCTCATGAACGCTGCAGATCCCGGTTATGACACGCCTGTTTTGCGGGGCAGGAACGTAGTAGTCGTTGGGGGAGGCAATACAGCCATGGATTCGGTACGAACCGCCAAACGACTGGGTGCGGAACGGGCTGTTATTGTCTACCGCCGTTCCCGGGTGGAAATGCCTGCCCGTGTTGAGGAGATAAAACATGCCGAAGAAGAGGGCATTGAATTTCTGAACCTGAACAATCCGGTGGAGTATTTCGCCGGTGACGACGGAAGAGTCAACCGCGTACGCCTTCAGAAAATGGAACTGGGAGAGCCGGATGCTTCCGGAAGAAGAAGACCGGTACCCATAGAAGGATCCGAATACGATCTTGCCACAGACCTGGTGATCGTCGCTATCGGAGTCTCACCCAATCCGCTCATTCCGGCAGCCTTGCCTGAATTAAAGGTAAGCCGCTGGGGAACCATTGAAGTGGACCCGGAAACCCACCAAAGTTCCATCCCCGGGATCTTTGCCGGTGGCGACATCATACGGGGAGGAGCCAGTGTGATCCTCGCCATGGGAGATGGCCGCAGGGCCGCTGCCGGCATGGACCAATATCTGAAAAACCAAAGAACACCTTAAATAAAAAACCATGACAAATCTGACAACCCATTTCTTCGGGATGAACATCCAAAGCCCTGTAATTGCTGCAAGTTGCGGATTAACCGGTTCAGTGAAAAATATCCGGAAAATGGCCGGAAACGGAGCAGGGGCTGTAGTACTGAAATCGATTTTCGAAGAAGAAATACGGC
>Ga0307422_1000254_pt1 | contig 31404 bp, 27 predicted proteins | sample SalMarWE160290MG_FD_202153 | JGI IMG/M metagenome (GOLD analysis project Ga0307422, IMG submission 202153) | Salt marsh sediment microbial communities from the Plum Island Ecosystem LTER, Massachusetts, United States - WE1602-90 | ecosystem: Environmental > Aquatic > Marine > Intertidal zone >...
GTTCGAACCGTTTTTTTTTCGCCTTGCATATGGGGCATTGCTCCGGCGGCTCTTCCCTGGCGCACAGATAGCCGCACACCCGGCATCGCCACACCGGATACGGAAGGGATGTTTCCCCCCCCTCAAAATACCCCTGTGAACCCTTCGCCTTCATCTTTTTCCTCTCGGATGCGGGGGGACGCCGTTCCGGTATCGCTTGAGCCTCCCGCTCTCCCCTGGAAATCGGCCCTGATACATACAGGGCACAGTAACACGATCCATGCTCGGTCAGGTCCGGGTCTCGGTAGTCGCAGGGGCAGATGATGTCAAGGTCATCATCCTTGGTCCCCGAAGCCAGTCTACAGGGGCACGCCCAATAGCCGTATCTCGCCTCGTTCGCCAACAAGCCTCGGATCAGATCCTTGGTGAATGCGACGTCCGGATTCAGATGATATCCGCCTGATTCCGCCTCGCCCGTGAGACGCTGATACGCAGACTCCACCGCCTCTTTGGATATCTCGCTAATCGGCATGTTTTATCAACCCTTTAATCTTTTCTACATCGAAACCGACGATACAACTCTTGTTATCGACCACCAGGGTGGGGAATGAGCACTCCGGGTTCCATTTGCGTATTTCTGTGACGGCCTCTTCCTTGTCGGCATCGCCGAGCAGATCCACATCCACATAGTCGTAGTCGGCCTTCAATTTATTGAGCAGGCCCTTAGTCTTTTTGCACCACCCGCAGGTGCTGAGGGCATAGAGAATGATATTCCGCTTCTTCGCGCCATCTACGTGCTTCATGTGTTCCTTGACCGACATCGCTCCGATCTCCCTTTATAACAAACTAAACCCGCCACTGATCAATCGATGCTAATTAACCCCTCGTAATTGTCTCGTATGATGTAGGACTCGTACAGTAATAACTATACCACAAGAACCATTCATGGGCAATAAAAAGGCCGCATAGAGGGACGGGAAAATAAGAGAGGGTTTACTGGACATGAAGTTGAGATTTCTAAAATCTCGAAACGTGTCACACAATACTCTGCAGCTCTATGCTGAAAAGGGGTTTGTTGACCCGCTCCAGCATAGTATTCGGATCTAGCTTTTTTATTATCATATCTGGCAAACGGCTATGTGGAGAACAATTATAAATCGTGAGGTGCTTTTCAACCGTATATTGTTTAACAAGTTCAAAGCCAGGCTCGATACCCGATTCATACGACTCACACAAGACGCTCGGTTCCGGGACGTCTTCTGGATAAAATCTCCCGGTCGCACTTAAATCCATGCCAAAAATACGTAATTCTTTAAATCCAATACCATACGCAAATTGTACGGCATTATACACGACAGTTCCCGATGAGAATATGCCTAAGGACAAATCTTTTGAGAAGGCTACATTATAGCGGCTGTGATTGATCAAGGACCCCTCAAATTTTTTTTGCTCTCTATCCCGTGCCTTTTTCAATCTGAGCTTCTTAAATGGATGTTTAAGATCTTCACAATAAACAATATGTAACGCCGATAAAAGGGAGGGGGCCATTTCACACAAAGCGTTAATTGTCGTTGCATCTAACACTACGTTCTTGGAATTCAACGCAGCCGATGCAAATAAATCAAATTGGTGGCGAATAAATCCACTGTCGCATACTATATAATAATCCGGGTTGGCACCAACCGCCCTGGCAACAATAAAAGAGCCATTGACACAGATGGTCCTATCGTTAAAGAGTAATCGCTTATCCTTGATTGTATTGATAGATGGACCAGAAGCGATAATATTACACACCCTTTCGTTTATAGTAATAGCGGATGCGGCTGTAGCTTGGGCAACACGGTTCCCTTTCCAGAAAATGGTGTACACCTTTGGTTCTTCAAGAACAATGTCAAACGAGGGATGGAATTTCCGATTGTGCCAATAGGCTCGTGGTTTGCAGAATCGGATATAGATATCCCGTAAATATTTTCTTGGTTCCATGATCGACTCTAGAGAACTGATTTTTCTGCGCTCTGCTTTTTGCCCTCAATATGTTTACACCATTACCGCAACTTTTATCATAAATTATATTGATTGCAGATATAGGTTAGTATCTTTCTTAACTGTTTTTCGGTTTTATCCTGCTCTGATGGAAAGGCAGTACCGGGTCTCTGTGGAGGGGGGTTCCAGTAAGAGCGGCCTAAGCTGGAACCATCAAAGCCATACCACTCTGTCCCAAGCGTCGAATATCTCCTCTGCGCACAATCGACAATATACGACGTTATTCGCTCTTTGACTGGAACACCTTTCTTCTTGCTGCCTTGATAATCGCCGGTACAGGTCTTCTCCATGCAATACTCTCTAAGCGTGGTCAGCCATTGGCAGCCCTCGGAGTCCTTATCCAGGGCAACATCTTTTACGAGCAATGGTATTATCCCACCCTTCTGATGCTTTCCGACTTTGAGATAAACCTTGACGTCCGTTTGCTTGGGCATGCCAAACTGCTCAAGGTAATGATAAAATTCCCAATCGCCTGCATAACTCAAGGCGGTCACTGCACCCAAACACACAATCACAAGGGAAAGTAACCATCTCTTATTTTCATAGGGTCTCATGACTAGTGCCTCTTGTCAGCTATTCTACCGCAGTTATCCGTTTCAGGCAATAAAAAGCCCCTTTTGAGGGGCTGGGAAGGGAGAGGGAATTTACTGGGGGTGAGGCTGATTCTTTAAAATCACGGAGCGCTTGTCAGGGGATGGTCCCCAGTCCGTTCCGTCACTATGTCAGGAATAACGATTTCACCCCCTTAAGTTGGTTTCCGGCAGCACCCTATGCCCTTTGTCTGACCCGTCGAATAATTTCCGTGGCAGTAGCCTTCGCCACAACAGTGCCGTCCTGACTCGTTATCACAACCTCCGCATGAGCAGATCGCTTTTCACGCTGAACGATTTTTCCCTCGAAACACAAGACACCCTCTTTGATGGATCGGTGAAAGCTTACATGAAGATCGGTGGTAATGAACACCTCACCTTCATTGAGTATGGTCATGGTCGCAAATCCGAGCACCTCATCCGCCAGGGCGGCGACGAACCCGCCGAACAACGAGTTCAGGTCTTGAAACAGAGCGGGATTAACCTCCCACTCGCACCAGACCCGCCCCGGCTCCCACCGTTTCATGCGCGTAGTACCAAGGGTGCGAACGTACGGCGGAGGCTGCGCGGTTCCATTAACGATGCTATTGAGGAGGTCGCTCCAGTAACCCATGACCCCTTCCTTGTCGTAGCTTGTGAACAAAAACCCCTTGTCTGGCTCCTAACCTACCACATCCCTACTCTCAGGGCAATAAAAAGGCCCCCTTGAGGGGCGGGGAAGGGAGTGGGGATTTATGTTAGGCTGGTTCTTCGAAAATCATGGAACGCCTGTCACGGAATACTCAGCAGCTTTTTCCGGCACAATGTCAAAGATGATGATACGACCTCCTCAATACCTATTCATCTTTTAGGTCTCCTACTTGTTAAAGCATAAAAAATACATCTTTCCAGTAGAGTAAGAACGGATTGCAGGGGATTGTCAAAAGGTTTCGGATTGAAAGCAATCAAAGGGATGTCAGGTAGCTCGATGGAACGACCGTGAAGGATTTCGTTTCTTAAATGATTCACAATATCAAACTCTCGAAGTTCTTCTTCCCTGTCCGGGGAGTTTGCACGTTTGAGAAGAGCTTCCAACCGCCACCTTAAAGGTGGCTGAAGGAGCGCCCTTTTTTGTTTCTCGAAAAAGGTTAACAGATCATCCTTATTATCGCTTCGGCTACTTTTAATTAAATCACAAATCTGCTTTAAATATTCTCGATATTCCTCATTTTTGGGGAGCCTTTCCGTATTTAAAATGACCTCTAGGCCTGTGAATGCAGCTATGAAACGGTCTATTGGATCTGTACGTTCAATCGCGATAGCATGCCAATGGAAAGCTCGAAAAAAAGGGTCAAGGAATTCCCGCTCTTCTTGACACAATAAGTTAAGGTTATGAAACCCAGTCTCTAGCTTTTTGAGGTCTATTCTACCTTTTAAACCTGGGTACCACGGCGTACTATGTCTGTCCAATAACATCATAAATTGATTTCCTATGCCTATATGAATAGTTTCAGATTTGAGTTCAAAAAATAGCCATGGTGAAAAAACCTGCGAGATGAAAAAGACGGTGGCGTCTATAAAAGATCTGAATTTGTTTCTGAAAACAATACTTTCGTCCATGAGTTTTTGGGAATGTTCTTGTGAATCGAAACCTTGAAGCTCTGACATCTCAGATTCGCATATTCCTTCAACCTTCAGAACACACATATGGGTTAGTTGTGATGGACTATCAGGTGCGCTATTGCCTTTTGGTTCCATTCGCATTGTTAATGTTACTCCTGGCTCTAATTCCAAAGTCTTCTCAAACGTACTTTTCCCGTCTGGATCAGTTAAGTCACATGAATTGAGATAAGTGCGCTCGATGATGATAGTATATTTGGCCATTTTATTTCCTAAATAATCTACATTAATTATATAGCTTATAAAACTTAAACTTTGTAGCTAAAACCAATGATCAGAATCAAAATGAGCAGCATACGGCCATTTTGTTAAGGTCAAAACTGTGGGACAGATCTTGCTTGTGGAACTAATTCTTCTCATTCAATAGACATCCGCCCCCCATTCCGGGCATCAAAGAGAAATACCTCCTTTGGAGAGAAGGCAATGAAGACCTTGCCGTTGATCTTTACTTTGGTATTAGCTTCGACTACGGTCCGTAGCTCGTTCTCCCCCGCCCTTAAAACTTGCCCGAATCAATCTTCTCGATCAATTGCCGAAGGCTTGGCAAAGATGCCTGACTTGCCTCATCACCTCGAAGATGCGCTGAAAGGAAATGGGGGTAGTTCTCATGCGATAGCAGTTGCCTGCACTGCGCCGTGATATATTGGCGAACATCAGCGTCAGCTTTCCGCAACTCTTCCTCAAAATCAGGATGCTCTATCATTACGGTAATGATATCCTCCAGGTCAGGGCTTGCCATGAGGTCATCCTTCCCCCGCCCTCTCAATGCCTCAAACTTGGTGGCGATGAAATAGACCGGCGTTACTGTCTTAATGCTTTTTCCGCTCGGCAGTTTTCTATCAACTGCCTTGGCAAAGGCCGCGCTATACCACCGATTGGTAAACCCAAGAACTTTCGTCTCAGTAGGCACCACATCAATTACCAGTTCGCCACTGACATATCGACCTATAGGATCTCCTTCCCTCTCAACAAACCCCCTCTCCTTTATTTTTTCAATAAAATTGATGTATTTGCCGTAGCTGTCTACGCGGACGAGGATATCAACATCGTAGGTAGGTCGAAGCTCGGGAACCAAGGTCACATCTAAGATCAGGGCAGGGGTGCATCCGCCGACCACCACTATCTCCTGAGACAACTCGCCGAGCTTTTTGGCTAATAATTCGAGCTGTCCGATGGCGTCCATGGGATCTCCCGCAGGATCATCGCTTCAAGCAATTCCGCTGCCATATTCCGCTCCCTGGTCAACCCCACCCGCAAGGCATCAGCCAATGCCAGCAATTGGTAAAGCGTGGGATCATTGTGGGCCGCTATCGGGGCTGATCGATAGATCGGCTTAATTGCCTGCCCCCTGTTCGGACCTTTCGGCAGAGGCCAGACAAGGTCTATGTTAGCGCTGATCTTATCCTTAAGGGGAGGAGCGGAATGTGCCGTCGGCATTCCCCGGGTTATTTCACCCGGTTTTGCCGGAAAGACATAGCGAAAACCATGAAGCATGAATTCAAGGAGAGCAGGTCTGATACACCCGCGGTCAGCGGGGTCGATGAGGCCTGCATCGATTGAACGCCGGATGGAGTTACTGAGCTCAGAGGCGCTGATGCCCAATTCCTTGGCGAGATCATGAACCCGGAACTCCCTCCCGCCTATAACGACAAGCTTTAACAGTACTAATATATCCTGGCCTTTCATAGCCCATATTATATTCGCTATTCGCAAATAGTGCAACCTATTTTTTTTATTAGATAATTCAAGTTTTTTATAGTAAAAATGCTTTTATTTTTCGCTATTTGCAAAATACGGATGCGCGCCGACTGCTTTCCGGACGCGAGGTCTTCTTAATCCACCCGTCCCCCATTCCGGGCATCAAAGAGAAACACATCCTTTGGTGAGAAGGTGATGGAGACCTTGTCATCGATCTTGACCTTGGCATCCGCCTCCACTACGGTCCTCAGCTCGTTCTCCCCCACCCTGCAAAAGACCCGCTTGTGAGCCCCGAGGGGCTCGATAAGGGTCACCTGGGCCTTCAGGGTGACACCTGGCTTTCGACCGATCCTGATGGCCTCGGGCCTGATACCCAGGGCAACCCCTCCCTTGTAGGATTTTTTCAGGGGCATTTTGACGCTCCCGTCGTGGCTCGTGAAGGTCTTTCCCACCATCTCCCCCTCGATGATGTTGATCCTATGAATCCCCACAAACTCCGCCACAAAGCGGTGGTGGGGGTCCTTATAGATCTCCTCAGGATCGCCGATCTGGCGTATCTCCCCCCCTTCCATCACCACCACGATATCGCTCATACTCATGGCCTCGGCCTGGTCGTGGGTCACATAGATTACTGTGGCACCCAGATCCCTGAAGAGCCGTTTGAGCTCCGCCCGGGTCTGCTCCCTGATCTGCGCGTCGAGGTTGCTCAAGGGCTCATCGAGCAAAAAGACCTGCGGCTCCCGCACAAGCGTCCTTGCCAGGGCCACCCGCTGCTGCTGCCCGCCGGAGAGCTGGCGTGGATAGCGCGCGAGCAATCCCTCGATCCCGAGCATCCCTGCAACCTCCGCGACCTTTCCCTTGATCTCCCCCCCCGGATACTTGTGCAGGCGCAGGCCGATAGCGATGTTGTCGAATACGCGCATATGCGGATAGAGGGCATAGTTCTGAAAGACCATGGCCACGTTGCGCTTCCCCGGCGGGATTCCAATGACCGCCTGCCGGCCGATCCTGATCTCGCCGCTGTCGGGTCGCTCCAGTCCTGCCACAACCCGCAAAAGCGTGCTCTTGCCGCACCCCGAGGGACCGAGCACCGTAACGAATCGCCGATGGGGTACGGTGAGCGTCACGTCATTCAGGGCGATCACACTGCCCTTGAGAAAGGTCTTGGTCACGTCTTTGAAGACTACCTCTGCCATTCCCTATCCTTTCACTGCCCCTGCGGTGAGCCCCTCCACGATCCAGCGCTGCAAGAGCGCCACGATGAGGATCACCGGCACCGTAGTGATGGTTACCGCCGCGTTGATCTGCCCCCAGGGAATCTCGTACAGGGACGCCCCGCTCAGCAAGGAGATCCCCACGGGCACGGTGTAGCGCGCCTGATCGGGCATCAGGGTCAGGGCGATGAGGAACTCGTTCCAGCAGAAGATAAAGATCAGGGCCGCGGCCACAGCCACGGCGGGCCTGGCCAGGGGTAAAATGATCCTCGTGAGGACCCCGGGCCGCGAGAAGCCGTCGATCAGGGCGGCCTCGTCCAACTCCTTTGGAATCCGGGTAAAGGCCGCATAGAGCATCCAGATCCCGAAAGGAAGATTCAAAAAGGCGTAGCTGATGATAAGCCCCAGGGGGTTGTTGATCAGGCCCAGGGCCTTGATACAGATAAAGACCGGGATCACGAGCAGCGTCGGCGGCACGATGGCCCCGATCAGGATCCAGCGCTGCAGGGCCAGGGCCCTATAGGCCGGCAGATTGCGCAGCCGGAAGGCCACGGCAGAGGCGATGGCCAGGGCCAAGAGCGTCCCCCCGGTAGCGACGATCACGCTGTTGGCCACATAGCGACCAAAGGGGCGTTTGGCAAAAACATCGATGAAATTTTCTAAAGAAAGGCTCCCCGGCCAATAGCGTATGGGCAGGGAGAAGACCTCCTCGGCGGGCTTGAAGGCCGTGATCACGGTCCAGAGGAAGGGCGCAAGACAGTACAGGCCGGTGATGATTCCTATAATAATAAAGACCCGTTTCATCGCGCCCGCTCGTATCCCAGGCTGGTGAGCCGCATCACCAGGAAGCTCGCCCCGATGAGGGTTACAAGAAACAACACGGTGAGGAAGATCGCGTAGCCGATCTCGTCGTACCGAAAGGCCACGTCGTAGATATAGATCCCCAAAGTCCTGGTGCTGTCGGCAGGCCCCCCCTTGGTGAGGACCCAGATGAGGTCGAAGATCCCGGCCGCGTGGATGATCCTGAAAATCAGGGCCACCCGCACAAAGGGGAGCAGCAGGGGAAAGGTGAGGTTCAAGAATCTCTTGATCGCCCCCGCCCCGTCGATGGCGATGCTTTCGATCAGCTCCCGGGGGACGGACTGCAACCCAGCCAGCAGGATGATCACTACAAAGGGGGTGGTCTTCCACACGTCGGCGGCGATGGCGGCGAACATCCCGCCGCCGGGGCTTGCGAGCCAATCAAGGGGCGCTGCGAGAAGCCCTATTTTGACGAGCAGATCGTTGATCACGCCGAAGGGGTTGTTGAACATCCACTGCCATGACATGGCCATCACCGCCGTGGGCAGGGCCCAGGGTATGAGCACAGCAAGGCGCACGAGCGCCCTCCCCCTGAAGCGGGCATGCACGAGCAGGGCGATCAGGAGTCCCAGGAGAAACTCGATGGGGACGGAGATCCCGGTAAAGACGGCGGTATTGCGCACGGTCCTGCGCAGGTCGTAGTCGATGCCCAGGCGTTTGAATAAACCCTCTTGTTCACCCCGGACCGTCCCCTCGATGGAGCGGGCCATGATGGCCACGGCCTCCTCAGGGGTCTCCACCCCTGCCAGGACCGCGCTCACGTGCTTCTGGAGGGTATCGCTGATGCGGGGGTAGTCCGGGTGCACGGGCCTCGGCCTCGCCCGCATGACGATGGCGTACAGGTCTTGATAGTGGGGGCTTGTTTTGAGGATTGCAGGGTCAAAAAAGAGGGCCTTTCTGGCAGGGACCGCGCCCCTCCTCAGGTGCAGGATCCGTTGGGCCTCAGGGGAGGTGGCAAAGGCGATAAAGCGCCAAGCCGCTTCCGGATCATCGATGCCGCGGGCGATGCCCAGGCCCCACCCCCCAAGGGTCCCGGCCGATTCATGACCCTCTTTGTGTATAAAAGGTACGATCCCGACCTTACCTCGCAGGGGGGAGCCTTCTTTATTCAGGATGGTCCAGGCATAGGGCCAGTTGCGCATGAACAGGGCCTTCCCCTCGGCAAAGGCATTGAGGGAGTGTTGCTCCTGATAGGTGAGGACCGCCCGGGGGGCCCACCCCTCGTCGATGAGTCTGCGCATAAAGCGCAGGGCCTCACGGGCCTGGGGGGAGTCGAGGACTACGTTTTCTTTAGTATCGATCACCTCCCCCCCTGCCCCCCAGAGATATTCGAGAAAGTCGCACACGAGCCCTTCGTACTGCATCCCCTGAAAGACGATGCAGGATCGGTCAGGGGAGCCCTCATGGCTCTCGCAGATTCTCTCAAATTCCCGCCACGTCCTGGGCGGCATTGAAACGAAGTCCTTCCTATAATAGAGCATCCCCACATCCCCCCTGACCGGGACCCGGTAGCTCCTGCCCCGGTATTGCCCGGCCTCCACGGCGCCAGGGAGAAACGCCTCCTGCATCCGGGGGGTGTACCACGCATCAAGGGGCATGAGCCAACCCGTCTCGGCGAACTTGGCGGTCCAGATCACATCCATGTATACAAGCTCGATGGGGTCGCCGCTGAGAAAGGAGCGGATGTACATATTCTGCCGCTCGTCGGTGGACCAGGGGCCTGAGATGTAGTGGATGCGGATTGCGGGGTTGCGGGCCTGGAATCGCCTGATGACCTCCCCCCACGCGCCCCCCACGTCCTCCGGCCCGATCATTCGCAGGATCGTCGCCTCCACAGGCACGGCGATCAGGAAGAGGCAAAAGGTGAGCACTGCCAGCACGCACGCGCTGCTTGTGTGCCGGAATATTCTTTTGGCGATGATCTGGGCCACGGCCACCTCGTTATGAACCTTGGGAACCCCTTGCGCTATCCACCCTCATCTCCTTACTAATGCAGCAGAGCGGCAAAGTCAACCCCCTCTCCCTGACCTTGATTTTTCCCTCAATCTCTGATATGGATTGATTCTCAATCAGAGCACAGTAAAGGGGAACGGATATGGAGGATCTAGAAAAACAGTTGCCGAAGATGACCGTCAAAGAGCTTCGTGCCCTGGCCAAAGAGTTGGGGGCCGAGGGCGTCAGCGGGATGAAGAAGGAGGATCTCCTGGAATTCATCCGTAAGAGCAAGGGGATCGCTGAGATACGCCCCCACAAGGTCGTCACAAAGAAGGCGAAGAAGAAGGACCTGGGCGTCAAGGAGCTGAAGAAGATCATCTTCTCCATCAAGACCAAACGGGCGGAGGCCCTGAAAACGGGCGACAAGCGGATGGCCACCATCTACAAGCGCCAGATCAGCAGGCTGAAGAAGAAGACCAGAAAGGCCGCCCGAGTCGCTGCGGAGTCAAGCGGATGAAGCGAATAGCCCCCTCCATCCTCTCGGCGGACCTGGCCCGCCTGGCCGACGACGTCCAGGAGGTGATCGAGGGCGGGGCCGACTGGATCCACGTGGATGTGATGGACGGGCACTTCGTCCCCAACATCACCATCGGCCCGGTGGTGATCAAGGCCCTCAAAAAGGTGGCAAGCATTCCCCTCGACGTCCACCTCATGATCGAAAACGCCGACCTGTACCTCGACGCCTTTATCGATGCCGGGGCCGATATCCTCACCGTTCAAGTGGAGGCCTGTACCCACCTGCATCGCACCGTCACTGCCATCAAAGATAAGGGGATCACCGTAGGGGCGGCGCTCAACCCGGCGACTCCCCTCGCGAGCCTCGACTACATCCTCCCCGATCTGGACCTGGTGATGATCATGACGGTGAACCCCGGTTTTGGGGGGCAGGAGTTCATCCCTGCGATGCTCACTAAGATAGAGGAGTTGAAGCGCATCATCACCGAGCGGAAGCTGAGAGTCGAGATCGAGGTGGACGGGGGAATCAAGATGGAAAATATCGGGGAGGTGGCGCGCCGCGGAGGGGACATCTTTGTCGCGGGCTCGGGGATCTTCGGCACCCCCGACCGCGCAGAGACCATCAGGAAGATGCGGGAGGAGATCAAGGAATAACACGGGGTCGGGTTTGACACCCCCCATGTCCTTACATACAATAGTAACCATACCATAACAGGCGTGGCGGTGTAGCTCAGGTGGTTAGAGCATGCGGCTCATATCCGCAGTGTCCGGGGTTCAAATCCCTGCACCGCCACCATTTTTTGTTCCCCTATCCAAAAACAAACCAATTGACAGTCTTCCTCAGTTCCTCTCCCCTTGCATGATCATGCCCTATACGACCAAAGTCCAATAGACGTTTGGCCATCCTTATCATATGTTTTTTTAAAGTAGAATAATGCACGTTACAGCCGCCAGTATATACGGCCCGTATATACAGGAAGGAGAGAACCATGGATCTCGATCAATACTTCAAAGACACAAAAGGCACCGGGGTCTTGGCCACGGCGGATGGCGAGGGGCGTGTGGATGCCGCCGTCTATACCAGGCCTCACGTCATGGATACGGAAATAGTCGCCTTTATCATGCCCGACCGGCTGACCCATCACAACCTGCAGTCCAACGATCATGCGGCCTATCTCTTTATGGAGGAGGGGGGCGGATACAAGGGCGTCAGGCTGTTTCTCACCAAGATGCAGGAGGAGACAGAAGGGGAGTTGATACAGGCCATCCGCCGGAGCAAATATGGGGCAGCGTGCGGGGAGGAGGAACACTGCTTCTTCCTCGTCTATTTTAAGGTCGACAGGGTATTGCCGCTCATCAGGGCGGAGAAGAATTTGTAGCAGGTCTACCGCTATTCAAACCCAGCAAAGAGGTGCTATGAAGGTTCTGATTACCGGCGGGCTGGGGTTTGTGGGGACCCAGCTCTCCATCCGATTGCTCAAGGGGGGCAATCAGGTCACCGTGGTGGACCACTCCCCCCAGCCACGTCCATATACGCCACAGGAGGTCACGTACGTGCCCGCTGACACCACAGTGCCGGGGAATTGGCAGAATGAGGTCGCTGTGCAGGACGCGGTGATCAACCTGGCCGGGGCCTCGATCTTCAAGCGATGGAACAATGAGACCAAACGGCTCATGTACGACAGCCGCATCCTCACGACTCACAATCTAGTGGATGCCATGCCTGCGAACCCTGCAAACAAAGATACGCTCCTCTGCAGTACCTCGGCAGTAGGCTACTATGGGTTCAGCGGGGATGAGGAGTTGGTCGAGGAGGATGATCCGGGCACCGACTTCCTGGCCAGGCTGTCTGCCGACTGGGAAGGGGAGGCTCAAAAAGCTACGAAGAAGGGCGTTCGGGTGACCATAACCCGATTCGGCCTCGTCCTGGGTAAGACCGGTGGCGTGCTGGGGCAAATGATCCCTCTATTCAAAAAATTCATCGGGGGACCCTTGGGAAGCGGAAATCAGTGGTTCTCCTGGATCCACATGGAAGATCTCTTGAGCGCCTTTATTTTCGTCTTTAACAATAAAGATATCCACGGCCCGTTCAACTTCTGCGCCCCGAACCCCGTGCGCAACCGGGATCTGGCCAAGGCCCTCGGAGAGGTCCTGAAGCGGCCCTCTTTTGTGCCGACTCCTGCCTTTGTACTGCGCCTCGTCCTCGGCGAGTTTGGATCGGTTATTCTCAAAGGCCAGAGGGTCATCCCCTCCCGACTGCTCAAGCACGGCTTCGCGTTCAAGTATCCCGAGATCAGAGGGGCCCTGAGGGAGGTAATAGGAAAGCCGAGTTAGTCTGAAAAGCTCGGGGGAACGGTCACGATCGGTCTTTTCGCTTGTCTGGAACCACCGTGCGATGGGAACGGGGTTTCCGTTTCTGTTGCAACGTTGAGGCTGTGTCTTGCTCTACGCTGCGGATATGAAGATCTGTCTGCGGAAAGGCAATCTCTATTCCCAACTGCCGGAATCTTCGATCGATCTCCTGGTGGAGCTCACTTTGGAGCGGCAGCTTGTCGTCAAGATTCGAAACCCGGACGCGAAGCTCGAAGTCGAGCGAACTCTCTCCGAAACGCAAGAATAGCACCTGAGGCTCGGGCGTTTCCGCCACCTTGGCATTCGCTGTGGCGCACTGCATCAACGTCTCGATTACGAGGGGGACATCTGAGCCGTACGCTACGCCCACCGGCACAATCAGCCGCACGGACCGATCACCATGTGTCCAATTGGTAACCTGATTGGTGATCAAGTCGCTGTTGGGAATGATCACGTCTGCCCGGTCGAAGGTCTGGACTGTTGTGGAGCGAAGCCCAATACTTTTTACTACAGCCCACTCTCCTCCAATTTCAAGAAGGTCACCGGCCTTGACAGGCCTTTCGAAGAGCAGGATGAGGCCGCAGATGAAGTTGTTCACGACGGCCTGGAGCCCAAAGCCGATCCCTACACCGAGGGCACTCACCATGATCGTGAGCGATGTGAGGTCGAATCCGAGCGCGACCAGTGCCAGCACAAAGCCGGCGGTTACCAGGGCATAGTGTATCAGCCGTGAGATTGAGACCCTGACCCCAGTGTCCACCTGAGGTTTGCTGAGCACTTTATCAACAAAGAGTTTTTGGAAAACCCAGGATACGAGAAATGAACCATACACGAAGCCGGCTGCGGCAATGACCAGACCTACACTGATCCGGTGTGCTCCCACGGTGAATCCCAATGCCAGCAGACCGTTGAAAGCCGCGACTGGACTGTCGTAAACCCTCCAGATTGTCAGCAGGGAGGTTACGACAAGGAGGCCTATCAGGATATTCGCCAACATTTTAAATCGCCGAACCATGGCTTCAGTGTAGCTCTGCAACAATGTGACTTTTTGGAGAGAAGAGCTTTGAAAGGCCCATTCCAGGGCCCCATGGGCTAAGTACAGCAGCAGCCACCCCACCAGCAAGGACAATGCCGTCCTTATGGAGGAGTTAAACAGGTATTTGGCCAGCCCTGCGTTGCCCCACAGCTCTAAAATCACTACGACGGCAAAAAAGCAGGCCCCCACGCGAAATCCCCAGACATACAGCGGAGCGTCTTCACGACGGCGGGCTGCCATAGCCCACCATATAAACTGGAAAATTCCACCCAGTGCCGCCAAGAATATGTACAATCGAAAGAGTGGTAACGGCACATGGACGGCATTGAAAAGCCTGCTTATGATAAAGATGAGCACAAACCCATAGACCAACTGCCTCTCCCAGGATGCTCTTATCAGCTCTCCCATAAGGCGAGCGAAGGAGATCCCCACAACTATGGCAAATGCCAGTGCCCACGTGCGTGGAACACCTTCAAGAAACCCGCTCAAAGTCACAAACCCAACAAAAAGCCCGGCGGAAAATGGTCGTTCCCCAACAAAGTGCCAGCGTTCTGAACCTTGTAACTGCTGCCGGTGGCGCAGGATGGCAATCACCAGGACCAGGGCAAGGAAAAATTGCAAGAGAACCAACCAGCCCTGGCGGGCAAGGAACTGTCCAGGCCACCGGATCTCACCCAGGCCCGTGGCAACGTCGCGCCACAATCTGCCCTTGAACTGGGCGACATATGTGGACGAGAGCATCGGTGGTGATGCCTCAATCCCGACGGCCGGTACGGCTGCCATCAAACTATCCACGTCGGCGACAAGGGACGCTATCCGAGCCTGGATGTCTCCGCCTTCTTGCTGCATGGTCAGCAGGGGTTTCAGCTGCGCATCGATGAGCAGCAAGGCCGTGTCGATGGTTGTTTGGGCCCTTGCAAAGATGCGTCTCACTTCATCGAGTGGCTCCTCTTTGAGCAGAGCCGCCTGCCATGCGCGCCATGTTCGCTTCTCATCCAACCACTCTCTTCTCGATGCCCCAAGTTCCCGAATTGATGCAAGAAGGGGGCTGCTGATCGCCTTGAGCGAATTACCCTTGGAAAGAATCGTCGTCTTGAGCTCAATAAGCTCACTATACCGGTATTCTTTTTTATCCTTCACGCTTTGCAGCTCACTTGCAAGAACGTCCAGGTTTTGCATAATCCCGGCGTACCTGTCCTCAATGGCAGATACATCCAGCTCTCGCGGCATGCTCGTTTCAAGGACGGCCAAACGCCCGGACAGGTTTGTAGCCGAGGATATGAGATCGGCGAGATCAGGCAGCTCAAGGGGTTCCTCTGCTTCAATGGCCGGGATTTGCGGGGCTTGAGGCTTCAGCTGGGCCAGGGCATCATGGGACATCAGAACCATGGCCCCCAGCAAGATAAGCCAGCAAGTGCTCCATGCTAATCTGTTCATGCGTCTCCTTTTATGACTTATAACCCCTCATGACATTATGGCATTTCCTCTTTTTTCTATTACTCTTCCACTTTCTCCCAGGTTTCGTCGGGATCGAACTTTTTCTGTGCTGTTATCTATAAAATCTATCTTCGGGTTTCAACCCACGTGCCGTCCTCTTGCCGACACATTTCATGCCGGCCATCATGTTTTTTCTTGTTCTCTGCCCAAATCTTAATCCGTATTTCCTTACAGGTCAGGCCATTTTTTTCGTACTGTCTGATGAGCGTTGCGGTGCCTCTATTTTTTTCTTCTGGATTCTCCCACGTAATTGTTGAACCTATTTCTTCATCTTCTAATACCGCCAGCACATTTGCCCTAATCAGCTCGAAATCCTCACGGGTGAGCCCTTTCGTATCCTTGAGCCTAAGGGCGGAGGTGATCGATTTCCCCAGGTCCCCGACAATAGTAAATGGCGACGCCACGATGCCTTCTATCACACCGCCGGCTGCCTTCTTACCGGCATTTTTGGCCGCTTTTTGAGCTTTGCCGGCCACCTGGTCGGCCTGCTCGAGCATGCCGGGGATGGCCTCCCGGGTCTTTTGCAGTTCAGCCAAAATATCAGGCATAATAACGCGCACTTCTCCGACTTCTTTGGCTATCGCGTTTGCGGCCTCGGAGACGTTGTCGATACTGGACAGTATTGCCGGCATTTCTTTTCGGGACGCCTCTACCTCATCCAAGATGGGGGGTATGGTTTGGCGGATTTCGGCAATTTCGTGTATGACCGGAGCAATCTTTTCGCTGGTCTTTTCCACCTGGTCAAGAAGGTCTGGGGCTTGTGTCCTCGTTTTGCCGATTTCATAGGCGACATAGGCAATGCTCAGTGCCAGACAACACAGGCTAAACGAAAGAAACGTCATCGCTAAAAATTTTAACTTGTCCACGATACCCTCCAATGGTTAAAACATTTCCTACTTAAGATCGTGCAAGAGCCGTTGAAAATCCTCTGACTGGGTGAGGATCCGGTGCGCGGCGTCTCGCAGCTTGTCCACTTCCTCATCGGACAATTTAAATGAGGTGGGCAGCTCGGTGAGATAGGCGCGCTCCGCCTCGTCCGGCAACGCATCAAACTTGACCTCAATGAGATAGAACCGGATGTCACCGCACGCACCCGGCTTGGTGGAAATAGGACCACCTTTGCACCTGTTTCGCTGCACGTCTTCCGTCCATTCCTTAATACTTGCTCTGAGCAGCATGACCGTCTCGAAGTTATACCGTGTAATAGAGAGCGTTGACGACGACTTCAGCATAGACTTCAACCCCGGAGATGTACCCAACAGGGACTTTTCGTTGGAAATTGCTTTCTCCGCATTCACCACGATGAAGACGACTTTGTGGACATCCTCTTGCTTGGTATATCTGAGCGTCGTCCAGAAATCTCCCAGGCTAATCACCCGGTCAAGAACAGCCCTGAGCCCCAAGTTATCGGAAAGCCCGCCATCCAGCAAATGGATATACGGTTTTTGCCGGGCATCCAGGTAGGGGGTAAGAAGCTTCAGGTGCTGATATTGCCACGAAGAGGCATCGCGTTCCTGCAGGCTCTTTTCGGCGGGTGCAGGGAGTTGGTAGCCGCAGCTCCCGGCATAATTGCGCAGGGTGATCGGCGTGAGCACAATGGGCACGGCAGAAGAGGCTGCTGCTGCACGGGCCACGGGAAAACGGGATACATCTGAGCAGAGCACATCGAACGCATCCTGGTTGAACGGTATCCTGATCCCGGTGATCATATCCGTGGCGTTCATTACAATCATAGGGCCCTTACGCTTCGCAATATCGCCGAACGTGCTGCTATCGAACACGTGCTTGTCATAGTATTCAGCGGCAAGGTCACTGCGGTCAAAATATGGCGAAAGGAGCCTGACCCAGCTGACGGGGTTAAGGAGTACCCCCCTGGTGAGAGCGCCCTGGATATTCTTTTTCAAAAACTGGCTCTCAAAGTCGTCAAAGATACGCTCGCCAAAGAGGCCATAATACCCCGCTGTAAAGCTCCCCCCTGATACGGCGGAGATACCATCCACTTCATCCAGCAGGCACCGCTTTTCCCCCTCGATGGTCACCTCGGTCTTTTTCAGTTCCTCAAGCACCCCGTAGGAGAAGGCGGCGGCCCGGGTTCCCCCGCCTGAAAAGGTCAGCAAGAAAATCAGCTTGTCGGAATTCCCCGGCTCACCCATGTTCTTTCCCCGGTAGCCAGTCTCAGGGTCGTACTGTTGCAACCGCGGATTGATGGGATAGTGGAGGCACCCCGTGGCAAAAAGGGATACGGCGATCAGCATCACCCCAAGCGTAATGCCTCTCGTCGTCTTAAACTGGTTTGCCATCATTCGAACAAAAGGGATAATAACGCTCATACCTTAATCCCCCTTCCTAACAAGTTTTACAAGCACAGGCACGAAATCCATCCAGTCCCCTAACCTATCCCACACCGGCATCAGTCGCCGAAAAGGGTGCCCTTGATGAGCTTCGGGATGACGGGGGTCACCGAGAACTGGAAGTTCCACTCCTGCCCAAAATTGCTGGGGCGAACCGGCATGTACTGTATTGCGAAACCGAACTTGACGGGTAGTTTGCCAAGCTTCAAAACCTTGGCGACCTGCACCCCGATGGGGACGGTCCAGATGTCGTCCGTATCACGAGCCTCCCAGTTCGCCAGTACGTTGCCGGAATACCCGACGCTCCACCCTTTGGGTAAAAAGAAGACCAAAAAAGGTTGGAGGTTCATCTGGTTCGTGTCCCGCCGATCATCAGAACCTGCAAAGGAGGTCCAATTCTGGACAAGGGCACCAAGGGCCCATTTATTCGCAAGGTAGCCCACGATGACAGCAGGACCAGCCTGCCACTTGCCCTGGCCGGTGTAGTCAGAAGCGGCCGTGGGGAAGATAAAGGTCGGCCCGACCCCGAGCAGCCAATTCCCCACGAGGTTTGGGCTCGGCGAGATCAACTCCATCAACACCACGTCTCCGAACGCGGTCGTGTGCTGGACCGACCCAGGACTATGCGGGTCCGGGTATGGTGTGTTGTTAAAGAGCGTTATGACCGGCCGCGTGATGAGATTCCAATTTTTGTGCAGCGCTATCGGCATCACGGGCTGAAAAACCAGGTTCGAACTGCTTTGGTTATGTTTGCCGTTGATGTCCAGCAGGTAATTGTTCTGCTGAAACATGAGGGACCACGTACTGCTTACCGGGTTAGCAAGTTGCTTGTTGACTTCATCCAAAGACGCGCCCTGGGCCGGAGCTTCCGCATCATCCGCAGCCAGGGCAGTGCCGCACACCAATACCCCTATACTGATGGCAATAAACAAGTATCTTATATGTTTCATGTTGTTTTCCTTTTTTCATCTACCCCCCACTGCTTCGCTGCGCGAAACAGTGGGGGGTAATTCGCCCAGCAAACTTACGTCCGTAAGTTTGGGGCTTATTACTTCACCAACTCAGGATCACCCGGCCGCCAGGTCTTGTCGAACCAGGACTGCAGCGGGCCATAGAGACGGAACAGCATGTTCCAGCCCTTGCCGGGGACGCTCTGTATCCAGTTGCCTTCCTTGCCCGCAGGCGGCTTCGGGCCGAAATACATGTCATACGAACCGTCGGCGTTCTGCACGACCTCCTTGTCCACGCTGGCACGACCCGGGAACTGCTGGTCGGTCTGGAGCATGGCACGGGTCTGGTTGTCATACAGCGTGAAGGACCAGAAGTCCTTGGCCGGAACGTTGGGCGGCAGATGCACCCTGTAGGTCTTGCTGCCGTCGAGGGCGTTGCCATCAGCGTCCATATAGGCCACGGCATATTGCGAACCCTTGCCCACCATCTTGGCGGTCATCGCCGGTGTGATCCCTGTCGCATAAAAGTGGAAGTAAGCCCGGGCATCCAGCACACGTGCGCCGTTATCAAGGAACTCATGGCTGCCGCCGGGAAACGGCGTGCTCCAGACGCCCTCGCCGGGGTAAAAATAGAACATGTCATCACGAGGACGTGCCGCCAGGGTGCGCACCGTTGCAGCGCCAACATCGGCGGCCTCGGTCAGGATCTTCCTCATCCGGGCATCGGGTTTGAAGGGCTGGCCCTTCTTGATGCCGATGGACGCGAGCAGGCCAAGGATTTCTGGATTCCCACTTTCGGCCGGCTCGGCCTGGACGACCTCGTTGATCTCCTCGAAGATCCCGTAGTCCATGCGATGGATCGTGTTGTTGAACACCCCGGAGACGTTGATGAAGTTCATCTTCGGCGGGTTGTCCTTCTGCGACAGCGGGTACATACGGAAGATTTTCTTGGTCGTTGCAACCGCCGGGGCGGGATCGCCATCTACCTGGAAGCCGCGCCAGATCACCCAGTTGCCGTAGGTGCTTGTGCGGGCCACGTAATAGCCCTTCGGGACCTTGCCCTTGTAGCCGGGCGGCAGGATGAGGAACTTGCCCCCCTTGCCCCTGTCCGGTCCGGCATTGCCGAAATCGGTCACGTATTCAAACCAGTGATTGTCAATGATGCCGAGTACGTTGGGCGGCGTCTCGATGACCATGGGCTCGTCCTTCAGTTCGAGCCACAAGGTCATGTAGATGTTCACCGTATTGGGCGTTAGCCACAGCGCCTTGGAGTCCATAAGGGTCTCGAACAGCAGTGCGGTTGTGTTGGCTGGCCCGAACTCGAGGATCCCCTTGCGCATCCCATACATCGACGCGATCTGGATGCTGTTCAGATAGGCCAGCACGCCCCGCTGGAAATCGAGGTTGTCGTAGACTTTCTGTGCTGTTTGCTCGTCCGGCACCCCGTCGAATGACGTCAAAGTGCCGATGCGGGTCTTCAGCTTGTCCGGGGTCGCGATCCCCGGAGGGGTTTCTGTGGTCATCTTCATCTTGGGCGGTTTTGCCCGGACTGCGGTCACCAGGCTGATCATCATCAGCCCAACTAGGACCAGTGTTAATATGTATTTTGTTTTCATTTTGCTTTCTCCTTTTGTTTTTTTATCTACCCCCCACTGCTTCGCTGCGCGAAACAATGGGGGGTAATTCGCCCAGCAAACTTACGTCCGTACGTTTGGGGCTCATTACTTCACCAGCTCTATCTCACCCGGCCGCCAGGTCTGGTCGATCCATGGCTGAAGCGGACCGTACATGCGCAGGGCCAGCCACCAGCCCTTGCCGGGAATGGTCTGCAACCAGTTTCCTTCTTTGCTTTTGGGCGGCTTCGGAGCAAAATAGATGTCGTAGGAACCGTCGGCATTCTTCTGCACGCCCTCGGTCTGGCTGCCCAACGTCGGGAACTGCTGGTCGGTCTGCAACTGCGAACGGGTTTGGGTGTCATACATTGTCAGGGCCCAGAAGTCTTTCACCGGCGGATTCGGCGGCAGGTGAAGTTTATAGGTCTTGGAGCCGTCCAGCGGCCGTCTCTGGGAATCGAGCGCAATGAGGCCATAATCGGAACCTTTGCCGGCGACGGTGACCGCCATGGCAGGCGAGACGCAGATATAGCCGAAGTGGAACAGCGCACGCGCATCGAGGTTGTAGGCGCCATTCTTCTCAAAGGCGGTGTCCTTGTTGGCGTAAGCCATCATCCAGGCGCTGTCTTCGCCATAAATCAGGTTGCCTGGCTCGCGGGGGAAGAAGCTGATCGCACGGGCGGCAGCGTTGCCGATGGCTGCGGCATCGGTGAGGATCTTCTTCATGCGCGCATCCGGATTGAAGGGCTTGCCCTTTTCAATGCCGGTGGCCGCCATCATACCCTTGGCTTCCGGCCCGAGATAATTGTCCGGCTCCGTTTGAATGAGATCATGCAGCTTCACAAAGAAGGAGTAGTCGTTGGGCAGGATCGTGTTCATCTCCTTGCCCGACACATTGATAAACTCCATTTTTGGTTGGCGATCCTTCTTGGAGAGCGGATAGACCTTGAGCGTATTGCGGATGTTGGCAGAAGCGGCTGGAATCGCCTTGTCGAGTGGCAGTCTCTTGTCGAGATACCCGCGCATAAACACCCACACACCGCTGGTCTTCGACGGCACAACGTAATAGCCTGTGGGCACGTTGCCCTTGTAATTCGGGGGCAGCACCAGGAACTTGCCGCCCTTGCCCTTATCGGGGCCGGCGACGCCGAGATCGGTCATGTACCTGAAGGCCATGTCATCCAGGATACCCAGCATGCCGGTGGGAAGATCGACGACCGTGGGACCGTCCTTCAGCAGGTCGAGAAAACCGACGGCATACATGGTCGAAGTATTGCCCGTCAGCAACAGGGACTTCGAATCCATCAGGTTGTCCCAGATGCAAATCTTGTTGCAGGTGTCGGCGCCGACACTCGCCTGACCTTCGCGCAGGGTGTACATCGACATCATCGGTATGGAATTGATGAAGACATTCACCGCCCGGGATCGGTCAAGGTAGTCATACACCGTTTCAACCGTTTTTTCGGTCGGAACACCGTCAAAATAGTTCAGCGTTCCGATCGAAGTCTTCACCTTGTTCGGTGCCGTAACCGACGCCGGGATATCGGTGGTCATCTTCATCTTGGGCGGCTTGGCATCACAACCTGCAAAAGCTAGGCTTAGGACAACCAGTGCAGCGATAGCAACTGTAAAAAATTGTTTTGTTTTCATTTTGTTCCCTCCTTCTGTTCAGAGTATTCTTGTAGATCTTCCCTGCTTTCATGATCAGGGTCAGTTCACCATTAGTTGTTTCTTCCTTTCTAAAGCCTGTTTTTTTGATTTGGATTTTTGTCTACTACCCGCTTTTCCCCTTCGCTCCCGAGATTGCCCACCAAATGGCATCCAACAGGGCCTGATCATCGATAGGTTTTCGGAAGAATGCCGCCGCTCCGAGTCTCCGGGCCTGTTCACGGGTCTCTGCATCATCGCTTGCGGAGATTACAATGACCGGCATTCGTATGCCTCGTGACCTCAACTCCCGCTGGAGATCAAAACCGGTTGAACCGGGCATGCGCAGATCAACGATGATACAGGCATTAGTGTTGTGCCGTTTGTCACCCAAAAATTCATCAACGGAGGCGAATGCCTCTACCTCGAGATTTGCGGATCGCAAGAGCCTCTCGAATGACTTTCGGACCGACTCATCATCATCAATCACATAGACGGTGCTTTGCAGAGGGGACATGGGGAAATCATTCCCTTTTTTGGTCGTATGTTTGCGGGAGCACTATACAGCTTGTAACACAGAATAAAGAAGACCTGCGGAGATGTCTATTGGACCTTGGTCTTATATGATAAGGAAAGTGATCAGAGATCAGTGATCGGTAATCAGTGACAAGTGATCAGTAAACAGTTATCAGTTGGAGGGTTTAATGCCTGCCTTCTCGGCCAGGCGGACTAAATCGGCCACCGAGCCGATGCCAAGCTTCTCCATGATGCGACCACGGTGGACCTTCACCGTTTTCTCGCTGATACCCAACGCGTACGCAATCTGCTTGTTCAGCATGCCGGTGATGACGTAACGGAGCACTTCGTATTCGCGCGGTGTGAGCGGTTCAAGACGCTTCCACATATCGAGCACTGCGGCATGTTCCGCTCTCGCCCGTGTGTCTTTTGCAATGGCCTCCCGCACCGCCTGGAGGAGCTCCTCATCATCAAAGGGTTTGGCAAGGAAATTGACGGCGCCCTTTTTCACGGCCTGCACGCCCATGGGGATCGTGCCGTGACCGGTAATAAAGATAATGGGCATGCTGTAATCGGCCTTGCTCAACTCATCCTGCAGGTCTATGCCGCTTATGCCCGGCATCCGCACATCGAGGACAAGACACCCGATTCCGTCATAGTGCTCGCGCTCCAGGAACAGCTCGGCGGAGGCGAACGTCTCCACCTCAAATCCCGCGGAACACAAAAGCCGCGAAAGACCCTTGCGCACCGAGGCATCATCATCGATTACAAAAACGATAGGCTTTAATGCAGTTATCGGTGATCGGTCATCAGTCATCGGTCATTTCCTCGCGTATAACGTGATCGTCCTGCCCACAAAAAAGATGGGCCTTGGCCATCATGGAATTGAGCATCCGGCCGATTTGCATGAGTTCCTCCGTTAATTCTGTCGCTTGTTTCTGGTCTAGATAGTGACAATTGCGCGCTTCGTCGATCCAGTGCTGAGTCTCCATCTCTTCGGCATCCGCGTCTGTGAGCTTGCTAATAAAGTGCTTCTCATAACGTCGCTTGGCCTCTCCGAGCTGGATGCTCATTGACGATGTTCCTCAATCCAACGTGTTCGTCTCCCGTGCGACTTCTTCAATTCGTGTTCCCTCCAGCGCGCCGCTTCTCGGGTCTCGAATTCCTCGATGGCGATCAGATCCCACGGGCGATCTTTCTTCGTCGACCTCACTTGCCCGTCATTATGGGACGCAATCCGTGCCGTAACATTCTCTGTTTGGCCGATGTACGTACGACCAGTGACATGACTTCTTATCGCATATACGTGGAACATTGCAGAGCTCTCCGAGCAGGAAGCCAGGCTTCCGCAATCTGCGCTCCGATGGATCGGGATGCCCGCCGGATTTGATCGGTCAGGGAATAGGTTTCTTCCTTCGGGAAACCCTTGGTAAACTCAAAGACTGTTCGTGCCACCATTTTGGCCTTCTGATAGACTGCCAGGTCGCGAAAGCTCTTTGCATGACTCAGTTCCGTCACAATCCCCCCAACACTTTGTCCACTGATTACCGATTACTGTTGACTGATCACTGCTACTTGATCACTGTTCACTGATCACTGACTGTCAGAACCGGTAATTCGAAATAGAATGTTACCCCTTTATCCGGATTATTTTCAACCCATATGCGGCCGCCGTGTGCTTCAATGATGGAACGGCTTATTGAAAGCCCCATGCCCAAACCAGAGCGCTTCGTTGTGAAGAAGGGCTCGAAGATATGATCCAGATCTTTCTCTACAATGCCAGGACCGAAATCGCGCACAGCCACCTGTACTGCACCGTAATCAACAGGGCGTGTCTGCAGAAAAATCTTTCTGCCCTCAGGCTCACTGTGCGACATTATTTCTGCGGCGTTCATAATGAGGTTAAGTATCACCTGCTGGATCTGCACCCTGTCGACATGGACCAATGGTAATGGATCGGCAAGATCCATTTCGACCGCTATGTTTCTGATAACGGCTTCACTGTGGAAGAGAGAGATCATGTCACGCAAAACATCGTTGATCGAAATGGTCTCTTGTTCAACTTCCTCCTGCTTGAGCATAGACCTGACGCCCCGGATTATGTCACTCGCCCTTTTGTCATCGTTCGCTATGTCCTGCAGTATCTCGCGTAATTCGCCGAGATCAAGTCGGTCTGATTGGAGAAAGCGAAGGGCCGCCCTGGCATTGCTGAGGATGGCGGTCAGGGGTTGATTCAGTTCATGTGCCAGCGATGCTGTCAATTCCCCCATGTGCGATACACGCTCCATGCGCAACAGCTCCCTGCGGGCGCGATATGATTCAAGCTCGGCCCGCTTGAGCTCCGTGATATCATGAACGGTACCGATCATGTGGACCGGCTTGCCGGTTTCGCCAAAGGTCACCTCCCCATGCTCATGGACCATGCGCTCGGATCCATCCGGTCTAACCACCCGGTGTTCGATGCTGTAGGGCGTGTGCGGATCGACAAGGGATTCGTCTGCTGCCTTCGTGACGGCCTCACGGTCATCGGGATGCACTGAGGCAAGGAACGCCTCATAGGTTGCGCCGAACTCCTGCGGCCGGAGTCCAAAGATCCGATACACCTCGTCGGACCACCGCAGCTCATCGGTCACAATATTCCAGTCCCAGTTCCCCAAATGGGCAATTCGCTGGGCCTCGGCAAGGCCCTGCTCACTTCGTCTGAGCGCCTCCTCGGCTTGCTTGCTGGGTGTGATGTCGCGGTTACTCACGCGGAGACCCCAAAATTCTCCGCTCGGACCTGTTACAGGCTGACAGGCATGCTCGATCCACCGGATCTCCCCGTCTTTTCTGCGGATACGGAACTGAACTTCGTAAAACCGCGGCTCTCGGCGCTCTTCCTCATAATAATGCCGATCCCAAATGCCCCGGTCCTCGGGAACGATAATCTCCCATCTCAAGGTAGGGTCGTCAATGAACTGCTGATTCGTATACCCCGTAATGCGCTCGGCGGAAGACGACATGTAGCGAATCGTCTCGTCGGGGTTCACCCAATATTCCCAATCGTAGGTAAAATCGGCTACTATCCGGTATGCAAGCTCAGCCTCCTCCAATTCCAAGCGCACGAGTTGCTCGCGCTCGGCAGCCTCGAAAATGATGTGCAGATCGCCTTCGACGACGTGCTGAAATTCGTAAAGTAAATCTTTGTAGGTCGAGGCCTGGGGGTTGTTCTTGCTATCGAGCACGCAAATCGTGCCGAAGAGCTCTCCATCGGGCCATGTCAGAGGGAACCCAAGGTAGTAGGTCATGCCCAGCGCAATATCCGGATTGTGATCCCACTGAGGATCTCTGAGCGCATCGGGAACCAACAGGGGCGAAAGTTGCTTCATGACCGTTTCACAGTACAGCCCGGTATTGAGGTCCGCCCGTTCCCCTTGCGTATAAGGGTTGCCCTCGGTTGCGCTTGATATAAAGACCTCGATCTGCGGCGGATCGACCCGCATGATGAGCCCTGCCGGCACGCCCACTGTCTTAGCCATGAGGTCTACGACCCGTTGCCACTTAACGGCAAACTCATCAGGGATTGCGGGCTTTTTGGATGTCTTCTTGGCTTTGTCATACATACGGGTATATGCTCCCTACCCCCTTGTGGAGCGTGTATGAGAACCTGTGTCGGTGAGCACGAGTGTTCACCGGCACCAGACCTCATTATGGCTAGAATATTATAATCTAACCACGATAATAGCAAGGTGGGAATTGCAAGGTCACTCAATCGATACGCTGTTTGTGCCCCCTACTCGAAGTGAAACTCCCTCTCGTAAAAGACCCGCAGGCAGGCATCGACAACCACGGGATCATACAGCGTGCCCTTGTTGTGCAGGATTTCCTCCAATGCCTCCCCGATACCATGGGCCGGTCGGTAGGGCCGGTGCGAGGCCATGGCCTCCACCACGTCAGCGACCGTCAAGATCCGCGCCTCCAACATGATCTCATCACCCGAAAGCCCTTGGGGATAACCAGTGCCATCCATCAACTCGTGATGTTGCAGGACGATTTTGGCAATCGACCGAGAATACTCGATCCCATATAATATATCATGACCTATTTGGGGATGGGCCTCAATGATATCGAACTCGGGTTCGCTTAATCGAGTGGGCTTGATGAGGATCTCAGTGGGGACATTTACCTTGCCGATATCATGAACAATGGCTGCCAGACGGAGCCTCTCGATCTTGCTCTTGGGCAGGCCCACCTCCTCGGCAATGGCACAGGCGAGCTTTGCCACCCTTTTTTGGTGACCGGCGGTGAAGGGATCCCGTATCTCGGTTACCGCGGCGATGGCACCGATTGTTTTTTCCAGACTCTTTTTTAATCTCTCAACGCCCTTCTCGAGCTTCTTTTCCGTTTGGGAGTGCTTGGCAATTTCATCCTGTAACTGTCTGTTCGCTGTGGCAAGCTCGGCCGTGCGCATCCTCACCTGCAGTTCTAAGCTGTTATAGGCGTCCAACAATTCCTTCTCCGCCAGGCCGAGTCGTTGCGTAAGCCGCAACAGGGCATACACAATGGGTGGGGATACAACGGCAGGAACAAGGGTGGAGGAGAGAATGCCAACAGGCACGAATGCGTCTAAAAGAGTACCAATGAGCCAATACAACAAAAAGGAAGAGAGCACGGCGCAAAAAGTGACAATAATTATCGTCTTAATGATGCCGTATCTCCGCAGGAAGTTGCGCAGTATTATCTCTCGCTTTATCCGTCGAGCAGCTCTATCAAGCATTGTCTGTCTCTGGGCCCAGTATCATAGGCGGTCGGTGTTATCCATACCGGCAGCAATCATACCGACACTGACCCTCATTTAAATATATGCAATAAATATGCCTTATATGGCACTATAAACCCTATAACTGCTCAATATAACTGCAAAAACAAGATAACAGATGCCCAGCTGTCTGGCAATATGAAAACACGTCGCTATACGTCTTTCGCACATTGACATTATCCAAGGGCTGGGTTAATGATATGTTAAGTGCTGCTATTACCTCTTGTTTTGTGTTAACAATTATTATCTGCTCAAGCGAGACCGGAGATGAGAATCAAAGCCTTCGCTTTTTTGGCTGCGGCCTTATTGCTCTGCATCCTCGTATCTCCTGCGTATGCAACCAATCAATACGCCGCGGAAACGGGAAAAGGATGCATATTCTGCCACCAGGAGAGTACCGGCGGGCCGCTCAAGGCCGTCGGCTTTGCCTATATAAAGAACGGCTATCAGTACCCCATCCCCGAGCGGATATTGGACAAGGCCGATGCCCTGCAGGGACCCGTTCATAAGACTCTGCGGTTCATCATCGGATACCTCCATCTCCTGGCGGCCGTGGTATTTTTCGGCGCCATCTTTTATATACACCTCTTCGTCAGGCCTGCCCGGCTGATCCGGGGAATTCCCAGACATGAGCGCATCCTCGGCGTCACCTGCATGGTCACCCTGGCGCTCACCGGCATCTACTTGACCTGGGCGCGCATGAGCAGATGGGGGCAATTCTTCGACAACACCTTCGGCCTCATGCTCTTTATCAAAATCCTCCTCTTTCTCACCATGGTAGGTATCGGCATTGCCGCCATCACGGTCATCAACCGACGCATGCGCAGAGATGCGCACGCCTCCGAGGGCCCTCCCGACGCCGATCACATCACCCGTGCCGATATGAGCTATTTTGACGGTACTGATGGCAAGCCCGCCTATGTGCTCTATCAGAATAAGATCTACGATGTCACGGCGAGTCCCAAATGGAAAAAGGGAAGGCACGTTGGCAGACATAGTGCGGGCACGGACCTCACCGAGGCCCTGGCAGGGGCGCCTCACGGCGCAGAGGTCCTGAAAAACGTGAAGTATGTGGGAACAGTCGCTGAGACAGGAGACTCGGCTCAAGGTCTTACCCGCGCCCAAAAGACCTTCATCAAGATGGCCTATGCCAATCTGGTGATTATCTTCTTGATCCTCGGCTGCATCAGCGTATGGCGGTGGGGCTTTCCCGTACGGTTGATCCCTGAAACCAGGGCCGCCGTCCTCACGGGAGACACCTGTATCCAATGCCATCAAGAGAAAACCCCCGGCATCTATCAAGACTGGAAGGCGAGCGTTCACGCAAAGGTGGACGTGGGCTGTTATCAGTGTCACAAGGCCGGCGAGGCGGATACCCTCGTCAGCAAGGCCCACCTGGAGAACACCCCCGCCCCCATCGCTGTGGTGGTAACCCCTCAACAGTGCGGCGGCTGCCATCCGAAGGAAGCAGCCCAGTACGCACAGAGCAAACACGCACACACCCGCGAGATCATATGGAAGATCGATCGCTGGCTCAACGACGGCATGAATAACGCCATCGAGCGCACAACCGGATGCTACGCCTGTCACGGCACCGTGGTGAAGCTCACCGAGGGTACACCCCTGCCGGGCACGTGGCCCAATGTCGGCGTGGGCCGAAAGAATCCGGACGGCAGCCTCGGCAGCTGCACGAGCTGCCACACCAGGCATACATTTTCAATCGTCGAAGCGAGGAAACCCGAGGCCTGCGACCAGTGCCACCTCGGACCTGATCACCCCCAGATCGAGATCTACAACGAGTCCAAGCACGGGACCATCTACCACGCCGAGGGTCAGGGGTGGAATTGGCGCCCTGATGATGGGCACTGGCAGGCGGGCAGAGACTATCGGGCGCCGACCTGTGCAACATGCCACATGTCAGCGGCGGCCGATGTGGCCGCAACGCACGACGTCACCGAACGGCTTGCCTGGGAACTGCAGGCCCCCTTGACCGTGCGGCCGGAGGAATTCAAGCCCTTCCCCGCAGATACCAATTGGAAGGCCGAACGGGAAAAGATGAAAAGGGTGTGCCTGCAGTGCCATGCCCGGCAATGGACCGACGCCCATTTTGTGAACCTGGATGAGGTGGTGGCAAATTACAACGAGACCTACTTCAAACCAATAAAGAGGACAATCGATTCCCTCTACACAGCCGGCCTCCTCTCAAACAGCCGCTACTTTGACGAAGAACTCGAATGGCAATTTTATGAGTTCTGGCACCATGAAGGGCGTCGGGCTCGGATGGGGGCCGCCATGATGGCGCCCGATTACGCCTGGTGGCACGGCTTTTATGAGCTGAAGCACCGTTTCAACCACATTAATCAAAAAGCGGAAGAACTACAAAAAGCGGGGAAGGCTTATAGGTACAAAAGATTTCCCGGGAGATCGGAACAATAGTCCCTTTCCGTGTTCGGCTGCGGACAACGGTAAAAAACGAGCCTCAAAAATAGTAAGTAACCCACAGAAAGACGCTGTCTTGCCCCCGGAGCTGGAAGGGCGTACCGGGTATCCTGAACCCGCCGTATTCCGTCCCCTGGCAACCGTAATACACATTCCCCCCCACGGTGACCTGGACATCCTGTAAACAATCCCACACCATGCGGGGTTGCACCACACCCGAGGGATCGGCCAAGTTGTTGATCACCGTCAGGTACACGTTGAGCAGGGGGTGCAGCTCCACCCTGAGGTGGCCGCTCAGGTATGTCCTCCCTAAGGTAAACAGCTCCCCCCGGTCTACCCGTTCGCGGATGTCCTGATCGAGCAGGGCCTCGGGGTAGTCCGCTTCCCCGATGCCGCTGTAGAAGAATTCCACGAATCCATACCAGTTCTTCTTCCACCATACCCACGAGTAATCCATGTTGGCCACCAGGGAGAAATAGGAGTTTTTGCCCCTCGTATCGTTCAGAATGGTCCATATCCCATCCACGCGCCAGGCCGTGTCCCCCAGGTAGCCCGTACCCCCGATGCCGAACACCGCGTCTTGGTAGTGCTTGGCAGCCATGAGGTCAAACTCTGTCGTGCCCCAGGCGAAGTGAATCTTTCCGGCCAGCGAGGAATGGTTCCATTGCACGGTATCCTTGAGCGGATTTCTCCTGGGCACATAGAGAAAGTGGACACCGCCTCTGGTACCCAGGTTGACGTGGACCGAGGCCATATCGTCGCCGACCTTGTAGTCCCGCTCGATGTCCGTCGGCGCAAAGGGGTTACACAGATCCATGGGGTTAAAAATCAGACCATTCCCCCATGTCACCGCCTGCCTGCCGATGGTGACAACACCCCATTGCGGCAGGAGGGTCAGGGAGAGCCGGTCGAAGCGATGGTAGAGGACATAATGATTGTCCTCATGGATGGTCCCGGTCAGGTCCATGAGGCGGCGGTCGTCGTCCACCGGGCCAGCGATCATGAGGCCCGTGGTGAAGAGCGCAGGATAGAGGCCTTCCAACTCTTTCAGTTTGCGCCAGGTATCACCCCCTGAAAGGATGGTCTCATGGTGGGCCTCGAAATACCCCCACGTCCCCAAGAAGATCTTGCCCTTAAGTCTCGTCTCGGCGGAGCCGTCATAGTGCGGTCCGGTGCCCACCGGCTGGAAGAATGACTCCGCGTCGGCCCATGAGATCCCCCCCCGTACCTTCACATGTCCGCCCAATTCCCAGTCGATCTTCTCGTACCAGGCTTCGGTCTGCGTTTCAGCATCAGGAGTTGCGGCTTGAGGGATGTCATCGAATGATGCCCAAGTGTAACGCGGAGACATGAAGATAAATGAAACGCCTGCGAGCAACAACCCAATAGCTAGTAAGGACTTTTTAAAAACCGTAGTGACTGCCCCCCTTGTGTTTTTCGGTTGCAGTTTTTGTCATCGCCTGAAGGCTGAAGGCCCTCCTGCCTCTCACCCCTTCCGGACCGTGTCTTCCCAAATGCGGCCGTCTTTAAGCTGGATGAGCCGGAGGGCATAGTCCATGACCATCTGGTCGTGGGTGGAAAAGATAAAGGTGACCTGCTTCTTCTCGTTCATCTGCTTCATGATCTCCAGAAGACTCGCCCCGGTCTTGGAATCAAGGTTGGCAGTTGGCTCGTCCGCCAGGACAATGGACGGATCGGATACAATGGACC
>Ga0307422_1000255_pt1 | contig 31399 bp, 22 predicted proteins | sample SalMarWE160290MG_FD_202153 | JGI IMG/M metagenome (GOLD analysis project Ga0307422, IMG submission 202153) | Salt marsh sediment microbial communities from the Plum Island Ecosystem LTER, Massachusetts, United States - WE1602-90 | ecosystem: Environmental > Aquatic > Marine > Intertidal zone >...
ATCATCCCATACGAAGTTAAAGCTCGATAATGACGATAAGGTTAATGCCGGCTACGGAATAAATAAAATCGACCTTTATGGAAAAAGGATATTTCGCAACAGCACTCTTTCAGGCAACCTGGGTATCCGGAATCACCGACTGAATTATTACGGTTATAATACTACCATATTTAGCGACAGCCTGCCTGATATTGATTCCCCAAAAAACCGGCAAAATTTCATTGTGATGAACGCGGTATCAAAAATTGCTTCAAATCATGTTGATTCAGCCCATTTTAACTATCTACTTGATATAAACTATAATTACATCAGAGATAAGTTTGAAAATTCTGAACACGAACTATTTCTAAACGGAGATTTTTCAGGAATGGCAGGGTCATTTATGCTCGGACTCGATGCCGGACTAGGTCACTTATCCCCATCCCAGTCAATGGATTCCTCTAAAACAACAATAATAAAGGCAAACCCGGGAATCAGTAAACAGGGACCGGAGTGGAATTTTTCACTTGGAGTTAACACATATACTGAAAAATATATTGATACTGACCTGCATATTTATCCTCATGCCGAACTTCAGATCAGCATTATAAAAGATGTACTTCTTCCCTTTTTCGGAATTACAGGTTTTCTGGAATCAAATTATTATGCGAAAACAGCATCTGAAAACAGCTTCATTGCACCTGGCACATCAATCAAAAGCACTGATCATAAATTTATCGGATATGCCGGTATTAAAGGCCAGTTCGTTAACCAGTCAGGATTCCGTGCAGATATTACATACTCACAGATCAATGATATGTACTTTTTCGTAAATGATACATCTGGTATCCTGCAAAACCGCTTTGCAGTTACCTATGACGATGTGGAACTCGTTCAATACCATGGTGAGGTATATTTTGATGCCGGAGACAGATTAAATTTCCTGCTCTCTGGTAATTACTATGACTATGCAACACTTAATGCACAAAAAGCATGGCACAAACCGCAATTTGACCTTACATTCAAAACAACATACAACCTAAGGGATAAGATCCTTTTCGACCTGAGTTTTCTCGGTTACGGAAAAAGATACGCGAAAAAATTCGACAACGGTAATGAACCTGTTGAAATGAAAGGTTTTCTTGATGCTAATCTGAAAATAGAATACAGATATTCAAAATTACTCTCAGCATTTTTGAATGTATGCAATATTTCAGCCTCCGGATATGAACTCTGGAACCAGTATCCCGCACAACGCCTGAATCTGATGGTTGGGTTCACTTACAAGCTATAACACCATCCATATTCCCGGTTTCACGCTTTTGTGAAGCATTGTATCAGCAGGAACCGGCAAATTGTGATTATGTCAATAAACATATATTATTCACGCGTCAGGTTTGGAACAATTCCCATTCTTTTTTAAGAACTTTTAGCCCGGCAAAGCTAATAATACAGTTAAAAAACCGTATCTTTGTATCCAGATCGGAATATATCCGATCCTGTTCCCGCTATACAACCGCAAACACCTGGTAAATAAGTCCTTATGTTGTTAATTACTTGTTAATAATTCACGTTTTTTCACCCTGTTTAATACCCCTGAACCGGCTGAAATTTAGTATATTTGTTTGATATAAAAGGATCTATTGTCAATAGTTATATTTAATAGTTTACATACATTGGAAATGAAATTCCAATTAAGTGTTAATCTATCATAAAAAGCAGAAACCAAATAAATATTGTATAGCTGCATAAAACTATCATCATAAAGATGATGTAACAGGATTATTTGAACCATATTTAAGATCAGAAATATAAAAAGGACTATGAAAGAGGACGATATTAAGAAGGAAATTGTTGAAATGAACCTGAACGGTTATTCCGCTGAGAGTATTCAGGTACTTGAAGGTCTTGAAGCAGTGCGCAAACGACCAGCCATGTATATTGGCGATGTAAGCACAAGAGGGCTGCATCATCTTGTTTATGAGGTAATTGATAATTCAATCGATGAAGCATTAGCAGGACATTGCAGCAATATCGAGGTAAAGATCAATCCTGACGGGTCAGCTACGATTAAAGATGATGGCCGTGGAATTCCGACCGGTTTTCATGAAAAAGAACAAAAATCAGCCCTTGAAGTTGTTATGACAGTGCTTCATGCCGGTGGGAAATTTAATAAAGATTCATACAAGGTATCCGGTGGATTGCATGGCGTCGGAGTTTCATGTGTCAATGCACTTTCCTCGCACCTGCAGGTAATTGTACATACTGACGGAAAGATCTTTACACAGGAGTATGAAAAAGGTAAACCAAAATCTGATATTCAGGTTATTGGCGAAACCGATAAAACAGGTACCGAAATCACTTTCACACCTGATTCATCAATATTTATTACAACCGATTTTAATTTTGAGGTACTGGCTTCGCGATTGCGTGAATTATCCTTCCTGAACAAAGGTATTCATTTGAAAATCATAGATTATCGCGAATTGGAAGAAAACGGAAATGGCGGGCATTACCGTGAAGAGTCTTTTTTTTCCAGCGAAGGATTGAAAGAATTCGTAGCCTTACTCGATTCGAACAGAGAAAAGCTGATCGATAAGATTATAACTATAGAAACAGAAAAAAATAATGTGCCGGTTGAGATAGCAATTCAATATAATACGGCGTTCTCCGAGAATATTCATTCATATGTAAATAATATAAACACAATAGAAGGCGGGACTCACCTTGCCGGATTCAGGAGGGGCCTGACACGCACGTTGAAAAGCTACGCGGAAAAATCGGGTATGCTGGCCAAACTTAAGTTTGATATAAACGGCGATGATTTCAGGGAAGGACTGACAGCTGTTATATCTGTTAAAGTAGCCGAACCCCAGTTTGAAGGGCAGACCAAGACCAAACTCGGAAACTCGGAAGTTATGGGTGCGGTGGACCAGTCTGTTAGCCTGATGCTTGGTAATTACCTTGAAGAAAACCCCAAAGATGCAAAATCAATAGTACAAAAGGTAGTGCTTGCTGCACAGGCACGTCATGCCGCACGCAAAGCACGTGAGCTTGTACAACGTAAGAATGTCCTGTCAGGATCAGGTCTGCCGGGTAAGCTTGCCGATTGTGCTGATAAAGATCCCACCGCGAGTGAAATATTTCTTGTAGAGGGAGATTCTGCTGGTGGCACGGCCAAACAAGGCCGTGACAGAAGGTTTCAGGCTATTCTGCCTCTCAGGGGTAAAATACTTAATGTTGAAAAAGCAATGCCTCATAAGATCTTTGAAAACGAAGAAATAAAGAATATTTTCACAGCCCTGGGTGTATCAATAGGAACGGAGGATGACAGTAAAGCACTTAATATGGAAGGTCTGAGGTATTATAAGGTGATAATTATGACTGATGCGGATGTGGATGGCAGTCATATTAATACATTAATTATGACATTTTTTTACCGTCATATGGAAGACCTTATAAAAAACAGACATCTATACATTGCCACACCGCCCCTGTATCTTATCAAGAGAGGCAAACAGGAACGGTATTGCTGGACCGAGGAAGAAAGAAAACAAACAGTTGACGAATTTGCCGGGGGAAAAGAATCAGCCGTACATATACAGCGATATAAAGGGCTTGGTGAAATGAATGCTGAACAATTGTGGGATACAACTATGAACCCTGAACACAGGACATTACGGCAGGTAACAATTGAAAGTGCTGCTGAAGCCGACCGCATTTTTTCTATGCTTATGGGTGACGATGTACCACCAAGACGGGAGTTTATTGAGAAACATGCTAAATATGCTAATATAGATGTATAAGAGGTGTCTGTTCAGAAAGTATAATAAAAAGCGTCGAAATCTGAAGTTGTAGTGGCCTGTTGCCAAACTATAACGAATTCTTAAACTCAAATGAGAATACATTATACCTTATTTTTGCTGATATTAACAAGCATTAATTTCATTTACGGGCAAAACAAATCAGATTTTAATACGGTTTCTGAATTAACATGGGAACTGGATTATGAGATTTTCCTTAAACTGGAAAATGATTCGGATTACCGGTTCGATATCAGGCAGTTGTTTCATGTTAAGCCGGATAACCGGAATTTTTCAACAGATTATGTTTATTATCCTGTTAATCCGGGACAGGAATATATAAATCGGGTAAATACAATAAATGAAAATGAAGACTCATACAAGGAAACCTATACTACACTCTGGAGCGCCCTGCATGATATATTGGGTGGCGGTTGGGTTCACTTCACAAACTGCCTGATGTATGCCCTTGAAACCGGTTATCTTGACCTTACTGCTCCGCTGATGAAAAGACCTGATTCAAAATGGAAACCCAGGCCGGTAACCGAAAGTTTTAAAAGAACAAAAAAATGGAATTATTATATACCGGTTAATCAACGGTATGCAAAAAAGGAATACAAGCTTAAAAAAGCAAATAACAGCCTGCACGAATTAAGCAGCATTCCGGACCAGTATATCAATTTGTTTCTAAACACTTCCAACAGGAAATACAAAGAAATGAAAGAAAATGGACCTTCAGCAAAAACTGCAAAAATCGATCTGATAAAGATTTTACTTGGAGCCAATTACCTCAGTGAAGCTCAGATCCTGTATATCCGAAGTACTGTTCTCAATGCCGTTCAGAATTATTCAGTCAATAAACTTCCTTCAGTGATTATATTTGATGAGTTCGATGCTGCTGCTTTAATGAGCCTTGATACTGACGGATACAAAATTGAAAAAGTAGCATTCCGTTCTTCATCGGGTCTTGATGAAATTGAAGTTCATAAAAGAAAGGAACAGCTACAACAAATTGTAAATAAGATTAACCAATATAACAAGAACTCTTTTCAGGGAAGGCTGGAGAAATATTATCAGTAAACAGCTTTAAATACCAGTTATAAGAGAACACGGCAGAAAATTCATTCACAGATTTTCCAACATTATTGTCTTCGTCAGACTGAAGGTTTATAAAAATGAATAAGAATTACTAATGTGCTGAAAAACTGAATAATAACAAAACAGGGGGTCGAAATTATGCTTTCATTCATTGTTAATTTTTGTTAAACAGGTATTTCAGTTATACAATACTATTAATTTTGCCGTTAATTAGTGTCTGTCCATAATGTCCGATATCCGCGTTGCTGTTCACATTTTAAATCCTCAAATACTTTAGTATTCTACGGTTTAAAATGTTCACGCGCCTTGATCTCGAACATTCTGAACAAACACTAAGAGTGTATTGACAGACTCTAATTAGTGTCTGTCCATAATGTCCGATATCCGCGTTGCTGTTCACATTTTAAATCCTCAAATACTTTAGTATTCTACGGTTTAAAATGTTTTTCACAACGTTAATGATTTTTAAAGGTGTTCATGAACACAATTAAAATGAATAAAGAAGTGAACAAATTCCACCAACTTTGATTGAGATAACAAATTAATTACTAATGACTTAACTAACAAATCGTCGTATGAAACCAAAACAAATAATAAGCACAATTTTAATTGCCCTTCTGGGCGGAATTATTGCCGTATTTGCTTATACAAAATTTTTTCAGGAGGACAAAACACCTGTCATAACCGAACGCGTGGTCCAACCTGTAGGGCTTGCCAGTCTTGACGGTGAAGAGAACGAAAACTTAACCGATTTTACATACGCGGCTGAGCGATCCGTGCACGCGGTTGTCCATGTTCGTACGGAAAGAATGAGAGATTCATACAGGGATCCGATTTTTGAATTCTTTTACGGGGACAAGTACAGCAATCCCGAACCTGTCACAGGTATCGGTTCGGGAGTCATAGTATCCCGCGATGGTTATATCGTCACCAATAATCATGTAATTGAAAATTCTGATAGGATAATAGTGACATTAAACAATAAGCGTGAATATGAAGCTAAGATCATTGGTGCCGACCCAAGCACAGATATTGCATTGATAAAGATCGATGTTGAAGATATAACATTTATACCTTACGGAGATTCGGATAATTTAAAAATAGGTGAATGGGTGCTTGCGGTTGGTAACCCGTTTAACCTTACCTCAACCGTCACCGCCGGTATTGTAAGCGCTAAAGGAAAAAATCTGGGGATCATTAAAGATCAGTACAGAATGGAATCATTTATACAGACAGATGCTGCGGTTAACAGGGGTAACAGCGGAGGAGCACTTGTCGACCTCCGGGGGCGGCTGATAGGTATCAACACTGCTATTATATCTCCTTCGGGTGGCTATGCCGGAATATCATTTGCTATTCCTGTAAGCATTGTGAAAAAGGTAGTTTCCGACCTTATTGAATATGGAATTGTGCAGCGAGCAATACTTGGTGTCAGTATTACGGATATTACAGCATCCCTGGCCAGGGAAGAAGGCATTGACAAAATTGAAGGTGTTTACATTACCGATGTTCGCGATGACGGGGGCGCAAAAGAAGCAGGTATAAAAGCAGGCGATATTATCCTGGAAATTAATGGTATAAAAGTCAACAGTTCAGGGGAATTACAGGAGCAAATCAATCGTTATCGCCCAAATGACAAAGTAGACGTGCTTATAAAAAGAAACAATAAAACGAAACATTTTAAGGTTATATTACGTAATTTGCAAGGCAGCACAAGCTATATTGAACCGGGTTCATATCATTCAATACTTGGAGCAAGATTTGAAGAAACAAACCCTGCTTTAAAGGAAAAGCTAGGAATAAAGTTTGGTGTTCAGGTAGCCGAACTCAGAGCAGGCAAATTAAGGAAAGAGGGCGTAAGAGAAGGATTTATCATCACACAGATCAACAACAATCCCGTCCGTTCTGTTGACGATATTGAGCAAATAATCAGCAACCATAAAGGAGGAATTTACATTGAAGGGATATATCCAAATGGAGTAATTGCGTATTATGCATTCGGATTGTAGAATAAACCAGGCTGAAATAATTATTGAAAAAGGCTTGCAGTTCTGCAAGCCTTTTTCATATCATAACAGAAACATATCTAATTCATATTGAATTTAAATAGAAAAAGGTTTAAATTCGCAAAAAAATTGTATCGGGACAATGAGACAGCTTAAAATCACAAAATCCATTACAAACAGGGAGAGCGCATCACTTGATAAGTATTTACAGGAAATTGGAAAAGAAGAACTTATCACAGTCGAAGAGGAAGTTGAACTCGCACAACGTATAAAAAAAGGTGACCGCACAGCTTTGGAAAAATTGACCCGTGCAAATCTCAGATTTGTTGTGTCAGTTGCCAAGCAGTATCAAAATCAGGGTTTGAGTCTTCCTGATCTCATAAATGAAGGTAACCTCGGATTAATTAAAGCAGCTGAAAAATTTGATGAAACCAGAGGATTTAAATTTATCTCTTATGCTGTCTGGTGGATCCGCCAGTCAATATTACAAGCTCTGGCAGAACAATCACGTATTGTTCGTTTACCATTGAATCAGGTAGGTTCGCTTAATAAAATAAACAAAGCATTTTCAAAGTTTGAGCAGGAATATGAACGCACCCCATCTCCCGAAGAACTGGCTGAAACACTGGAGCTTCCCAAAGAAAAAGTCTCCGATACGATGAAAGTGGCAGGCCGCCATGTTTCTGTTGATGCCCCTTTCGTTGACGGGGAAGATAACAGCTTACTGGATATCATGGTCAACAATGATTCACCAAAAGCAGATAAAACTCTGTTGATAGAATCTCTTATTAAAGAAATCGAACGTGCCCTGGCCACACTCACCGACCGAGAAAGGGATATAATCAAATCATTTTTCGGCATAGGTGTTCAGGAAATGACACTGGAAGAGATTGGTGAACATTTCGGTCTGACACGTGAACGCGTACGTCAGATCAAAGAAAAGGCAATTCGCAGATTACGTCATACATCCAGGAGTAAATTATTAAAAACCTACCTGGGATAGATCAATTTTCGGACAAGCGTAACGCGGCAAATGGGACTTTATGGACAGACACTAAATATCCAGTCCGAAAAACTCCCGGACTATATATCCCATTAAAAAGGATATTGAGGCAACACCCATGCTTATGATTAGCATTTCAAGGAAACGCTTTTTAAAATCCAGATTCCTGGCTATGGCAAGGTAAAAATTAAATACAAATATTACGATCACTCCGATAATAATCGTTCCCGCCAGACAAACCAGGTAATGTATAAAAATAAAATAAGGAAGTATTAAAAGAATTACAGTACCTATATAAGCTAAACCGGTAAATAAAGAAGCCTTAAGTGCATCATCTTCATTTCCTTCCGATTTTGTTGAAAGATATTCCGAGGCAGCCATAGACATTGCAGCAGCAACACCTGTAATTAAGCCGACGAACGCGATCAGTCTAGTATTCTGCAATGCAAGCGAAAAACCGGCAAGGGCACCTGTTAATTCAACCAATGCATCATTCAGCCCAAGCACGACTGATCCCATGAATTGCAAATTTTTCTCATTGATCATGTCAATCAACTCTTCTTCATGTGAATCCTCATCATCTGCAATTTTTTTTGCATCCGGAATCACAGACGCCATTTCCATATAATTTTCGTATGCATCTTTTTCACCATTTTCCATTAACCTGACACCAAAAGTCAGTCCAAACAAACGTGTAACAATTACATACAAAAACACCTTACGGTAATTGGGCTTTACATCGGTCTTTGAATAATTCTTCCAGAAAATATAATGCTCATGCTCATCCTTGCTCAAGTTTTTCAATACCTCTTTATTCTCTTTATTCTTTACAATTTTCGAGAGCTTCTCATATATAATATGCTCAGTGATCTCATCTCTCTGGAATGCCCTGATCTTTGACAGATCTTTATCGCTTAGTGGTTTCATATAAAGTACAATTATTTATTCTTTAATAATTCTTTAAAAGCAAGCATTTCATCCCTGAATCTGGCAGCCTCCACAAAGTTTAGCTCAGCAGCTGCTTTCTCCATTGAACGTTTGGCCTTTTCAACTGATTCCTCCAATGCTTCAGTATCCATATACCGGACAACCGGATCAGCAGCAATATTCACCTGATCAGGCTCTGTATAAGGAACCGGCTGTCCTTTTTTCTTTTTCACTTCCAGCAGGACCCTGGATATTCCTTTAATAATTTGTTTGGGTGTGATACCGTTCTCTTCATTGTAAGCCAACTGTTTCTCCCGGCGCCTGTTTGTTTCATCAATCGTTAGCTGCATTGAACGTGTTTTTTTATCGGCATACATTATAACTTTCCCATATAAATGCCTTGCTGCCCTGCCTGCTGTTTGTGTAAGCGAACGCTCGGACCTGAGAAAACCTTCTTTATCTGCATCAAGAATAGCAACCAGTGATACTTCGGGCAGATCGAGACCTTCACGCAACAGATTCACGCCAACCAGTACATCAAATGTACCTTTTCGTAATCCTTCCATAATCTCCACCCTGTCCAGTGTATCTATATCAGAATGGATGTAACGGCATTTTATATTATATTTTATAAGGTAATTTGTCAGTTCTTCTGCCATCCTCTTTGTCAGTGTAGTTACCAGCACCCGTTCATTTGATTTTGCTCTTACAGTGATTTCATTCATAAGATCATCGATCTGGTTCAGGCTGGGCCTTACCTCAATAACAGGATCAAGCAATCCCGTAGGCCGGATAAGCTGCTCAACAACAAGGCCTTCGCTCCTTTCCAGTTCAAAATCGCCCGGCGTGGCACTAACAAAAATCGATTGATTGATCATTTGTTCGAACTCATCAAATTTTAACGGACGATTGTCCATTGCAGCCGGAAGCCGGAAACCGTGCTCCACGAGAGTTTGCTTACGCGAATGATCACCCCCGTACATTGCACGTATCTGGGGAATAGTAACATGACTTTCATCAATTATGGTAATAAAATCATCAGGGAAATAATCAAGCAGACAAAAAGGCCTTGTTCCGGCCGCCCGGCCGTCAAAATATCTGGAGTAATTCTCAATACCAGGGCAATATCCCAATTCCCTTATCATCTCCAGATCATATGTTACCCTGTCCTGCAGTCGTTTGGCTTCAAGGTTACTGCCAATATCTTTAAAAAACTGTACCTGCTCCATCATATCATCCTGAATCTTTTCAATCGCCTGCTGTATTCTGTACTTTGTCGTAACAAAAATGTTTGCCGGATAAATGGCAACCTTTTGTTTTACCACCAGCATATCTCCCGAAAGCGGATCTATAATTTCTATCTCATCCACTTCATCACCCCAGAAACTGATCCGGTAAGCATGATCACTATACGCAAGAAAAACATCCACCGTATCACCCCTCACCCTGAAATTTCCTCGTGAAAATTCGGTCTCACTTCGGTAATACAAACTGTCAACCAACTTCCGCAGGAATGTATTGCGCCCGATTAACTGACCTTTCTCCAAACTAATGGTATTACTATGAAAATCATCAGGATTACCAATACCATAAAGACAGGAAACGGAAGATACAACAATCACGTCCTTACGTCCGGATAATAGGGATGAAGTAGTACTTAACCGTAACTTTTCAATTTCATCGTTTATAGAAAGATCCTTTTCAATATATGTATCTGTAACAGGAATATAGGCTTCAGGCTGATAATAATCGTAATAAGAAACGAAATATTCCACTGCATTATCCGGGAAGAATTGTTTAAACTCCCCATACAATTGTGCAGCCAGAGTTTTGTTATGGCTCAACACTAATGCCGGCCTCTGAACCCGGGCGATCATATTGGCCACGGTGAAGGTCTTTCCGGAACCTGTAACTCCCAATAACGTCTGAAATGGTATCCCCTGGTGAATACCTTCCACAAGTTGCCTGATCGCTTCAGGTTGGTCTCCCGTGGGCATATATTCACTGGTCAATTTAAAATCCATAAATCACTCCTTATTCAATTCAAAATAAACTGGTAGATGGTCGCTTATCCCTCCAAAATAGTAATTACCTCCATAGGTTCTGTTTGGAATATATACTTCTTTGTCCCTGTCATAATACATCATAAAATCCTGCTTACATATCCTGCCTGAATCAAAATCCGTATGGTAACCGGGTCCGGTAAGCAATGGACAGGAAATAATAATATTATCCAACATATTCCAGTTGCCCTTATAATAATAAGTTCCCCCATTATTCAGATTATGTATATCATAATACAAATTGTACAGATCGCTGTTCCTTATATTTTTTCGTTTACTGCCTGCCTGTAAAATACTATAAAGACTTTTGTCAGTCGGCTCATCATTAAAGTCCCCCATAATTATGATCCTGGCATCATTACAGGCAATCTGAACAGAATCAATTATCCTCTTCAGCAGCTGCGCCGTATAAAGCCGGCAGGGTTCCGTTTCCATTTTACCTCCATAACGCGATTTCCAATGATTTACAAAAATATGCAGGGTATCGCTATCTTCAATTATCCCCTTAACATAAAGTATATCCCTGACCAAAATAGCTGTATCAAAAGGAAATTTCACAGTTATAGCAGCATTGTAAATTACATCAAACCGTTTGGTATTCCATGCCAGTGCCACATCAATACCCCGGATATCCCGGCTTTCAGTCATAGCGAACCCGTAGGAAACAGTATCCAATGATCCTGTAGCAAACAGATCATTGAGAACCTTTTCATTTTCCACTTCAGCAAAACCCATTATTGCAGGAGGTATGGGCCGGGTTATCGTAGTGAGTACTCTCGAAATATCATTCAATTTCTTATAATAGCGTTTTGTATTCCAATGTTTCGAACCTTCAGGTGCAAATTCATCATCATTTTTAAAAGGTTCATCAATTGTATCAAATAAATTTTCAACATTATAAAACACTATGGGAAAAATTCCAGTATAAGAGCTATCAGGATGTTGTGAATAACTACCTGCTAAACCTGTGATCAGAAAAAAAAATAATAATCTGCTTATCATAACTTAAAGACTCAATTATCGTATAAAATTAATACTTTTTACATATAATACAGGATCTAAAGGTCAATGGGAAAAAAAGTCAGCTTTATTAAGCACCTGGCAGACATTATGTCTCAGAATAAAATGTTGCTTGAAGAAAAGGATAGATTAAATAAAGAAGTTGAGAAACTTACCATACAAGTTGAAAAGTATCAGAATCTTCTAAATAAGGAAAATAAACGCGACAATGTAAAAAGTAAGGATACACGGAAAAACCAGATTACCAAGTACAAGACCTCCACTGTATTATTTGCCGACACCCAAGGATTCCAGAATATTTCCAAGGATATGGACAGCAAGATCCTGGTTGATAATCTTGATGAAATATTTATCGAACTTGAATCCATAATAAAAAGGACAAACCTGATCCAGATCAAAAGCATTGAAGATACGATAATGTGTGTAGGAGGAATACCGGAAAAAAACATCACCAACCCCCTGGAGGTAGTTCTTGTTGCTATTGATATGCAATATCATTTAAAAGAATTGCAGCGTTCATACAGCGGGAACAAATTCTGGCAATTGCGTATTGGAATTCATACGGGACCAATAGTAGCGCATAACGTGGGAAACAGTCGAAAAAACAATCTGAAAATAACCGGTGATACAGTAAATCTGGCTACACGGATACGGTCATTTTGCCGGGAAGGCGAGATACTTATTTCTGAAACCACCTATGAGATGGTGAATGATATGATCCATTGTGAATATTTCGGTAAAATGCCCGTCAAATACAAAGGTAATATTCAATTATATTCTGTTAAAGGCATTAAACCCGAATATTCATTAAAAGGAAGAGGAATAATCCCCAATAAACGTTTTAATATCCGTTTCGGACTTGCACAATTTACAGATCTGGAGGAACTGGTACTTGACAAGCTGGAAAAGGAATTATCACCCGATCTGTATTACCATAATGTGAAACATACCGTAGATGTTGTTACACAGGTTGAACTGATCGGTCTGGGTGAAGATGTCACTAACGAAGAAATATTGCTTTTAAAAACTGCAGCTTTATTTCATGATGCCGGCCATATTGTGGGATATGATAATCACGAATATTATGGTTCGGTGATGGCGCGGGATATACTTCCCAATTATCATTATTCACATTCGCAAATCGACAGAATATGTGAACTTATAATGGCGACAAAACAACCTCCCAGGCCAACCAACAAGCTTGAAGAGATTATGTGTGATGCTGATCTTGATTATCTGGGCCGCAGTGATATGATACCTGTATCACATGCGCTTTTTAAGGAACTGAAAGAAAAGGATAAGATCAATTCTATAGAACAATGGAATAAGTTGCAGATAAAATTCATTTCACAACATCAGTATTACACTCCTACAGCGCGAAGTCTTCGTGAAGTGAATAAGTTAAATCAGATAGAAAGGATAAAAAACCTCATTGTTGAGGTATGATCCTTTATCCTATGAACAGGAGAATAGCGAAATCATTAGCAAATACTTTCCTTTAGTTCATGCTCTTATATAAAATAAGGTTGTATTATTAAATAGTGTTTGTTCAGAATGTTCGAGATCAAGGTGCGCGAACCGAACGAAGTGAACTCTTGAACTCAATTTTAAATGAGTTCAAGAACTCACTTTTAAAAGTGAGCTCTTGAACACCTTTAAAATTATTAACTTTGTGAAAAACATTTTAAACCGCGGTATACTAAGGTATTCGAGGATTTAAAATTTTGGCAGCAACGCGGGTATAGGACATTATGGACAAACACTAAATAATACCCTTTCGGAGGCTAATTGTTTCGAACCGCTCCCAATGTGGTTCGATATACTTTTTTACTTCAATGACAGGTCGTTAGATCACCTTCGGCTAAGTTGCTACAGCAAAAAGAAAGTAAACAAAGAAATGTCGCCGTTGACAAGAGCAAAGATAAAATATCCGGCACTTGTTATTTTTCAGTACATTAACGCCAATAAGCAATAATTATTATCTTTGGTAAGCATGATCGGGAACAGGTTTGAAATAAAGGTTACCTCATTGCTGATAATAACGCTTGCTGCAGTATTGGCTACCGGGTACTTATCATTCACTGCACTATCCGGAATGGTAAACAAGATATACTTCGGATCAAGACCAGATCTTCGATTACTGCAGATAAAAGAAATTGCTGCTGACCTGTCAGATGCAGAAAACAGCATCAGCCTTTTCAGAGTGACGGGTGAACACAATTATCTGAAATCTTATTATGAGGTTGTCGAAAATGTGGATGATAAAATAGAACATTTACAATCACTTAATAAAAGATATCCTGCTAAATCCTTACAAATAGACTCCATCCATTATCTGATAAACAAAAAACTTACCCTCTGGGAAGAAATGCTCAGATTGCAGGATGACAACAGGATCGACAGTGTATTGGTCAAAATATCGGCAAAAGTCAGGGATATTCCTCAGGATACAACACCAGCAGATAGCCCGGGCTTTTTCAAAAGACTTTTCGGAAAACAGGAAACAGAAAAAGATAGCAACTCCTTTCATCCTGATTCATTAAAAAAAGAAATTGCCGAACTGGGAACCCGGGAACATATTGTTCAGCAACAGATAAAAAGCAGAGAATTCAATATTATACAACAAAACAACATAGTCTCGGCTAAACTGAAGAACATGATCGCTTCCCTGGAAGAAAATGAAAGTAAATCAATAAGACTGAGTGCACGGGAAGCCGAACAACTGGCAAATGAGACCTATAAATGGATTATTATATTCTGTCTTTCTGCAATACTACTGTTGCTGATCGTTGTATTTATTATCTTTAATTATGTCAGAAAATCACGCCAGTACCAACAGGCACTTAAAGAAGCTAAAATTCAGGCAGAAAATCTTGCTACAGCAAAAGAAACATTTATTGCCAATGTAAGCCATGAATTACGCACACCGGTAAATGCCATTCACGGACTTGCCACACAACTGACAGACCTTCCTGCACCCGCGAACCGACCGGTTCAGATCATTAAACGTTCCGCGGATCACCTTATACATATCATCAATGATGTACTTGACTTTGCAAAACTCGATTCGGGAAAAATCAAAATTGATAATATCCATTTTTATCCGGCGGAAATAATGGACGATGTATATCAGCTATATAACTATGAGGCTGAAAATAAAAGACTGGACTTTTCATTTACTATTGACAGGGAAGTTCCGGAAGTATTGATAGGTGACCCCTTCCGGTTAAAACAAATATTGATCAATTTAACAGGAAATGCCATTAAATTTACACACCGGGGAAAAGTTAGCATAAGTTTACAGATTCAAAATAATACGAAAAAGGATGTCCGTCTCAAAGTATCAGTTAAAGATACAGGTATTGGTATTGATAACGAAAATATTGAAACAATCTTTGAAGATTTCACCCAGGCCGGGGCACACATAGCAAGGGATTATGGCGGTACGGGACTTGGACTGGCAATTGTAAAAAAACTTGTTGAAATTCAACAAGGTGATATTACTATTGAAAGTAAAAAGAATAAAGGGACATGCATCACTTTCATGATACCTTATGACATCGGCAGGGAAACAAAAGTATTAAAACAGGAAAAGGAAATACTTGCTGTTCCGCAAAGAGTGAAAAATCTTCATGTATTGATCGTCGATGATGCCGAATTCAACAGACTGGTACTGGCTAACATACTTAAAAAGTGGCAAGTGCAATTTAAAGAGGTAAGCAATGGCATTGAAGCTGTAGCAGAAGCAAACAGGAATCACTATGATATCATTCTGATGGATATCCGTATGCCGGAAATGAATGGAATGGAAGCTACCCGGTTGATCCTTGACAATCATGATAGTAGCCTGAAAATTATTGCAATGTCGGCAGCAACCAACAGTAAAGAAATACAAGCCTGCAGGGAATCAGGGATGCATGCATTTATAACCAAACCCTTTATAGAGAGTAAGTTACTGAACACCATAATCGATCTCACGGATAATAAAAACCCGGATACGATCCAAGTTGATGATAATGATCCTGAAATAAAAAATGATGATCCTGAAAGCAGTGTTGATTTTGAAGAGCTTAACAGAGTGGCCGGCGGAGATATTGATTTTGTATGTGAAATGCTTGAAGTATTTATAGAAACTGCAAAAAAAAGCATTAATACGATCAAACAGGCAATGAAAACTGAGAATTACAGTCAAATAGCTGATGAAGCTCATAAAATGGCTCCACCCTGCAGACATCTCAATGCCGATAACCTGCATCAGCTATTAAACAGACTGGAAAAAAATGCCGGTGACCGTAATAATAATACCGAAATGCTCAGTGAATTGGTCAAACAAACCGAAAATGAACTTGAGAAGGTGATCCGCCGGATCAACATTGAACTAACAAGACTAAAACCCTTATAATCATTAATCATATTATGAGCAAACCCTTTAAAATATTTGTTGTAGAAGACAATGAATGGTATAACCGTTTACTTGTTCATAACCTTTCAATGAATCCTGATTATGAGGTAGAAAGCTTTCTTAGCGGAAAAGAATGCCTGGATCATCTGAATGGGAATCCTGATGTTATTACACTCGATTACAGACTTCCCGATCTGAACGGTATTGATGTACTAAAAAAAATCAAAGAGCAGAATGAAGATATACAGGTTATTCTTATATCAGAGCAGGAAGATATTGAAGTTGTTGTAGAACTGCTAAAGCAGGGTGCTTATGATTATATAGTAAAATCGAATGATATACGGGAACGCCTGTTGAATACAGTGAACAATATTCGTCAGGGGCATAAGCTAAAGCAGGAGCTATCTGACCTGAGAAAAGAAGTCAGAAGAAAATACGACTTTCAAAAGAGCATTATAGGCAACAGCAAAGCTATCAAAGATATATTCGATCTTATTGATAAAGCAGTACGCACGAATATTTCTGTGACTATAACCGGGGAAACCGGTACAGGAAAGGAACTTGTAGCCAAAGCCATACATTATAATTCCAAACGAAGCAACCAGCCATTCGTCCCCCTGAATGTTGCTGCTATTCCTTCAGAATTAATTGAAAGTGAGCTGTTCGGTCACGAAAAAGGTGCTTTTACGGGAGCTTCATACAGGCGTATTGGTAAATTTGAGCAGGCAAAAGGCGGTACCCTGTTTCTTGATGAAATAGTTGAGCTTGATATAACACTACAAGCCAAATTATTGCGTGTATTACAGGAAAAAGAATTTTCAAGGGTAGGCAGCAATCATCCCATTAAAACCAATAGCCGCATAATTGTGGCATCGAATAAAAATATTCAGAATGAGGTGAAAAACGGAAATTTCAGGCAGGATTTATATTACAGGCTCTATGGTTTACCAATAGAACTACCTCCTCTTCGCGAAAGGGATAAGGATATACTTATACTGGCGAAACATTTTATTTATGAGTTCTGCATGGAAAATGACATGAAAAAAAAATCACTTACACCTGAGGCAGGCAATAAGCTGCTGGGGTACACCTTTCCCGGGAATGTGCGGGAATTGCGTTCCGTGATCGAACTGGCAGTTACAATGGCCAATAACAATGAAATCACAGCCGATAATATCGTGCTGTCCGACAGCGATCCCTTGCCTGATGTACTATCCGAAGAACAAACAATGCGTGAATATGAAAAACGCATCCTTAGATCATTTTTGAAAAAATACAACGATAATTATAAGCTGGTAGCCGAAAAACTCGATATTGGCCTCTCCACTGTTTACCGCATGCTGAAAGAAGATAGGAAAACCTGATGAGGTTAAGACTTATATAGCCTTTACCATTTTGAAACAGGTTTTTATCAAAATGAAAAATAAATCATATAACATCAATTCTTTAAGCATTGATACTGTGCCCACTAACAAATAAATAAATCATGGCACAGGAATTGACATGTACCGCTTAAACCTTAAATTATTTGATAAAATGGAAAACAAAAAAGAGCAAAACACCATGAACAAGAGAACAAGAAACGGATTATTGTATGGTATTATAGGCCTGCTGCTGGTAGCAGCTATTATCGGAGGTATATACAGCTATAAAAGTATTCAGATGAAGGAACAGCAATTGAGTGAACTTAACGGTAATAACCGGGAACTCATCCAGGATGTAAACCACAGGGATTCTGTGATCAACGATATGATCAAAACTTTTGACCGTATAGAGAGTGACCTGGAAATAATTAAAAAGAAACGCGATTTGCTTAATGTTAAGTCTGATAACCCTGAATTCACCGAGGATAAAAGAGAGAGTATTGTTAAGGATATTCAGATGCTCAACACAATGCTTGATGAAAACAGGAAAAAGATAGCATCATTAAATTCTCAATTACGTAATTCAGGAATAAAACTGAGCGAACTGCAAAAGAAAATCGATGGTTTACAAACGACCATAGATGAAAGAGATGCCGATATTGCCCTGCTTAAAGATGCCTTGCAGGAAAAAGATTTTGAGATGGCACAGCTCAATATTAAACTTGATACACTGCAAACGGAGGTAATCCGGAAGGATAACATCATCAGGCAGCAGGAAGATAATTTGAATCGTGCCTACTATACATACGGGACATACAAAGATTTGAAAGAAAAAGGTCTGCTGACCAAAGAAGGCGGATTTTTATTTATCGGTCAGAATACTACTATTCAGGAAGATCTTAATGCCGAACATTTCACCGAGATAGATATAAGCAGGACCAAAACCCTTCCTATTAATGGAAAAAAAGCTGAGCTGATTACTGATCATCCGAAAAGTTCTTACAGGTTCGTTGAGGATGAAGAACAGGATCAAATAGCGTTTATTGAAATAGAGAATCCAGACGAATTTTGGAAAATTTCAAAATACGTTGTGGTAGAGGTTAAGTAAAATCAGTCATAGGTAACAGTGTTTAATTGGTGGTATCCCCCGGATAATATTACATCCGGGGGTTTTTATTATATATTATTCGTGTAAATTGTATATTTGTATAAACAATTAAACTTGGCATATGACAACATTCAGTAAAAAAGAAGCACTGGATTACCATTCCAAAGGACGCCCCGGAAAAATTGAAGTAATACCTACCAAACCATACAGTACACAATATGATCTGTCAATGGCATATTCCCCCGGTGTGGCACAACCCTGCCTTGAGATAAAAAATAATCCGGAAGATATATATAAATATACCGCGAAAGGGAATCTTGTTGCTGTAATCTCAAATGGAACTGCAGTTCTGGGCCTGGGAAATATCGGTGCTGCTGCCGGAAAACCTGTAATGGAAGGAAAAGGATTGTTGTTCAAAGTTTTCTCCGATATTGACGTATTTGATATTGAATTAGATACAAAGGATGTTGATAAATTCGTAGACACAGTGAAAATGATCGCTCCTACTTTTGGGGGAATAAACCTTGAAGATATCAAAGCACCGGAGTGTTTTATGATTGAGGAAAGGCTGAAAAGGGAAACTGACATCCCGGTATTTCATGATGATCAGCATGGAACAGCGATCATATCAGCTGCCGGATTATTAAATGCCCTGGAAATAATTAAAAAAAATATCGGGGATATCCGTGTAGTAGTTAACGGTGCCGGAGCATCTGCCATCTCATGTACCCGACTGTATATAAGTCTGGGAGTAAAACCTGAAAACATACTTATGCTTGACAGCAAAGGAGTATTAACCAAAAAACGCGGCGACCTTAATGAATATAAACAACAATTTGCTGCTGATACTGAATTATCAACCCTTGCTGAAGCAATAAAAGGTGCCGATGTTTTTCTGGGCCTTTCTGTTGGTAATATTGTATCTAAAGAAATGCTGCAAAGCATGGCAGATAATCCCATTGTTTTTGCCATGGCCAATCCTGATCCTGAGATCACCTACGAAGATGCCACAGATGCCCGTGATGATGTCATTATTGCTACAGGCCGTTCAGATTATCCCAACCAAATCAATAACGTGCTTGGATTTCCCTTTATTTTTCGGGGTGCACTTGATGTAAAGGCAAGTAAAATAAATGAAGAAATGAAAAAAGCTGCTGTATATGCCCTTGCTGACCTTGCCAAAGATGATGTGCCTGAATCAGTAAACATTGCTTACAAAACAAAAAATTTGAGTTTTGGCCGTGAATACATTATTCCAAAACCTCTTGATCCCAGGTTGATCTCCCGGGTTGCACCGGCCGTTGCTAAAGCCGCAATCAATACAAGAGTTGCCAGGTCGAAAATCAGGGACTGGGAAGCTTATGATATCTCTCTGAAAAAGCGCATGGGTTTATATAACCAGCTACTTGAAGATATTCATGTAAAAGCTAAGTCAGATCCAAAAAGAATTGCCTTTGCCGACGCGCATAACTATCAGGTTTTAAAAGCCGTTCAGGTAGTTATTCATGAAAAAATTGCCACACCTGTCCTTCTTGGCGATAAAAAAGAAATTGAAAAAACAGCACATGAGATAGGTCTTGACCTTCAAAATATCCAAATCGTTGATAAGGATTATACGGGAGACGAAAAACTTCGTGAACGATACGCGGAACAATTATTCAGAAAAAGGCAAAGAAAGGGCATCACTTATGACCGGGCCCTGAATATGATGTTTAACTGCAATTATTTTGGTGTTATGATGGTAGACAATGGTGATGTGGATGGCCTTCTTACAGGTTTTAATACCAATTATGCTGATTCCCTGAAACCTGCACTGCAAATCCTGGGAACCAATAACAGCCTGAACCATCTTGCCGGCATGTATATTGTCCGCACAAAGCAGGGACCTTTCTTTTTTGCAGACACCACCGTAAACATTCAGCCTTCGGGTCGTACCATTGCCGACACTGCCTTGCTGGTCGCAAACGAAGTACGAAAATTTAATCTCGAACCGAGCATCGCTATCCTTTCCTATTCAAATTTTGGTGATATCCGCGAAGGCAGCCCTAAACGCTTACAGGAAGCAATAGAAATACTGCACCATGACTATCCCGATCTTATTGTTGATGGTGAAATCCAGGCTAATTATGCCTTTAACAGGGAGCTGAGAATGAAAAAATTCCCCTTCAGCAAGTTGGCCGACAAAGAAGTAAACACCGTTATCTTTCCCAACCTGAGTTCGGGGAACATCGCTTATAAAATGATGCAGGAAATTGGCGGTGCGGAAGTTATTGGCCCTGTACTTATCGGCCTACGCAAGCCGGTACAGATCGTTCAAATGGAAAGCTCCATAAGGGATATTGTCAACATGGCGGCAATAACGGTCCTGGATGCACAAACCACATCGAATGAGATAATCCGGTTTTAATATACAACAATACCCTAACTTAATACGCTTACAGCCAGTTGTAAAATGCCATATTGACAAAAAAAACAGTTCCAATACGTCAAAATGACACCTGATTTTTAATGACCCCGGTGGTTACTTACTAAAATATATATAAACATCATTTTCCTAAATGTTTGATTATCTATATATAAACAAGAAAGCAACATTAGATCGTTTCGCATATGGCATATGTTTTGAATACATTATTAACAGATTCATAATAAATAAATGAACACATGTCTAACTTAATAAATGGAGGGATTTGTTATGACACTACCAAGATTATCAAACAGCTTGTTTCCATCATTTCCTTCTTTTTTCGATAAATTCTTTGAAGGAGACGTGATGGACTGGAATACTATGAATTTTGCAGGTGATAACTCTACCCTGCCTGCTGTTAATGTAAAGGAAAATGATAACGAGTTTCAAATTGATGTTGCTGCACCGGGTTTAAAGAAAGGTGACTTCAAATTGAACTATGATAACGGCAGGTTGACTATTTCATCTGAAAAAAGAGATGAAAATGAAGAAAAGGACGGAGAAAAAATTACACGGAGAGAGTTCAGTTATCAGGCATTTCAAAGAAGTTTCAGCGTCCCTGAAAATGTAGTAAATGCTGATAAGATAGCTGCCAGGTATGAAGAGGGAATCCTTCATGTTACTTTACCAAAACGTGAAGAAGTGAAACCAAAACCTGCAAAAGAAATCAAAATTTCATGATCGACCGGGCAGGCCTCCACGGGTCTGTCCGTTTATTGTTTAACTCATAATTTTTCAGTGAACGTTTAAATAGTGTCTGTCAATAAACTCGTAATGTTCAAAATAAAAACATTAGTGAAAACGGAAAGTTCATTATCCATTTCGTTTCATATAATCAAAAACATTCAATAATGCAGATATTGAAAAAGCCACCAGAAAAACAATCAGGGTAAGTGTATCGGCTAACTCACTGTCCACATCCATCCCTGAAATACGTTCAGCAAGGTATTCAATATACGATACGGGCAGATCATGTTTACCAAGTTTGTGAAGAACCTGGAAATGCCAGTCGGTCAGAGGGCAATATCCAAAGCCATAGAAAATACCAAGTATAAACCATGACCCTCCTGTCATAATCAGTGTAGCAAGGTTCCATTTTCGCATATGTCTGCTCATCCAGCCAAAAACATTAAATATGATAAGCAGGGTATGAAATATTACGAAAAATACATCAAGGAATTTGAACATATTCACCATATATTTGTAACAAAAATATAAAAATCAGTCAATCCGGATATCCTCTTAAGCATTATGCATAAAAACATTACCCTTACCGGCCGTGTTCAGAATGTCGGATTTCGTTTCTCGGCGAGGTCGGTCGCACGATCAATGCAAGTTAAAGGTTTTGTCAGAAACCGATCTGACGGAACAGTTTATATTGAAGCAGAAGGCAGGCCACAACAACTTCAGAAATTTATTAACTGGTGCAGCGAAGGGCCGCGATCAGCAATCGTCGAAAATATACTGGTTGAAGACGGAGAAACAAAAGATTTTAAGACCTTTAATATAGCCTGAACAGCCAATTAAACATTTTGCCAACTTTATCGACAAACTCTATTTATAATACGGATAAGGTTTATAATTTTTCATTTATACTTTCTAATGATTGACGCTATCCCTGCCACTAACAGCCATGCCGTTAATATAAGCATAATGATCGATACTACTGCAAGAAAGAATTCGTTGCTGTTGAAAAAATCACTTATATTGTTTAACATAGCCCAAAGTGTCATAAACAAGACAAATACCATAGGAATAAAGGCCAGCAGATAATTCTTCTTTTTCTGATAAAGATACAGGCTTACAATTCCAAGTCCAAGAGCAGCAAGTAATTGATTAAGGGCACCGAACAAGGGCCACAATAACAATGCCCCTGTACCTCCGGGTTTTATAAATGTCATTACAGCCGCTGCTGATACAACAATAAATGTTGTAACATATCTGTTTTCAGTGAGTCTTGCTTTTCCGGATCTTTTTGCTTTAAATATTTCAGTAAGGGATAAGCGCTGCATTCGCGCTGCAGAATCAAGTGTTGTATTTGCAAAACTAACAATAAATACAGCTATCATTGACATCCCTATTGTTTTTGGTATTCCGTAATGTTCAAATAAATTTGCCGCACCTGTAATAAAAGCTTCAAGCTGCGCCCCCAGTCCGTTAGCTGATAACCAGGAACTATAATGAACATAATAAGCATCACTACCGGTATGTCCGTGTAAGCCATAACCAAGTCCCCCAGCGATTGACATTAAGACTAAAACAGCAAGAAATCCTTCTGTCAGCATTCCGCCATAACCAATAAACAACATGTCCTCTTCCCTGTCTACCTGCTTGACCGTGGTTCCTGAAGCTGCAATGGAATGGAATCCGGATATTGCTCCACAGGCAATAATAATAAACAATAAAGGCATCATGTCTGGTACATCTGATTCTGCAGAAAAAGCAATATCATTTACCGCCGGTGCTTGTATAACAGGATGAGCAACCACGAGGCCGCAAACGATAAGTCCCATAGCCACAAGCAACTGATGAGAGTTGATATAATCCCTGGGTTGCAACAATACATGCACCGGCAGGGTAGAGGCAATATAGACATAAATAAATAACACAACACACCAGATTACAACAGCATAATCCCGCGTACGTTCGGGTGTACCTGCTATATCCTGTAAAAATGCCCAGCCGGTAAGGTCAACAGGAAAATAACTTCCGAAAATGATTGTCAGGTAAACAATAATAACGGCAATGACCGAATAAACCAGGTCATTCTTTCCCTTCCTTATCACTCGGCCAAGGAAAACGGCAATTGGCAACTGAAACCAGACCGGTATGACTGATTCGGGATACATAATAAATAAGGTAGCTACTATCATTGCAAAAACAGAAAGTACAAGAAATAGCAGGAATTGCATAATAAACTGAAAAGCATATCTCGTAGAAGGGCTGATAATTTTGCCGGTCAGATTGCCTATGGAACTTCCTTCGTTGCGCGCTGATATTACCAGGGTAGTAAAATCATGCACTGCTCCCATAAAAATCGATCCGAAAAAAACCCAGATAAAAGCAGGCAGCCAACCCCATATAATACCTATTGCCGGTCCTACAATTGGACCTAAACCGGCAATTGTGGTAAAATGGTGGCCAAAAACAATATGCTTCTTAGTTGGAACAAAATCGATCCCGTCTGAGAATAAATGAGAAGGCATTCTATTGTTGGAGTTCAGCCGGAATAATTTATTTGCCAAATACCTGCCGTAAATCCTGTAAGCAAGAATATAGGCAATGAAAGTAATGATAACGAGAATTAAAGAATTCATTTGTGAAAAGTGTTAAACGAAACTTTTGTTTTTATATGTTGAATTAATTTAAAAAGATACCTATTTTTAATAATGTAATTCAACTGAATAGAAAATTAACAATAAATCAAATTTAATAGAAAAATTAATAAACCTGTATACTGACTGCTAATTAAAAACCTGAACCATGAAAATCCTTAACGGCCCCGTATTGATACCTTATGATTTCACGGAATTATCGGATAATGCCATTAAGTACGGTATTAAAATTGCAGCAATGCTCAGCACTGACATTACCCTGCTGCATGTTGTTCATTCTGTCAGCCTTGAAGAGCAGGTTGCAAAAGATCTTGAAGTAGTGGCAGAAAAAGTGTACAAAGATTTTGGAGTCAAACCAAAAACAATGGTGAAATCAGGAAAGGTTTCCGTTGTAATAAAAGTCATTGCCTACGACATTAACGCCAGCCTGGTTATTATGAAAACCGCCGGATCATCGGGATTGCAGAAAATTGTCGGAAGCAGGGCCATTAAGGTAATGCACAAATCAAAGATCCCTTTTATCGTAGTCCAGGATAAACCACCACAAGATACTATCAATAAAATTGTATTTCCAATTGATTTTCGTAAGGAAAACAAAGAGAAACTCAGCTGGATAAGTTTCATATCCCATTTTTATTCTTCCAAAATATATTTTTTCAAACCTAAGACCAAAGATTATCATATTCGTAATAATCTTAACTTTGCAATAAAATTTCTCGAAGGACGGAATATAGATTTCGAAATATTTACCGCTGAGAAACAAGGATGGTTTCCTGAACAAACCATCCGGTTTGCCAATGAAATAGATGCTGATTCAATAGTGATAATGCTTACCCGTTACATTACCATCGGTAAAATTTTAGTCGGCCTGCGCGATCAGCTTTACATAACCAACAAATATAAAATCCCGGTGACATGTTTGAATCCGCGCTCAGATCTACATCGATACGGGGGATTTAATTAGAGTCCGTCTATAAAGTAGTCAAAATGTTTAACCATACATGTGTCTGTTCAGAAGGTTCAATTTGCAAGGCTCGCGCGGTCCGGAAACGCGGAGTTTACCAGTCGTGAATGAGCAATTTTCGGACAAGCGTAACGCGGCAAATGGGACTTTATGGACAGGCACTAATTAGTATCAACCTTTTATAAAAATACATATTACTGATAACTGATCCTTACCAAATCATCCCCAGGAATCCATCCTTTATTACCGTCCTCAAGTCTGATCTCATTCCAGCCACTTACACTATCGGTAACAAAAACTTTTGCCCCTTCATGAAGGATAAAAAGGTTAGTGCCATATTCATTCGGTGAGCTTTTCGCGGTTACTGTTGGTGTAACGATGATGGCTCCCGGATGATTCTCCATGTATTCTTTCCTTTTGGCCGAAAATACAAAACTTATTGCAGCTATAAACAATGCCAGCAGGCTTAACCAGAAGGAAACCTTTTTTAACCGGTAATTTCGTGTGAACAGATATGCCAATAAAAAACCAAGCAATATTATAAAACTAACTATACTTGCTTTGGCCCACCAGTCAGAATCTGCCAGGCTATATACATACCGTATCCATCTTCGCACAAAAAATTCCGGAACTACATCAATCTTATCAGTAACAAAAGTCCTTGCTTTTTCAAGGTTGAACATAATATCCTCATTTCGCGGATCAAGTAAACCAGCCCTTTCGTAATTTAAAATGGCTTGTGGGATATTGTTCATCTTATAATAAGCATTTCCTAAATTAAAATATAATTCTGCCGCCTCATATCCCTCTTCAATAATCTGTTCGTACATTTCAACAGCCAGATCATATTGCCCCCGGGAATAAAGTTCATTTCCGCGGACAAATAGAGAATCCGGCGATGCCAACGCGTTAAGGGAAAAGATCAAACACAGCGGAGTTATAATAATAGCGTATCTCATGTTTATATTTATAATATTCTGCTAAAAATATGATCTTTATTTTAAGCTTTGTTCAATTTTAGTAATGGTCCGGATGGATTTTCTGTATATATCACCGAGGAACTCTGCCTTGTCACCCGGGGCAAACCGCGCATATTCACACTTGTCCAGCAAACCAAAAAGCTCTTCACTAATGCCGCCTTCTATGCCTCTTTTTTTGAGCTGCCGCGAGGCATTATCTCTTGATAAATCAGCAATCGGGATATTTAGCTTACCCGCCAAATAACCCCAAAGTGCTTTCACCACCTCTTCATAGAACTGTTCTTCTTTTCCTCCTTTCATCAGGCCTGCTGCTTTTTTCAATCGTCTGACCGCCTGTTTATTGGCTTTTCTGTTCTTAACCCTGACCAAATCAGCATTTCTTTTAATATGTGTACGCGTAAAAATGACAATTCCCGCGAAAATGAAAACAGCAACCATGTAAAACAGGTAAAAAAGCCTGGAGCCATGGAGATACTCACCTCTTGATTCAAATTTTACAGGGCCATTCTTGATATACCGGATGTCGCTTTCAAGCATTTCGTATTCTTTCTTCGATATACCGGTGATAACAGAACCGGTATCCCCCTCTCCCCTTTCAATATGAATGTTGTATTCGGGTGATTTGACAGTTATGTAGCCCTGTTTTTCTATATCGAAATAAGAAAAAGAAACAGGTGCTATGGTAAAATCACCGGGATGCCTTGCAATAATAGTATATTCAAAGGTTTTTGTACCTGTTGACCCGTTGGCTGTGTTCCTGATATCAGATCGCACAACAGGATCAAATACTTCCAGCGCGGGAGGAAATTTAATGTCAAGTTTATCGACAAGATAAAGGTTCCCCCTGCCCGAAAGAGTAATTTTCATTGTAATGGCATCATTTGTTTTAACACTTGTACTGCTTACTTCAGTATTTATCCTGAACTTGCCCACACCGCCCTGAAAGCCCGACGGCTTATTGACCGGCAAAGACTTAACATTAATTGTCACGGGCCGGCTTTCTAAAACAACCTGCACATTCCTGAACGGTGAATCAAAAAATTCATCAAACAGGCTCCTGGACCTTGATCTTGATCTCACCTGTTGCTGAACAGCCACAACCAGTTCAAAAGGATTTATTGTTATTTCACCCGGCTTCTGGGGTGTTAATATTACCCTTCGCAATATGCCCGTATTATATATTTCACCATTCACATTCTCACGCTGCAGGCTGGTAAGTTGGGGTATATCAATATCCTGCTTAAGAAAACCTGTATAATCAGGCCCCTTGAACTGCCGGTCGTAATTTACTACCTGCACACGTGTATAAAGCTTTATCCACGCTGAAATCTGTTCTCCAACAAAAGCTGATCTTTTATCTAAGTGTAATCTTACAAACAAATCTTCATCAGAAAGACCAGCCGATTCCTGTTTATCACCCTCCTGTTGCGGAGATGATCCCCGCGTGCTTTGGCCAACTACTTCAACAGGAACTGAATTGCTTTTATATGTCTTTCGCTTGTAGGTAATAGTCGCCGGCTCAATATTATATTTTCCTTCATCGGTAGCACGCAGATAATAAGTATATGTATAAGTTGACGATTTCGTTACTTTCCCGTTAATTATCTGCATACTCGAAGAATGGCCTGTACTGGGCCCTCCTAAAAGCTGAAAATGCTGAAGATCTGGAAGTTTTATCTCATCAGGCTTTTCACTTATTGAATAGGTAAGCTGAAACTGTTCACCTGCCCTCACTACCCGGGGTGCTGATGCAGAGAATTTCACATCCTGGGCAGGCAACAGGGTGAAAAAATTAATCAATACCGTTAGTAGAAATAATCTGTGCATCCTGAAATATTTATTTATTACATGACCGATGAAACAATTGCCAACTGCTATTATACATGGTTAAATGATTCCGGTATAATTCTGTTTTATTATTACAAATTTTGTAATGTTATTACCAGTTCTTTTCCACCGGAACTTTCCTTGCTTTTGACTTTTCTTCCTCAAGTTTTTTTAAAACATCCTTTTCTTCCTGTTCCAAAGCTTCGAGCAGGCGTTCAGCATCTTCCCTTGAAATTTGTTCAGGCTGTGGTTTTGCCTGTTGATTCTGATCCTGTTGCTGCTCCTGTTGTTGTTGTTCCTGTTCTTGTTGTTGCTGTTGCTCATCTTCCTGGCTGTCCTGATCCTGATCTTTTTGCTGATCCTGCTGCTGATTCTGCTGTTGCTGTTGTTGTTTCATACGATTGGCAAGGGCCAGGTTATGTTTGGCATCGGCATCATCAGGATTATTAATAAGTGATTTTTTATAAGCTTCAATACTTTCTTCCAGCTTATTCTCCCTGAACAATGCATTACCAAAATTATAATAATAGCGGGCCAGTGTTTCTTTATCTTCCTCTTCACCGGCAATACTCATATATTTAGTGGCAGCTGCCTCAAATTTTTCCTGTTTATATAAGGATCCGGCAAGGTTGTACTCAGCCTTATCCGATCCTGGTGCTTTTTCAAGTGCTTTACGATATTGAATCTCGGCATTATCATAATTTTCCTCACGAAATTCACGGTTCCCTTTACGGATAAATTTTCTTTCCGATTGGGCATATATGTTACTGCAAATAATGATAAACAATGTAAATAGTATGAAAACTCTCATAACTACCGGTTTTTTATTCGAAACAAATCAATATTTTTCAACCATTTATTCTTTCGCTCCAGGATCATGAATTCAATAATAATCAGTAATAATGCAACGACAATAAGGTATTGAAATTGCTCTTCATATTCACTATATACTTTTGTTTCTATCTCTTCCTTATCCATCCTGTTCAATTCATCAAACAATCTGTTCAGACCTACATTGCTGTTTGAAGCTGAAATAAACTCACCACCCCCTACTTTAGCTATTTCTCCAAGCATTGCAGCATCAAGCTTTGATGTAACAACATTTCCCTGCCGGTCTTTAATATACCCTGTCTGGTGTCTGCCCTGATACAAAGGAATTGGAGCACCCCTTCCCGATCCCATTCCAATTGTATAGATAAGTATTCCGTTCTCACGTGCTTTTTCAGCTGCCTCAACTGCATTGCCTTCATGATTTTCACCATCTGAAATAATGATCAACACGCGTGATGCTTCTCCCTGGGAGCCGAATGATTTCATCCCCAGTTCAATGGCTTTATCAATAGCAGTTCCCTGCCTGGTAACAATGTCAGTGGATATAGATGATAAAAATACCTTAGCCGAAGAATAATCGGTTGTAATAGGTATTTGCGTATAAGCATCACCGGCAAACACTATAAGCCCCAGTTTATCATCACTTAAACGGTCAATAAGTCGTGAAATAGCCTGCTTTGCCCTCTCCAGCCGGTTAGGTTTTATATCCCCGGCCATCATGCTGTTCGATACATCAAGTGCTATAATGATCTCGATACCCTTTCTTTTTTCTTCCTTCAGCTTAGAACCGAACTGAGGCCCTGCAACGGCCAGAATGATTAATGAAAAGGCAAGCAATAAGATAATGAACTTTAATGTTGAACGCGTGTTTGAAACATCGGGCATTAATTGACTGAGAATACCGGTATCTCCGAAACTTTTCAGCGCGTTTTTCTTTAAACGGAAAAACAAATAATAAACAATGATCAACACCGGTATTCCCAGTAGGAAATATAAATATTCACTATGTGCAAACCTGAACATCAATCTAAATTTTTATCAAGGTAAATTTCGTAATAGTGTATTTCGTAAAAGGATCTCGGACAGCAACAATATCATTGCCAGTATTCCGTATCCATAATATTCTTCCTGTTTACGGCTGAATTCTTTTACATCGATCTTTGATTTTTCCATCTGGTCGATTTCAGCATAGATCCTTCGCAACTTTTCATTATCCGTTGCCCTGAAATACTGTCCGTCAGTAATATCAGCTATTTCCTGTAGAGTTTCCTCATCAATTTCAACAGGCATATCACGCAGGTATGTCCTTCCAAAAGGATCGTGGACAGGAAAAGGCGCCATCCCCCTCGTACCAACACCTACCGTATATACGCGTATACCAAATGTTTTCGCCAGTTCAGCAGCTGTCAGCGGGTCTACCAAGCCCTGATTATTAACCCCGTCGGTTAACAAAATGATCACACGGCTTACAGCATCACTGTCCTTTAGCCTGTTCACCGCATTTGCCAGCCCCACTCCAATAGCTGTACCGTCTTCTATCATGCCGCTTTTAATTTCCTTGAACAGATTGATCAACACTGCATGGTCTGTGGTTAACGGGCACTGTGTAAAGCTTTCCGCGCTGAAAACGACCAGTCCTATCCTGTCATTCGGCCTCCCGGAAATAAACTCTATGGCAACATCTTTGGCGGCTTCCAGGCGGTCGGGCTCAAAATCCTGGGCAAGCATACTGCCTGATATATCAAGCGCGAGTACAATATCAATCCCCTGTGTTGTAATATTCTCCCATCTATTTGTTGACTGTGGCCGTGCAAGGATGATTATCAGCAGGGCTATAACTATTACGCGAAGCACAAATAATATATGCCTGAAATATTCTTTCCATGTTCTGTTTAAATCTTTAAAGGAAGCAACAGAAGATATCTGTAGAGTGGGCTGTGATTCCTTTTGTTTAAAGATATACCATACTGTAAGTGGTATGATCAGTAACAAAAGATATAAAAATCCCGGATCTGCAAATTCGTATCTAACCATAGCTCTTACATACTTTTCTGATTGTCTGATAATTCAGTTCCCTTTTCAAAACTTTCCGGAAAAGCCGCTCTCTTTTGGTCAGAGTCCCCGGAAATTCCCCTTGAATTTTCACCTTTCCGCTCCGGCTTCATATCCTGCCCTGATGATTCTGAGATCATAGTACATTTTACAAAGTTATATGCATTATC